>Ga0315541_1000426_pt1 | contig 45111 bp, 34 predicted proteins | sample SalMarSW160190MG_FD_203095 | JGI IMG/M metagenome (GOLD analysis project Ga0315541, IMG submission 203095) | Salt marsh sediment microbial communities from the Plum Island Ecosystem LTER, Massachusetts, United States - Salt Marsh Sediment SW1601-190 ...
ATACCTGTAACAAGACAGGCTTACTCTATGCACCTTAAACAGCCCTATTTTTTGTCTTGACTATGGGGATAGGCATACCCAATAGAAAAAAAGGGTGTTCTATTAGGAGCTATTTAGAGGACACTTGAGGAATGCTCCCATTAGGCAACCTCCTAATTAGAGGTTAATGGAAAGAAAGGATAATTTGTTACTCGAAATGATAATTTAAAAACATATGTATTTCAAGATAAATTAATTTAATAGGATTGATCAGAAAGTATATATATTGTGGTTGATTAGAGAGATCTAAAGGTTGTGATTTCTTGCCACGAAAACAAGTATCGTGAAATTTCGGATATATTGAGAATATTACACGAAAATAGTTCTTTTGAAAAGCTGTTATTTCTTGCCAGAAAGTGAAAATATCTGAGGTCCAGATTTTTTTGGATATGTCTGACATAGGTAAACTCATCTTCTCGAAATTGAACCGGGGTCGTACTGAGGGAGTTGTCTGGAAATAATATGAAAGTGCTTTAAATAGGGCTGGATTCTGGTCTTAACAGCATGTTTTGAGGATAAAGATTTTCATCGTGACTGGACATCATTTTAAAGTGACCGCGCACTCCGTTTACAAAGCTAATGAGATGCCGTTATCTTTTACCATTGATGATAAGAGGCTTGAAGTTTGGGATATAATATGCAGGTGGGCGGAAAGCGCCATGGACCAGGCTCCGGCCAATCGTGATAGCGACTTGGGGAATAGTGAAACCACATTTTTTAAATCGTTACTTGGCTGATTTGGCAATATTGCCATTTTGGCCAAATGGTTTCTAATTGTTTATCTAGCCTCCTCTAACCTCTTAGCTATGCATTTTCCCATTTTCCCACTATTGACAAATGCTCCCGAGGGGTTTATCATTAGATAAAGTTTATATGTTAAGGAGCACAATTATGGCAAATATCAATATCCTTAAAACCGATTCCCGAGGGCGGATTACCCTTCCTCCGCGTTTCAGGTCCGAAGACCTCTTCGAATATGTGGTCGAAGGGGATCAGATCACCCTTTTCCCGGTAAGGACAGTAAGAAAATTCCCCGACATGTCCGATATCCCGGCGGAAGACCTTTCTTCCGAATGGAAAGAACAGGAATCGAAAGTCAACAGGGATAAGCGGCCTGCTATCTCTGCCGACAGCCCTTCGGATGCCTTAAAGCACCTCGGGAAATAGGAAACGATGTCTTTTAAGGCTACTCCTTTCATATTGTCCTTCGAAATATTTTTCCTTGAAAGCTACAATCGTCTTGGGCCAAAGGAACGACGCTCCATAGACAAGGCAACCAGCCTCCTTTCAGAAAATTCCAGGCATCCTTCATTAAATGTTCATAAGGCCCGTAATATAAAGGCCAAATACGCCCAGGGAGGAGATAGCGTCTTTATCGCTTATGCGGGTAAAGATCTGAGATTTACTTTTGAATATGGTCCAGAACCCGGCATGATTTCTCTCAGGAACTGCGGTTTTCATGAGAAATGTGAATCCAAAATCTGAGGGAGGGGTCAAGTCTCCGATTGACTTTTATTTTTCCCTTTTACCTTAATCCTTACAGTATGTAACCACTTTTTTTATCCCCTCCCCTTTTTATCGGGCCTTTCTTCAAGTGTTAAACCACGCCTTTGGCTATTTCTCGCTTTTTACCCAAAATGCCAGGATTGGTAAAATGGGTAAATAGCCATTCAAAATATGGTTTCACATTGCTGCAGATACCTGAAAAATATGAATTGAAATTGAACCGGGATTGGCCCTGGCTAACTGTCTTGGAAAAATATAAAAAGATTTTAAATCGGGATTGATTTTGGCCTTAACAGCTTGTTTTAAGAATCATAACTTTTATATAGGCTCACTGTGTCATGCCGGTCCCGGATCAAGTCCGGGATGTCATTTCCAGTTGGGTGGAATCGGAGAGAAGGATGGAATCGATAGTTACACCAGCTGAATTGGGCGAGTCCTCCACGGAGGAATTGGGGTCAAACCTTGATTTGTGAATTTGGCAGTATTGTGATCTGCAGATCACTTGCCACGACTTGCCCCTCTCCCTCTTCTATTCCCGTATAAGATATCACATGAATATCCCATCATTTCAGAATACTGACTAAAATAGCAGTGATCGCAGATTTTGGCCGCGATCCAGCGTATACAATATGTTGCGGTGTAACCAATGATTACTTCTGATAACATTCCAGTTCACCAGCTTGTCTGGTGCAACTGGTAGTTAGACTTCCCTCATTGCGCGAGGGGGCGTCACATTTACGCCATCTATAGGTTTTGGCATGCTTAAGTATGCCTGATAACTCTTCGACGACTTCAAAATATAGCTTCGACCTTCAACCACAAAGCCATCCAAATTATGGTTTATGACATACGATGAAAGATCATCTATCTTATTTATAAATCCTCTACCTTTGAAGTTCAGCGAGGTATTGCACAAGACGCCGTAACCAGTACGCGCCTTGAATGCTATGAGTAATTTGTACAAACTTTTGTTGGTAGCAGATGACACCGTCTGAACGCGGGCGGTCTTATTCACGTGAGTAACAGCCGCCAGTGCATCAGTTCTCGCTGTGTACGTATAAAGCATATACGGACTCGCGTGGTCGCACCCAAACCATCGCTCAGCATCTTCCTCCAGACAAACAGGAGCAATCGGACGGAATTGCTCGCGCTCCTTGATCTCATTCAATCGTGTTCTAGTGCTTTCTCGGAATGGTGCGGCAAGAATTGAACGGTTGCCTAGGGCCCGCGGACCGATTTCATATTTGCCACTCACCCACGCCAGAATGAGGTCATTGGCCAACATGTCGGCAATAATTTCATCATCAGCCTCGTAGAGATCATACCGCGCCATATCGAAAAAACCAGTCGTGACGAAGCCAAGGCCTGAATAGACATTCCAATCGATTTTTGGGTTCCCAGTATAGTGGAACTGGGCGTCGATCGCTGTCCCGATCGCAGAACCCGAATCGTTTGCAACAGGCGGCACGAAGATCTCGGAAAAAAGGCCTGATTCCTTCCACTTAGTGTTCCAATCGCAATTCATGCCGCATCCGCCTGCGATGAGCAACGGCATGCCCCTCCTCATGTTCGACTTAGCGAACTGATGAAAGACGTCAAAGATTCTGTCGCTGAAAATACCTGCGAAGTTGCGGAACGCTAGGTCGTCTAGCCCAACGTTATAGTAACGAGAATGCCGAAGTTCTTCGTACGCAGCAATTGGCCTGAGGTGCTGGCAGTCTTGAAGTAAATATTCGATTAGCTTCTCTTCCTCAGCCGAAGGCGTGTTGCGATTCGAATACGAAGCTAAGGCCATGAGCTTCCCAGCGTCAGAGATCCGACTGAATTCCAAATTCTTGGCAAAGGTCGGATCAGCCAAACCGTAGAGCAGGGCATAGCGATGTCCGGGTTCGCGCATGACATCGGCAAGTATTGTTATGTTCAGCTCGACATCAATCTCGTAAAAAGCGCCAATCGATCCTTCCCAAATCAACGCATAGCATGGAGTGCCCTTGGGGAGACTTGACATTCCAAATGCGCAAAGAAGATGCGAGCGTTCGTGGGAGGAGGAGAAGTACTCGACTGTCTTTCCCATCAAGCGCCTCCGACCAACGATTACGTCGCTTTTTGATACTCCTCGGTATCCCGCAAAAGGCGATTGCTCGGTGAGATGGGTATCACGTGGCCACCAGCCACCTTCACAAAGTACGTCGGGTATTTCTTTGAGTTCGCTGAGGATGTTCAGAAAATCATGGACAGACACCCCAGAGTGTCGATAATTCGAATTCTTCTCTACTTCAACGGAAGCCAACAATTGTGCGCCCTGCAGATGCGCGACCACACCATTATGGCCGGGGTTGTATGCAAGAATATTCATGATTTGAGCGGCCTCCAGTAACGATTCGCTTCCAGCGCAATCGATCGTATAAAAGTGGTTGTTGGGAGTCGTCGGCCATGCAGACGACCAGCAAGTTCTTTGGAGCGAGATGGCCAAGCGTTTACATGGAGAGCCATTGGAAGGTGGGGAATCGGCGTGGGTTCCCAATCAGCGCGCCTATGAACTAGACGATCGTCAACAAACCAGCGAATCTCGCACGGCCCCCATTCTATCGCGAACCTATGTTCGGATTCTGATGCGTCAAACCCAAGGTCGATATAGCTTGCTGCACCTCTATATCCATAGTCAAACTTCGCGCCCTCGTCACCAGGATTGTAAAAGACATTGACCAAGAGACGATCTGTTCGATTTCCCGCAATCTCGATATCAATTTCTTGCCTCGGTGAATCGCGATGGAGAAAAAAACCGGTAACCACACCGGGCACATTCGACGCCTTAATAATTGCCTCAAATCTTCCGAATAGGTATCGGTCGCGACTGGTTAACGATGCAGCGCTATATTCTCGAACACCTAAGGATTCCCTTCTGATATTGAGCGCAACCCCGAGTTCAGAACGGAACTCGATGTTTGAGGGACGAAACAATGCCAGGTTGTCCGTGAAGGTATCGTCTCGCAGAAGCCAACTTCTTGTGTCTAGAATATTTAAACAGTCGCTGAATCTAACGGGAGTTGCAGTTATCGATGATCCCCCTTTTATCGGGACGGAATGAATGCCTTGCCACCACTTACGTGGCTCAACAATCCATGGCGACTTATCCCGTTTAGGAGTCTTGCAGCTCAGGACTGCGTCCGCTTCAATGGTTCCGCAAAGGAGCTGTCTTTGTCCAATGTCCGTTAACTCAGGGAAAGAACAAGCGGGTGGTACACATCTGAGGTGTTCGCAAACGACCTGCCATTTATTGGATGCCTCTAAATGAAGAACAGCAATATCAGCACCATTAAGATCATCTAGAATTTTCAAATCGCTGTCATCTGCAATTCCAGTCTTGCTATTGGTGATAATGAATTTAGCCTGAGGGTAACGCTTTCTGAGAGCTAAGGCTTCTCTAGCCAAAGACCTGATGTTCACATATGCGTCAAAAACTCGATCACCTCTTCCCGCTAGTAGCATCTCGTGTTCAGGACTTGGAAGCGATTGAAGATCGCTACAGCATCTATATCCGAGCATGGACAGGGCCATTGCAAGTGATGAAAGGCCAGAACCCTCAGGCCCAAATGCAAACACAGGTAGCTCATTTGGGCGAATGTGAAATAAGGATGCACCCTCACTGGTGATAGCACCAATTTTCGTAAGAGCTGGAAGTATTGAATATGAGTTAGTGGAACCAACATCGCGCCGCTGGCTGATGATAGATCGTCTCGTCGCGCGTACATCCAGAACTCCGAACTGGTGATTTATCCATAGATCCACGGGACCTCGACAAGGAAGGAGTCGAAGGAGTTTCTCAGCACCTTCGCGCGAAATAACGTATCCGGACAGATTCCAGAGCCCGCGTAAGGGACGGAACACATTACTTGAAAGGAAGGTCTTCGGGGCTCCATGCTTCACCTCCTCGTAGGACAAATAGAGAATGTCGAAATTACTTTTCTTGTCGCCTTCGGCCTCGATTTCGGCCCACGCCTGGTCCATGTGTGGGACAAACCCGTATCGAAACCACACATCGTCCTCAAGGACGAGTACGTACTCATGATTACTCGCCACGACCTGTCGCCAGACGTCGATGTGTGAGCGAGCGACTGCAATCTCAGGTCGACTCATTTGGATCGGATAATTGAGTCCTATTCGGGTGGGGAGAGCTAAAGGTTGGGGCTCTACGAAGAGCTGATCTCCTAGTGTATAATTTGGATCGATGTCGGCATCTTTTAATGGTTCCTGTATGAAGTGATTAGCATCGACGGCGGCATACCGCTCAGTAAGATTCCAAAGTTCAACTCCAGACCAATCCAACATGTGTCTTAGCTCCTGTTCCATCTCGGCCCAACGAGCTGGTTGGCGATTCAGATTGATGACATAAATGAGCCCTATCTTCGGCTGTTCCGTTGTATTCAAGAGCCCGAAGGCTTGAGATCTTTTCTTAGGTAACAACCTCCGACATTTCATCGCGATTCGAAATAAAAACTTCGAAGGAGCGCTCAAAGGAGAGGCGAGATTCATTCATTCCCCTCAACGTGTTCTTGACATATCATTCTTGATAACATCGGCAGTTTGAAAGCCTCCAGTTTCTTGTGTCGTTTCTATAGCTGAGCTCCCATCTGCTTTTGGCAATGTTTGCCCAATCATACAGCACAAGAAGAGTCTGTTCGATCTCGCCGCTCTCAGTTACAGCTTCAAATATCGATTTGGTAACAATAATTAGATTGATCCATATAAGATGTAGATCTTCAATTTCCTGTCCACATAAGATGCCGTCGGTTTTCTAGAAATATGAGCAATAATCAATGTAATCTCAATCATTTGCGGCTTATATGGCCATTTATCACGGTATCTTATGTGCGGATCGGCATAAAATAACAGCCCTAAACCAGTTTAAAGCCCGTCTATCGGACTGCGGAATCCCAGTATATTCTAAAATTCTCCTGAGATCTTGATACTGGCTAAAAATGATGGTCTTCAATATATAGGAAAATTATGTTTGCTTCAAGATATTGTGGTTTGGTTGGGTATAATGGGATTGTGGATCACTTGCCAATACATCAGTATTCCTATTGCGGCAAAAACCTTAGATATGAAGGATTTATATCTGACAATCAAGGCTAACGAAAACGAAGTGAAGGCGGGATCTTTAGAAGGATACCCGGGGCGGGAGCGTTATCGGTGGTAAGACCGTTATATTCGGCAAGCTTTTCTTTTTCTTCCGAGGAATTGAAATATTGAATCGCGATTTCATCCCAGGTCTCCCCGACAGACACCTCGTGCACGCCCATGCGTGGCACGTCGATCGCGGAAACCTCCTCCTGTGAAAGAAACTCCAGCCCTGTTGTCATGGATTCGAACAGGGGTTGCAACTTCTCAAATGTCTCCTCTTTTCCCAGACCGATCATTGAAAAACCATTGTGCTCTCTGGTGAAGGCAAGAAGACGGACCTTAACAGGGCCCAGAGACCTACTCTTTCCTTGATAGGTTCCTGCCATAGCCCCATGGGAAAGGTTATCTGCCTCGGCTGTCTTTGATGTCATTCTCAGCCCCTGTCTTGTCAGCGATCGCGAGAGTTCCTCAAAGTACGCCTCTGTTGTCTTTTCTCTTTGCAACGGCCGGATGTCAAAATACACAAACGATTCTTCCTTGATATCCGCAAAAATCGCCGTGTAATCATCATTGTTGATCTGTACCTGCCACCCCTGGGGTATGGGGATGCTGAGGAGGAACTCCTTATTGAAATAGCGATCTCCGCTCACTAATTCAGTACCGTTATATTCTCCCACCACCAATCCGTCCAGAAGCCGAATGAATATATTTCTTCTGATATCCCTGTTCAGGATGCTCGGATCCTGATAAGACATTTCCTCCAGTTCCTCGTTCAATAGTTGCAACCGCTCACTCGTAGGGGGATGGGTCATAAACCATATATCAAGGAGGCCCGGTTCTCTATCCTCAAGACCTTGTATCTGTTTCATGACACTAATTGAGGCCTTGGGATCATAGCCTGCGCTGGTCATGTATTCAATGCCCAGGTAATCCGCCTCTCTTTCGTCATCACGGGAAAACTTACTGAATGCCAGTATGGAGCCCAGGTCGATCAAACTTCCGTAATCCTGAACCGCCCCCTGAGTGGCAATTTGAGCACCAATTAACCCAATATTAAGGATCTGCATCTTGGAAATCTGGGCTGCCGAATGTCTCGCAGCCACATGTCCGATCTCATGGCCTATAACAGAAGCAAGCTCATCAGCAGAATTCATCCTCTCCAGTAGACCCCTGTGTACATATATAAATCCTCCAGGCACAGCAAAGGCGTTGAAATCAGGTGTGTCCACAATTTCCGCTCGATAGACAATATTCGCTCGATCACTGTGCCGACCGATATTCTCGGTGATTTCCTTAACCTTTGAGCGAAGCTCCGGGAGTTCCAGGTATAACCCCATCTCCTCCCGCACCTCCTTGTCCACCTGCTGGCCGATTTGAAATTCCCTGTCTTCGGAGACCAGCATAAGCTCCGTGCGGCCGGTTGCAGGATTGGTAGCGCAACCCCATAAAAAATAAAGACAGACCACTGCGAGAATCTGCGCGATTATAAATGCCTTAAAGCGTAAAAGAGAATACTTGGACATCATGCGTACCTCAAAGAATTTGTAAGGAGACACCCCGCAATATATTATTCCACCTTTATCCTGGTAGCTTTTTTACCTCTATTCCCCTGCCCTTTTTTCTCTATGTGTTCGATACGTTCATCCAGTAATGACCTTATGGCCTTGAGGAATTCCACCTGAGATTTTTTAAAATGATCCAGGAAATCAGAATTCTTCCCCACCGCTTTCTCAAAATCATAAAAAAGCCTAGCGAGCGGACAATAGATTTTACGATGAACTGTGAACCATGGGCAAGTAAAAAAGAGACAGTGGGGAGCACTGGCGGAGAGAGAGGGATTCGAACCCTCGGTGGAGCTTATAACCCCACACTCGCTTAGCAGGCGAGCGCCTTCAGCCAACTCGGCCATCTCTCCGTGAAATTAGACGTCGTGGCGGAGGGAGTAGGATTCGAACCCACGGAGCTTTCGCTCAACGGTTTTCAAGACCGCCGCCTTAAACCACTCGGCCATCCCTCCATAATCCTTAATAAAAAAGCCTAGTATTATCTCCGAAATATATCAAGCCTTAAAGGCATAAAAATGTAGTTCAGCCGGCTAATAACAATGAAAAGAAATAAAAGATTAAATCCTATCATAAACACATTAATGGTCCATGGGGCTCTCTTATACGCGGCGAAAACATTGACAGCATGCTAATTAGCCAAGGTGCCACCCGGGCGGGCGGAATACTTGTGAATAAGGGCCTTGAACGCGCAAATCCTTAAATCTTCGGAACCCATAGATGAGAAATGGGCCTTACTCAAGGGCTGTCCCTTTTCTTCGTTCCGAATCTCCCGGGCTGGTTATTTCAAGGAGTTACGGCCGTGGGATGCCTACCCCCTCCACTGTTCCCCTCGCCTTCGCTCGGGGCCAGGGGGTCCCCCACCCGTAACTCCTTGAAATAACGGCACCCTCCCGATAGTCACTCAAAAAAAGGAACAGCCCTCCGCAGTAGCCTGCTACAGAGGATGGAAAGGGGGCTGCTCCATGCACCGGAATCCTGGAACCCTAGAATCCTTGAATCCTAATACATGTCGTCTTGAAAAGAAGCAGCTGTGACCGGATATTAGGGATACCTTTATCCAGTTATGATTCTTTTTGTTTCATCTATCAACCAACCCGGAGGTGACCCCGAACATTTTTGGAGATTGAGCGGGGGACTATTTTGACGGTCTGGAAAATATTAAATCAATACTTTAGCTATTATGGCTAATACTCTTATATTTATGATTATTTCAGCACCCTATCTTTCATTATTCGAATCGTTTTCGCATAATCCTTGCTCTGAAATATAGCGGAACCTGCCACCAGTATATCCGCACCCGCGGATGCAACCAGACCTGCTGTATCAGGATTAATACCGCCATCCACTTCAATTTGGGTCTCCAGCCCCCTGTTTTCTATCATCTCTCTCAGCCTGCTAATCTTTGGTATCATCCCCTTTATAAACTCCTGCCCCCCGAAGCCGGGATTCACCGTCATTATCAATACCATATCCAGGTCCTCAAGTACGTGTTCTAATAGCTGTAGAGGGCTCGCTGGATTCAAGGACACACCTGTCCCGGCCCCTGTTTCTCTAATGATCTGAACGGACCTGTGCAGATGATCTACCGCCTCGGCATGAACTGTAATGAAATCCGCACCCGCCTCGCGGAAATCCTTCACGTATTGATCAGGGTTCGATATCATAAGGTGGACGTCGAGAGGTAATCTGGTAACCCTTTTTACCGCCTCCACGATCATCGGTCCAACAGTGATGTTAGGGACAAAATGTCCGTCCATAACGTCAACGTGGATATAATCCGCACCCGCATCCTCAACAGCTCTGACTTCATCACCCAGCCTTGAAAAATCCGCCGACAGTATAGATGGTGCTATCTTTCCCATTTTTTTCTCCTTGATATGTCTTTTTGCAAGGGCCCCGCGTCCTTCTGTTTCCTGTATTTCCAAAAGGGCATAGCAATCTAATTCTTGCTGAAAAGAGCGGCAAAAAAACCATCCATATGATGAATATGGGGAAAAGTCTTAAAAAAACCCTGGTGGTCGATAAGGTCCAGGGCCCAATACGGGGCATGCCTTTTCATGCTTTCAAGGGACATATCCACGTTTGCATCCAGGAAATCCTTAACTACCCCCTCGTTTTCCTCTTTTGAAATAGTGCACGTTATGAACAGCAGCTTGCCCCCCTCCCCGATCATCCGAGCCGACTCATTCATAATGCTTTTCTGTAAAAAAGACAATCGTAATATATCTTCTTCATCCCTGTTCCATTTACCGTCAGGATGTCTGGAAATTACACCTAGCCCGGAACATGGTGCGTCAACTACAACCTTATCGAATTTACCTCTAAAAGTCGCTGAAAAAGGCTTTGATGCATCCGCAACAATAGAATAAGTATTAGTAATGCCTAGTCTCTTTGCGTTCCGGCCGAGATTTACCAGCCTTTCCCTGTTTATGTCAACGCTAATGATATTTCCCCTGTCCTCCATAAGGGCGGCCATATGGGTCGATTTCCCGCCCAAACCAGCGCAAATATCCAGAACCATGTCGCCTGGCCTAGGTGCTATAAGGTGGGAGGCTATCATTGCTGCCTGGTCCTGAACCTGAAAAAGCCCTTTCTTGAAGGCCTTTAAAACATCCACCCTGCCTTTAAATCCTTCCAGCAGGATTCCTTCAGGGGCATATGGCGCGGGAGTCCCTGTTACCCCTTCTTTGGCCAGATATTCCAAGAGTTTATTCCGGCTGACCCTCAAGGTGTTTGTCCTGATATTCAAGCAGGGCGGTATATTTTGAGACGCCAGGAGTGACTCCGCAGACTCCCTTCCCAACTCCTTCACCCATTTCTCTACCAGCCATTCAGGATATGAATAGAACACGCTCAAATAGGGCATCAGTTGTCTACTCGGATCGGGGTAATGGATTCCGTGCCTTTGCCGGCAGATATTCCTCAGGACCCCGTTGACAAAGGATGTGACATAACCGGGTTTGTTATTCAAACGGGCCTGATTGACCGCTTCGTTAACAGCCGCTGAATCAGGTACCCTATCCAGAAAAAAGACCTGGAAAAGGGCAAGACGGAGAATATTCAATACCACCGGGTCTATGTTTCCTAAGGGAAATTCCGTGAATTGACTTATCACCCAATCGAGTCTTAACCGCCACCGGGAAACCCCATACACCAGCTGGCTGATAAAGGCGCGGTCCCTGTCATCCAAATGGGGGTTGGCCTGGAAAAGATGGTCAAGATGATAATCAGCCGGACCACGGGTCCTGTTACCCCGTCCGTTTAATGCCTTAAGCGACAGTTCTCTAGGACTTTCTATTTTCATTTCCCAAAAAGGTAATTATCCCCTTTTCCACCATATCCAGGTCAACATCCGTATCATAACAGGGACCAAAAGGTCTTCTATTCATAATACCGAATACGGGTATGGGATATGTATCCTGAATACCGCTGGTCAAATCTCGTTCACAAGCCACGGCAATAATAACATCGGGATTTTTTTCAATAACGATCCTTCTTGCCAGGGTTCCCCCGGTTGCAACCGATACCGGGATATTATATTGTTTCGAAAAGGCCTTCAAATCCTTTATCTTGCATTTTCCGCATCCTTTGCAATTATCTATGGACCAGGTAATCCTTACATCGCATTCATGATTCTGCAGGCACTGGGGCAAAAGCATAAGAATCTTTTCCGGCCTCACCTGCTTGGCTTCAGACAATACCAGCTGGTTATTGATCGCCACAAAAGATCTCCTGACCTTATCCTTGCTCATGCCGATGAATTTACCCGCTATGACTAAAAGGGGAAAGAGTAATCTTATTACCACCCCGCGAATCCACCGGTTGAAAAACAGGTTCTTTCCCCATATGATGGTGGAAACCAGCGTCAAGGCACCACCGATCATAAACATGACCACCAGCCCCATACAAATCGCCATAATAAGGGGCATATAGGGATGTATATTCCTAAAACCCACATAGGGTACCCAATATAGTATTATGGCCGCCCCTATCAGCGCTCCGCACGTTAGAATCAGCAGGATGATAAAGTTCCTATTCGCTGGTTCCATAAGGTTTTTCAGGAGCCTTTTTGGCATATTCTCATCTAACTTATTGTTTAAACCTTGATCCATGACAAGCTATTCACTCCCTGATTGTTTCCCCAGTATGGTCCCTTCCGCCACAAAGAATCCCCGCAGGAAATCCTCTGAAGGGAGCCTTTTCTTTCCAGGATATTGAATCTCCCTGATTTCAACCATTCCCCTCCCGGTTTCCACTTGAAATGCGTCTCCCTTTCCTATGGAGACCCTGCCTGGAATACCATCAGTACAGGTTTTATCTATGACCCTGGATGCAAACACCTTGATCTTTTTATCACCGATGGTTGTCCAGGCCCCCGGTGTGGGGTCAAGTGCGCGAATGAGAGATGATATCCTGACTGCATCCAGATCCCATTTTATTAAAGCCATGTCTTTACCGATCTTTGGGGCGTAGGTGGCAGAAGAATGATCCTGAGGTATGGGCTTTAACTTTTTCTCTGACATGAGCCTCAAAAAACTGATGACCACATCAACCGACCTGTAAGCAAGCCTGTCGTGCAATTGCCCGGCGGTTTCATCCGGTTGAACGGGAACCTCTTCCTGATACAATATAGGCCCTGAATCCAGCCCCTCGTCTATTCTCATAACAGTAACCCCCGTCACAGGTTCATTATTGAGGATAGCCCTTTGTATGGGGGCTGCGCCTCTATATTTGGGCAAAAGGGAGGCATGGATATTCACGGCGCCCCATCTTGGAATCATGATAAATCTTTTAGTAAGGATTTGCCCGAAGGCCACGACAAAAATTAGATCAGGAGCTTTATCTTCAATGATTCCGCAGAAATCACTGTCACCCGCCTTTTCAGGTTGTAATATTGGTATATTATGTTCAAGGGCCAGTTTTTTAACTGGAGATATACCCAGCTTTTTCCCTCTGCCTTTCGGCCTGTCGGGTTGTGTAACCACAGCTATTATGTCATGTCCTTCATTAATGAGACCTTGCATAGAGGGAATAGCGAATTCGGGTGTCCCCATAAATATGATGCCTGGTTTTTCAGGGAACTGGTCATTGGGAATGGCTGTCATTGATATATCTATCTGTATCTGCGATTAATTAGGGAAACATCATTTCACTCGCCTTCGCCAGGATGCCCCGCGCGGGAGCACGGGGAGCTTCACTTTTGCAGCCCTTTTTTTAACCTCTTTTTATACAAGGATCTTTTTAAACTGCTTATATGGTCTATATACAGCACCCCGTTCAGGTGATCAATCTCGTGTTGAAGGCACACGGCAAGAAGGTCTTCTGCTTCAATATCAACGGGATTCCCATGTCTGTCTACTCCCCTTACCTTAACCTGGGCGTTCCTGGAAACATCAGCGGAAAAATCAACAACGCTCAGGCAGGCCTCTTCGTAAACAATGTTTCCTTCCGCTTGTAGGATCTCCGGATTGATCAATACTGATAGGTTCCTGCCTTCGGTAGTTGGAGTTAAATCATACATGATAAGCCGTATGGGTACCCCTACCTGTACTGCGGCAAGCCCTATGCCGGGGGCCCCATACATGGTTTCCGCCATATTGTCAATCAATACTTGGATATTTTCATCTATATTTTCAACGGGTTTTGCCTCAGACCTCAACATCTTATCAGGATAAACTAATATTTTCATTTCTTCCGGCATCTTTATCCCCTTAAAAACACCTTTGAACATTGTCACAATTTTAGTTAAGTATTTTAAATCTTAACAGCAAATAAATCAAGATATACTGGGCATAAAACTTCCTTGACTTTTTGCTATCATGCACCTATTGAGATATCATTATGAAAGATATAATGGATTTTCTTTTTGAAGTAGGAATGCTGAAAAAAACACCCAGGACAGGCTACCAATTCCTAGGTTCAGGTGACGAATCTGTTGCTGAACATTCATTTCGTACAGCCGTCATCGGTTACATACTGGCTTCACAAGAACAGCAAGCCGATACCGGTAAGACCACTTTAATGTGTCTTTTCCATGATCTGCATGAAGCCAGGACCGGGGATCGAAATTACGTTAATAAAAGATACGTGACTGTGGATGAAAGAAGCGCGATACTTGATCTGGTGGGAGAGACCCCTTTCGCTGATGAGATTATTTCACTTATTAGGGAATTTAACGCTGGAGAGACATTGGAAGCCAGGATATCAAGAGATGCGGATCAGCTTGATCTGATGATGGAACTGAAGACCCAGCATGATCTCGGCAATAAGTACGCGGAAGACTGGTTGCATTACGCGGTGAAAAGGATTGTTACAGAAAAGGGCAGGAAAATGGCCCAGGCAATATTAAAAACAGACAGTACGGATTGGTGGTTCGATAAAAGGACGGACCTGTGGGTAAATGGCCCTGAAAACAATAAAAAGTTTAAATAACGGTTTAATGTCTATCGGCCCGTCAATGGTCATGAAGACCAGCCTGCTTATCTCGTTTATTTTCCATTTGATCTTATTGCTGGCTTTTCAAGGGGCTTTTCCCCACTACTGGAGCACCACCGAGCTTCGAACATACAAAGTTGATTTGATCAGGCCTTCAATCGAAGATATTGATATAGGAAATACACCAGGAGACTATATTCATACTGAAGAAGAGGAGATCCCTGTTTCTGACACTTACCAAGAAACAATCTCCCTTGACACAAAAGACGAAAGATATATCTCGTATGCAAACTTGATTAAGGGCAAGATAATGGGTCACTGGAGATATCCTCCCGAGGCCGTGGCACATCTCATTGAGGGCAGATTGTCTGTACTTTTCAGCCTTGCCAGTGATGGTAAAATGATCCATATAAGCATAACAGGCGGTTCAGGTTATGATATGCTCGATAAGGAAGTAATTCGAGCAATAAGCGCATCGGTCCCCTTTCCCCCTTTTCCCCAATCAATCACGGTTAAAAGGCTTAATATCAAAGCCACATTCGATTATCGTCTTACTTCCGACGAATAGAAGTGTTTCACCCGGTTAATAGGTAGGCTGGTTAATGATCTCTAAATACTTTGCCCTATATGGGCCATTAAGGTACATAAAATAAGGTTTAATCCTTCACTCCTTTACGTGTTCGTTAACAGGATGGACCAAAAATATCCTAACTGGATAAAGGTATCCTTAATATCCGGTCACAGCTGGCTCTTTTCAAGACGACATCTATGGCATTCAGTGGATGTGATCTTATTTTCAAGGGTTTGGCAAACCTTTTCGTAGTGCCAACGGTATATTCTGCCAGGGGTTCTGGTGGAGCAAACCCTTGAAAATAAGACCACTGCAGGCCTTGGGTGGAATTCTTTTTGAGATGTCGTCTTTCCAAGAACAGCCGTGACCTCATGTCATGATATATTGCGCTATATGGGACATTAAGGTACTTATAATAAAGTTCAATCCTTTACTCCTTTACATACCCATTGACCGGATGATCCGTAGAACCTTTATCCAAGATGATAATTAATTTTGATTATCTTGACCATTATGAGATGGTGATTAAATTATAATTTTAGATTATTATCGGAGCATTACCTGCCATTTGACAGGATTTGTCGGCAAGTTCAAAAGGACAATATTATGACCGCTAAAGATTATTATAAGATACTTGGAATACCAAAATCAACTTCTACCGATGAGATAAAGAAGGCCTATCGCAAACTGGCCATGAAGTATCATCCTGATCGTAACAAAGGTGATAAAGATGCAGAGGCGAGATTTAAGGATATAAGTGAAGCCTACGCGGTTCTCAGTGATAAGGAGAAAAGGAAACAGTATGATATGTATGGGTCCGAAGGTTTTCAGAACCGATTTACCCAGGAAGACATCTTCCGGAATTCTGACTTTGGAAGTATCTTCAGGGAATTTGGCTTTGAAACCGGTGGACGCGGGCAGAATATTTTCAGTCAGATATTCGGCGGAATGGGGCGGAATAATTTTAGAACCGGCAGATCCCGCTATAGTTCTCCTTTTGGCGCACACGGGGGCATGTCCAAACCATCAAAAGGCAAGGACATTGTATATGAACTTGCCATAACCCTGGATGAGGCCTTCAAGAAAAGCGAAAAGATCATCTCTTATCAAAACGAGGTCTATAACCAACAGAAGGTATCCGTTAAGATACCTGCCGGGATCTCCGCTGGGAAAAAATTGCGACTCCAAGGAAAAGGTTATCGAGGAGTAAACGGAGGCCCTAACGGGGACCTTTATATACAGGTTAAAGTGCTTGACCACCCCCTGTTTAAGAGAGAAGGAGATGACTTATTCCTCACCAAGGATGTCAAATATTCGGAAGCTGTTATCGGCGCCCAAGTGGAAGTGCCGGCTATTGATAAGAAAAAGCTTCGTTTGAGAATACCTCCCGGTTCCCAGGACAATGCCAGATTCAGAATGAAAGGTTACGGGATGCCCCGCATGAACGGTCAGGGACGCGGGGATGCCTATGTCATCCTTAATATATCCATACCCAAGAAACTGAATAAGAAACAGGAGGAGTTAATAAAAAAGATTAAAGAGGCGGGTTTATAATATGAAGGCCTTATCAATGTTTTCAGGAGGTCTTGATAGTATGCTCGCCTCGGAACTCATCAGGGCACAGGGTATTGAGATCCAGGCCATTTTTTTAAAGACCCCCTTTTTCTCTTCTAAAAAAGCAGCGAAATCCGCCAAAGCTATCCGATTATCACTAAAAGTGATCGATATTACCGACAGACATCTGGATATTATCAAAAAACCGAAATACGGATTTGGCGAAAATATGAACCCCTGTCTTGACTGCCACGTGTTGATGCTCCGTATAGCAGGCGAAATGATGGAGGATGAAAAGGCACATTTTATTGTTACAGGCGATGTACTGGGACAGAGGCCCATGTCCCAGAACAGAAAGGCATTATCTATAATAGACTCGGAAAGCGGGCTTGATGGTCTTATTCTTAGACCTCTTTCCGCAAAACACCTTCCACCCACAATGCCAGAAACAAAGGCCTGGGTCAGCAGGGAAAAAATGCTGGATTATTCGGGGCGATCGAGGAAACCACAGATAGAACTGGCGAGATCTTTTAGTATCATGGATTATCCTTCTCCTGCCGGGGGGTGTCTTCTAACCGAAAGCATTTTCTCAAGGCGTTTAACAGATATTATGTCATCGGATACACCTCTTTCATCGCGTGAAATTGAGCTATTGAAGATCGGCCGTCATTTTCGTATCGGCCCCGAAACAAAGATTATTGTGGGCAGGAACGAGGTTGAGAATCATTCTATAGGTATACTGGCAGCTGAGGATGAGATCCTTTTAAATACCGTATCCATCCCCGGGCCGACCGTCCTGGTCACAGGTGACATTTCCCCTCTCACTGGTGAGTTGGCGGCAGCTATTACCGCTTCCTATAGTGACGCATGTGATGGGGAGGCTGAAATCAGCTTAAAGGCAAAGAATGAATATAAGATAATTACAGCAAAGGTGAGGGATAAAAAAGAATTCAGAAAATACATGATTTAGAATGTTATTGTCTCAAAAGTTTTTCTAAAAACGGTGTTTTGTTCATCTCCTCAATCTCTTCGAGATTAGCGTTTATCTGTTTTTGATGGACGAGTATTTCAGCTTCAAGTGAATCCCTTTCTTGATTGATACTTTGGATCTCCATCTCCAGGTCCATTAAGGCAAGCTTATTTTTTCTGTCTACAACCTCATCTTCGAACGAGTTTTTCTCTTCCAATAATTCCATCTTTCTCGATTCCAGCTGGGAAATAGCCTTCTGCCGATCGCTTACAAGCGACCGACTCTCTGTTATCGCCTTCAACAAGGGCCCTTCCTTCTCCATGGTAAAATAAAGATAGAGGAATGAAGCTACGGCAATTATAATTAGTAAAGAAAGGATCTTTGCCCCCACCATTAGAATATTCCCGAATGGCCTTAAACTGTCTTTTAATCCGGCAAAGATGCTGGAGAATGATTTTTTGCCTTTATAAACCGCCGCTCTACCCAAAACCTGTATCTTTAATGTATTGACAGCATCGGCTATTGACTTGGTATCGGCCGTTAATTGACGGCCCAGTTCCCCTGCCGTACAATTCTTTTTAATATCGTCACTTTGTTCAATCAAAGACTTCGCGGTAGCGCTTATGTGTTCCAGTATAGGCTCGGTTTCCACCTCGGTCTTTAATTTGCCCGGGAAAACCTTTTTGAGAGAAGAGATATCATCTTTGAGTTTTATGATATCCTGCTCGATACTTTTGCCGATCTTGGTCAAGAAAACATCTTCACAGAGATATTCCTTACCGATCAAAAGCAAAAGCGCATTTTCCCTTATGTTGTTCAAAGCCCCTGAATCGTATTGGGTATTTTCCATTTTAAGCCTCTCTCATTTAATGTTTACTTTAAAGAAAAACAACCCAGGGAACCAAGCTTCCTTAGCTCCAATGCTTCTTTTACTCCAGCTTTACATCACACCTGAGACAGCGAATACACTCATTTCTAGCTGTCTTTTCATCGAGGCCAAGCTCCACTTCCCTGAAATCTTTGATACGCTCTTCAGGAGACAGCTTGGGCATTTTTGCCCCTGCCTGCTTGATCACTTCCTCTGGTACTTTCATGGTCACATTGATAGTTTGCAGGCGTTCTATATGTGGTTTATCACCCCTCTTCTGTGCCAGGTTTTTGTCTATCGCCACTGCCGCCCGTTTTCCATGTGCCAGGGCATCCACTACCCGCGCCGGTCCCGTGACCGCATCCCCACCTGCAAAGATACCTGGGAGATTAGTGATTAGGGAATGGCGGTCAACACTGACAGTACCTCTTTGGTTACTGAGCGATGAGGCAAAGGCAAGCTCAGGGGCCTGACCAACAGCCGAAAAGATGGTATCATATTCCTGGCTGATCACACAACCATCCATGGGAACCGGCCTTCGGCGGCCGCTGCGGTCAAATTCCTTCAGTTCACACTCGTCTAGTTCCAATGTCAGCCTGCCGTTGCTTTGACTAATGGACTTCGGCGCAACAAGTTCTCTGAGCTCAATACCCTCCGCAAGAGCATCCTCGATCTCTTCCTCATAGGCAGGCATATCCTTCTTTTCACGCCTGTAAACTATGGTCACTTCTGCTCCTATCCTCCGGCAGGTCCTGGCTACGTCAATTGCTACATTGCCGCCACCGATGACAGCTACCCTTTTGCCAACCTCCGGTGCAGTTCCTAATTCCATTTCCCTTAAAAATTCAGCGCCCCCTTTTACACCGGGAAGATCCTCTCCGGGAATCCGCATGGGAAGACTCCTGTGAGCACCGATGGCAATGAAGATAGCATCATAATCTTTTCGAAGCTGATCCAGCGTGATATCACGCCCCACCTTGGTTTCTGTTTTGACTTCAACGCCCATGTTTAGAATGAAGTCAATTTCCTGCTCCAAGATTTCTCTGGGGAGGCGGTAGGTAGGGATCCCGTAACGAAGCATACCACCCAGATTCGGCAATTCCTCAAAGACAGTAGGTTGATGTCCCATCAACGCTAGATGGTACGACGCAGCGAGACCAGCGGGTCCACCACCAATAATGGCCACTTTCTGGTTTTTTGTCTCCCCTTTCATGACATTTACGGTGATACCCTTCTTCCTGGCCATATCAGCCGCAAATCGTTTAATCTGTGGGATGCGCAATGCCTCATCGGTTTGGCCTCTGAGGCAAACCTCCGTGCAGGGATGGGTACAGACCCGACCACAGATGCCCGGCATCGGATTTGTCTGATAAATGAGTGAAATAGCCTCTTCATAACGGCCTTCTCCTACCAAACTAAGGTAACCAGGTACATCCTGACCGATTGGACAGGCATTGATGCACTTCGCGTCAAAAAGTTCCGAGCACACTCCTGCCTCGCATCTCTTTTCGATGATGTGATCTTCGTACTCATGGCGAAAATATCTCAGTGTAGAAAGCACCGGGTTTGGAGCGGTCTGCCCCAGCCCGCAGAGGGCGGAATCCTTAATAAACCGGCTCAACTCCTCCAAGACATCCAGATCCTTCAGATCTCCTTTCCCTTGGGTAATCCTCTCCAAGATCTCCAGCATTCGGCCTAGGCCCTCCCGGCATGGCGTACACTTCCCGCAGGACTCTTCGTGACAGAACTCAATAAAAAAGCGGGCCATATCCACCATACAGGTATCTTCATCCATAACAATCATGCCACCGGAACCCATAATTGCACCCACCCCGGAAATGGCTTCGTAGTCCGTGGGGGTGTCCAGCAGATATCCAGGGATACACCCTCCGGAGGGACCGCCCAATTGCACGGCCTTGAATTTCTTGTTATTTCGAATGCCCCCGCCGATTTCATATATGATGTCCTTGAGGGTGGTACCCATAGGTACCTCGACAAGTCCGATATTATTCACAGCTCCTGTGAGTGCAAAAACCTTTGTCCCCTTGCTGGTTTCGGTACCCACACTGGCGTACCAGTCTCCCCCTTTCATAATGATCTGAGCCACATTAGCCAGTGTTTCCACATTGTTGAGCACACTGGGTTGCTTCCAGAGACCCTCTTGGGCGGGGAATGGGGGCCTAGGTCTTGGCATCCCTCGTTTTCCCTCGATGGAGTGCATTAGCGCCGTCTCCTCACCGCAGACAAATGCTCCAGCACCCTGATAAACCTCCAGGTCAAAATCAAATCCTGTTCCGAGGATATCTTGCCCTAGAAGCCCGTAATCCCTGGCCTGACGGATGGCGATACCGAGACGCCTCAAGGCCAGTGGGTATTCGGCTCTGCAGTAGATATACCCTTGATGGGCGCCGATGGCCTTGGCCGCAATGATCATGCCTTCCAGAACAGCGTGGGGATCCGCCTCAAGGACACTCCTATCCATGAATGCCCCCGGATCACCTTCATCTGCATTGCAAAGCACGTATTTTATTTCCCCGTCCGCGTTGTTTGCGAATTCCCATTTCATCCCGGTAGGAAAACCTGCCCCTCCCCTGCCTCGCAGTCCAGATGTCTTTACCTCCTGAATGATCTCTACCGGTGTCATTTCATCTAGTGCCTTGGCAGCGCCTAAATATCCGTCCCGCGCAATATATTCATCAATGTTTTCAGGATCCAAAAGTCCCCTATTTCTCAGCACACGTAACATTTGCTTTGAGAAAAATGGAATATCATCCAGGGAAGGAATGGCCTCACCAGAGGTCGGATCTACGTAAAACAGTCTTTCAACAGGTACCCCTTTGAGCAAATGTTCTTCTACCAGTTCCGGCATATCCTCCGGGGTCAGCTTTTGATAGAAAATGTTGTCAGGCTGAACCACCATCACGGGGCCCTGCGCACAAAAACCGTTGCACCCGGTTACGATCACCTGTATCTCCCTATCCAGATCTCTTTGAGAGATCTCTTTTGTGAGTGCCTCCTTTACTGCTTTGCTGCCCGATGCCGTACATGCTGTACCTCCACAGATCAGGATGTGAGTTCGATACATACTCTTCATATATCTCCTTTCGGACCCTATTGAAATCAAGTCATTCCAGGCAAGACAAAATCCGTTTGGACTCCTCCCTTCAGCACATGCCTATCAAAAACCTGGCGTATCTTGTTGGCATCCATATGCTGGTATATTACGGGTTCTTTACCTTCCATCTCAATGGTCACGTTCGGCTCACTGCTACATTTTCCTATGCAGCCGGAAACCATTACCCTGATATCCTGCCTCTCCGTTTCAGCCATCTCCTCCAGGAGGGCGTGCATAACCTCCCTCGCCCCGGCTGCGATACCACAGGTTCCCATATGAACCGTGATCTTTACTTTGGCCCCTCCCTCCCGGAGAGCTATTCCTTTCTTGACATTCTTCTTGATTCTCTTAAGGTCTTCGATGGTCAGTTTGGGCATATCATTCCTTCTACCGTAATATTAATCTATTCAAGTACTATTCCTTCCGGAGACTCGCTGATATCTTGGTATCCTCACCCTATCTTGAAGTAAAGGGTAGTCATATTGCTAAGTGTTATTACCTTCACTATTCATATGTATTTAGAATTTCTAAAATACCACCCGGGGTAACACCTCCATAGGTATCATCATCAACCACAACAACCGGTGCAAGACCACAAGCTCCGAGACACCGAACGGCTTCAAGAGAAAAGCGCCTGTCTTCAGTGGTTTCGCCAACACCGATTTTGAAAACCCATGAAATCTTTTCAAGGGTCTGTTTTGCTCCCCGGACATAACAGGCGGTGCCCAGGCAGACTTTTATGGTGTGTCTTCCTTTGGGGAACATGGTAAAAAAGGAATAAAAGGTAACCACCCCGTATATATCGCTGCCCGGAATATTAAGGGAATGTCCGATATATTCCTGAAGTTCAACAGGCAGGTATCCGACAACCTCTTGGCAGGCTGCCAGGACCGGGATCAGCGCACCCCTCTTTTTTTGGTTACTTCTTATAATAGCATCTACTTTGGATATCACTTCAGGGGTTAGGTCAGGATTTAATTCTTCAAGATTACTAAAGAGGGGCATACTATCTTCTCCATGGTATCATTCATGTGCAAACCGACCAAAAAGCTGTGAGAGTATATCAGAAATAAGAATTTTTTCAAAACGAATTGTCGAAAAAGGAGAATATCAACAGCAAGGTATTAGATCCAAGCCTCCCGAGAACATTGACAGGGTTTCATGCTCAATAAAAACCCAGGTCTAGCTAGTTATCGTCCGATTTGGTTTATTCCTTTATTTCAATCAATGACGGATCATAATCCTCCACCTTCTCATAACCCAAAAGGTTCAACAGGGTAGATGCCACATTTGAGAGGCCCTTATTCTCAAGATCAGCCATGCCATATTCTTCGTGATACGAGGGATCATAAATCGCGAAGGAGACCGGATTCAGGCTATGTGACGTTTTTATCATTTTATTTGAGCCTTCTTTGTCGATCATGTACATCTCATCTGCGTTACCGTGATCCGCCGTAATTACCGCGATGCCCCCCAATTCTTTAGTGACCTCTAAAAGCTCCCCTACACACCGGTCCACCGTCTCAACTGCAACAACCGTTGCCTCCATGACACCCGTATGTCCAACCATATCTCCATTCGCGAAGTTTAGCCTGCCGAATCGATATTCCCCTGTCTTCAGCATATCAATGGCGCAATCCTTGATTTCTCTTGCCTTCATTTCAGGCCTCTTGTCAAACTGTATCCTGTCGGAGGGTATTTCCCTGTATGTCTCCAGTGACTCATCAATATAACCGGAGCGGTTGCCATTCCAAAAATAGGTGACATGTCCGTATTTTTGGGTCTCCGAAACTGCGAATGACCTGATCTTTTCCGCGCAGAGGTACTCACTGATGGTCCGTTCAATAACAGGAGGTTCTACCAGAAAAACCGGCGGAATATGGGTATCGCCGTCATACTCCATCATACCGGCATAAAGGATATCAGGCAAAGGTCCCCTGTCGAATTCGGAAAAATCCTTTTCCGTAAATGCCCGGGATATCTCAATGGCACGGTCTCCCCTGAAGTTGAAAAAAACCACCGCATCTCCATCCCTGATCGGACCCGTGGGTTTGCCTGAATTGTCAACTATAACAAAAGCGTCCAGATATTGATCTGTAATTCCCGGATCTTCCTCGTACATTGTCCTGACGGCTTCAAAGGCGGATTTGAAACGCCGACCTTTCCCGTTCACATGGGCATCCCACCCTCCTTTTACAATATTCCAGTCGGCATTGTACCTGTCCATGGTCACCTTCATGCGACCGCCTCCCGAGGCTATGCAATAATCTAAACCTTTTTTTTCGGATATCCCCCTTAGTTTATCCTCTGTGGGACCAATGTAGTCTAAAGCGGATTTTTCACCCACGTCACGCCCGTCAAGCAGCGGGTGAACCCTTATTCTTTCAAGCCCTTCCTGTACGCACCTGTCTATAAGGAGATATAGCTGATTAATATGGGAGTGAACATTCCCGTCGGATAGCAGTCCGATAAAATGGACTGTTCCTCCTTTTTCAGCGCACCGGACAATACCTTTCCAAGCATCTGTCCGGAAGACTTTGCCTGTTTCAAGGGCCTTATTCACCAGACTGGCCCCCTGTTCAAATACCCTTCCGGCACCTAGGGCGTTGTGCCCGACTTCACTATTGCCCATATCATTATCGCTGGGCAGTCCCACCGAGGGGCCATGTGCCTTAAGCTGGGTATACAGTTTTGATTTGACCAAACGATCAAGGGTTGGAGTCTTGGCCATATAAACGGCATTGCCTTCATACTGTCTGCCGATACCGATGCCGTCCATAATTATCAGGAGAAGCGGACCTTTTCGTCCGTGAAAGGATCTCAAAGCATTAAGCTTTAATGCCATAAACGCCTCCTTATCAGGATATCAACAGAAAATGTTATTTCAAGGATGTTTTTTAAAATTACACTTTAAAAGACTTCTTCAAGGTATGTGTCTTTATCGATTGAAGTACAAACAGAGATATCAGGGAGTTCCAGGGCCCTTTTGGCAAACTCAAATACTCTATCGTAGTCGAAACGCAATCCCATTTCTTCATAATACGTTTCCAGGACCCTTTTTGGTCGATGTTCCCTGAATTCGCACGGGATCGAAAGAACGGGGATACCTTTCTTTTCTAATGTATAAATAACATCGCAGCCGTTGAACTTTATAAGGGGCCTGAAAACGGTATATCCTCCCTCCATTTTAAGTATAGGATAAAAACGCTGTGTGGTTTCCTTGAACCTCTTGCTCTTTCCTATATCCCTTAGCCCATCGGAATCAGAGTATTCCCACGCCAGAATATGTTCCAAAGTATACCCTACAATATCCCAAAGGGTGTGATTGGTTATAATCACCAAGCGCTCCAGATCATTGACTTCTTGGTTCACAAAGGACTTGAGTAATTTTCTCCGTATTGTCTGGCATAAATGACACGGATTATCAGATTCTCTTATCATATGATCGGTTTCTGGAACATCATGCCATACTATATCGATATGCCGGGAACTCCAATAGGAACCAATCTTCCTCCTTTCAGCAGTCGTGTACCTGTGTCTCGGAAAGGCACCAACGTGCACCTCAAAATCAAAACCAAAATCATTTTTGGCCTTCAAAATAAGATCCAGGCCAAGTGAGGAATCTTTTCCCCCTGAGAATCCAAATAATACTCTCTTTTCATTAAAAGACTCTAGAATAGACTTATAATCATTTTTCCATTCCGAATATTCTATTATTCTCACTCGATATGTACTCCGCATCAATTAGGATTTTTTATTCTGATTATATCCGGATCACTCAATCTTTCCAAGGCATTCCTATTAACCTCGACACCCAATCCCGGCCCCTCCAACGGACCTGCTTTACCACCAACGCCAAAAGAAACATCTTTGGTTGTTATATTTTCCTTTAATAAAAACGGATCATAGGACCCATCATAGTAAACGGCATCCCGGCACAAAAGACACAAAACCCTTCCCGCTGCCGATAGGATGCCGGATTCACCCAGTTGGCACCCTATCTGAAAAGAAATGCCCTTTGACCTTATGAGTTCGATGATATCAAGCGATCTGCGAAGTCCTCCACATTTAGACAATCTGACATTTATCATTTTATAGTGTCCATCATTTATTATCCTTTCCACGTCGCTTTTGGTACAGGCTAGCTCATCAGCCATCATAATCACTCCACATTTTTGCATCTCATCGGCAAATTCTGAAATATCAGGGTCATCCGGTGGCATGGGCTGTTCAATGACCTTCACTTTGCTCCTTTTTATAAGGGGAATATGGGCAAAGGCAAGTTCACGATTCCATACTCCATTAACATCTATTCTCAAATCACAATCATCACCAAACATTCTCTTGACCGTTCCAATCTTGTCTGTATTTTCCTTAAGGTTTTTACCCATTTTCAGTCGGAGTCTTTTCACCTTCATCTCATTAATTAATCTGTATATTTCCTTTACTCTTTTTCCGGAACCTAAAGGGATTGCCGCGCCATAATAGATTGTATCTGTACAGAAATCAGAAGGGCAGTATGTTGTAACGGATTCATTCCTTTTTCTGGCTAATATTCCTAAAAGACCTGTCTCTAGGGCGCATATAGCAGAATTATAATTTTTGTTATCCGGCAGGCTGTCCACAAAATCCCAAATTTGAATGATGTCGTTCAGTTCCCAGGGAAAGGGATATTTTTCGATTAAATGTCTAATTCCATCTGCAGCACTTTCCTGTGTTTCACCTGTAACATAAGATCTGGGAGCGCCTTCTCCATATCCTGTTATCTTTCCCTGATCAGCGATAATCTCTACAATTATGTTTTTAACTGAGTTCCTTTTTCTCAGGGAGTGTGTGAATTCACCTGAAAACGGAAGTAATAATTTGTAAACCTTTACCTCGCTTATTCTCACAGTAATTCTCCATTGAACAAATATTAAAACACTTGGTTTAAAATTGCATTCATTCTTTTCTTACGGCCTAGATTAAAAGGCTGTACTTTGTTCACTTTTTTTATATCATAATTTCTTAGCGAAGATACTTAATATTTGATATTTAACATATACAGTCTGACACTATCAAGGAAAGGAGCAAAGAATTATGCCACGCTTACTTCTGATCAATCCATCCATTAGATACCAATCGATAGGTATTACTAGCGCAACCGCATGGCCTCCATTAAATTTACCCTACTTAGCAGCAGTGACTCCTGGTCATTATAAGATAAAGGTAATCGATGAAAATGTCGAACCTTTTAAATACCGAGAAGCTGATGTTGTTGGTATCACAGCATTAACGGCTTCGGTTTTCCGAGCCTATCAGATAGCTAAAATTTATCGTGAAAAAGGCATACCCACAGTCATGGGCGGCATCCATGTATCTATGATGCCCGATGAAGCCCAACGCTATTGTGATTCGGTCGTCATAGGCGAGGCCGAAGATATCTGGCCCAAAGTACTGGAGGATTTCGAGGCAGGAAAATTGCAAAAACAATACACAGGTACATGGGCGGACATGGAGTCTCTGCCTATTCCTCGGCGTGATCTTCTCCTGAACCCGTATTACAGATGGGGAAGCATCCAGACCTCCCGCGGATGCCCCATGAATTGTTCATTCTGTTCGGTTACAGCCTTTAACGGCAGAAGATTCCGCAGGCGCAATCTGGATTCTGTTATTGAGGAACTTCAACAGATACCACAAAAATGGGTAGGTCTAACCGATGACAATCTTATAGGTTTTGGTAAAAAAGACATAGAATGGACCTATTCCTTTTTTTCCAGGATTTTGCAAAAAGGGATCAAGAAATATTTTTTTACACAGGCATCCATCCTTTTCGGGGAGGACCGTGAACTTATCAGGCTTGCTTCCAGGGCCGGACTAAAGGTTGTCTTTATAGGCATAGAGTCCGTGAACCCAAAAACTCTTCAATCATACCAAAAGAATATCAACTTAGATCGTATCCACCACGGTAAATATGAAGAACTAATTTCAAATATTCACAAAGAAGGGATAGTTGTTCTCGGTGCTTTCGTGCTGGGCAGCGACGAGGATGATATTTCAGTATTTGATTCCACCCTAAAATTCATAAAGTCATCACACATAGATGTTATTCAAACCACAAAACTCACCCCATTACCCGGTACTTTACTGTGGGAATCCTTACAAAAAGAAAGAAGGATTCTAAATCAGAATTTCCCCGAAGCCTGGAAGGAATACCGTCTCTCGCGGTTGGTCTTTAAACCGGCAAAGATGACTATTGAAGAAGTCTATCAGGGAAATAATTATATACGAGGAGCTTACTATAGATTTTGGGAGACAATTAAGAGGACATTTTATACCTTTGTTACTACAAAAAGTCTAATTTCTACTTATATAGCCTATAAGCTTAATGATTCCTATCGAAAGGCCTTCAGGAATTCCGAACATTACCGCCTATTCAAATGGCATGATTTAAAGAAAAAATTCAGACCATAGGATTGTCTATATTAGTCTCTTCTGCTTCTTTACTCTGTGAATCTTCCCTTGAAGGATTACACGGTAAAGTCAAAATAAATGTCGTGCCTTTGTTAACCTTGCTTTTTACTTCGATTGTCCCGCCATGCTCTTGCATATTTTGATGAGAGACGAATAGACCGAGGCCCGTGCCGCTGTGCAGGCTGCTTTTGTGTTTGGTGGTGAAGTAGGGTTCAAATATTCTATCGATATTTGATTGGGGAATCCCTTCTCCGTTGTCTTTAATGAAGATTTGTGTTCTTTCATCTTTCCCTTTCCTATTGTTGTGCCTGGTTGAAATCTCGATCCTCCCTTCTTCAGGCGTAGCATCCATCGCATTGGAAAGGATATTTAAAACAACCTGTCTTATCTTTTCGGAATCCAACCATACCTTACCGACACCCGGATCATATTTACACTCAACTTTTATCCTTTTAGCCTTGGTTTGCGCCGAAATAAGCATCACCATCTTGTCTATCAATTCATGTATATCATTCAACGCAAAATTAGGTTCCTTTGTCTTGACCAAATCCATAAGTTCCGAGATCAGATTGTTCACCCTGTTTGTCTCCTCAACCACTGTTTTATGGAACTTGCCCCTGTAATCTTCGTCATTGTATTTATAAGGCAACATCTGAATGAATGTTCCTATGGATGTCATTGGATTCTTAATCTCGTGCGCCAGCCTCGCGGCCATATTGCCCAGGAACGACAGCTTTTCAGCCCTGCCCAAAAGGCTGTAAGACCTTTGAAGTTCAAGCATCTGTTCCTTGAGCTTGCGGTATAGTCTCGCATTCTCAATAGCTATTGCTATCTGTGGTGAAAATATTTCTAGCGTGTCCCTTGTCTCTTTCGGGACACCGCTACTATCAACCGCATCGGTGGCAATTACCCCTGTAACCCTGGATTTAGTGATAAGGGGGACAACGTAAACAGACTTAGGTTTTCCATATGTCAATATAATATTCTCTTTTCTGAGGCTGGAACCTTTTACATCATGTACATACTCGGACTTTCCCGCATTCGCTACCCTGGCCAGGATATTATTTAACCGATGCAGTGGGACTTTGTATGCTAAAATATCATCCGGGACATTACTATCAAAACCAGTGGCATAAAGATATTCCAGGCATTCCTCCTTTTCATTCACCAGCATTATTATTGCGCGGTCTATACTGCATATATTTAATAATGTGTTCATAATGACGGTTAAGAGTTTTTCCAGGTCCAATACCGAAAGAATAGCCTTCCCGGTTTCCTGTACGGCCTGTAATTGTTTTATCCTTTGGTTTAGCTCAACATTCAGGCGGTTCACCTCTTCGTATTTCTGTTCAATTATTCTCTTGTCCGCCTCCATCTCTTTTACTGTTTCAGTGAGTACCGATTTTGAGGAAAAAAAACGTGAAAGAATTTCATGGAACCTATTCCTGAAAGTCCATTTTAAATGATATTCGCAATACGGGGCGCCTTCAAAATAACACTTCTTTTCTTCGAAAATCAGTGGTGTGCCACCCCAGACGCACGGCAAATAAGTATATAAACCTTGATTATAAAGACAGAGGTCTTTAGTTACAGTCATTTCAGGATTCCAGTATAATCTTAAAGTTGCCTCATTCCTTTTTATCTCGACAAGTTCTACTGCTTTGCTTCTGTTCCATTTATCATTTAATTTTTGTGCTTGTTTTAGAGCCTTACCAATGGACCAAAAAGCCTTTACAATTATGCTCTGAGTATATCCAAGGTGAACATTTTCTGCAGCATACCTGGCAATATGAAAGGCGGCCATTTCATCATTGAACATCAACCTCGCTCTTTTATATAATTCCGAGATCACATCACATGATATCCAGTTATTGGGATCATAAAAGAAACCTTCCGGATCGGGCATAGAGTCAATTTCAGGATCAAGGTTGTCTAAAAGACCGGACAGGTCTCCCTTATTGTATTCCTTCACATAGTCAAGTATGGCCTTGGCATTTATGCAGCTTGTCTCTTTCTCCATATTACGAAAATCTTTCTTTGTAATTTAAAATTTCAGAATCCTGGTACTCCTCTCCTTAGACATGCCTTCCCTATATTTTTCAGCTAGCCTGGGGAGTATATTCCTAAAAGCAGCAAGGCTCTCTCCGTGGACATTAAAGATATTCCGTTGACTATTATTATAACATATATCCGGAATGTCATCATCTTTCAAAGCTTCTATCGGCAGCCGAAAAAAGGGTATCATCCTCAAAAAAGCATTTTGAAGTTTTGGTGTATTATTTGATAAACTAAAAATCTCCTTTGTATATTTAAGGATAATCTCAAAATCCAGATTTCTTGACGGCCTTCTTACTATATTCTGTCCAAAAACACCATCATCATCAAAAACAACATCCGGCAAGGACAAGGCAAGATCGTAAATATTGATCTTGGGATATACATGGCATTCACCGATCTTAAAAATGTGTCCTCCCGGACCCTTTTCTTTTGACAGTTCTCTTGTAAAATCGAGGCTCTCTTCAAGGTCTTCCACTGTATCCCCGGGATATCCCGCGATCATGAAAATCATTATGGGTATCTCATTCTTTACAGCCTCTCTGAAGATGGATATTGTATTTGAAATGTATTTTTTATAATGAGTCCTGTCCTTAATCTTATTCATTCTTCTTAACGTGCTGTAACTGGCCGATTCAAATCCCAGGACCAGCGTCCCACAGACATCGGCAATCTCTGGAATTAATGACGCGTCCATAACATCACATCGGGTCTCAAAATGGATTTTCATCCCCAGTGACCGAAGGAAAGGCACAAAATCGAAGGACTTAAAGAGAGCGTCACATACCACAAGATGCCTTGTGTTGCTTATATCTGAAATGTTTTTAAGATCGTCTTGTACTGTTCTTATTGGGACCTTCTTTCTAGTAGGCCTGATATAATCCTCCATGCAGAAATTACATCTGTAAGGGCAACCCCGGCTGAATGAATACGGCAGCACATCATACGCTCCGGGATGTCTTAATAATCCGAGATTCAACAATGCCTTTTTATTGAGATCAAATCTAACGCCTTTTTCGGTTATATGTACCTTTCCATTTTTTTTCCATGCCAGGTTATAAATACCATTGTCCCTGGGGTCTTCTCCCTTTTCCAGCTTCCTTATTATCTTAAGCGCCGGCACCTCGCCTTCACCTATGACTATCAGGTCTACGGCTGATGTCCTTAAAAATATCGCATCGTAATATAATGTCGGAAAATACCCGCCCAAGAATATAAATATATCAAGGTCTGTTTCTTTAATCCTCTCACACAAATGTATTGTCTCTTCCGCCTGGGCAATGGCGGTGCAGGAGATACCGATTCCCTTCGGCTTCATTGCCGACAGGTCCCTCATTAATTCGTCATACACATGATCTCTTCCTTCCGAACTCAGGGGCAACCCGTAATCCATGGGGACGGAGATTACCTCAAGTTCGGTTTCGGGGGAATTTGATTTGACAAAGCTTGCTATCTCCATGACAGGCAGAGGATAGGCGGGTACATACATGCCGATATTCTTCGAGATGGGTTCAATCAATAAAATCAAAGCACTCTCATTAACTGAAAACAGGCTATCTGGTTTCCCACATACATGTGTGCATGGTTTTAATCCATTCTTACAAAGCTCTTCCAAACACGGGCTGTAAAAATTTAGAGGATGAAGGTTTTTCGGCCTTGGTGACGGCGATGGATCTGGTTTCTATTTCCGGGTATTTTTTCCATTGATACCACTGTTCAGGATGATAGAGAATAAACTGTTCAAGTACCTTTAACACTGTCTCACCGACCGTCGATAGGGGAATTCCCTCGAGCATTTTTAACATATCTTCATAGGAATACATTATCAATTTATATTCGTTCAGATTATATCTATGTATTACTCCGAATACAACCTCGGCCCCTGTCCTTTTTTGAATAGCATTAATGGTCCTGTCCAGCCCTGTCACCTGGCCCAAAAAAGATGTCTTTTTCTTTTTTGACGGTCTCCATTCCTCTATTTCATCACACTGGGTAACAAGGACACGATTTTCCTTTAATTCTTTTATTGCCCTTTTAAGGATACTACCCTTTTTCTCCGCGTCAATAAGCCGTATATTATACTTTTGGGCCTGGGAAAAGACCTGTTTTTTTAATCTTTCGGTCTTAAATTTTGCAATCATGGAGATATCAAAGCCATTCACGGCCAGCAGAGTGGGAATAAATTCTATCGCACCGTAATGTCCGGTAATGACAATCACCCCCTTACCCTTTAATAAACTCCTGGATAATACTGACAAGTCATCGCTCAAGATATGGTCATTAAGAAACTCTGTAGCTTTATCTTTATCTTGGAAGGCTATGAACAGCTTCTCATAATAGTGATAAAATATACCATGAAAGGCCTTTTTGACAATTTCTTCAATGCTAACCCCCTGTCTGGTCCCTCCTATTACATCAACAACAGCATTAGTTATGACCTGCCTTTCCTGTCTATTTATAAAAAAATATAGCTTTCCGAGAAAAAACATATAGAACCTTGCCAGTGCCCAACCAAAAGATAAACAAATGAATATATTGAATTTTGACTGCAAAAAAGGACTCAATTTCTTTTTCATAATATATACTCTCCCTTAATATATTTTATTACGAATTTAATTGATCTTGATCTTCTATTTCTCAATATCCGTGCCAAAATAAAGGTGAGAGTGTCCTTTAGAAAATTTCACAGGTTAATATGTACAGAAAAAAGGGCAAACTCCCTTGATCCGCACACAATTAGGCTATGAAAGATAAATCTTTAAAAAACAGGTTTATGGAAATAAAATGTTTGATTAAAATATTAGCGATACTATTATCTTTCTATTTGCACAAGATTATGTGCATTAATGCACACATTTATGTGCATAATGTTGGAGAAACTTGATATAACTGGCTCTGAGCATAATAAAAAATATGCATTTTCTCTATAATACTACCGGATAAGAATCCATAGATGACATCTTGTATAATAACTTACCCCTGAAAACCCATTTTTTTCTCTTAAAAAGATTAGATTATTCTATGATTCCACCTAATTAATATATATAGTATCGGTTATTTAATTATTATTATATCAAAATCCATATTCAATTGCGCACAAAAAATAATCATGTTTGCACACTTTTTAGTGCATATCCAAGGATTGGAGAAGGATGGTTTTATAATAGTAGATGTTAGATTGTTTTAATATATATATTATGATGATAATATCCCCTACATTCTGATTATTCTGTATAATAAGATACCTCCTATGAGATTTGGCATGATGATTGTATAAAAAAATAAGACTTCAACCTACCTATTAAGTATCCTTAACGGTTAATCTTTGACTGATGGCATGGATTTTCAAACAATTTGTGATTCCGGCCTGGAAACCTGCCATGTGTTAGATACGAGGAGGCAGGAGAAACCCAATCAAGATTCATCATAATTAGAAAGGAAAGGTAAGCCATGGCAACTGACAAAAAGGCATCCATCATGGTCGTAGACGATGAATATGGAGTCCGTGAATCCTTTAACATGATATTAAGCCATAATTACAATGTTTTTCTAGCGGAGTCAGGGAAACAAGCACTTGATATATTCACTAATAATTCCATTGACCTCATTCTGCTGGATATAATCATGCCAAGAATCAGCGGCCTAGACCTCCTGACACAATTCAAGGAATTGGATCAGAATGTTGAGATTATTATGGTTAGCGCGGTAAAAGATGTAGAGACTGCGGTAACGGCTATGAAATATGGCGCTTATGATTATGTTGTAAAGCCCTTCATAGTAGAGGATATAAAAAATTTGATCGGCAGGGCCATCGAAAAACATCGCCTGGTTAAAGAGGTAACTTACTTGCGAAACGAGCTTGAAAGATATCATCCCTTTGAAATGATTATCGGTAAAGACAAAAAGATGATGGAGCTCCTCGACCTCGTATCAACAATATCCAAGAGCGATGGATCAGTTCTTATCCAGGGAGAAAGCGGAACAGGCAAGGAACTTATTGCCAGGGCAATACATAAACTTGATACAAGAGGGGATCATCCTTTTGTAGTGATAAACTGTGCGGCGATTCCTTCAACTTTAATGGAAAGTGAAATATTCGGGCATAATAAGGGCGCCTTTACAGGGGCTTCTTCCACTAAACTAGGAAAACTCGAGCTAGCGGATAAAGGGATAGGCTTCCTGGATGATGTTGATATCCTTGATATCGGAATGCAGGCCAAGCTTCTCCGAGTAATACAGGAAAAGGAACTTGAAAGACTCGGCAGTACTAAGATAATCAAGATTGATGTGAGATTCATTGCCGCGTCCAATAAGAATCTCGAAGAACTGGTTAAATGTGAGGCATTTCGCGAGGATCTCTATTACCGTCTGAATGTCTTTCCCATAACGCTTCCTCCCTTAAGGGAAAGACGTGCTGATATTCCGTTGCTTCTCGATCATTTCCTGGAAAAATATGCCAGACAATCAGGCAAACCCCCAAAAAGGTTTTCAAAAAGTGCCCTTAAGTTTCTTACCGATCATTATGATTGGCCCGGAAATGTCAGAGAACTCCAGAACCTTGTGGAGAGGTTATCTACCACGGTTAAAGGACACACGATTTACCCGAAGAATCTTTCGGTCTTTAGCATGACAAAGAAAGAGATAAAGGATATGGCCCTTAAAGAGGCTGTAAATCTTTTTGAAAAGCAGTTCATCGAGGAAGCGCTAGCACGTTCCGGTGGTAACAGGCTTGAGGCCGCCAAGATGCTAGGGATACACCGTAATACGCTTCTGAAAAAACTCAGCGAATAGTCTTTTTCCCTTATTTTTTTGTTATATCCACCAACCTCTATTCAGGCTGTTTTTGCTTGCGTTAGTTTCCTCCCTGATGATATCTGATTAACCGTGAAACTCAGTAATGAATCTTTGCTTCGGTGCAAATTCCCGGTTTAAAGATTAGTTTTTTGGTTCATCCGGTTAATGAGCACGTAAAGAAGCAAAAGATTAGATCTTTTTATAACTACCTTACTGGCCCATGGGGTTCTCTTTTAAGGGGCGAAAACATTAACAGCATGCCAACTACTTAAGGTGCCACCCAGGCGGGCGGAATACTTAGGAGATAATAGAAGAGTCTGGAGTCCGGATAAATCTGCAAAACGCTACCCGCCCGCCTCGTCTTGTTTTGTGCAAGGTTATTGCACATAAACGAGTTCGCCGCTTAAAAAAGAGCCCCATGGCCCATATAGCGCAAAATACTTAGATACCATTAACTAGGGTGCTCATTAACCGGATGAACCAGTTTTTTATCCACTTGAAAGGAACGGAAATAGAAAAGAATGAATGAGGGTTTCAAGGTCCCCTCCGGTGAAATTGATAATCGGAGGAAAAGGATACAAGAATTATTACAAACGAACAATATCGATGGTCTCCTTATTGTGCAAAGGGTGGATCTGTTTTATTTTTCAGGAACCGCGCAGAATGGAGCTCTTTACATGCCGGCGGACGGAGAACCTCTGCTGATGATAAAAAAGCACCTTCCCAGAGCCCTGGAGGAATCATCCATAAAGAATATTGTAAAAATAGACTCTTTGAAAGATATCCCGCGCATGATCAATGAATTTTATGGAGGTTTTCCCGGCATTCTGGGTTTTGAGTTTGATGTTATGCCGGTGAAGGACTTTAATTACTATAAGCAACTTTTACCGGCCCATAAGTATGTTGACGGTTCGAATCTCATCATCCGGTCCAGGATGATAAAATCCAACTGGGAGATTCTGCAGATGGAAAAGACGGCGGAACTCTCCCAAAAGACCTTTGAATATATGAAATCTGCTATCCGCCCTGGTTACACGGAGACGGAATTCGCCGGCATTATAGAGACATTTTCCAGAAGATTGGGGCACGGCGGTTTTCTCAGGTCCAGGAATTATAACGCCGAGGTCTATGCGTGGCATGTATTAAGCGGAAAGAGCGGAGGTATAGTTGGCCTTTTGGATTCTCCCGCAACCGGCACGGGAACCTCAGCGGCATTTCCTTGTGGAGGGGGCGGTAAACAGCTTTTGCTCAACGAGCCCATTATGGTGGATTTCGGGACTGTACTGAATGGATATCATATGGATGAGACAAGGATGTTCGCCATCGGGTCCATGCCTGATAAGGCATTGAGGGCGTGTGAAGCTTCCATAGAGATTCACAATAGAGTGCTTGACAGCGTAAAACCGGGGGTGACCCTGACGGAACTATACCAGGTCTCTGTTTCCAAGGCTAAATCTTTGGGATATTCCGAACAATTTCTAGGGCCTCCCGGGTATGAAGTAAAATTTGTGGGACACGGCATAGGGCTGGAGTTAGTGGAAAGCCCCATCATCGCTAAGGGTAAAGAATGTCACCTGGAGGCAGGAATGACCTTCAGCCTCGAGCCCAAGATGGTATTTGAAAACGAGTTCTCAGCAGGGATTGAAAGCGTGTTCCTGGTTACGGAAAGAGGTTGCCGTCTGATCAGTAAAGTTCCTGTTGATATCTTCATTTGTCAAGATTAGGCATGAAAAGGAGTCTTGGCTTTCCGGCACAAGGGAACATCATTCCAAACTTTTCAAGTCCTGAATGAGCGACCAGCCTCTTTCTGCACGCTCTTAATCTTGGTCTCTATTACCCCCCTAACTCCTTTTCGAAAATCGAATTTTGCCTGCAGGCTGATCCTGTCAGATTCTTTTTCAAGCACTCGAAAACATCTCGTAAGCAGCTTAAGCAGTTCATCCCACTCTCCTTCAACAACCGTACCCATGGGGTTTAAGCGATAATCAAGACCACTTTCATCCACAACGGTAAGGACCTTTGCGACATGCTGACTCAAGCTGGCTCCCTTGTCCAGGGGGAGTATGGAGGTACTCAACAATCAATTTCCAAAGATACTTTTACGGCCGAGCAAGATATTTAAAGGATCACCCCTGTTGATATATATTACCACATATTTTACATAATTGCGATTTTACCGCATTCGTGAGATAATTAAATATTTGTGTATACGGGGAAATGTTATGAGTAATCGGCCTGTAATAGGAATTAGCATGGGAGATCCTTCCGGGATAGGACCTGAAATTATCTTAAAGGCACTGTCCGATTCCTCCATATATGAGTTTTGTAGACCTCTAGTATTCGGGGACCCAGGGTGCCTGACCATGAATTTTAATGGACCAAAGATACTGTCCATTAAAGAGATTTCCTGCCCCGATAAGGCCCTGGGCGTCCCGGGTAATATAGACCTTATTGCCTGTTCCAGATTGAAAAGGGAGAGTATGGTTCCTGGAAAACCTTCCCGGGAAGGTGGGATCGCCATGGTCGAATACATAATCAAGGCGGTAGAAAAGGCGATAAGCGGTGAAATATCCGCCATAGTTACCTGTCCTATCAACAAATCACTAATGAATAGGGCAGGATACACTTTTGAAGGGCACACACAATTAATATCTTATCTTACGGGAAGCAAGGATTGCATCATGATGCTCGCCGGAGAGAGACTTCGGGTGACACTTGTGACCATTCACTGTGCCCTGAAGGATGTTCCTGCAAACATTGATGAAAATAGAATATTTAAGACCATAACCGGTACCTCCAAGGCCCTTAAGGAAGACCTTAACATAAAAAACCCTCGTATCGCCGTAGCGGCTCTTAACCCTCACGGCGGCGAGGAAGGGCTTTTCGGTTCAGAAGAGAAGGAGATTATTCTCCCTGCCGTAAAAAGGGCCATTAAGGGAGGATATAACGTAACCGGTCCCCTTCCCTCAGATACTCTTTATTTTAAGGCGGTCTCGGGGGAGTTTGATGCGGTCGTCAATATGTATCATGATCAGGGGTTAATCCCATTAAAGCTTCTACATTTCTCTGATGCGGTCAATGTAACCCTCGGGCTTCCCATAGTAAGGACTTCGGTAGATCACGGAACCGCCTACGACATAGCCGGGAAAGGGCTTGCGAAACCGGATAGCCTCAAGGCGGCAATCAAGATGGCAGCGAATATAGTTAAAAACAGGACAACGGCCAGGGACAAAGATTAATGAGCATAGACATGATAAAGATAAGAGGAGCCAGGGTGCATAACCTAAAAAATATCTCTCTGGATATTCCACGAAATAAAGTCGTGGTAATTACGGGTTTATCAGGGTCCGGGAAGTCTTCTCTTGCCTTTGACACCATATACGCGGAAGGCCAAAGGAGGTATGTTGAGTCCCTCTCCGCCTATGCCCGTCAGTTCCTGGAAAGGATGGATAAACCGGATGTGGATTACATTGACGGGCTTTCACCCGCAATATCAATAGAACAGAGGGTAGCCAGTCATAATCCCAGATCCACCCTTGGAACCGTCACAGAGGTATACGATTATCTGCGGCTCCTGTTTGCCAGGATAGGCCGCCCCCATTGTCCGGAATGCGGTGTGGAAATCTCTTCTCAGACCACCCAGCAAATTGTCGACCAAATAATGGAAATGGAAGAAGGCACTAAAATACGAATCCTGGCACCCATGGTGGAAGGACGAAAAGGTGAACATCTCAATCTACTCGAAAAACTGCGCAAGGACGGGTTCACGCGAGTAAAGATAGACGGTCAGCTATGGTCTTTGGAGGAAGATATTCCTCTGGACAAGAAAAAAAAGCATACTATCAGCGTATTGGTGGATCGCCTTGTCATTAATAAGAAGATTATGCGTCGACTTACGGACTCCTTGGAACTTACCCTCAACCTGTCTGGAGGACAGGCGATTGTCGATGTTATCGGTTCCAATGAGGTTTTTTTCAGCCTAAAAGCGGCCTGTAAAAAATGCGGCATCAGCATCCCGGAACTCACGCCACAGATGTTCTCCTTCAATAACCCCCAGGGAGCTTGCTCGGAATGCAGCGGGCTTGGTATTAAGAGATACTTCGACCCGGATCTTATTGTTCCCGATCCTGACCTCAACCTAAGGGAAGGCGCCCTGGCACCTTGGTCAAAGCGGCATTCCGTATATTTTCAACAGATGCTCGAGTCTATCTGCCATCATTACGGGATAGATATATACACGCCGTTTAAAGATCTACCGGAGCCTATCCAGAAGGTGTTTCTTTACGGCTCAGGGAAGGATGAGATCAGGTTCTATTTCGAAAGAGGCGACAGGCGTCATTTCTACAGCCGTCCCTTTGAAGGAATTATACCGGCACTGGAGAGACATTGCCAGGAAACCGACTCCTTTCAAATAAGAGAAGATATAGAGAGATATATGAGCATCAGACCATGTCCTTCCTGCGGGGGAGCCAGACTTACGCCCATAAGCAGGGCTGTTAAGGTGGGCGGCAAAGCCATCCATGAGATAACATCCCTCTCCATCGAGAAGGCTCACAAATTTTTCCAAGAATTGAATCTTACACCCAAAGAAAGGGAGATCTCGCGGAGGATCCTTAAAGAATTAAAGGAACGCATATCTTTCCTGAACAATGTAGGGTTGTCTTATCTTACCCTGGACCGATCATCTTCGACCCTCTCGGGCGGTGAAAGCCAAAGGATCAGATTAGCCACGCAGATCGGCTCTGGACTTGCGGGGGTACTCTATGTCCTGGACGAACCTAGCATTGGACTGCATCAGAAAGACAATATCTTGCTCTTGAAAAACCTGAATCACCTGCGAAATTTAGGGAATACCGTCCTGATCGTGGAGCATGATACCGAGACAATACTTTCCGCCGACCATGTCATCGACATGGGACCGGGAGCGGGATTAAAAGGTGGCCATGTGGTATTTAAAGGGACACCCCATAAGTTGAAAGAAGATGAATCTTCCTTAACAGGCAGGTACCTGTCCGGTAAACTCAAAATCACAGTGCCTTCTTCCAGGAGAAACGGCAACGGCAAAAGAATTATCATCGAAGGCGCAGAACAGAACAACCTCAAGAACATTACGGTAGAAATCCCTCTCGGTACCTTTACATGCGTAACCGGTGTTTCCGGGTCGGGCAAGAGCAGCCTTATCAATGAAACACTCTTCCCCGCCCTTTCTCAAAAGCTTTATAAATCAAAACAAAGGGTCGGTCGTGTAAAGACTATCAAAAATATCCACTATATCGACAAGGTTATCAATATCGATCAAAGCCCCATTGGAAGGACTCCCCGTTCCAATCCCGCCACCTATACCGGGCTATTTACCCCTATCAGGGAACTTTTTTCCATGCTCCCGGAATCCAGGATGAGGGGTTACAAGGCAGGCAGGTTCAGTTTTAACGTAAGGGGCGGGAGATGTGAAGCCTGCAATGGGGACGGTGTGATAAAGATAGAGATGCATTTCCTTCCGGACGTCCATGTTACCTGTGAAGCCTGCAAAGGCCGTCGTTTCAACCGGGACACCCTTGAAATAAGGTATAAGGGCTTCAATATCTCGGATATATTGAACATGACCGTGAACCAGGCATTTCAGTTTTTTGAAAACATTCCTAATATCAAAAAGAAACTAAAGACACTGGTGGATGTGGGCCTTGGATACATTAAATTGGGACAACCGGCCACCACCCTTTCCGGCGGAGAAGCCCAGAGAATAAAGCTGTCCCGGGAGCTAAGCAAAAGGGATACCGGCAAGACCCTTTATTTACTGGATGAACCCACAACCGGCCTGCATTTCGATGATATCAAAAAGCTCCTCCAGGTCCTCTCCTATCTGGTGAGCCTTAATAATACAGTAGTGGTTATAGAGCACAATATGGATGTCATAAAAACGGCTGATCACATAATCGACCTTGGTCCAGAAGGCGGTGATAAGGGAGGGTATCTTGTAGGTGCGGGTACACCCGAACAAATCCAGGATATAAAAAGCTCCTATACAGGGGCTTATCTTAAAAGATACCTGGCATCGTAAAACAATCAGAGGATTCGAGGATCCTAGGGTTCAAGGTTTAAAGTGGCAACTTCCTTATTTTTAAGGTTTTCACTCGAACCCTCGACCCCTTGACTCCTTGAACTCTTCTCTATCATTTTTCTAAAAACGCCATGACCTTCTTCATGAAAGATATGCTGATATTCTGCATCCAAAGATCTCGGCTGTTCTCTGAAAGACGCAATCTCAATTAGTCATTAACTATGAGCAATGAGTAATATGCATTGACTAAGATCTGACAATACCATTATCAGAATATGGATACATCCTTTCATGACAGCATCATATTCCGTAATACGGAATGGGTATCAAACAATCACCTTGTCATCTTAAACTGCAATTATCAGAACGACCTGGGACAGATAATAGGATGGTTTTTGGCAAGTGATCTGCAATCCAATTGTCCCCAGCAGAACCACAATATCTTGAATTTAAGACAATTCTTCTGGTATAATTAGGATGATCTTTTTGAAATCCTTACCAAAGATATAAGCAGAGTTTTTGAATTTGCCGAAATAAAAGGTCTATTTGGGCAGTCTATAGTCCGGTACAACTTATGACTTTGGCAAGAAGTCTAAACTCTTAGCCCATTTTTTCGTACCACCACATATTGAATATAAAAAATTTATAATAAAGATTAGGAGTATTTTATGAAACAAAGGTCGAGTGCAGCAGCAAGACATCATAGCATCCAATCTCTCACAGTCTATATGATCCATAAAACTTGACGAAAGGAGAATAGAGATGATTTCAAACCGTGATTTGCCGCAGTGGTCTCGAAGGAATTTTATGAAAGTCGCCTTTGGCAGCGGCGCAGTAGTACTTCTGGGTCAATTCGGTGTATTTCAATTGGCAAGCGCCCAACAAGGGGAAGAAAACTCACTTACCATGATATTAGTGGATTATTCCAAGTGCACGGGCTGTCGTACTTGTGAAACGGTCTGTTCAGCGTTCAATCATCCTAAAGAGGTTAATGGCGAATTATTGAACGGAACCGGCAATCCGTATTTATCGAATATAAAAGTCTATTCTTTCAATCCGGATGTGGATGTGCCAACCGTTTGCGCTATGTGTCCCGATAATCCATGTATAAAGGCCTGCCCTGTCGACCCTGATCCGTCCACTGGTCGTCGCGCCTTATACAGGGATAATAAAACCATGGCAATTACAGTTGATCCGGATCGATGTATCGGGTGCCAAAGCTGTGCCGAAGCCTGCCGGCTCGGAGTCATTGTGCCGCATCCAGAAACCGCCTTGCCCGAACGGATGTGTACCTTATGCGATGGCGAACCACAGTGTGTTAAATATTGCCCGTTCGAGGCGCTTTCCCATGTCAAAGTCGATATCACTAAAGAATTTTATGGCATGAAACCCGGGCAAATCGCCGAAAAGTTGATTAAGGATTGGTATGGTGTTTCGGATTAATCCGGCCAGGAAAGGAGAATATCATGACTGAGAGAATATACGGCTATAACGGCATTATACTGGATGTCGATTTAAGTTCTGGTAAGATAGAAAAAAAAGCTATAAGTCCCTTCGATTTGAAGAATTTTGTGGGGGGAAGGGGATTGGGGATCAAACTGTTATGGGATCATTTAAAAGATAAACCCGGGGCAGATCCGCTTGGTCAGGACAATCCGCTCATGTTTATGAGCGGGCTGTTCTCGGGATTTCCCGCACCTTCTTCGTCACGGACCTGCGTGGTGACAAAATCACCTCACACCTCTCCCAAGGAATCCCCATACGCTCATGCCTCGACTTTAAGTTACTCCAATATGGGCGGATTCTTCGGCCCTGAACTACGGTTTGCGGGTTACGATGGACTGGTCATAACCGGTAAAGCCGCTGATCCTGTATATTTGTTTATAGATGATGACAAAGTCGAAATTCGGGATGCCAGGAAATTCTGGGGCACCGGAACCGACCAATTTGATAAAGATTTTATCGAAGAACTTGGTGACCCTCGATTTCGCACCTGTTACATAGGTCCTGCCGGTGAGAATCTGGTTGAATACGCGAGCATTATAAATACCGCCGCCAGGGCAGCAGGACGCGGTGGTACCGGTTGTGTCATGGGGAGTAAGAATCTTAAGGCGGTGGCGGTAAGAGGAACTGGACAGCCTAGGGTAGGAAATCACAGGCTATTTCTGGATTCCCTTGAAGAAGCTCGTCAAAGATTCAAAAATGAACAAGTATACGGAATATGGCGTACGTCTGGTACGGCATTTGGCCTCGAACTCTTTTCTGGTCTCGGGATGATGGCTGTCAAGAATTTCCGTGAGGGCACCTTTTCTGAGGTCGATAAGATCGGAGTCCAGCCATCCATGAAAAACTGGATCAGGTCTTTTTCCTGTTACTGTTGCCCGTTGGCCTGCAAAAAAAGCGGTAAAACCACCGACAGTCCATTTGCCGGACTGGTCCACGACGGACCGGAATACGAAACCGGCACCATGCTTGGCGCAAACCTCATGATTTCGGACCTGGCAGGTATCCTTAAAGCAGTTTATATCTCTGATGACTATGGCTTGGATATCATTTCGCTAGGCAATGTTATCGGTTTTCTTATGGAAGCCTATGAAAAGAAACTGATTGATAAAAAATTTCTGGACAACATAGATTTGAACTGGGGCAGCGTGGATGCGACCCTGGAGATGATTCACCGCATTGCGACCAGACAGGGAATCGGCGATCTTGCATCCAGGGGAGTCAGGGCGCTGGCTGAAGAAATCGGGCAGGATTCCCACAAGTTTGCCATGCATGTCAAAGGACATGAACTGGCAGCCCATAATTGTCATGCCAATCCGCCGCGGGCTATGTGCTATGCAACCTCAAACAGAGGAGCATGCCATCTTAACGGAACCAGTATCGAAGAGCAAAATTCAATGGCTCTGACGGATTCAATAGGAGTCTGTTCTTTTGCCATGGGCGGATATGGTAACGATGGTGGCCTTATAGCCAAACTGATGACCGGAATCACCGGAGCCGCATCAAAAAGCGACCTTTCACAAATAGGTGAACGAATCTATAACCTGGAAAAACTTTTCAACTATCGTGAAGGATTCACCCGGGCGGATGATGTCATACCGGAGAGGTTTTTTGAAGAGCCTTTGACTGTTGGAGCCAAAAAGGGTGCGGTATTAACGCGAGACCAATTTAAAAACATGATGGATGAATTCTATACCAAACGGGGTTGGGATTTGAAAACTTCAGAACCTGAAGCCGCCAAATTGAAAAACCTGAATTTGCCTTTTTAATACATCTAGATAAACAAGTTGACTGTGAGACATCTTTGAGGGCACAACACGTATGATCTGATTTCTTTTTTCTAAAAACAACCGGTGGTCTTCTATGGCTCGAAAGCTTACCTACAAAGAAATGCAAAAGAGGATTAAGGAATTAGAGGAGCAGTGTATTGATCGTAGGCAAGTAAAAAATTCCTTGAAGGAATGCGAGTACGAACTCAAGAGTATTTTATCCTCCATGGCGGATCTGGTCTTTATGTTAGACAAGGATGGCAGATTCATTTTCTACCATACCCCTTCCCCCAGTGACCTATATCTTTCACCCCAAGAATTTATGTGGAAAAGACATTCAGAAGTTATGCCTCCCGATGTCGATAAGCTATTTGTCAATGCTTTTAATAAAAACAAAAAAGGGGAAGTTGGTGAATATGATTTTTGTCTGGAGATGCAAGGCAAAATTAGATGGTTCTCTGTCAAACTGTCTCCGGTACTCTTGGATGGTAAGTTCAATGGATCAGTGGCCGTAGCAAGGGATATTTCTATCCGTAAGCAGTTAGAACAATCTCTTCGCGATTCTGAAGAAAAGCACAAGACTCTTTTTGATAATACTAACGAAGCAATCTTAATTGCCGATGCAAAAACCGGGGTAATCTTGGACGCTAACAAGCAGGCGGAAAAGCTTTTCGGTCGCCCGAGGAAGGAGATCATAGGGATGCACCAAACCGGTCTCCATCATCCTGGTAT
>Ga0315541_1000427_pt1 | contig 45067 bp, 43 predicted proteins | sample SalMarSW160190MG_FD_203095 | JGI IMG/M metagenome (GOLD analysis project Ga0315541, IMG submission 203095) | Salt marsh sediment microbial communities from the Plum Island Ecosystem LTER, Massachusetts, United States - Salt Marsh Sediment SW1601-190 ...
GGCGACTATTCCATAACGGCTAACTTTGGCTTTGAAGAGACAACCAGCACCGATTCTACTGAGGGGTCTTCAGGTCCGCTGGCCTGTTTTATCGCCACCGCAGCCTATGGGACTCCGACTGCTGAACAGATCGATGTGTTGCGAGAGTTCCGGGATGTGGTGTTGCTGGAAAGCACCGTGGGCTCTCAATTTGTCGCCCTGTACTACCGGCTTAGCCCTCCAATAGCGGATTTCATAGCCGGAAACGAGCTTTTGAGGACTCTGGTCAGGGAGCTCCTGGTTGACCCGGTTGTTTGGGTAGTTGAAGCCACGGGAGCTGTGTGGCGGACGCTATAACTAGGGGCCGGCCGTGCCACTCAATATCAGGTACGGCCGGCTCTTTTATTGTTGTCATCTTGGCCGATACCATATATGGCCTTCTTCTTTTTACCACCCTGGCGTTTGGCATCGGGATTGGAGGGCAAAGCGTACTGGAGCAGCCACTTCCTTAAATTGGCCTCTTGCTCGGGCTCATTTCTCATCATTTCTTCTATATCCACTATTATTTCATGGGACCTTTGCTCGTTTGTGTCGCTTCTATTGAGTAGTGACACCCCTTTTTTTGTGATTGCGAGGAACGAGATTCCTCACCCACGGTTCGGAACAGGCTCCGCAATCTCCCTTGCTGTCGTTGCGAGGGGCGGAAGCCCAGAAGCAATCTCGGTGGGGTTGTTGGGCGGGGAGATTGCCACGCCCCGACAAGTCGGGGCTCGCAATGACACAGGAGGTTATTATCCAACGTTACAAACATACAAAGTGTCACTAATCTATCTGAACTAGATCAACCAACAAATCAACATGACTCGATAATAGCTTTCTCCAGTCCCACATTGTGTAAATCATGATTCACTCAAAATGTGCCCAAGGGAATTTAAGCAATTAATAAATTTTTGATAATTTTGATAAATAATATCCGTTTTAGGTATGCGGAGGGTATTGACTTTTTTTTGAAGAGTTGTTATTCTATTACGAAGTGTTCCCGGAGGTGTTATCCTTATATTATTACAGGGTATAAGAATTTCACTTATGAGTGTGGGCAGGCAGAGGAGACCGACTTAGGTGGCAAAGGGGTTAGTATGGGTGAGAGAAAGTTATTGAAAGGGATGAGGCCTGGAGTTTTATCATCGCTGAGCTTCACCAGTAACAATGGCGTTCGTTACTTCGATCAAGCGTGGCTGAGGAAAGCCACGGATATTGTGGGGGGCAAGAGAGGGAATATATAAAGTAAGAAGAGACCTGCGGTAGCAGGTCTCTTCTTTGATGTTGGCGATGGTCGGGCAACCACCACCATATTTATTATAGCGCTAGCCTGTTCTGCTGGCAAATGATGGGAAGGCGGATGGTAGGGGCTGACCGATAAAGCGATTATCCTCGCCCATGGAGTCTCTCCCGCAGAGGGGGGATGGGTCGGTTTTGGGCGAGGCGCGACACCTCAGATATTTCTGGGGTGGAGTAGAAAGGTGAACACGAAAGGAGGGAAAAATGAAAAAGACATTTAGTTTATTGCTTGCCCTGGTGCTGGTGCTGGGCGTGAGCCTGGTGGCAGTGCCGGTGGGGGCAAGCCCCGACAATGGCGATGTCACCATCGTTGTTCAAGACCAAGCAGGGAACCCAATCGCAGGCGCTACGGCGACACTTTTGTTCTACGGTGGTGGGAAGGGTGGCTATAGTATGGGTGGAAAAAGTACAGATGGCACTGGCAGTGCCACTTTTACTGCCGCCGAGATAGCTACCTGGCTTACGGCAAATAGCTACAACCCATCAAGTCAAATCTATGCTCAGCCCGGCGCTAAGGTTGAAACCGGTAGTGTCTATGGCAAGGTGCGAACCGTAGACCCAACGACCGGATTCCCCTGCATACCGTATAACACCCCTGGTGGCACTTTAGTACCCAAACCTGCCATGAGCTTTACCTACAAGATGATAATGATGAGCACGCAGCCGGTGCAAACGGTATGGGATGACCCCAGTAACAATTTCAACGTCACTGCCACTCTGGCTGATAGCCTTTCGGTAACCCCAGATGTCACCAAGATGCGCTTAATTCGGAATCTGGTAGGTGGGCAGCCACCTGCACCGGGTGGGTCTGATGACGACTGGTACATGTGGAATGGCACAGCATACGAACGGTGGAAGGGAATTGCTACAGTAGGTGCTACCGCTACCGGTGCGTCTGTATCAGCTACCTTCTCCCAGAGCATATTCAGCGACTGGCTGGTTGGCAATAAAATTGTAGTCAGGCCTGAATTCGGAGTCAATCGGATCGTTGATAGTGTCTCTTGCATTGATGACTACTATGCGGTGGACATTCTACGGCCATCTTCCTACATTCATCCTGCCCAGATAAATGACAGCACGCTATTCTATCCCACCATTCAGGATGCCATTGATAATGCCTCCCCCGGCGACACCATCAAAGTGGCGGCGGGGACGTATAATGAACAAGTTACCATACGTTCGGATGACCATGATCTCACCATTGAAGGTGTGAGTTCATCTCCAGGTCCAGTCATAGCGGATGATGCTGGTGGTTCTTTACTCTATGGTTTCGACTTCAAAGGAGGCGCCCATGACATTACCATCAAAGGTTTTGAGATAAAAGACTTTGATGAGAAAGACGATGCTGGTATAGCTGGGTGGATGAACTGGTGGGATCCAGATTTTGCACAGATTTACAACATTAATATCCAGGATTGCAACATCCATGATAATTACGACGGTATCAACATCGGCTTATCATGGGATCCTGCATGTGGATGGCACCATAATATAAACATCGAGGATAACAAGGTCCATAACAACCATTACAGAGGAATTAATTTGTGGTATGTAGATATTGCAACTATAACCCATAACGAAATCCTTGACAACGGCGGCGATTGGAACGGAAATGGTGTCTTCGACGAGGCCGCTGATGACATGAATGGAAACGGTGTTACCGATGGGGACGGGATTACATTTGTAGTGGTTGAGAACACTGAAGTTAGCTACAACACCATAGATGGAAACAGGGAGGTAGGTCTTTCAATAAATGGCGAATGGCTTACAAGTAAGGGTAGTAAATGGTATTCACCCCAGAATATCTTTGTAAAATGTAATGATATCACTAACAATCCCAACATAGGAATTTGGATAAAGTATGGCGATGTTGATATAGAAAATAACGATATTTCGAACAACAAAGACGGAGTGACGATAGGTAACTATGATCCTACCACATCATATATCGGGGCGAATTGTAATAATATTGTGGGAAACACGAATATCGGCGTGAATAATCATGACGCTGACGTCGTTGATTTCGAGAACAACTGGTGGGGTGATGCCAGCGGGCCAAATGATCCCAACGGTACTAACGAGGTTCCCCCTTGCACCGGTGATCCCACGACTGAGAAAAACGCTGATGGCGCTGGTGACACGGTCAGCGACAATGTGGACTACTGCCCCTGGATTGGTGAAATTCTCGCACCTACGAAGAGTGTTGCAACTTCTACAAGGACAGGCACGGCATCGTTTACGACGAGCGACGGCAACATTGTGGAACTGGCAGCAGCGGCAATATCTCCTTATCCCGGGGTTGAGCTTCCACACGGGATGTTCTCGTTCAAAGTCTGCTGCATCAATCCCGGACAGCCAGTAATCCTAACCATCACATTGCCAGGGCCCGTGCCAAGAGGCACTAAATGGTGGAAATTTCAGGGTGGCAGGTGGTATACGTTGCCCATTGGCAGTGACAACGGCGACAACACCATAACAATCACGCTTACAGACGGTGTATTCCCAGGAGATGCAGATGGTATTGCCGGACAAATCACAGATCCAGGAGGCCCCGGATACTACTACTCTCCTCCGCCTCAGATCTTCTGTGACCTCGAGATTTCCAGCACCGAAGGCGGCTTGGTAACCACTCCTGGTGAGGGGGCATTTAACTATGAATGCGGCACGGTGGTTAGTTTGGAGGCCAGTCCAGATGCTGGCTACCACTTTGTCAACTGGACTGGCGATGTCGACACCGTTGAGGATGTCAATGCCGCCACAACTACCATCACCGTGAATGGCGACTACTCAATCACCGCCAATTTTGAGACTGGAGAGATATCGACGGTTGGATACACCCTCACCATCTCCAGCACAATGGGTGGCTCGGTGACTACTCCCGGTGAGGGGTTGTTTAACTATGACGCTGGCACGAGCGTTAGCCTGGTGGCTAGTCCAGCTAACGGCTATGATTTCGTCAACTGGACTGGTGACGGCATCACCCACCCCGACTTTGTCGCAACCACCATCACCATGAACGGCGACTATTCCATAACGGCTAACTTTGGCTTTGAAGAGACAACCAGCACCGATTCTACTGAGGGGTCTTCAGGTCCGCTGGCCTGTTTTATCGCCACCGCAGCCTACGGAACTCCCACCGCTGAACAGATCGATGTGTTGCGAGAGTTCCGGGACGCTGTGCTGCTGGAAAGCACCGTGGGCTCTCAATTTGTCGCCCTGTACTACCGGCTTAGCCCTCCAATAGCGGATTTCATAGCCGGAAACGAGCTTTTGAGGACTCTGGTCAGGGAGGTCCTGGTTGACCCGGTTGTTTGGGTAGTTGAAGCCACGGGAGCTATGTGGCGGACGCCATAACTAGGGGCCGGCCGTGCCACTCAATATCAGGTACGGCCGGCTCTTTTATTGTTGTTCTCTCTTCGCGAATACCATATATGGCCTTCTTCTTTTTACCACCCTGGCGTTTGGCATCGGGAGTGAAGGGCAAAGCGTACTGGAGCAGCCACTTCCTTAAATTGGCCTCTTGCTCGGGCTCATTTCTCATCATTTCTTCCATATCCACTATTATTTCATGGGACATTTGTTCGTTTGTGTCGCTTCTATTGATTAGTGACACCCCTTTTTTGTGATTGCGAGGAACGAGATTCCTCGCTTATGCTTCGGAACAGGCTCCGCAATCTCCCCCTTGCTGTCGTTGCGAGGGGCGGAAGCCCAGAAGCCCAGAAGCAATCTTGTGGGGTTGTTGGGCGCGGAGATTGCCACGCCCCGACAAGTCGGGGCTCGCAATGACACAGGAGGTTATTACCCAACGTTATAAACATACAAAGTGTCACTAATCATATGGACGAGTACACCCGGTTGAGGTGAGTGGCGAAACGAGCTAAAATACAGGCAGGATAGCCCCAGTTCGGCATGCCTGGTTACATCATCCGGACGCCTGGCGGACACCGAGCACGGACCTCTGGATGCTGTGGCAGGGGCGGGGAACTATGACCAGAGCAAAAGCTAAAAAGGCGACTCACGGAAAGCAGCCCGGAGGAAAGCAAGCCGGAGGAAAGCCCCCAAAGAAGGGCTTGCCCTGGTTTGCCTGGCTGTTCATAGCACTAGCGATTGCCGGCGCTGTTGTCCTTGTCCGCATCTACCCCATGGGCCAGCCCTCCCCGGATAACCTCGGGAAGCCAAGGGCAGCAATCGTTGACCAGCTTTATAACCTTCAGCCAAACGAGGCCTTTATCGCAGAAGTCACCAGGGAGCTTGAGGAATACGGATTTGCAGTTGACCTCTACCAGGGTGATGAGATTACGGTTGATTTTTACTGCGACCTACCAAGCCATGGCTATAAACTAATTGTTTTTCGAGCCCATTCCGGTCTGTTAGGTGGAGGAGACTTTTATATTCCAGAAACGGTACTGTTTACCAATGAGGAATATAGCACGAGCAGGCATCCGACCGACCAGGTACGTGGCCGACTGACGATGGGCGCGCCCGGTCCGGGTCAACCCGTCATGTTCGGTATAACCGCAAGTTTCGTCACCGGCAGTATGAAAGGGAGATTTGATGATACTGTCATTATAATTATGGGGTGCGGTGGCATCGCTTTGACAGACCTGGCTCAAGCATTTGTTGATAAAGGAGCTTCAGCTTACCTTGCCTGGGATCTCAGCACGCTTTTGCACTACGCGGATGAAGCCACACTCTATCTAACCGGACAGCTATGCTCTGAAAAGGCCACCATAAAGGAGGCAGTCGATAGCACTATGCATGTCAAAGGTCCAGACCCAGAATATGAGGCGGTGCTCCAGTACTACCCATCAGGGACCGGCGATAAGACCCTGGAGGAATTGGTACAAATGGAATTTGACGCTGGAGACGATGCAGGTGCTTGAACTGGATAAAAAGGCGCAGAACGTTGAGAACTTCACCTTCAGGGCAGTGGGAGTGAAACCGACAAGGTATAGGGTATTCATCGCTGGCTTGAACGGTAGAGCGTTGGCAGCACATCAATGGTCAGGTCGAAGTTCTCCTCCAGTTCCCCCATCACCCAGCTTGCGCTCTCATGCGCCGTCACGCTGGCAACCTTGAACGTCACCGTCCCGCCGGGGCCTGGCACCAGAAAAACGTATTTGCCCTGGGCGTCCGTGGTCGTCTCAGCTCCGTGTCCACGAAAGCCTGCACCAGTATTCAATTTTTTATGCACCTGGCGGAGGCGGAGCGAAGCATGCATCTGCTATGAATGACATCCAGTAGCCCTGACCCACGATCAACATGTCCGGTGTCAAAATTGGGTCCCAAACCTGGTTGGTGGCGTCCCAACCCATTATATAAAAGACGCTACCGGGGGGCGTCAGTGTCTCCATGTAGCCGCCGACCAGCCCAACTGTTACAAACGGGTCGCGGTCTACGTTGGACGTGAAGCCAACCATGTTCCAGCACTCACTATAGCATTTCTTTAGTGGTGGTCCCGGAGGCAGTGGGTACCAGATGCCCTTTACCTTAAATGTTACGGCCGCAGACACCCAAATCCAGTAGGCTCTGCACTCCGTCATCGTGGTGAGACTTGCATAGGAGCCATTGTTAAACGCATACCACGTGCCGGAGTCGTAGGAGTAGACCTTGAAGGTAAAGGGGATCAGATCCGTAGCTGCTTTGAGAATGAGGTCAGCCAGCACGACTGTTATGGCCGAATCCTCGGGGATGCCCGGCAAGGAGATGAGGTTCCAACCCTTGGACAGCGTGAGCTTGATTAAATAAATCTTATATGGCGCAGACTCTACCATTGGCTGGTTTGATGTGCCTAGCTGTAGCACGTGATAGCAGGGCGCGGGATTGGTAACGCCCGGGACCACGATCACCACGTAGTCGCACTTTTCAATAATCTCACCCGCGTCTAAGACCAGCCGGATGTTATTGTTGTCCACCTGCGGCGTTACAGATATTACGAGAGCGGGCAGTACAGTGACTGTGACGACTCCTATCCCGGTTATATCGGTGCCTACCGGGAAGTGGACATCAATGTAGTCCCCATCGTCGCCCGTCAATATCTGCGGATTGTGGAACGTGATGGTATAGTCCGCGACCGCTCCTGCAATGTCGTCGGAAACCACGACCGTGGGCGGCGCCAACTCTGCCCCTACCGGCATCGCCGCCAGGCTCAGGCCCAGCACCACCGCTAGGGCTAATACAATTCTAAATACTTTTTTCACTTCTTTACCTCCTTTCATGTTCTCAGGCTTTTCCTGAGTTTCAGGCTGTTCAATTTCTATGAACATACACTGATGCCACTGCCCACAAATGAAGGGGGCAGCTTCACGCTACCCCCTTGTATTTTTCATCGGCAACCGAGCAAAAGTCTTACGTCACTGTTACTTGGGTCACTCTGTGGTACCTAGAATTGCCTCGGATATGCCCCGGAGCAGGTCGCCTATTGACTCGCCCAATTCCGCCATATCGAGGAACTCATCCATCACCATTTCGAGAATGCCGGCTAGTCCGTCCAGCGCCGCCCCTGTGACATCAACGGCTACGATGCCTAACTCATCAGACCAACCTCCCAAGTTGCAGGCCATTTGTCCCGTGGTGGCACAAACAGCCTTGCCCATGATGTCTGATACACCGAGCATCGTCCAGATGGCAGCCCCAGCGAGCGTCTTTGTCGTTTTCGCGGGCAGCGGCCCGCACTCCGGCGGCGTGTAATCGCACGGGTTCTCACACTCGTCTTGTGCCGCCACGATAACAGGTACCATGAAAGTGACCAGTAACGCAAGAACAACACCTATACTGATTATCTTTCTCACCTGGTCCTCCTTTCTAGGCTCTTAGCCCTCTTTATCATTAAGCTTCTCCTGGCATTCACACTCACTCCATCGTGTTGTATATGTTCGGACAGAACACAATTGCGGAAACACTTACCTGATATGCTCATCAGCCTCTCTCCCCCCATAAATCGTAGCTCCAATTTAATATAGCGACAATCGGGTCAACCAAGCCCACCCTCACCGCTGTTCTTAGAAAGTCGTGTTGCGAGATAACCTCGGCTATGGGAGGACTGATTTTATAGTAGAGAGATACCAATTCAGCGCCTAAGCTGTTGGGCAGCAGGACGACGTCCCTGAACTCACGCAGAATTTCTATTTCCTGTGCGGTCGGACTTCCGTAGGCTGCGGTGGCGATGAAGCACCCTAGCCCGCTGCTACTCGCGACCTCGAAGGTGGCGGTGACGGTTACATCTGCACCGGGCATTTGGAACACAGTCGACAGTGCATTGGCATTACTGAATGCGCCGGCAGTCGCTGTCCACCTGAGAAACTGGTAGCCCGATGCGGCTGCCGCTTGTATGGAGACTACAGCATCTTCCGGGTAAGGAGAAGCATCGGTGACATCAGTCGCCGTTCCACCCATCACAGGGGACGCTGCCATGGTCAGAGTGTAGGTTGCACCCACCTCGAAGTTGGCGGTGACGGTTACAGCTGCCGCTGGCATGGTGAAGGTAGTCTGCGCGGCATTCGCATTAGCGAATGAGCCCACCGGCGCTGTCCAGTTAACAAAGTGGTAGCCCGCGTCGGCCACCGCTTTTATGCTCACTGCAGCACCTTGTGCGTAAGGAGACGCACCGGTGACATCAGTCGCCGTTCCCGTACCGACAGGAGCCACCGCCATGGTCACATCAAAGTAGAGCGTTGGCAGCACATCAATGGTCAGGTCGAAGCCCTCCTCCAGTTCCCCGGACTTCCAGGTTGCGCTCTCATGCGCCGTCGCGCCGGCAACCTTGAACGTCACCGTCCCGCCGGGCCCTGGCACCAGAAAAACGTATTTGCCATAGGCGTCCGTGGTCGTCTGAGCTCTCAGCTCCGTGTCCACGAAAGCCTGCACCAGTACTCCTTGAGGCACCGGCGCCGGTGGCGTGATGCTACTCACCTGGCCCGCGAAGCCGTGCGGCGGCTCCGGTATATCACCCTGGGCATAAGCCGGCAGAACTCCGCCACCGATGAGAGCCAGGGCTAGCAGCAGCCCGAGGGCTCCTGCTAGCCTGACGGCCCTTCGTCCTGTCGATCTGTTTCCGCGTGTCTGTCCGTTCATAATTCAAGCACCTTTAGATTTATGCACCTGGCGGAGGCGGAGCGAAGCATGCATCTGCTATGAATGTCATCCAGTAGCCCTGACCTACGATCAACTGGTCAGCTCCCAAAATTGGGTCCCAAACCTGTCCGGTGGCGTCCCAACCCAATATATAAAAGACGCTACCGGGGGGCGTCAGGGTCTCCATGTAGGCGGCGGGCACTCCACTAGGTACAAACGGGTCGCGGTCTACGTTGGACGTGAAGCCAACCATGTTCCAGCACTCATGATAACATTTCTTTAGTGGTGGTCCCGGAGGCAGTGGGTACCAGATGCCTTTTACCTTAAATGTTGCGGCCGCAGACACCCAAATCCAGTAGGCTCTGCACTCCGTCATCGTGGTGAGACTTGCATAGGAGCCATTGTTATACGCATACCATGTGGTGCAGTCGTAGTAGTAGACCTTGAAGGTAAAGGTCGGGTCCAGAGCTGCTCGGTCAATGAGGTCCTTCAGCACCGCTGCTATGGCGGTGTCCTCGGGGATGCCCGGCAAGGAGATCAGGTTCCAGCCCGGTAACAGGGAGAGCTCGATTAAATAAATCTTATATGACGCAGACTCTACCATTGGCTGGTTTGATGTGCCTAGCTGTAGCACGTGATAGCAGGGCTCGGGATTGAGAACGTCCGGGACCACGATCTCCACGTAGTCGCACTTTTCAATAATCTCACCCGCGTCTAAGACCAGCCGGATGTTATTGTTGAACACCTGCGGCGTTACAGCTACTGCGGTAGCGGGCAGTATAGTGACTGTGACGACTCCTATCCCGGTTATATCGGTGCCTACCGGGAAGTGGACATCAATGTAGTCCCCATCGTCGCCCTTCAATATCTGCGGATTGTGGAACGTGATGGTATAGTCCGAGAGCTCTTCTCCAATCGGGTTGCTAAGCTCGACCGTGGGCGGCGCCAACTCTGCCCCTACCGGCATCGCCGCCAGGCTCAGTCCCAGCACCACGGCTAGGGCTAATAGAATACTAAATACTTTTTTCACTTCTTTCCTCCTTTCATGTTCTCAGGCTTTTCCTGAGTTTCAGGCTGTTCGCTTTCACTGTAGTTACCTGGTGTCTCATGCTCGGTTGCCAGGTTTGTTGGGCAACTACATTATGTAAACAGCCTCTTTGTGAGTTTTGTGTTTGTTTTCCTTTACTTTGTTTATTTTCGCTTCACCCCAAGAAGATTTGAGGTGTTGTTTGTCGCCCACGACCGACCAGCACCCTCATTATCGAGAGCGCTACATGGGCCGCGATAGTGGTCCTGCCCGTCAGTCCCATCATGCCCGGTAATCACCTGGCAGGGGGACAAACGGGGCAGTAAGATAAATCGGGTCATGCTTCCCCGACCATCGCCGAAATAAAATGAAGAGACCGGCTCCTGCAGGTCTCTTCCCCAGATTTTCGCGGCTGCCTGATTTATCAAGCTCCACGCTCTTGCAGTTGTCTGATTTACACGGCCTCCCCGGCCCAATTGCCCACTTTGGTAAGAGTTCACTTTTGCCGAAACCTCCCTCGTCTATGTCAGCAATTGATTTTCGCCTGTACTGAGCTGCTTCGTCACCACTGTTGTCATCAGTTGGCTACCTGCCCTCGGTCTGGGCATCTTATGTGCCTCGGCACCACTCATCGGTTACCCTTTCCCAGCGCTTGACGAGGCTCCTCGGGCTGCTTGACTCTTGCTGGTGTAAGGGTTTTCCGAAATCCTAGCAACATTATATCGCCTGCCACCGGCACTGTCAAGACTTTTTCCCGAGATTTTTTGGAAAACACGCTTGTCGCTCCTCCCCTGGCCGGCTCCCGGTCACTTTCCCCTCGATTCCTGTACCGGCGCCCCCACCAGTGCCGACTCCGCATTTCGGCTTGCCACAAAATCCCTTGTCACAAGCGCTAACCTAAACCTCACTTAAAAGCATACCACCCTTGGCAAGTTTTGTCAAGAGGGTGTGCGGTGTCCAAGAAATATTATGGAGTTAAGGAGCCACGATACATCTTAGTGGGCAACTGGGTAATATTTCAGGCTAATGGGCGATTTCACCCTCACCTTAATCCTCTCCCGTCAAGGGAGAGGAAATCTGGCTCGCAACGACAATATAACCGTACCTCCACCCGTAAGGGCGGAGGTACGGTGGGAAAGTTCAGTTGAGATCCCAGCCGACGACATCGCACTGCCCGAAGTCGTTGTATCCCACGGCGACCACGGTGCCGTCGGACTTAAGCCCCACCGTGTGATACTCGTGTGCGGCGACCTGGACGATGTCCGTCCAGACGCCGACATCGCACTGCCCGTAGTCGTTGTATCCCACGGCGACCACGGTGCCGTCGGACTTAAGCCCCACCGTGTGATACCGGCCTGTGGCGACCCGGACAATGTAAGTCCAGGCGCTGACATCGCACTGCCCGTAGTCGTTGTATCCCACGGCGACCACGGTGCCGTCGGACGAAAGCCCCACCGTGTGATACTCGTGTGCGGCGATCTGGGTGATGTCCATCCAGGCGCCGACATCGCACTGCCCGTAGTCGTTGTATCCCACGGCGACCACGGTGCCGTCGGACGAAAGCCCCACCGTGTGATACCGGCCTGTGGCGATCTGGGTGATGTCCGTCCAGGCGCTGACATCGCACTGCCCGTAGTCGTTGTATCCCACGGCGACCACGGTGTCGTCGGACGAAAGCCCCACCATGTGAAACCGGCCTGCGGCGACCTGGACGATGTCCGTCCAGGCGCCGACATCGCACTGCCCGTAGTCGTTGTATCCCACAGCGACCACAGTGTCGTCGGACGAAAGCCCCACCGTGTGATACTCGTGTGCGGCGACCTGGACGATGTCCGTCCAGGCGCCGACATCGCACTGCCCGTCGAAGTTGCATCCCACGGCGACCACCGTGCCATTGGACGAAAGCCCCACCGTGTGATACCGGCCTGTGGCGATCTGGGTGATGTCCGTCCAGGCGCCGACATCGCACTGCCCGTCGAGGTTGGCTCCCACGGCGACCACGGTGCCGTCGGACTTAAGCCCCACCGTGTGAAACCGGCCTGCGGCGACCATGGGGGTGATTTGAGCAAAGTTGGCGGTGATAGAGTAGTCTCCGTTCATAGTGATGTTGGTCGCGGCATCATTGACATCGGCAATGGTGCCCACATCGCCAATCCAGTTGACAAACTGGTAGCCAGCATCTGGAGTCGCCACCAGGTTGACCACTGTTCCCTCGTCATAGGCATAAGGCCCCGCCTCTCCAGGGGTGGTTACCGACCCTCCAGCGGAACTGGCGATAGTGAGGTTATGAGCAGGCCAACCATGGCCTACCATCAATACAATTAAGGCTACCGCAATCAAAACAATGCTAATTATCACCACGTAACGGTGTCTCCTCGAATTAAGTATTATCTTCATACTTCACCTCCAGATTTTTGTAGTTGCTTGATTCATCAAGCACTTCGCTTTTTGTCATTGCGAGCACCGGAAAGGTGCGCGGCAATCTCGTACCCCTGACGAAATTGCTTCGGCTGACTTCGTCAGCCTCGCAATGACAGAGGGAGAGCCCAATAAATTGGGCAACTACATTTTTTAAACAGCCCTGGGTTTCGAAAGGGAGGGTTGATTTTGCTGTGGCAGGAAAAAAAGAGGCCAGTTCACATTTCTATATGTGCTGGGCTGAGCACCGTGGGAATTACCGCAACTCTCTGGCGCACACACTTGACTACCAACCCTATATTCGCCTTATAGTACTCATGATACCATTGTATGGTACCATTATCCAAGAAATTGTACTCGTTCATATGATTAGTGACACCTCTTTTTTGTCATTGCGAGGAGCGAGATTCCTCGCTTATGCTTCGGAACAGGCTCCGCAATCTCCCTTGCTGTCGTTGCGAGGAACGAGATTCCTCACCCACGGTTCGGAACAGGCTCCGCAATCTCGGTGGGGCTACTGGGCGCGGAGATTGCCACGCCCCGACAAGTCGGGGCTCGCAATGACACGGAAGGTTATTACCCAATGTTACAAACATATAATGTGTCACTAAACCGTCTGAACTAGATCAGTAGGATGTGCTGGCTCTATCTGTGGGAAAACTTTTTCAAAAGATTTATGGTGGTAAGAGCCCCTGAGCGGAAAAATTGAGGGAAAGGTTTTACCACCATGGCTAAGAGACAAGAAGATAGTACCACAACGCTGCTGGGGCTTAAATACTGCCAAGCAGGGAGGTGGCGGGGGTGATGATAGTGTTTGACGGAAAGTTCCACGTGCCTTGACAAACTTGTGAGAGTGAGGATATTATGTTAATACTGGGTTCATGTTGGTGTGATAAGCTTGAGGTGAAGTACTAAAGTACTAGAAAAGCGAGGGTTTTTCCTTATTTTTAGCGACTACGTATGTGGCCAAGGTAATAGTTAAAATGTAGTTGCCCAATTTATTTTAGCCCTTGGTTGGGTAGAGGTTTGTTGGGCAATCGAGCCCAATAAATTAGGCAATTACAGAAACGCCCAGAATTGAACGGAAAATCAGAAGTGAACAGCCTTTTTTGAAAAATTTAGAATAGAAGAGAGGTGACAACAGTTTAGTTTTCCAAAAACGTGTGTATGGTTGCCATATCCTACAGGTTCGGCCAAACACACTTTTTGGGGAAAACTCACCTGTTACGAGAGTTGAGATTGCGCATAAAGCGAATAGGGGTTATCGTTGTAGCCGGGCTTCTGTTATTGATACCGATATTGCCTCAATTGGCTCTGGCCGCTGGGCCGGAGATATTAAATGTCGTGGTCTTGGACCGCACCTCTACTACCGCCACCATCGTCTGGACTACCAATAATGCCAGTGATAGTCGGGTGAACTACGGCACCACCACTCCATTGAGCAAGCACAAGGATGATAGCGCTGAGGTCACCCATCATTACATAACCCTCGAAGGCTTACAGCCGGGCACAAAATATTACTTTGCGGTTGAATCCGACGGTGAACGGAGTCCTGCTAATCCAAGTGAATACTACTCTTTCACAACACTCTCGGTAACATCTTATTCGATCACCCTTGACCATGCTTGTGGGGTCTGCGGCGAGTTGAGACTACCAGAGAAAGACAGGAGCTGCGGCGAGGTGATTGGAGTAACGGTGACCGTGGCGGCGGCCGGCACCTATTATATCTGCTGGGATTCTCGCACAGCCTGGGATCCTACCAAAGCAACGGGTGCTGTAGATACATTTAAGGCAACCGGGGCTGGAAGCCACAGCCTCGAGTTCTGGATGCCCGAGGCTAAGAGGGGCCCTCATACGGTTTATCTGGTTGACAACACTTATGCCGAAAAGAAAAATGCTATTTTTGAAGTCGGCCCTTCCGTAAAGATTGACCCCGAAGACGGGCCGGTGGGTACGGAAGTAACTGTCAACTGCTATGGTTTTGACGCTTCGCAGAAGATCCGTCTTAAATTTGACGGCACGGAGGTCAAGCAAGATACTACCGATAAGGACTTTGGTAGCTGGACGGTGTCTTATACCATCCCAGACATCCCCGCTGGTGACTATACCTTCGACGTCGAAGTTGAGGAAGGTACGGTGGGATGGGTATGTTGGGTGAGCAAGTATTTTGAGGTGACCCCCCAAATCACTGCGCCAGATTCGGGAACGGTGGGGCACGCGATTGAGGTAAAAGGTACGGGCTTTGCCAGTAAAGAAAAGGACATTGAGGTTACCTTCGATGGGGAGCCGGTGAAGACAAACATCCCTCTTGTTGCTGATGAGAATGGCTCCTGGAAGGCTACCATCGTTATTCCTCCTCTCCAGCGCGGCACCTATACCATTGGCGCCTCAGGAATGTCGACCAGGGCTCGTGATGTAGATGGTGTTGAGTGCATCGTGGGCGCTGGCATATTGGTTGAGCCGGGTTCGGCTGATGTGGGTGATATGATTACCGTTGCCGGAGGTGGTTTCCGACCCGGGGAAACGGGCATCAAAGTTAAATTTGGTGGGGAGGTTGTTGCTCCGGCTACGGGTAGTATCACCGCTGGTATGGATGGTAGTTGGGAAACTTCCTTTGACCTGCCGGCCAGCACCTATGGCAGCAATACTGTTGAGGCTTCTGGTGACATAACCAAGCCTGCTGTGAAGACTACCCTCAAAACTAAAGCCAGAATAGAAGAGCCCAGCCCGGATGAGGGAGCTCCTGGCGACTACATTAGCCTCACCGGCAGCGGTTTTAGCGGTGGTCAAGCTTTAACAGTGCGTATTGGCGGCGTTGCCGTGACAGAGAATTTGCAAACCCAGCCCAATGGCAATGTTGTCATTACCTTCCGAGTGCCAAAGGGAAGCATTGAGGGCACAGGGGCGCTGGTGGTGACTGATGAAGGCGGAGCTACCGCCTCGGTTGACTTCACGGTAACGAAGAAAACCCTGTCAACAACTCCACTGCCCATCTCGCCCAAGGGCAGCACACTAAGGTCAGGGATGGTAACTTTTCGCTGGCAAGGTGTAAGCGGTGACACCGGTTATACTTACACCTTGGAGATAAACACAACTGCTGATTCTGGAAACAACTGGTCCAAGTCAGGTATTGAGGGAAGCAGCTACACACTGACTAAAACAGAAACTGTGGACGAGGCCTTAGACAAGGGGACCTACTACTGGCGGGTTAAGATAGCAGATGACTATGGCAACGAAAGCGACTGGTCGGATTCTAGCGAGTTCAGGGTATCCCCGATTCAAACCTGGGTATGGGTAGTAGTGGGAGTGGTGGTGCTGGTCGTACTTATGGTCGTGGCCTATCGAGAAACAAAATTCAAGGTAACGGAATAAGGGGAGTGGGCGGGTACAAGACCCCCCTACGACACTAAAAAAATGACAAATACCAAAGCTCAAATGACAAATAGGAGCAGTTTTAGCATCCGGGCATTTGGGTTTCAATTGTAATTTGGATTTTGATATTTGGATTTGTTTAGAGTTTAGAAATTAGGGTTTAGGATTTACAAGGATGATGGTGAATTGTAAAGAGTTTGGCAGTCGACTGCCGTAAAATATGTGGGGTGCTATGAAAGAGAGCAATTTCAATTCTTCCTGGTACCCTAATGGGGGTAAGACGATATGGGCTGTTTAATGATCGTCCCATTAACAGCGGCCATCGCAGCCATGGGTTTGCACATTGGTACTTTCGTGGGTTTTTTTCTGGCTTCTTTCACAACCGTGGTTACATCACTGGCTGCTGTGATAGGTCTGTTTATGCTATTGTGAATCCGAAGTAAAGTATGTTTGACAGAATGAAAAGGAGCAAAACGGACTCCTCTTGGTGCTCCAAGGAGGGTAAGACGATATGGGCTGTCTAGTGGCCGTTGTGCTAACAACGATTGTCGTAGCCATGGGTGCGGGCATGAGTGTTTTGACGGGTTTGTTGATGGGTCTGGGCACGGCTGTGGTTACAGCCGTGATTGGTTTCATATCTTTCCTGATGGTGCTAATATAAGTCTCAAGTAAAATATGCCAGGCGCCATGAAAAAGAGCAAAGTGAATTTGGGCCGATGCGCTAAGGAGAACGAGACGAAATGATGACTTGTGCGGGGCTCCTCGCGGTAGCCACGGTTCTTCTCCTCGTAGGTTCTTTGCTAATTCTCGCGCTGATACCGACAGCTCTGGCCGTATTTCTGTTAGCCGTGGTGCTGACAGTGGCAGGCATTATTTTTGTGTGGCGCTATATCTATCCCTGGCTGGTGCGGATGGGAAGGTGGGCAGCTCGACCAATAAACATCATCTTTCTTTTCATCGTGGTGGTGGTCGGAGAGCTTGTCCTGAAGTATATTCTTGATCAAGCAGGTATCTCCGTTCCGACTGTCTCGATACTAGGAAGAGAAGTAACAGTCATAGGCTTAGGCTTTCTGTTGTTCTCCCTCTTCCTGCTCTTACTGGCCTTAGTGGTATGGCTGGTGAGGGCTTGGCGCTACACTTGGCCTCCCGCGAGAGATGTCTTCTGGGACATTTGTTTTCGTATTGGTGCCTTGTTCTGGAGGATACTGGTGGGGATTCCTCTAGGTATAGTCTGGTTTTTCTACCACCCTCCTCTACGCTGGCTAGTAGCAGCTCTCCTGTTTTACCTCAGGGGGACTTCGGCAGCAGCAGCCTGGCTTTTGTACAACCCCCCGTTGAAGGGCATAACGATTGCCGTCCTTTTCGTTACGCGGTTAATCGCTCGGGTTACCGCCTGGGTTTTATACAGCCTACCAATACGCTGGGTTGTAGGGGCGGTAGTTTTCATCCTCAGGTTGATGGCCCGCTTCATCAGCACCGTAATTTATGGCATTGTGTCGTGGGGGCCTATCAAAGGTGTCAGAGGGGCACTAAGGAAAGGGCTAACCGTTGAGAGTAAGTCCTATCAAGACTACAAGTATGCCTAGAATGACGGTAGCGGCGCCGCCTAGCAAGCCAGCGACGTCCATATGAGCAAAGAATCGACCAAATATCTCCTTGCCAAAGGCCGCCATTCGGGGCGTTAACTTACCTGGTTCCTCAGGGGATTCCGGTGCCATCTCATTGGAGTTCCTATCAAACATGGGCAGTACCATTTTTCTCCACTCACGCGTCTCCCGATAGACTACGCCAGCTATTATTATACCCACGATGATGAAAAAAATCCCTAAGATTAGCACCAATGTGGCTAGGTTAAGGCCAAGTATCTCACCTGTGCCCATTTTCAGCTCCTTTTTCCGTCAAGTACGTTTAATAATCCTCTCTGTCATTTTGAGCCCCGACTTGTCGGGGCAAGGAATCTCAATTTATTTTAGCGTAGCATAGCTACTGCATGGTGTCAATAGCTCTCTTTTGTGGGGAGAGTTATGCTAAAATCCAGCAAGGGTTCATATGGTAAGTGCTGACGAACTGAAATATTGGGTAGCTTTTTCCGAGGTAGCCGGGATTGGTCGGGTACGGATTTCCCAGCTAAAAGAGTACTTTGGCAGTTTGCAGGATGCCTGGAAAGCTCCCGAAGGCAAGCTAAAGCAAGCAGGACTAGATTCACGAAGCATAGATGCCCTGGTGACCCTCCGCCCGAGAATCTCCCTGGACGCCGAGATGGAAAAACTGGAGCGCTACAGGGTAAGGGTGCTTGTCTATGAGGACTCTCTTTATCCTTCGAGATTAAAAGAAATTTATGATTATCCGCCGGTGCTTTATGTGAGGGGTAACCTCCCAGCCGAAGATGAGCCTTGCCTGGCTATAGTCGGTACCCGTCGTCCCACCATCTACGGGAGACAGGTAACTGAGGAGATTGTGGCCGACTTAGCCCGAAGTAAAATCACTATTGTCAGCGGACTAGCTCGAGGAATTGACTCTGTGGCTCATCGGGCTGCTCTGGATGCCGGGGGCAAAACTGTAGCTGTGTTTGCCTCCGGTCTGGATATCGTCTATCCCGGGGAAAATGCCAAATTGGCTCAAGCTATTATGGAACACGGCGCTCTGGTCAGTGAATATCCTTTAGGCGTCAAGCCGAGGGCTGAGAACTTCCCACTCCGCAATCGAATTATGAGTGGCTTGAGCCTGGGGGTGTTGGTGGTGGAGGCTGGAGAAAGGAGTGGGGCTTTGATTACGGCCCATCAGGCAGTGGAACAAAATCGGGAAGTCTTTGCTATCCCGGGCAGCATCCTCTCCCCGGCCAGCCAGGGAACTAACCGTCTTATTCAAGAAGGAGCTAAGTTGGTTCGCAATTGCACTGATATTCTCCAGGAACTAAACCTGACCATCGTAGTACAGCAAGCAGAAATTAAGGAATTTTCCCCGACTGACAAAGTTGAATCCGCTATACTAAAACAATTGAGCTCCGAGCCCAACCATATAGATGAAATTTGCCGCCGCAGCGGTTTGACTATGCCGGAAGTGAGCAGCACCCTAGCGATGCTGGAGTTAAAGGGGATGGCCAGGCAAGTGGGAAGTATGAATTATGTGCTGGCCCAAGGAGTTAGAGCCCCATGAAAAGCGAAGTTTTTCAAGGTATCGGAATCTTAACAGAAGTCCTCTCCCTTGACGGGAGAACGCAGAGGAAAATCCTAAGCACTAAATACGAAATGCTAAACAAAAGAAAAGGGAGAATTTAATTCTTCTCATCTAATGACGAAAATCTAGAACAAAAAGAGTTTTGATATTTAACTTTGGAATTTTGGATTTGTTTAGAGTTTAGGAATTAAGATTTAGAGTTTCGTAAGACATTGTTTAGGATCTCCGAAATGGCGAAGATGAATTATCAAGAATTCTGTGGTCAACTATAATTAGACGGGATGAAACATGGCAAGTAAACTAGTTATCGTCGAATCTCCAGCCAAAGCAAGGACGCTAAACAAGATTCTCGGACGCAGCTATAGTGTCAAAGCATCTCTGGGGCATGTGCGCGATTTGCCCAGAGCAAGCCTCGGGGTAGATATAGACAAGGGTTTCACCCCCCAGTATGTCATTCCCGCGAAGAAAAAAAAGATAGTTGGCGAAATCAAAAAGGCGGCTAGTAAGGCTGGTTCTATCTATTTGGCTACTGACCCTGACCGCGAGGGGGAGGCAATTTCCTGGCACCTAGTACAAGCAGCCAGTCTGGACAAGGATGACATACCCGTTCAGCGCGTAGTTTTTCAGGAAATAACCACGAATGCAGTCCAAGAGGCCTTCCAAAGTCCCCGCTCTATTAATATGAACTTGGTGGATGCCCAGCAAGCCCGGCGTATCCTCGATAGACTTGTGGGCTACAAGCTGAGTCCGCTACTGTGGAGAAAGGTGCAGAGGGGACTTTCCGCAGGCAGGGTTCAATCGGTGGCCGTGAGGATGATTGTTGACCGCGAGCGGGAGATTCAAGACTTTATTACCCAGGAGTACTGGATTATGGAAGTTGAGCTGGCCCCGCCTGAAGAAAAAGAAGAGAGTTTTAAAGCCAGGCTGTTCGCCCTAGCCGACGGCACCAAGCTGGATATTGGCAATAAAGATGAAGCAGAAAGGGTTACCGCTGACTTAGAAAAGGCTGAATATGCAGTTAAGGAGGTGGTAACTAAACAGGTAGCTCGTCAGCCGGCTCCGCCTTTTATCACGAGCACCTTGCAGCAAGAGGCCTGGCAGAAGCTGCACTTCACCGCTGGGCGAACTATGGTTATTGCCCAGCAACTTTACGAAGGCTTGCCCTTGGGCAAGGAAGGCTCGGTGGGACTTATTACCTATATGCGCACCGATTCTACCCATGTTGCCGCCTCTGCCATAAGCGAAGCGAGGGAGTTTATCGGCGAGAAATACGGAGCCAAATTTCTCCCACCAAAGCCACGTAGCTTTGCCAAGAAAGTAAAGTGGGCCCAGGAAGCTCACGAGGCAATTCGGCCCACCAAAATTTACCGCCAACCGGAGCAACTCAGGCCATTTCTCGATCCGGCTCAGCTAAAGCTCTACGAGCTTATCTGGAAGCGCATGGTAGCCAGTCAAATGTCAGCAGCTTTATACGACACAACCAACGTGGAGATAGAGGCAACTAATGCTGCTGCGAGCAAAGCAAGTGAGTCCCCAGAAAATCCGACGAAATTTTTGGGTGAACAACAACCTCAAGGGTATCTACTCAAAGCAGGTAGCTCTGTGGTTAAATTTCCTGGTTTTATGGGTGTTTACAGCGAAGGCAGGGATGAAGATGAACGAGGGGGAAGCTTTGTTTCCTTGCCCAAGCTGAGAATTGGAGGTAAATTAATTTACCTGGGAACCTTTCCCGAGCAATGTTTTACCCAGCCCCCACCCCGCTACACTGAGGCCACACTGATAAAAGCGCTGGAGCAGAAAGGAATCGGGCGCCCCAGTACCTATGCCCCTATCTTGTCCACCATTCAAGAGAGAGATTACGTTAACAAAGCCGAGGGCAAATTCCACCCTACGGAACTAGGGATAACTGTCAACAAAATCTTGGCTGAGCATTTCCCTAAGATCGTTGACCCTGGTTTCACAGCTCAAATGGAAGAACAACTAGACGAAATAGCGCAGGGTAAATATGAATGGGTAGCCGCTTTGCAGGAATTTTATCCCCCCTTCCAGGATATGTTGGATAAAGCTTGGATAAATTTAGAAAAGGTTAACATGACCCAGATGAGCGAGGAGACATGTCCCAATTGCGGTCGCCCCATGGTCATAAAGGTCGGGCGTTTTGGTAAATTTCTCGCCTGTAGCGGCTATCCTGGCTGTAAAACAACCATGCCCTACGCAGTTAAAACCGGGGTTTCTTGCCCTCAATGCGGTGGCGAGCTTGTGAAAAGAGTCAGTAAGAAGAAGAAGGTATTTTATGGGTGTAGCAAGTTTCCTAAATGCAAATTCGCCGTAAATCGCAGGCCAATAGCTCAGCCCTGCCCTAGCTGTGGCAATCTTTTAGTGCAATACAGAGAGGATTGGGCTAAATGCGTGGCTTGTCAACGTAAAGTAAAACTATCCGCGCCGGAGAAACAAAAAGAGGGGGTAGCCTTATGAAAATTCTAGTTGTCCATGGACCGAATTTGAATATGCTGGGCAAAAGAGAAAAGTCAATTTACGGAGAAAAGACCCTGGGCGAAATTGATGCCCTACTGAAGAAAGAAGGCCAGGCTTTAAATGTCGATGTAGTGACATTTCAGTCTAATCATGAAGGGGCGCTCATAGATTTTATTCAAGAGCAAGCGGATTCCGCCCAGGGCATAATAATTAACCCTGGTGCCCTCACCCACTACGGATTTTCTCTGCTCGATGCCCTGGTTGACAGCAAATTACCGGTAATTGAAGTCCATTTATCCGATATTTACCACCGTGAGGAATGGCGCGCCAAGTCTGTAATTGCCCCCATAGCTGAAGAGCAGATAAGTGGCTTAGGCTGGAAGGGATATATTACTGCCTTGCAGGTCTTGGTTGGCAAGCTGAAGACAGAGTCTTCACGTTAGAATTTTAAGCAGGAGACTTTATCTGGAAGTGGCAAAAGAGCCGCTCCTATTGACGTTCTCAGGATTGGCGTTTCTTAAAATCTTCTAGGTCAAGCGTATTTATGAAATCCTTATATGCTGATAGCCCTTTCAGCTCTTGTTCATCAACTTTGCCTTCAGGAACAGCTTTACCTGTTTCCTCTTCAAGTATAATGCCCGCTTTTTCCAACACCGATTCTTCAGCATATATTGGGGCCCCAACTCTTACAGCTAAGGCCAATGCATCGCTAGGCCGAGAATCAATATCTAATTTAACACCATCAATGTTGAGAGCAAGTCTGGCATAGAAAGTGTCTTCCTTAAGTCCACTTACTACAATATAGTCAACTGAAGCCCCCAGGGTAGAAATTACAGATTGCAGCAAATCATGCGTCAAAGGGCGAGATAGTTCGACATTTTGCAGCTTTACGGCAATAGCATCTGCTTCAGCAGGACCAATCCAAATGGGTAGATAACGATTAGTCCCCTTCTCCTTTAAAATCACCACCCTTTGATAATTCATCAAGCTAACTCGGATGCTGTCAATCGTCATCTCTACCATGCTATGCCTCCTTTGTAGTGTTTATTTTATACCCCTAACCCTAATTAATCAATGAGCACAAGTCAACTATCCAGGCTCAAAAAATGAAATCTCTTTCCAGATTGCCATAAATTCTCAGACATTAGATAATTATTGTGGGGAGCCATGGCAAAACTTATCCTGGCAAGACACGGTGAGACCGTGTGGAATGTAGAGAAGATATATCGGGGTAGAGCTGATGTGAATCTGGACGAAGTGGGCATTAAACAGGCAGAGCTATTGGGCAAGTATTTAAGCAATTGGGAATTAGAGGCTATTTATTCCAGCCCCTTAAGGAGGGCGCTAGACACGGCAAATGTCATTGCCCGTTATCAGAAAATTGGCGTACACATTGCCGAGGGCCTTATAGATTTCGATTATGGGGAATGGCAATCTCTGCCAGAGCAAGAAGCAAAGAGGCTATATCCGACCCTCCACAATGAGTGGCACAATAATCCTCACAAGGTAAAAATGCCCGGCGGAGAGAGCCTGGAAGATGTAAGAAGGAGAGCTATCGAGGTAGTTAACGATGCCCTTTCCAAGTATCAGGGCAGCGTAGTATTGGTATCGCATCGGGTTGTGAACAAAGTCCTGATATGCTCTTTACTGGGGCTGGACAACTCATACTTCTGGAATATCAAGCAGGATGTAGGCGGAATCACGATTTTCAATTATGCAGATGGGCGTTTCGTTCTGACCAGGCATAACGATACTTCACATCTGAAAGAGTTGCAAAAATCCGTACTTGATGATTTTTAAGCGCGCCTGGAGGGACTTGAGCTCACACTCTCAGTTCCTCCGACCACTGTTTACATCTAAGAAGTCAAGTAGGATTCGTCCGAACAAAAGAAAATGTACCTTCACCCGCTCCGCTCTTCAGGAAATCGGGCTTACTCTCGGGCAGAGCTTCCTTCGGTCATGGTTCCTTGAACTGAGTAGAGTGCTGCCCCAAGTGCTCAATATGCTGCTGTCGTTACTCACTACAAGGGATGCCAGCCGATTTATGCCATTTTCAGTTCGGAAGTGCAGTTCGGGCAGCGACTGGCGTTAATAGGAATAGGGGTAACACAGTAAGGGCATTCTTTCGTTGCCGGTGCCGCCGGTTCCTCTGCCTTTTTGCGAGCTTGCATCCTGGCAACTGGGCGAACGATTAAAAAGAAGGCGACTGCTGCTATTATCAGCAAGTTAACAACAGCATTTATGAAGGTCCCATAGTTGATTGTAACCGCCCCTGCCTCTTGGGCCGCAGACAGAGAAGCATATGGCCCGGGAGTTAATAAACCTTCTTTAAGGACAGCGAAGAGGTTGGCGAAATCAACATTGCCCAAGGCAAGACCTATGGGTGGCATAATGATGTCTTTAACAAATGAGTTTACGACTAAACCAAAGGCGATACCGATAATGATGCCCACGGCCATGTCAATCACGTTGCCTCTCGTTATGAATGCCTTGAAGTCTTGTAACATTCTTGTTTCCTCCTCTCTGTTTTCTGTAGTCACCCATCTTACAATGGCCTTACTACATTATCAACACCTTTTTCAGGGGACACCATATCTATTCCATTGCCAACTCCCGGGTTCCTGTGAGATCCATCCAGACAAATCGAAGATTTTGTGTGGTATATGGTATAAAAGAGTGAAGTGAATTTCCTGTGGGAGTACAGGATAGACCTGCGCTATGATAGCGCGCCTGGAGGGATTTGAGCTCACGACTGAATGAATGCCCTGATTGGCTTACTCTGGGTGCCAGTCCTCGTCACAATAGAAACTTACACCAACGAGACCCGGTCCCATATGAGTCCCCAGCACCGGTCCCATTTCAAGAAAGCGTAGCGCAACCCAATTAAAGTTTTCACGAAGCCCTTTCTCTAATACCCGGGCTGCATCGGGGACATGGCTGTGAGCAACCCAACCATGAAGGGAGATGCTCCCTTTGACCTCTTTCTCCACAAATCCTAACATATACTCTATGGCATGGGCCCTGGTTCTTGCCTTGTTTAAGACCTTGACCTCTCCACCCTCCTGGGTCAGAACAGGCTTAATCTTCAGCAAGGTACCAACCAGAGCTCTAGCTGCCCCAATCCGCCCTCCTTTCCAGAGATACTCCAACGTATCAAAAGCACCAATAACCTTTATGCATTTGTTTAGTTTTTCTATAGAAGCCGCAATTTGAGATAGCGTCTCTCCCCTTTCCGCTGCTTCGGCAGCAGGGGAAATCAGCATTCCCATGGCTATGGTTAACGAGTCCACTATCTCAATTTGAGCTTGGGGAAGCGCATTTTTAGCAGCCAAAGCTGAGGCACAAGTTCCGCTTAATTTGCTAGGAATATGAAGGGACAGGATGGGATGTCCCTGCTCTGCCAGCTCGCGATACACTCTGATAAAGTCGGCAACAGAAGGTTGTGAAGTAGTAGGCAGCTTTCCGCCTTTGGCTAGCCTTTGATAGAATTCCTCGTTAGTAATGTCCACCCCTTCAGCAAAAACCTCACTTCCGAAGGCAACCCTAAGCGGCACAACTCGAATATCATGTTTGGCGATGACCTCTGGCTCAGGATAGGCAGAGCTATCGGTGACGATTTTAACTTTAGCACTCAAGTCATTACTCTTCATCAGCGAAGCATTTAGTTAAACTCTGAAGCTAGTAATGGTTTAGGTTGTCCAAAATGTGTTGGGTAGTCTACACAGCTTATAGTTTAATCTACACGCTGTCAAGGGAACGCTGGGCACCATGAAAACTATGTGGGACTTGACGTTTCTGTTGATCTAGATGATAATCACAGTGACTAGGGGGTCGGATATTCAACTGCGTAACTTCTAATTGTATAAGCAGGCATCATTATGCTGACGCAAGTACTTGCTCAAGAGCGGGGAAATACAATGTCAGGCGAATATGATTACTCCAGCTATTGTCAAAACTTGCTTTTTTGAGCCGATATGGGGCTGTCTTGGCAAAACGCAAGCGGAACGAATAGACTATTGTGGCTAATCCAATCAAATTCGGCACTGATGGGTGGCGAGGGATTATCGCCGAGGATTTCACCTTCGACAATGTGCGCATCTGTGCCCAGGCCGTAGCAGAATATCTCAAGCAAAATGGGCTCGATCAACAAAGCCTGGTCATTGGCTATGATACTCGCTTCGCCTCTGAGGATTTTGCTGCTGCCGCTGCTGAGGTGATAGCCGGCAATAATATCAAAGTCCACCTCTGCCTCAAGCCAGCCCCTACGCCGGTGGTGAGCTTTGCTGTTCCGGCTACTAAGTCTGCCGGGGCTATTGTGATAACTGCCAGTCACAACCCTGGTTCATGGAACGGATTCAAATACAAATCTCAGGATGGGGCTAGCGCCCCAGACGAGATTACTTCCCAGATAGAGAAAAATATCGCTTCCCTCACCTTTAGAGGGAAGGAGCAGGGGAGGGGTGTGAAAAGGCTTGCCCTGGATAAGGCCTTGAAGAAAGGGGTTGTTGGCTACCTGGACCCCTCTCCGACTTACTTCGAGCACCTTAGCCACTTTGTTGACGTAGAAGAATTGCGCCGCCAGAAATTAAATATCATAGTTGACCCCATGTATGGTGCTGGCATTGGTTACTTTAAGACAGCCCTTCAAAATGGCAACTTAAAAATTACCGAAATTAACGCTGAAAGAAACCCCTCCTTCCCCCAAATTCAGCCTGAGCCAATTGCCAAAAACCTGACCAAGCTTTCCCGGTTGGTCGTTGAGCAAAAGGCTGACGTGGGCTTAGCCACCGATGGAGACGCCGACCGTATTGGCATCATAGACGAAAGGGGGCAGTTTTTAACCCAGCATCAAGTTTTTGCCTTGCTTTGTCTATATCTTCTGGAAGTTCGTGGTGAGCGTGGCGCCATGGTAAGGACGCTAACTTCCACCATGATGATTTCCCGCTTAGGGAAGCTCTTTGATGTGCCTGTTTACGAAACGCCGGTGGGTTTCAAATATGTCGCTCCCTTGATGATGGAGAAAAACGCCATTATTGGTGGCGAAGAGAGCGGCGGCTATGGCTTCCGCGGTCATGTCCCGGAGAGGGATGCCATCCTTGCTGGGCTTTACCTCCTGGACTTTATGGTAAAAACAGGAAAAACACCATCCCGGCTTCTGGATTACCTTTACAGCAAAGTTGGACCTCACTACTATGACCGCAGGGATTTTCATATCTCCGCAGCTAAGCGTCAGACAATCCTGCACCGACTACGCTCCAGTTCCCCGGACAGCATAGCCGGTTCAAGGGTGACCAGATTAGATACCACCGAGGGTTTCCGCTTCTTCCTTGGCGATGAGTCCTGGCTGCTCATCCGCTTTTCCGGCACAGAACCGCTGGTCCGCATCTACTCTGAAGCTGAAAGCCTGGAAAGGGCGAGGGCGCTATTGGACGAGGGCAAAAAGCTGATAGGCCTCTAAAGTAGCTCAGCAGAAATTTAAAAGGAAATATCCCCCAGGGTTTCTCAACTTTTCTTGAGAAGGACGAATCCCAATGGTGGCGGAGGGAGAGGGATTCGAACCCTCGACCCCGATAACTCGGAGTAAGCGCTTAGCAGGCGCCCGCACTAGACCACTATGCGATCCCTCCGCTTCCTGCGACTTAATTTATTATGACATATGGCAGGTGAATCAACAAACCTTGAAATCTTTTCACAAGTAAAGCTGACGGGGATTAGTGTAGCTTAAGTCCCGTCTTCTTCGTTTGCACCCGACAGTTCCTTATGTCACTGCGGGCTGGCTTTTCTTTCCGTTGAGAGGACCAAAATGTCTTCAATGCGGCAGCAGAAGGTACCAGCGGGAGCGACAACTTCAACTGTTTGCCCCTTTTCTTTATCCAGGATTGCTTTGCCCAGGGGGGAAGCAACGGAAAGTTTACCCTTGGCTGGATTTGCCTCTCGGGGATCGACTAGAGTATAGCTGGATTCTTTACCTGAGGATAAATCACGAAGCACTACTGTGTCTCCGAATTTTGCCCTGGATGTGTCCTGGTCCTCCCCCACTATCTGCGCCCGATTTAAGATTGACTCTATCTCCTTAATTCTTCCTTCCGAATATGCCTTACGCTCTCTAGCTGCTGCCAGGGGGGCATTTTCTCGAAAGTCCTTGTCAGCGGCTGCCTTTTGTATCTCCTCAATAACTTGGGAGCGTTGACTTTTCAGGTTGGTTAATTCATTCTCTAATTTTGCGTAGCCTTGTGCAGTTAGGGTAGCCTGGACTTGACCACTTTGCCAAACGGCGACTGTTTTTGAAGAAGTTTTTCTCGCCCTGAGGTGGGGAGCTAAACTTATGCTGTTGAATCTCTTTTTCCGGATGTACGTAAGAAAAGACTTGAGGGGTTTGACTGCCGATGGGGTAATCTGTTCACCATAGCTAGCCACATCCACGGGGCTAACGTCTTTTACTTGCCTGGATAAGCCAAGCCATCTGATGAATTTAGATATCTCTGCCTGTGTTTTTACCCTTTCTTCCGGCGGTAAATTTGATAGGAAAGCGTCAGCTGCTTCAGCAAGTGTCGGATTGCGCTCGGAGGTGTTTTCCACCAAGAAATAGATAATAGCCTAGAAAAATGGGCGCTGTCAATTTACGTAAGAACGCATACTGTGCCTTGAGTCTTTGAGCTGATGGAGATATAATATAGCTTTGCGGAATAATTATGGAGGTGGCTGGAGTGTCCACTCGAGATACTCAAGCAATCCAAGGGCTGAAAAGTGCTATTGCTGAAGGCAAGAATTGGTATGTGGCTGTGCTTGAAGCCATTCGTCTCTGGCGTAGTTCTGAAGAGGACTACGACGGGCGACATTATCAGTATCTTGTTGACAACGAAGCTTTCGATTGGCTAGTTCTGGCGGAGAGGTTATGTGAAGAGCTCGATGGACTTATTCCAGAAAAGGAGCGGGCCAATCTTCTCTTCTTCGGTATACCACCAATAGAATTATCTAAAGACGAGTTTAAGAATATAATTGGTGACTTTAAATACCAGGCTCACCTCAACTATTTCTATGGCATTCTTGTGGAAAAATTTCTCATTTTGGCTGTAACTGAAGAGATACGAAAGAAAAAGAGAGTTTTAGGTTTGAACAACGATAACGGAGTAGTCGACGAGGTCTACCAGCGCATTTATGGTGCCACTCAATTTGCCCTTTTGAAGCAGTTCAGAAAGGAGAGACATTATCCTCAGCTCAGGTCTATAAGCCTGAGCGAGCTTAATGAATTTACCTATTGGCTATTTAAATATCGTATAAAAGGGCGTGATAAATCCTGCGTGGCTAGCGATACCAAAAAAGCCTTGACAAAATTGCATGAGATATTAGACCTCAAAACTAAGCCACTCCGCCCTTCCGCCCTGAAGGCTGAAGGCTGAAAGCTGTCAGCTATCAGCCGATGAAGAGCTGAGTTGAGATAATTCTTGGTGTAACCTTTTCAATTTATCTTCAAGCATAGCGAGCTTTTGTTTCTCTTTTTCAATAACCTGAGATGGCGCTTTGCTTAAGAAGGCATTATCTCTTAGCCTGGCATCAAGCTGGGCAATTCTGGTTTTAATTTCCTCGCTTTCCTTTGTCAGCCGTTGTTCTTCAGCAAGCCGGTCCACCATGCCCGCCAAAGGCAAAACTACCTCAGCCTCTTTCAACACCAAAACCAGGGCTTTATCTTTAGTGGGTTCCCTTTTCTGGCGACCGAGTATTGTTAAGGGGCGGACTTTAGCCAGTGTTTCTATTATATTCGCTTGTGTGATAAGACTCGAAAGAAGCTCATCAGTATAAACCTGGGCTTCAATCCATTTGCTTGGTTTTACCTTATATTGAGCCCGAACGTTACGGATAGAGCGGATAATCTCTATTACGGAATCCATCACTCGCTCTGCTTCTGGAGCAAAGGCTTTATCATCAGCGAGGGGATAAAGAGCTATCATTATGGAAGCCGGCATCTGGCCTTTGTCAGGTAGACGTTGCTTTAAACTTTGCCACAATTCCTCGGTAACGAAAGGCATGAAAGGATGCAAAAGGCGCAGTGATTTTTCCAGTGTATTGACCAGGAGGGGCAAAGGTGCAGGGGTTAATTGGCTACGGGGTCGTATTTTAGCAATCTCAATATACCAATCACAGAACTTCGACCAGACAAAATCGTAAATCTGCTGCTCTGCTTCACCAAATTGGAACTCTTCCATCAGCCCGGTAACATTTTTGATAAGTCGGTTTAACTGGCTATCAATCCATTGGTCTTCTATTATCTGCGGTTGGAGCCCTATTGCCCGGGCTTCTAGCCTTTCCGCGTCCAGGCTCTGAAGGATAAATCTGGTGGCATTCCACAATTTATTGACAAAATTGCGGCTGGATTCCAATTTACTTTTGCCCAGATTTATATCATTCCCCGGTGAAGTCCCGGTAGTTAGAGCAAAGCGGAGAGCATCAACACCATACTTGCTTATTGCTTCAGAGGGGTTTATGACATTACCTCGCAATTTGCTCATCTTCTCTCCGCTCTCATCACGAATCAGGCCATGGAGGTAGACAGTGTGGAAAGGTATTTCGTCGGTATCCTCTAGCCCCATCATAATCATCCTGGCGACCCAGAAGAAAAGGATGTCATAGCCTGTTTCCATTACCGAGCCGGGATAGAAATAGCGGAGATCATCAGTATCCTCTGGCCAGCCTAGCGTAGAATGTGTCCATAGCGCTGAGCTAAACCAGGTGTCAAGGACATCAGGGTCTTGATTGATTTGTTTTGAACCACAATGAGTACAAGCTGAAGGTTCATCTACCGATACCGTTAACTTGCCACAGTCCTGGCAATACCATACTGGGATGCGATGTCCCCACCATAGTTGTCGGCTGATACACCAATCCCTGATATTTTCCATCCAGTCAAAGTATATCTTGGCGAAGCGTTCCGGAATTATAGTGACCCTGCCATCTTTAACAGCCTCGATGGCAGCTTTAGCTAAGGGCTGTGTTTGGATAAACCATTGCAAGCTGACTTTGGGTTCAATCATTGTCTGGCAACGACCACAATGTCCTACCGAATGAGAGTAGGGCTCGATTTTCTCCAAAAGTTTTTTATCTTTTAGGTCAGCTAATACCTTATCTCGGCAGGCAAACCTTTCCCATCCTTGATACGGCCCGGCGTTCTCGTTCATGGTAGCATCGGGGTTCATGATATCTACCAGTGGCAAATTATGTCTCTGAGCTACTTCGAAGTCTGTGGGGTCGTGGGCTGGAGTTATCTTCAAGGCTCCGGTGCCGAAAGAAGTATCAACAGCATCATCAGCGATTATGGGGATTTTCTTATTGATAATGGGGAGGGTGACACTCTTGCCTATGAAATTCTTGTAGCGCTCATCTTCGGGATTTACCGCCACAGCCGTGTCGCCGAGGAAAGTTTCTGGTCGGGTAGTAGCTACGGTGACGAAGCCCTCGCTTTCAGTTAGAGGATAGCGAATATAATAAAGGTGTCCGACAATATCTTTATGTTCTACCTCGAGGTCAGAGAGGGCAGTCTGGCAGCGGGGACACCAGTTTATCATTCGCTCTCCACGATAGATTAACCCCTTGTTGTACAAACGTATAAACGCAGTCCGGACCGCTTTGCTTGGGCCTTCATCCAGGGTAAACCTCTCCCTTGCCCAATCACAGGAAGCTCCCAGTAGCTGATGTTGATGTCTGATATCCTCCCGTCTCTTATTAGCCCATTCCCAGGTTAACTTAGTAAATTTTTCTCTGCCTATCTCGCTCTTAGTCTGCCCTTGTTTTGTCAGTTGCTGCTCCACAACCACTTGCGTAGCAATGCCAGCATGGTCGGTTCCCGGTAGCCACAAGGTGGGGTCACCTTTCATCTTGTGCCACCTGACCATAATATCCTCCAGAGTCGCGGTCAGAGCATGCCCCAGGTGGAGCTCACCAGTAACATTAGGCGGTGGCATGATAATGACGAAAGGTTTTCTATTGGGGTCTATCTTAGGAGAAAAGTAGCCCTTTTCGAGCCAGAAATCATACCATTTCTTTTCTATCTTGCCTGACTCGTAGGCTTTAGGTATTTCGGACATTTCTAATGACTCTCCTTGTTAAGGTTTTGGGATTCCGGAACAACCCACTGTCATTCTGAGCCAACAACTATTGACAAACTCAACAAAATCTGTTATTCTTCTTACAGAATCACGACGAAAAACACCCTGTGAGGTTCCGTCCTTACAGGGGGTTTTTCTTTTTAAATTCCAATTTCCCGCGCAAATTATCTAAATATGCCACTCGCCCTTTAGAGGCTATATCCAGTAAATGTGAACAGCCCGCTTTACACGGTGCTAACACACATTCCAGTTTATTTTTCTCGCGCAAGTAGTTCACTAGACAGTAAAAGTCCCCATCACTGCTTACTATTAACGCCTTTTCGTAACTACCCAAGTCTATCATAGCCTGTAGCACCAACTCAGCGTCACAATTACCCTTAACCTTACCATCAGGTGTCTTTAAGATAGGCTTAAAAATTATCACGTAGCCTATAGACTGCAGAAAGGTATAAAGAGGCGTATTCTCCGGCATATAGCCAATGAAGTAATATGCCTTACCAACAGCGTAATGCTCACTCAAGTATATTCTGAAGCGATGGTAGTCTAAGTCCCAACCTACCTCTTGCATAGTCCGATGAAGGTTAGTTCCATCAATAAACGCATAATTTGTTTGGGGCTTTTTCATTCAATTCCTCTCTTGTTGCTCCCATCACAAATTTGCGCTTCTTCACAAATTTTGCCAAGAACGGGTTAACTCTTACTTAGGAGCTTGGCCACCCTGTCCAAAACCTTGTCCGCCACCTCTCGTTTCGGCATAAGGGGCAAGCTATCAACTTTACCTTCTCGGTCAATTATGGTTACTCGATTGCTGTCGGCGCTAAATCCACTATCGCTAGCTGTAATATCATTAGCCACGATAAGGTCAAGCCCCTTTTGCTTTAGCTTCTGCTTAGCATTTTCCACCAGGTTGCTGCTTTCAGCGGCGAAGCCTACTTTAATGAGATTTCCTTTGACACTGCCTAGGATATCCGGGGTGCATTCCATCTCTAAGGTTAACCCTGCCTCCCCTTTTTTAATCTTATCTTTAGCCGCTTTTGTCGGGCGATAATCAGCTACGGCGGCTGCCATGACCAGAGCGTCAGCTTGGGGAGTTACCTTCACTACTGCTTGACACATTTCCTGAGCAGTGTTGACTTTGACCACATCAACGCCTACGGGCTCGGGTAACGAAGTAGGTGCCGTAACAAGTGTTACTTTAGCTCCCCGGTCACGGGCTGCTTCAGCCAGAGCATAGCCCATTTTCCCTGAGGAGTGGTTGCTGATGTAGCGAACCGGGTCGATAGGCTCTTGGGTGCCACCTGCGGTAACCAAGATATGTTTGCCAGCCAGGCCTCCACCCCTCCCCAGTACCTGGCGGATGCTGCCTATAATATCAGTGATATCGGTGAGTCGCCCCGGACCTTCTTTACCCGAGGCTAACCGGCCCGTGGCGGGAGCAATAATCACAAAGTTGCGAGCTTTAAGCTTGGACAAATTATCCTGGGTGGCTGGATTATTATACATATTGGTTTCCATAGCCGGAGCAATAAGCACCGGTGCCTTGGTAGCCAGAACCGTGCAGCATAGCATGTCGTCAGCAATGCCAGCAGCCAGTTTGGCAATGATATTAGCTGTAGCGGGAGCAATAACTACTATATCAGCAGCTTTCGCCAGAGAGATATGTTCAATGCTGAATTCAGAAGCCAAATCAAACATTTTGGTAACTACGGGTCTATCTGTAATGGCCCAAAAGGTAAAAGGTGATATGAACTCGATGGCTTCTTTGGTCATAATTACATTCACCTTCGCCCCTGCCTGAGTTAGCTGGCTGGCAATCTCTGCTGCTTTGTAGGCAGCAATGCTCCCTGTTATCCCTAAAATTATGGTTTTGTTGCTAAGCATTACTGTTCCTTGTTCATTTCATAAATGAGGCGCAGTCCAATTAAGGTTAAATCGGGATTTATTACGTCTATGGCTGCTATCTCTTCGGCAAAAGGGTAAGCTTGGCCGCCGGTAGCTACCACCTTTGCTTTGCTTCCCAATTCCTGTTGTATTCGACGGATCATGCCTTCAATAAGCTCAATGTAACCAAATATTATACCTGATTGCATAGCCGAGATAGTATTTCTGCCGATGACTTGCTTGGGATGGATTAGTTCTATTCGAGGGAGCGCAGCAGTACGGGTGAATAAAGCTTCAGTAGCTATGATAATGCCCGGGGCAATAGCCCCGCCAAGATAATCACCCTCCTGGGAAACAACGTCGAAGGTGGTAGCAGTGCCAAGGTCAATAATTATTAACGGTTTTCCGTAGAGGTTCTGGGCAGCCACGGCGTTGACCACGCGGTCAGGACCAACCTCACGAGGATTATCCAGGCGGATGCGCATGCCTGTCTTGATACCAGCTTCGACTACTAAGGGTTCAGTATTTAAATATTTCTTACACAGTTCCACGAATGTATACAGTAGCGGTGGCACGACACCGCATAATACTACTCCGGTAACCTTTGAAGGCAAGACCTTTTTTCGCTCCATAAGGTTGAGCACCACTCCACCGTACTCGTCTGAAGTGCGATGAATGCCGGTAGCTAAATTCCAGGTAGCTTTTAGCCTATCGCCGTCGAATATGCCCAGCTTAATGTTGGTGTTTCCAATATCAATTGCTAATAACATAGGTGCTTAGCCTTATCTTTATTCTCCTGGCATTATGGGCTGAGTATAGCACTACTAGCTAATCCGTGCTACTATCGAAGCTCCAGGTTAAAAAGCCTGGCATTAGCTAGAAGTATGCTTTTCGCCACCCCCTCCTTGTAAGTCTTGTAACTTCTTGGCCATCGCCTGCCAATGTGTACCCTGCCAGTAGATGCGATGGCAGGCGGGGCATTCCGTATATTGAGTTTGAGTTTCAAAAACGTGAGGGGGGACCAGGTTTTGCACCTCTTCTTTATCCCGAGCTATTAATGTTTGATTACATTCTAGGCAAAGCGAGAAAGGTTTGAAATGATAATTTAAATTCAACGTTTTCACTACTTCCTGCACCTGGAGTTTAGGGTCATCCTGTTTAATGAGTATAGTTTTGAGTTTGCCATTTGTGACCAAGCGTCTTTTCACAAATTGAGTATCTTTAGTCAAAATCACCCTATCCTCACTAAGAGCTGTTTTAATCATTTGACCATCGTCTTTTTGCTTAAACAGCAGAGTATCATAGCCAATCATCCTTAACCATCGAGCCAGTTTGCCAACGTTGTTATCTGCAATGAATTTAACTTCCATAGCTTGTCCGGAACAAGAGCAATTGATTTGGCTGGACGGCTTAAAGGTATCCCCGATGGCGAATGTTAAAAAATGTGCCCCCGAATAGCAAATTTTATCTATTTTAGCATTAATTCCGTGGCTGAAGTAGCTATTATCACTTAACTAGACCGTTCATATCGAATCTTTGTGATTCGAATTATTGACAGAAGGCGGATTTTTCCGTATCCTTTGGGGCTGCAAAAATCTTTAAGGAGGTTAGGGAATGCCAGTTAATATGATTGTCTGCTGCAAGCAAGTGCCCGACCCTGAGGCGCCACCGGCGGTGTTTAAGGTGGTAAACGACAAGATGACCTTGCCGCCAGACGTGAAACCTGTAATCGGTCAATACGAGGAATTCGCCTTGGAAGCTGCTCTCAAAATCAAGGATACCGCGGGAGGTAAAATTACTGCGCTCAGCTTAGGTAATAACTTCGTTCGCGATGTGATTAAGAAAGTGTTAGCTGTGGGGGGTGATGAACTCATTCTTCTGGAAGACGAAGCTTTTGAGGGGGGCGATAGCTGGTCAACTGCCAACGCCTTGGCTATGGCGATAAAGAAAATAGGGGAATATGACATTATTTTCTGCGGTAGGCAATCCTCTGACTGGGATGCCGGGCAAGTGGGTCTAGGCATTGCTGAGATTTTAGGAATCCCGGCTGTGACTTTGGCTCGTAAGGTAGAGGTCACCGATGGAAAAGCTAAGGTTGAGCGAGTTATTCCCGACGGCTATCAGGTTGTTGAAGTGACGCTTCCTGCCCTAATTATAGTAACCAGCGGGATAGGCGCGCTTCGTTATGCCACCTTGAAAGGGATCATGGCAGCGGGCAAAAAACAACCTGTCATTTGGAAACCAGCCGATATTGGACTTGAGCCTTCACAAGTTGGCGCTGCTGGAAGACGTAGCAAGTTGGATAAACTCTTCCAGCCAGTCAAGGAAGCCAAATGTGAAATAATCGAAGGAGAGACGCCCGCAGATGCCGGCGCTAATCTAGCCGTAAGGCTCAAGGAAGCCAAATTGCTTTAACGTTAAGGAGGAAATGATGGCTGAATACAAAGGTATATTAGTTTATGGTGAGCTAGCAGACGGGAAGTTAGCCTCCATTACCACTGAGTTGCTAGGATGTGGTAGGAAGCTTGCTGATGACCTGAAGGAAGACTTATCTTGCCTGCTGGCCAGCGATACAGTTGGCGGGGCTTCTAAAGAAGCAATTGCCTTCGGGGCAGACAAGGTTTATGCTGTAGAACACCCCGCCCTCAAAGAATATCAAGCAGATTCTTATATGCAAGCCGCGGAAAAATTGGTCAAAGAGATTTCGCCTCGGACAATACTTATAGGGCAAACTTCTATGGGTAGAGACTTGGCTCCTCACATTGCCTTCAGACTAGGTACCAGCCTGACAACAGATTGTCTCGACTTAAGCATAGACCCGGAGACAAAGCTGCTGATGCAAACGCGGCCTGTTTATGGCGGCAATGCTCAAGCTATATTCACCAGCGAGCTTATGCCTCAGATGGTTACTGTTAGGACCAAGGCAATGTCACCGTTGGAGCGTGATGACTCAAGGAAAGGAGAGGTCATGCCCACTAAGATTGACATAGATACGTCGAAAGTAAGGACAAAGATATTAGAAACTGTTAAGGAAGAGGCGGCCGGCATTAAGCTTGAGGATGCCCCTGTGATTGTCTGTGGAGGCAGGGGGGTGGGTGGTCCTGAGCCCTTCAAAACTACATTGAAAGCGCTAGCTGATTTGCTGCATGGTGCGGTAGGTGCCTCACGTCCTCCTGCTGATAACGGTTGGGTGCCAGAGGCAGTGCATATCGGCCTTACTGGAAAAATTGTTGCCCCTGATATCTACATTGCTATAGCTGTTTCCGGTGCCAGCCAGCACACAGCGGGATGTTCAGGTTCCAAGCATATCATAGCCATCAATAAGGACCCTGAGGCGAATATATTCAGGGAGGCGGAATTTGGGGTGGTGGGTAAATATGAAGAAGTGGTGCCAGCCTTAACTAACAAGCTAAAGGAGTTATTAGCTGGCTGAATAACATAAAAGCTTCCAGGCGCTCTCAGTCGCCCTTGCCCGCCTTCTTCTTGTCAGCGATGACTTTCTGACTGACATGAGCTGGCACCTCTTCATAATGGTCAAACTCCATCACAAAGCTACCGCGCCCTTGTGTCATTGACCTTAAATCTATGGCATAACGAGTCAGTTCTGCATAGGGTGCCTGGGCTTCAATGACATTGATGCCATCACCGGGACTCATCCCAAGCACGCGTCCCCTCTTAGTATTAAGATCGCTAGCAATATCCCCAGTATACATCTCAGGCACGGTTATATTAAGATTCATTATAGGCTCAAGCAATATCGGCTGTCCCTGGGATAGTCCCTTTTTTAAGGCCTGTGCTCCGGCAATCTTAAAAGCAATGTCCGAAGAATCTACTGCATGGAAGCTGCCATCGTAAAGGGTTACCTTCATGTCCACTACGGGATAACCAGCTAAATCCCCTTCTTGTTTCGCCTCATTGACTCCCTTTTCCACAGAGGGAATATAGTTCTGGGGTATTGCCCCCCCAAAGATTTTCTTGGCAAATTCAAATCCCCCACCCCGAGACAAAGGTTCCAACTCCAGAAGGACATGTCCATATTGACCATGTCCTCCAGTCTGCTTTTTATGTTTATACTCTGCCTTGGTTGACATAGTAATAGTTTCTTTGTAAGGAATCTTTGGTAGATCTAATTTCACCTCTACTCCAAATTTGCGACGTATTTTCTCCCTGGCTATCTCCAGATGGGTATCACCAACTCCGGAAATAATAAACTCGTTAGTATCAACCTCTCGACGTGTTTGGAGAGAAGGGTCCTCTTCACAAATCCTGGGCAAAACGGTGCTCATCTTATCTAAGTCGGTTTTCGTCCGAGGCTGGATTGCCATGCTGAAATTCGCTCTGGGGAATTCGATACCGGGGAACATCACAGGATGTTCGCGAGCACAGAGGGTATCCCCGGTGGTGGTTAAACTTAACTTCGCCACTGCCCCAATATCTCCGGCAGCGACCTTCGGCACTGGCTGTTGATTTTTGCCCAGCATGGTAAAGAGCTGGCCAATCCGTTCCATACTATTCTTGTTAGCATTCCAAACCTGGGAATTACTGGAAATGACGCCTGAGTAAACCCGAAAGTAACTGAGCTTGCCGACATAGGGGTCAGCGCTGGTTTTATAAACAAGGCTGGACAGGGGAGACTCCGAATTAGGTCTGACCTCCTCTTGATTACCGGTGGAAACATTCTTAGCGACAAAGGCATCCTTTTCTTCTGGCGAAGGCAAGTAGTAGCAAATACCTTTAAGAACTTGCTGGATGCCGATACTCTGCAAAGCAGAGCCAACAAAAACAGGCACCAGCTTGCCAGCAATGGTAGACTTTTTTATGGCAGCAAGAATTTCCTCGTTGTTTATGGGCTCGCCCTCCAAATACTTGTTAATGAGTTCATCATCAATTTCCACGACGGCCTCTACTAACTTCTCACGGCTAGCCTCTGCTTGTTCTTGGAGTGCCGGGGGTATTTCTGCTTCCTGCGAGGTAGCGCCAATATAAGCTTTCATAGTCACCAAATCTACAATGCCTTGGAAATCACTTTGTGAACCTATGGGTAATTGAAGAGGCAAACATCTTGGTGACAACTTAGCCTGAATTCCTTTCAAAGTAGAGAAGAAATCGGCATTATCACGATCCATCTTATTAACAAATATTAACCGCGGCAAATTTGCTTTTTCAGCATCGCCCCACATCTGTTCTGTGCCTACCTCCACACCCGAAGCGGCGCATATTACAACTATTGCTCCCTCGGTTACCCTCAATCCCGATCTTACCTCACCAGTAAAATCAGCATACCCCGGGGTATCAATGAGATTCAGCTTCACCCCCTGCCACTCAAACGGAAGCAGGGACAGGTTGATGCCCATATGACGTTCCACCTCGAGCGGGTCATAATCTGAGGTAGCAGTGCCATCTTCAACGCTACCTAAACGCTGAATAGCACCTGAGCTAAAGAGCATGGACTCAGTAAGCGAAGTTTTACCTGCCCCTTGATGAGACAGCAAGACAACGTTTCGGATTTGCACGGCTCTACATTATAATCTTGCCCCCGAAGATAAGCAACCGCTGTTACATTCTAAAGCGTGATGTTATAATCTAATAGTCACGCTGAGATGAAACTGAGTTACGAACAGGTGAGGCATATCGCTTGGCTTGCTCGTTTGGGCTTAAGCGAGGAGGAGGTGGAGAAATTTAGCCTCCAGCTATCTAATATTCTGGAGAACTTCGAAATACTCAAGCAAGTAGATACAGCCAACGTGCCACCAGCGACTCATACCATCCCACTACAGAATGTCTTCAGGAAGGACGATGTAGCTGACTCATATTCCCAGGCTGAGATTTTATCAAACGCACCAAAACAAGCCGAAAAATGTTTTAAGGTTCAAGCAATACTAGAGTGAGCTCATCAGGCAAATGATTAGCGACATAGTTAGCGCCATCATAATTGGCTATCTCCTTGGCTCTATCCCTTCAGCATATCTTGCTGGTCGTCTGAGAAAAGGGGTAGACATCCGCGAGGTCGGAAGCAAAAACATGGGCGCTATGAATGTCTACTATGAGGTCGGGCTGATGGAGGCAGTGCTAGTAACCTTGGCTGACCTGGGCAAAGGCGTAGCGGCAATTTTTTTGGTGCGGTGGGTGTCAGGCAACCCTCTGATTTCACCGTTTGATTTGCTTACCGGGCTTACCGGCGCAGCTGCCGTGATTGGTCATGTCTTCCCCGTTTTTCTTAAATTCCGTGGCGGTAAAGGAGGAGCTACCGCCATCGGGATTCTCATCTTCTTGATGCCCTGGGCAGTTCCTTTTCTCGTCGTTGTTTTTGCAATCGTTTTACGTATTACTCGTAATCCCACCTTTAGTTATGCCCTACTCCTTATTGTTTTCCCATTTGTTGCGGGGTTTATTTACGTCGACCGCTACGGCGAGCCTTTGGCTTTAGTATTCTACTCCATAGGCTTAGGGGTATTCCTGGGCATACAATACATCCCCAGGATTAAAGAGATGCACGGCAAAACTGGCGGCGACTGGCGCAAAGTTATCAGGCGTCGCAGCCTCAAGGAAAGGTTCTAAATATGCCGGCGAATGAACTACACCAGCTAACTATTCATGAAGCACACGAGCTTCTTAAACAAAGGAAAATTTCCTCAACGGAACTGACAAAATCTGTACTGAAGCGTATCGCTGAGATAGAAGGGAAAGTTCACGCCTGCGTCACTATTGTTGAGGACATCGCTCTGAAAGAGGCAGAGAAAGTCGATAATTACATCAAAACTGCCCATGAAATTACCCCTTTAACCGGCATCCCAACCTTAATCAAGGATGTCATATGCACCAAGGGGATAAGAACTACCTGTAGTTCAAAGATGCTGGAAAATTTCGTCCCTCCCTATGATGCTACGGTAATAGAGAAACTGAAGGCACAGAAGGCGGTAATAGTAGGGAAAACGAATATGGATGAGTTTGCCATGGGCTCTTCTACGGAGCACTCCGCCTTTTTCCCCACCCACAATCCCTGGGATTTAAGTCGGGTCCCCGGAGGTAGTAGCGGTGGCTCAGCAGTTGCTGTATCCACAGGTGAAGCTATTTATGCTCTGGGCTCTGACACCGGGGGCAGCATCCGTCAACCAGCCGCACTTTGCAGCGTGGCGGGACTTAAACCAACCTACGGTCGGGTGAGCCGCTTCGGATTGGTTGCTTTTGCCAGCTCTCTCGACCAAATTGGACCAATAACCAGGGATGTCACTGACTGCGCCTTAGTGATGAATGTCATTGCCGGGTATGACTCCAGAGACTCAACCTCAGTGCCTTATCCTGTCCCGGACTACACCCAGCAACTAATTCCAGACATCAAAGGACTAAAGGTTGGCATTCCCAGGGAATATCTTGGCGAGGGCGTGCAGGACCAGGTAAGGGCGGCTTTGCAAGCAGCTATAAATAAACTCCAGGAACTCGGTGCGGAAATAGATTGGGAAGTATCTTTACCTCATACTAAATACGCTCTGGCTGCTTACTATATACTTGCTCCGTCCGAAGCTTCAGCGAATCTGGCTCGCTACGATGGAGTAAGATACGGCTTTTCCGAGCGAGATGCCAGTAATGTAATCGAGACAACTGAGAGGACGCGACAATTTGGCTTCGGCCCCGAGGTTAAAAGGCGCATAATGCTGGGCACTTATGCTTTATCCGCAGGTTATTACGACGCTTACTATCTTAAAGCACAAAAGGTGCGCACACTGATAAAACAGGAATTTGACCAGGCCTTTGAAAAATATGATGCCCTGGTCACCCCAACTTCGCCAATAGTGCCTTTTAAGTTGGGTGAAAAGTTAGAAGACCCGATGCAGATGTATCTAAGCGATGTATGCACCTTACCCATAAACATAGCTGGAATCCCGGCCATCTCCATACCCGCCGGTTTTGCTGATAATCTACCTATAGGAATGCAAATCATGGGCAAGCCTTTCAGCGAGGAAATACTGCTGCGCATCGCCTTCGCCTATGAGCAAGCAACCGATTGGCATAATAGAAACCCAAAAATATGATAAGCAAACATACGTCTAAACTATGTGAAGGAGTTCGGGAAGAGCCCCGTGGTAACCTCTGGCTCTCATTTCAAAGGCTTAGAGGATGTGATTTATCTAGAGGCATAAAGTGAGTGGTCGGACATCAGTGAACAAATTGGCTTAGCCGTGGCGTTGTGTCACAGTAGGCAGTATTTCTGTGATTAGGTTGTGAGAAAGAGGATAGTCGTGATATAATTTCTGCATGGGTATGTACCTTCAACATGAACCTGAACAGCACTTTCTTGAATTACTGACGGAAGTGGTTAAGGAAGGAACTGTAGCTTTACTGAGCGAGGGAGAAAAGGCCCAGGAGGCTGCAATTAAAGCTGGCGCAAATTTTCTTGGCTTCATTGTGTGCGAAGCTTTAGCACAGCACAGTAAGTCATCACAATGCAAGTGCTGTTCGTAGGAACAATTGCCACAAGGCTGAATTCCAGGGACACCATACCAATTAGGCTTACTACAAATTAGGTATTATGTCCCCAGAATACCACACTAAGGCCCTATTCATTAGTGACTATAGGCATACCCTTATTAGTTTATTTAAGCTTTGCCCTCATACTTGAAGGAGACCCGCACCTTCGCACGATAAGCGACAACCTTGCCGTTCTCGAGACGCATGTCCAACTCTTCAACCTCAGCAATGCGCAGATCACGCAAGGTCTTCGAGGCCTGTTCAACGGCGGCGGCGGCGGCCTTTTCCCAAGAATCAGTACTGGTGCCAACCAACGTTATTATTTTATAAACACTTTCAGGCATGATACCCTCCTTTCAGATTTGTTGTGTATTATACAGCCAATGCTCTTAATGAGGCAATTAACAATGTAATGAAATGTTACCTGAGTGTCTTCGCCAGCATTATTTCCTCTCGATTTTGAATATTGACAATGCCTCATAAGCGAATTATAATTTAGCAAAATTCCAACATGTGAGCCAACCTTAATAAAGAAATTGCGTGAGGAGCTGAGGAGATGAAATAAGGGCATTGAAACCGCTAAATTAGGATGCGGTGGCTGGTGCCCTTTTTGCTTATTCAATCACAATAACGGGAAGGAGGTAATGCCTATACTGAATAAAGGCTGGCTTCTTCGTTTGTGGGCGTCGGAGAGGTTGGTTCGTTGTGCTTAAATAGCCCAATAAATCTAATAAATAAGGAGGGGACAAAATGCTAATTATGGACATTATTACCTGGGAACCAGCAAGGTCAGAAGAGGTCATTAAACGTAGAGCAGAAGAGAAAATTCCTCAAGGGGTAAAAGTAATTGGCGAGTGGGTTGAGATTGGAGGTTATCGAGCTTATAGACTGGTTGAGGTTGCTGACCCCAAGCTTCTTTTTGCCATGACTTCTTTCTGGATTGGCCTCGGTAAGAAAGAACTTGTGCCTGTAATGGAAGCTGAAGAGATGATGAAACTTATGCCACGTAGGTAGTGGAGTTTGCGAATTTTGCCTCCTTTTATGACATGCACCCGTCAGACAAATGTCAGACAAATAGCGTTTGATAAAAAGTAATCCGAGGGATTGGCTGCACAAAATGGCAAAATGTGCAATTTTCCAGTCGCCTTTAAGCGCTAAGGGATAAATTCGATTCCGCCTTTGGTAATCTGGCTCAGAAGACGCCGAATTCCAGGGACACCATACCAATTAGGCCTACTACAAATTAGGTATGATGTCCCCAGAATATTTCGTTCAATGTCACATTAACTCATCTTGTTATCCGCTATATTTTTGAGCTTTTCTATCTTCTACGAATAAGAGCCATCAATACCAACATCAAGACATCTAAAATTAAACTGCCGGGTTTCCCTTGTTCCAGCTGCTTCTCTGACTGCTCCAATGGTAGCAAGGTGGCTCGATCAATTGGCATAGACAGAAATCCGCCAAGTTTTTCTAATGTATTACTGACAGCTTCAGCATGATACACTGACAATATGCGCTCAATATCCTCTTCCAGCTTCTTATCTTCAGAGCCTCTCTCTTTGGGTCGCTTTAGCTCTTGCCGGGCCTGTTGAAATTTTGTGAAGTCACCTCGGTTTAGCCAGATTCCATTACACGAAGGGCAGCGCTCCAAAATAATGCCTTTAAGGAAGTACCGGTCTTTAAACCGGAAAAGCTCCGATTGATCTAATGGACATCTAAGGATTCGCCTTTCTATATTTGTAGGAGTCCAGAGGCTTTTCGAATCAAATACCTCGATTTTTTCTGCCTCTCCATGTCTTGCACTAAATAATTCCATCTTATCAAACCAAATCCCACCACATTCTTTGCATTGTTCAAGTAAGATTGGCTGACCGTAATGACCTTCGATTTTTACCTGATACATCTCGGTATTGTCATTCGGACATTTCATAGTTTCATTATAAGTTAAGAACCTAATGATGGGCAAAGATCACTTTCTATAGAACTTGCTTTACTACAGTGACTATGAGGGCAACTAGAAGGAGCTCAATAAAACAATTCTTAAGTGCACGTTATTAAGTCCGATTGAACATCCTGACGAAATGCGCAGTTTTCTTGTTGCCTTTAAGCGCTAAGGGATAAATTCAGTTCCGTCTTTGGTAATCAGGCTCAGAAGACGCCGAAAGGCAAAGAACTAAGATTGCCAGGTCGCTTATTAAGGTTGTTTAATCCCGCCGTCGCTCTATTCTAGATCTACGTCTGCCTGAGGTGCTACGGGTGACAAAGTGAACAATCCGATGGAAAGTGTAATGTCACCTGGTTGCACGAAAAGATGGAATGTTTGACAAACCCCGTGTGAACTAACTAAGCTTGATAGTGGTTGGGTGCTGCCTTTATTGAACTGGCTCTCAAGAGAGTTTGAAGACATGAGTGGGATGGACATAATTAAGCTGATCATAAGTATAGTCGCCTGCGAAGGCGCGGGTGGCATCGGTGCCATTTTCACCACCCCTGCAATTCCCACTTGGTATGCGGGACTCAAGAAACCAACCTTTACTCCACCTAATTCAGTCTTCGGACCTATCTGGATCACTCTTTACCTTTTGATGGGTATAGCCGTTTTCTTAGTCTGGCGGGAAGGATTGGGTCAAGAAGGGGTAACAATAGCTTTTGTAATATTTTGGGCTCAACTAGTTCTGAACATCCTGTGGTCGGTAATCTTTTTTGGGCTTAAGTCCCTTTTTGGTGGAATGGTCATGATTCTGCTACTCTGGATAGC
>Ga0315541_1000428_pt1 | contig 44998 bp, 37 predicted proteins | sample SalMarSW160190MG_FD_203095 | JGI IMG/M metagenome (GOLD analysis project Ga0315541, IMG submission 203095) | Salt marsh sediment microbial communities from the Plum Island Ecosystem LTER, Massachusetts, United States - Salt Marsh Sediment SW1601-190 ...
AACGAGGCAGCCAAAGCTCCTCAACCTGTAAAAGTCGAAGCCGTCTCCCACTAATAACTCTAGCTGAGAAAAATCAGGAGGTCAAGTATCGGCTATTGACAACTATTAGGAAATCTTTTTGTTCAATAGGAATTTGTGCAGTATTACCCCTGCCTAGTATTAGATCATGGATAATGGATAATGGTCACAATCGTTCAGCAGCTTTGAGGTATTCATCGACTCCTGACCAACGTAGTTCGATAAGTCTGTCCAACACTTTTAATGCACGATCCTCTAACTCAAGATAGCACTCAAGAATGGTATTTATGATAGCCAGAGGCACTTTAGAATGGGCTGCTGGTACGAAGTCCCTGAAGTTATAGAAATCATCACCGGCAGCATTTAATATCATTTCAAGAATTTCGAAACACGATTGAGCATCCACAAGAAGACACTTTTCTAGATAGTTCAAGGTGTCGTATAAAGCAGGTCCTCGAATTGCCGGTCGTTTTGTTACCTCTTCGATAATGGGTCGAAGTTTTTGGAAATCATCCGGTCTCGCTCGCAAGAACAAGTAATTTATTGATTTGCCCACAATATCTTCATCATTAGCAAGCAATGAATTAAAAACCGAGATTATTTTTTCAACATATTCGTGATGTTGGATATGATTTGCTAGTATGCCAAGTGCCTCTTCCTTTGACTCTCGTTGAATCTTCCTGTCAGTGAACCAAGAATCGATTTTATCGTATGAAAGCAGGTTTCTTAAGTAATAGATGGCTGCTAGAGACAAGACCATTTTCTCTAGCTCAGCCACTCTCGTCTCAAGCCATTTATCTAACAGTGGCTCTATACTCGGAGTCTCACTATCGGGAACGTACTGTAAAAATCTACCTGCAACCTCGGCGTACTCCTCCAACCCCTTCTTGGAAGCTTTGTTAAATAGACTAAAACACACATCCCAGCCAAGCGGTTTAAGTCCAAGAGGAAGATAATATATTAAACTAGCCCTTACACTGATAGTTTTATCCTCTGCCAATTGTTCAAGTACGGTAATAAGTTCAGCATCTTCGAATTTGATTAGAAACCTGAGGATAGATTCGCACATGGCTCCTCGTGTGGAATTGATTCCTTCTCCCACTGCATCGTTTGAATAGCCTTGTCTTTGGTATTCAATAAACCGGTCTGATTCCGGGTCCGGAGCAGACGTTGAAAGATAAATTAAAATAGGTTTAAGATCGCTGAACTGTTCACGGGAAATCCTTTCGACCATTTTTCGTAAAAGTCTTGCTATCTCCAGTTGGAGGTTTTCTTCCTTCCATATATTTGAAATGAGGACAATCAGCCATTCCATATATTTGCTCTCTATTTCTTTCTCACAGAGTGCCCCTAGAAAGCGTTCTAAATAGATATGATTTTCGGTATGATTCGCAAGTTTCTCAATTACTGGTCGATATTCCTCCAAGTCTTCGACTAGGACTTTCGCGACTTCCGAAGCTAATTCCTCTGCTCCGCCTAGAAAAGAATCTCCTTCCAGCTCCCAACTTCCCTTAAGGTCGCGGTTAGAAATCAAAAACTCGTAGAGAGCTTCGGGTTCTAGCTTCTTTAATTCTGATTGAGGCACGGGTGACACTACTGTATGGACGCCCGTTGTTTTTATCGGTGGATGATAACTATAAGGCCCAAATTGGCTATCTAGCTTGCTAAGCCTAGCTTTGACAGAGGGGGTTTGTAAATCCTTAGGAATATGGTGCAGTGGTCCCCAAATCCACATTCTCGTGAATAGGTCATCTTCAAAGTCAAGAGAGTTGATTATTGCCATGATACGCTGCTGGTCCACTTGTGGCAGATTTCTAAAAGCTTTTTCGAATAGTCGAAGGAGTAATTCGGGCTCGTGTTTGGGGGACGATTCACCTAGTTTTCTCTTTAGGATTAAGTATATATGCTCTGCGATCATATTAATATATCGTTCCGGGCTTTCTGACATGCATAAGAAGGCCAATTGATTTTGGGTCTGCCATTTACAGTTTGCCATCTTCTCTATTAGTCCAGTAGCTTCTTCTGGGTGATCTCGGCTAAATTCTAAACTTGTCCCTCTGAACCATTCATAGAATGAACACAACCCGAACCGATCAGCATGCTCGCCATATAGAAGGTCAGTTGGGAAGTCCAAAAGTTGTCCTTCAACTCTGGCTCGTTTAGCTCTGTAAAAGACGATTTCAAGAAAATCTGCTGACTTTAATAAAGTCACTAAAGGAATCTTCTGAAAGATTTGCGGCAAGAAGTCGCCAAAGGACTCGGCGAGCTTACCTGAAGTTGTCTTTGGCTGTTCACGCAATTCTCTTTGGACTGAAGCGAAAAAAAGGTCTAAAGACCTCTCTGGGTCTAACTTCGACAGCTGTAGGCATAATGCTTGTATCTCAAAATACCAGTCTACAAAGCCACGGCTGATTATCATTTCTATCAAATCCGCATATTTCTGCTTTATAGAGGGAGCCAATTCAACATTCTCCAATTCTTCAAACAAGCCGTGGAAAAAAGCGTCCAACTCCGGCGTAGGCTTCTCTGTTGCAAGTTGTAGGCCAATATCAAGGGCCTCACTTGGGAAAGCCCTAGCCACGCTTTGTATATACCTTAATGAGATTGATCTATTAGAATCCTCATGTTCAAGAGAGGGAAGAAGGAATGTATCCTTCAGAACCGGAAACCATGTTTTATGAGGAGTACGGGTAAAAAACTGCACAACCAGGGCTCTCCCATCTTCCCCCCGAAAAGTTCTAAGTAGAAATGAAGCTTCTTGTTGAGTAGGATCGGGCCAAGAAGCTATATTGGAAAGAATTGCATGTTTCACATGTGCTCTTATCTGCTTGGTATCTGTATGAAAACCTATCTTTCCCTCAGTTGGCTTTTCAAAGAAGATCTGTCCCAGTTCGTTAAAAAGCTTTATCGGAGTATCCCTCAAAAAAGAAAGCACATGCCGGATAATTGGGCGAACGAAAAGGCTTTGTTTATTCTCAATGAGAAAGTCGTATAGAGATTTCCCGCTTCTAATCATTTCCGAGGCAAGGATGAAATCGATAAACGTTTGATGGAAGAACCTGACATTATTATCTTGGATCACAACAAGCCCTGAAGTTACAGCATTGTTAATTAATTGGGGATTAGGCACACTTATAGCGGCGAGAGGCACTTGAATAAATCGATACTCAACCATTTTATTCGCAAGTTGAGTCAACAGGGTAAACTCAGTGGGACCTACACTATGCACTTCTAACAATTTAGTGTAAAGAGTTTGCAATGTCTCTGTTTCGCTTAACTCCTTGTTCTTTTTAAAGGCCTCTACTGCGAGCTTTAAATGGAGTGGTATTTTTAGCGAATCTAAAAACTCCGGAGTGATTTTCTCTAAAGGATACTCAGTTGATTCTATGATATTACGAATCCAATCGCGGTCCGGTAGGTCAAGTGTGTATTTCTTCGACCAGTCCGTAACGTTTAATGGGTATAGATGTTCTGACTCAAAAGAACGACGAGCACAAACAGCAGTCGCGAAAGGTATTGATCTTAACTTGTTTAAACAAGTTAACCAATACTGAAGTTCTTCCATACGACCAGCCGCAAGGACATCTAACGAATCAAGTAGAAGTACTTTAGGCTTAATAATATTCTTTGCTTCTCTAAAAAGTGAAATAATCTCTTTTACGTCATTCTTATCGCTAAGTTCAGCTTTGACCGCGGTTAAAAACTCCAACTTCTTTTCAAGTAGATTGAAAAGTTGAGATAGAAAAACACTTTTACCACAGCCGGGTGGCCCAATAATGAGCAGTATATTGCCTTCTTTATCGTTTGGATTTATACAAGCTTCATAGACTGTATCTAGAAGGGGTGCTTTGTACTCGAAACCTTGAATCAGATTATCCATGGATTAAAAACCTTTTGTTATGGATTTAAATTTCAGCGACAAATCCTCTTCCGAGGATTCTGTCTCCTCCTCGACTTTTTTTGTGCTTAATCGTTTTCCTCCCCCACGCTCACTGTATTCCTGAAACCATTCGGATATATGCCGCCTAAACTCTCTTTTAAACTCTTCCAATGTATCAACCGTCCAATAATATATCTGTTTTCCTTCTCCTAACCTTTGTTTAAATTCCTTCACTTTCATAAGCTGTTCTGGGTCTACTTGGGAGAGCTTTGGTGAATAATCGTTAAAATATATCTTAATATCACATAATGGCAGGTCTGGGTTTGCGAGTAATGAAAGAGCATATTCATATTCTTCTTGAGTACCAGATTCAGATCTTCCAGTGGGCGAACCAAATCGAGCCCCAAGTATGCCGATAAAGAGCTGGCAATCATCAATTAATGGATTTATTCGGCCTTGAGGATGTGGGTGTCCTTTTCCAGGTGAGGCGTGTGTTTCCCATCCCACCACCTCGAGGTTATATCCAGCGTGATTAAAATGGTTGTGATTTTCCTCTTCGATGATAGCACGTACCGCCAAACGCTCTGCTATCAAATCGCCTGGTGAAGCTAAAAATACTCTTATCACCTGGCTCATCTATATCACATTGACACTCGGTTGATTTTCATGTATTCTACCACATCTTAACTAACGTAAGCGGTTTTGATTTCACAAGACGATTTATTATTAATTTGCACAATTAGCCAGAAGGTTGTGTTCTATGAGGCTGATATTGTGAGAGAAGAACTATCTTAGTGCAAGCCCCATGGTGAAGGCGAAACATACCTTGCTCAGAATTTGAAATAGGAAACCCAGAATAGTATAGTTCTTTAAAGATGTGAATGCAGACTGAGGTGATGGCCATGAGTATGAAACTTGAGCTAACACTAACAGCGGCTGATATTAAGTATAAGAGGTGTGCTGTAAGAGCCTTATATAAGGCGAATCCAAACTTCTTCCCTGGATTAGGTACCGAATTCGAATTACGGACGAGTGTAGGCATAATCAAAACAAATGTTAGAGAAAGCACCTACAGGATTGGCAAGGGTATGCAAAAATGGTTTGCGGCGCATTCTGAACTTAAACCAGGGTCGCTAATTGAGTTCGAGAATATTAGCCCAAGGGTTTTTTATCTTCGGGTTTGCCCTATCGTGGGCGTTTGAGATTAGTAACAATCCACCTAAAAGTGAAACCAAAGAAACATTGAGACGCTTGTGACAGTTGTGACAGTTCTACAGACACGAGATCATTAGAACACGACAAATAGGTATGGCGCAACCTAATTCCAGAGCTATATATCTAATGAATCCACGGGAAGGTTATCGAAAAGACTCTCACTGACCAGTCTTTCTTAGAATGGCGAGTAGTTCTAGGTATCGTCCCCTTAAGTGGAGCCGGGGGGATTCGAACCCCCTACCTTTTGACTGCCAGTCAAACGTTCTCCCAAGTGAACTACGGCCCCCTAAAGAACATATCTAATTTAGCCGAAAACAGCCGGAAGTGCAACCCCGCAGCCAGGGGGCAGCTATTAACGCTTGGCGCCGAAGTTGACCATGAGGAAATCGCCAATCTGCTGGCTGACCTTGGGGTATTCCCAGTGATAATCGTGGCCGGCGAGCTTGATACAGCGGCTGAAGTTAACCGGTTTCCCTTTTAGCCGGTACTTAATCCACCGCAGGAAAGCCATGGGCAGGGTCATGACCATGGTTATCAGGTCCCCTTCGATAACGGCGTCGGGCATCAGCCCATTATGGTCTATTATCAGCGTCCTTTCGGTGATTACCCGCTGCGGCCGGTGGAAGAAAAAGACGCCCAGCTCGATGCTGTAAACGCGCTTAAGCTCGCTCAAGCGCTGCATCACCGCATTGCTGAAGCCGGCGCCCTGGCTGACGCCAATCATGACTACCCTGAGGTTTTCTACATGCCTGGTGAGGAACTCCACCTCGGCGGCCAGTAGCTCCCGCTCGAAGCTGAAGAAGCGTAAGTAATCCCTGATATCCCGCAGGTGCTCCCGCCAGCCGACGCCGCCGCGAAAGTACTGGCTTAAGGAACAGCTGCAGCCCAGCTTTTCCAGGGTGGTGCTGATGCCAGCCACCACGCTTCTCTCCCAGTTCATGCAGTTCTCTAGCGGCGAGTTGCCCCAGCCGCCGGGGTTATGGATAAGCAGGATATCCTTGTCCCGGGCGTCCTGGTAGATACCCAGCAGACGGTCGGCAAAGCGGGCGCCTTTAGCCGAGTCATCGCCGAAAAGCTGGCGACCCAGAAGGCGGGCTTCTTCCCGCAGAGCCAGCGCTACATCGGTCCCGGCTAGTTCAACCATCATATTCGGCCGCCCTCCTGCCGTTTGCTTTGCCTCTCTGCCGGAGGTAGGTGGTACTGTCCTTCTGCCAGACCCAGAGGTGATGATCGGGGATAGCCCAGCCGACGACGGACTGCCGCGATGGATAGACAATATAGACCGCTTCGGCTACCCGGTTGAGCTCGTCCAGAGCCTGGCTGGCGGCATCGACGGTGGGCAGGTGCTCCAGCAGGTGGCTGGCGAAAACGGCCCCGAAGCATTTATCAGCGAAGGGTATATGAGTAACATTGGCCACCACGCCCCGGGGGTGGTCGCCAAGCGCCCGCGGGTCAATGTCCAGGCAGACGTCACCGTTGCCATGAGCCGGCTTGTTTAAGCGGCGGCGGGTCCGGGTAATCCCCCAGGGTCCGCCGGCGATAAGCAGGGGCTTGCCTTTTTCCTGGGCACAGGCACAGGCAGCCCGGTACTGCCGGCTTTTAGCCCGGCTTTCGATTACCCAGACCGCCAGCTGCCATAAGCCCACCCCGACCACGACTACGGCTAAGACTATGAGCCAGAGATACTCCATAACTCCTCATTATACCCCTAAGAAGTTGAATAGTGAAGCCAGGCCGTAATAACCGCAAAAAGCGATGAATAAGCTCTTGACCAGATTGCCGAGCAGGGAGAAGACGAAATACTTGAGCGGCGGGTAGCGGAGGGCGGCGATGGCGATGGTCATGGGGAGGTGGATGGGATTGAAGAGAGCCGACATAGCGAAGACCGCCCAAGAGCCGTGCCGCTGTGCCCAGCCGATGGACCTATTATAGAATCTATTATCAATATTGACTGTAAATTTATGGTAGAGACGACTGCCGCTGTAGCCGACCATGAAGGTGAGCAGCTGGCCCAGGCTGGCGCCGAGGGCGGAGAGCATGCCCACCCACACCGGAGCCAGTATTCCCCAGGACGGAGCCAGCAGCGAGGGCACGGTGAAGACCAGCAGCCAGTAGGGGAAGGGGGTAGCCACAAAGTTGACCACGCTGCCGGCGACGAATGCGAAGACGAAGACACCCAGCAGACCGTACTTCTCGATGTGAACTACGCTCAGCAGGGCGTCTTTGTAATAGACTACCGCCACGCAGAGAGCGACGGTAACCACCACGCTGAGAATACCGAGGATAATCGCCTTCTTGGGCAGGGGCCGCCGCTCAACTTCCTGGCTCATGCCTTAAAATCCATTCTACTCACCTTGTTGGGCTATACTTTATCACACCTCATTAATCTAATGCTATTTGGCCGCTCCGGCGGCTTTGGCTTTCTTGGCTGTTTTAGCCTTACTGATGCCTTTGCCGTCAAAGGTTAAGCCGTCCTTACCGGCATCAACCCTGACGGTATCGCCCTCTTTGAGTTCGCCGCTGAGGATTTTAGCCGACAGCGGGTTCTCCACGTAGCGCTCTATAGCCCGCCTCAGGGGCCGGGCGCCGTAGACCGGGTCGTAGCCTTCCCTAGCCAGCCAAGACTTGGCCTTGTCCGTCAGCTCGATAGCGAGCTTGCGGTCAGCCAGGCGCTCCTGAAGGTCTTTGACCAGCAGGTCGACAATCTGGCGGAGCTGTTCCGCGTTCAACTGGTGGAAGACGATGATGTCGTCGATGCGGTTGATGAACTCGGGGCGGAAGGTCTTTTTCATCTCGCCCAGCACCCGCTCCTTCATGGTGTCGTAGTCCAGCTTTTCCGCCTTGGTTTCCTTGGCGGAGGCGAAGCCCAGGCTCATCTGACGGCGGATTAATTCGGCGCCGACGTTACTGGTCATGATAATCACCGTGTTCTTAAAGTCCACCGTCCGGCCGTGACCGTCGGTCAGGCGGCCGTCGTCCAGTATCTGCAAGAGACTATTAAAAACTTCGGGGTGCGCCTTCTCTACCTCGTCGAGCAGAATTACTCTGTAGGGGCGGCGCCGGACCGCTTCGGTAAGCTGGCCGCCCTCATCGTAGCCGACATAGCCCGGCGGGGCGCCGATGAGCCGGGAGACGGTGTGCCGTTCCTGGTATTCCGACATATCCAGCCGCACCATGGCGTTTTCGTCGTCGAAGAGGAAGCGTGCCAGCGTACGCGCCAGCTCGGTCTTGCCCACCCCGGTGGGGCCGAGGAAGATAAAGCTGCCGATGGGGCGGCGGGGGTCCTTAAGCCCGGCCCGGCTGCGCCTAATCGCCTCGGAGATGGCGGTGACCGCCTCCTCCTGGTTGACCAGGCGCTCGTGGATGCGCTCTTCCATGTGGAGCAGTTTGGCGGCCTCGCCTTCCATCATCTGGGAGACGGGGATGCCGGTCCATTTAGATATGAGATGGGCGATGTCTTCTTCATCGACCACCTCGTCAATCTTTTCCTCTTTGAGCCACTTACCCTTGGCCTGGTTGTACTCTTCTTCTAAACGCAGGCGCTCGGCTTTAAGCTGAGCGACACGTTCGTAGTCCTGCCGCTGCGAGGCGGCTTCTTCCTCATTGGTCAGCTGCTTGACCTTTTCCTCCAGGGATTTAACCTCGGGCGGGGCGCTTTCGGTATCGATACGCAGTTTAGAGGCGGCCTCGTCGATAAGGTCGATGGCCTTATCCGGCAGCTGCCGGTCCGAGATATAGCGCTGGCTGAGTTTAGCCGCCGCCTCCAGAGCCACATCGGTAATCTTGACCTTGTGGTGCGCCTCGTAGCGGGGGCGGAGCCCTTTGAGCATCTCGACGGTAGCCTCAACCGTAGGCTCACCCAGAAAGACGGGCTGGAGACGCCGCTCCAGCGCCTTGTCCTTTTCGATAAACTTGCGGTATTCGTCCAGGGTGGTGGCGCCGATACACTGCAATTCGCCGTGAGCCAGAGCCGGCTTGAGCATATTGCCGGCGTCAATAGACCCTTCGGCGGCGCCGGCGCCGACCACGGTGTGGATTTCATCAATAAAGAGGATTACCTCTCCCTGCGCCTGGCGGACCTCGTCCATGACCGCCTTGAGCCTCTCTTCAAACTCGCCGCGGAACTTGCTGCCGGCGACCAGAGCCCCCATGTCCAGGGCGACCACTTTTCTGCCTTTGAGGGAATCGGGGACGTCATCAGCGGCAATCTTCTGCGCCAGCCCCTCGGCGATGGCCGTTTTACCCACGCCGGCCTCGCCGACGACGACCGGGTTGTTCTTGGTGCGCCGGGTGAGCACCTGCATCACCCGCTTAATCTCGTCGTCACGGCCAATAACCGGGTCGAGCTTGCCCTTGCGAGCCATCTCGGTCAGGTCGCGGCCGTATTTTTCCAGCGAGCGGTACTTGCTCTCAGCCCTAGCGTCGGTGACGCGGTGGCTGCCGCGCAACTTCTGCAGGGCGGCATAGACCTTCTCCTGGTCAACGCCCACCCTCTTTAAGATAGCCGCCGCCTCGCCTTTCTGTTCGCCGGCGATGGCGATAAGCAGGTGCTCAGTGCCGATGAACTCGTCCTTGAGCCTATCGGCTTCCTCGCCGGCGGTCTTGATTAGATTGGCGATGCGGGGAGTGGCGTAAAGCTGCCCCGTTTCATAGGTAACCCGGGGCGTCCGCTCCAGAGCGGCGGCGATATCGGGCTTGACCGCCTCGACATCAACGCCCAGCTCCTGCATTATATCGCCGACCAGACCGCGCTCCTGCTGGAGTAGCGCCAGTAAAATATGCTCCACATCCCACTGGCTGTGGTGGTACTGACGAACCAGCTCCTGGGAGGCGGCTAAAGCCTCCTGAGCCTGTTCGGTAAATCTTTCCTGTTTCATTATTTCCTTGAACTCCCTCCGGGATTTAATTTAAGTTTCCTCTTCCCTTGCCTGTTCCAACTCGTCCTCCAGCTCCTGAACGTGTCCCTGAAGCTCCAGCAGGCGCCGCATCATCCGCATGATGACCTCGACGCCGGCCAGGTTGACCCCCAGGTCGTCCATCAGCGCCTTCACCCGCCGCAGCTGGGCGATATCGCTTTCCGAGTAGAGCCGGATGTTGCCCCGCGAACGGGAGGGTTCGACGATGCCGACCCTTTCGTAGTATCGCAGTGTGTGCGTCCGCACCCCCACCATCCGGGCGGCGATGCTTATCACGTACCGCGGTTCTCTTTCGTCAAAATCATCCATAAATTATACCTCCCCTAAGCGTGCCTCAGTTCCCCCAGCTTTTTAAACAGCTCTTTTTCTTCCGCCGAAAGCTTATCGGGCAGCACCACCCTGACCTTAGCCATCAGGTCGCCGCGGGACTTGTTACCCAGGTGGGGCATGCCCTGCCCCACCAGACGGAAAGTGCGGCCGTTCTGGGTTTCGGGGGGGACTTTTAGAGCTACTTTACCTTTGAGGGTGGTCACCTGCACTTCGCCGCCGAGCATGGCTACCGCCAGCGGCACCGAGACCCCGACATAGAGGTCGTCGCCGCGGAGTTCGAAGGTGGAGTGGGGCTTAACCGAAACAATCAAATAAAGGTCGCCGCCCTGAGCGCCCTTGCCCGCCAGCCTGACCCGGGAGCCGGTCCTGACCCCGGCGGGGACCTTGACCTCCAGGCGCTTGCCGTCGGCGAAGCTGAGGGTGCGCGTCGTTCCCCGGTAGGCTTCCTCCAGGGTCACCTCTACCGGGTGCTCCTGGCTCCGGCGGCGCCCCGGCTGTGCCTGCCCGCGGTCGAAGCGAAAGCCGCCCATCAGGTCGTCAAAGAGGCTCCCGAAATCGCCTTCGCCGTAATAGACCCGGCGGCCGCCCCGGCTGAAATCCCGGCTCGAAGCCTGCTGGCGCTGTGCCTTTTCGAACTGTTCGGCGTGCTGCCACTGGTCGCCGTACTTATCGTACTTCCGGCGGTTCTCTTTATCGGAGAGGACTTCGTAAGCCTCGTTTATCTGCTTGAATTTTTCCTCGGCTGACTTATCGCCGGGGTTGACATCGGGGTGATACTGGCGCGCCAGCTTGCGGTAAGCCTGCTTTATTTCACGCTCGGTGGCGCTGCGGCTGACCCCCAGTATCTTATAGTAATCCTTGCCCGCCATAATAATATACCTACAGGGATATTATAGAAGATATTAAGAGATTTGTCAATAATTTACGAGGAAAGTTAACAAAATGCTCTAAAGATGCTGAGGGCGGCGGCTTAGCCCTTTACCGCCTGGACAAAGATATCCAGGAACTGGTGCAGTATGCGGCCGGTAGCCCCCCAGATTACATCGTCCCGGTAGTGATAGTAGTAGGCGGTGACCTTTCTACCGGCGACGACCTCGGTCTTATGATGCCAGGATTCTTCATCCAGCAGCGTCGGCAGGGGGGCTTCGATTATCTCGTCGGTCTCCACGCCGTCCGGCTTAAAATCGTAGGGCCAGGGGATAAGACCGACGAAGGGGGAAACGATATAGTTGGACACCAGGGTAACGGTATCGTCCAGCTCCCCCAGTATCTTTACCTTGCCCGGGGCTAAGCCTATTTCTTCCTGGCTCTCGCGCAGGGCGGTCTGGAGCAGGCTTTCATCGCCCTCACGGGCGCCGCCGGGGAAGGATATCTGCCTTTTGTGCGTCCTGACATTATCGGTGCGCCGGGTGAACAGGATGTTTACCTCTCCCTCTTTATAGTAGATGGGCAGCAGCACCGCCGCCGGCACCAGCTTGTCATCGCTGATGCGCTCTTTGGGGCGGCGGGAAAGAATTTCTTTTAGCTTTTTGTCCATTAAAAATATAATACCACCGCTCTTACGTTTAAGACAAACTATTGACAAGTGGGGTATCCATCATTATAATATTAAGAAACCCCCACTTCTTGGCGAGATTACTTCTATTGAGTTCCTAGGTTTGGTTTCCCCATGTCAAAGTATATCTTTGTGACCGGTGGTGTAGTTAGTTCCGTTGGTAAGGGTATCACCGTCGCCTCTATTGGCACCATCCTCAAGAGCCGACAGATATCGGTAACGGCACAGAAGCTGGACCCCTATCTCAATGTCGACCCGGGGACGATGTCACCCTACCAGCACGGCGAGGTCTTTGTTACCCAGGACGGTGCCGAGACCGACCTCGACCTGGGCAACTACGAGCGCTTTATCGACGTCAGCCTGACTACCGAGTCCAGCGTCACCTCGGGGCAAATCTACAGCGAGGTTATCGCCAAGGAGCGGCGGGGGGATTTCCTGGGGGGAACCATCCAGGTGGTGCCTCACGTTACCACCGAGATAAAGAACCGCTTTAAGCTACTGGCCGAGAAATCTAAAGCCGATGTGGTGATTATCGAGGTGGGGGGCACCGTGGGCGATATCGAGGGGCTACCCTTCCTGGAGGCCGCCCGGCAGATGCGCAACGAGGTGGGGCGGGATAATATTCTCTATGTCCATGTCACCCTGCTCCCCTACCTTACTTCCACCAAGGAGCTAAAGACCAAGCCCACCCAGCACAGCGTCAACGAGCTCCGGCGCATCGGCATCCAGCCCGATATTATAGCCTGCCGCAGTGATTATCCCATCTCGGAGGAGATAAAAAATAAGATATCCCTGTTCTGCGACGTGGAAAGAAAGGCGGTTATCCCCCTGACCACGGTACCGACCATCTACGAGGTGCCGCTGGTGCTGGAGGAGGAGGGGTTGGGGCAATTAATCGTGGACAAGATGAAGCTAAAGCCCCAAAAACCCGACCTGAGCCAGTGGAAGGAGCTGGTTAATCTTATCAAGACGCCGCGTGAGCCGGTGAAAATAGCGCTGGTGGGTAAATACGTGGAGCTGCAGGACGCCTACTTTTCGGTGCGAGAGGCACTGCAACACGCCATACTGCACCACGGGCGGGACCTGGAGCTTATCTGGGTATCTTCTGAGACGCTGGAAAACAGCGGGGATGATTCGGTGCTGCGCCCGGTGCAGGGTATTATCGTGCCCGGCGGCTTCGGCATACGGGGCATAGAGGGCATGGTCCGGGCGGCCACTTACGCCAGAGAGAAGAAGATACCCTACCTGGGGCTGTGCCTGGGGATGCACGTCATGGTCATCGAATTCGGGCGCTACGCCCTGGGCTCGGACGAAGCCAACTCCACCGAGTTTAACGCCGATACTCCCCACCCCGTCATAGATTTCCTCCCCGACCAGAAGGGGCAGAAAATCAAAGGGGGCACCATGCGCCTGGGCAACTACCCCTGTAAACTGGTTGACGGCAGCCGGGCCGCCAAAGCCTACGGGCAGAGCCTTATCGAAGAGCGCCACCGGCACCGCTATGAATTTAATAATGAATATCGGGAGCGGCTGGAGAAGGCGGGGATGGTCTACAGCGGGCTTTCCCCCGACGGGCGGCTGGTTGAGGTCTGCGAGGTAGCCGACCACCCCTGGATGCTGGCCTGCCAGTTCCACCCCGAATTCGGCTCCCGCCCCGGCCACCCCCACCCGCTGTTCCGTGACTTTATCGGCGCCGCCAAGGATATCTTGAGGGAAGGGGCCCAACCACCCCTGCCCCTTTCCTCTCAATATTAAATCAGAGGTTATTAAAATGGAAATCTTTCTGGATACAGCTAACGTCGACGATATAAGGCAGGGCGCCAAACTGGGCGTGGTCAGCGGGGTGACCACCAACCCCAGCCTGATGGCCAAAGAGGGCACCGCTGACTACGAGGCGGTGGTCAAGGAAATCTGCACCATTATACACGGGCCGGTTTCGGCGGAGGTATTGGTGGAGGGGGCGCCGGCCATGCTTGAGGCGGCTAGAAAAATCGCCGCCTGGGCGCCTAATGTGGTCATTAAAATCCCGGCTACCGCCGAAGGGCTGGAGGTAACCTCGGCGCTGGCCAGGGAGAAGATAAAGGTTAACTTTACCCTGTGCTTCTCTTTAAATCAGGCGCTGCTCGGCGCTCTGGCCGGGGCTGCCTTCGTCAGCCCCTTCGTCGGGCGGCTGGATGACGCCGGCCACGACGGCATGGATGTGGTGGAGGACATCGTTGATGTCTTTGACTATTACCAGCTGCCGACCAAGGTTATTGCCGCCAGCATCCGCCATCCCGAACACTGCCTGGCGGCGGCTAAAGCGGGGGCGCACATCGCCACCGTGCCCTATAAAGTGCTGACACAGATGATTAAACACCCGCTTACCGATGTCGGTGTCGCCCGCTTCTTGAGCGACTGGCGGAGCATATCAAAGAGAAAGGGAGGATAGCTATGGAGGGTGGAGGTTACAACAGCTTAAATATCACCGAATTGGAAACTAAAAGCCGGGAGGAGCTGCTGGAGATAGCCAAGGGTATGAATCTCAGCGCCTACACCGGCCTCAAGAAGCAGGAGCTGGTCATGCGCCTGCTCCAGGCTAACGCCGAGCAACAGGGTTTCATCTTTTGCGGCGGTACCCTGGAGACTACCGCCGAGGGCTACGGTTTCCTGAGACAGGACAGCCTGCTGCCCAGCTCGGCGGACGTCTATGTTTCCCAGTCTCAAATACGCCGCTTCGGTCTGCGCAACGGCGATGTCGTCTCCGGCCAGGGCCGGCCGCCCAAAAACGGCGAGAAATACTACGGGCTGGTAAGGGTGGAGGCAATCAACGGTATTAACCCGGAGATGGCCAAGAAACGGCCCCATTTCGGGGCGCTGACGCCTACCTTCCCCGATAAACTGATTAACCTGGAAACCAACTCCGACGACCTGTCCACCCGTCTTATAAATCTCATCGCCCCCATCGGCCGGGGGCAGCGGGGCTTGATTGTATCGCCGCCTAAAGCCGGTAAGACGATTCTGCTCAAGTCTATCGCCAACGCCATGACCACCAACTACAGCGATATTGATATCATGGTCTGCCTCATCGGCGAGCGGCCGGAGGAGGTGACCGACATGAGGCGGTCGGTGAAGGGGGAGGTGATAGCGGCTACCTTTGACGAGCCGGTGGAGAACCATACCCGCGTTGCTGAGCTGGCACTGGAGAAAGCCAAGCGGATGGTGGAGACGGGCCGGGATGTGGCGATTTTGCTCGACGGCATTACCCGCCTCACCCGCTCTTATAACCTGGCTATGCCCCCCAGCGGGCGTACTCTATCCGGCGGCATCGACCCGGCGGCCCTTCACCCCTCCAAGCGCTTCTTCGGGGCGGCCCGCAACATGGATGAGGGCGGCAGCCTGACCATCATCGCCACCTGCCTCATCGATACCGGCAGCCGCATGGATGAGCTTATCTATGAGGAGTTTAAGGGAACCGGCAATATGGAGCTGCACCTCGACCGCCGGCTGGCGGAACGCCACATCTTCCCGGCTATGGATATCCAGCGCAGCAGCACCCGGCGCGAGGAACTGCTGCTGGATGAGGAGACCCTGAAGCAGGTACGGCTGCTGAGGCGTATGGCGACCATTATTGCCTCCGATTCCGTCAACTTTGCCGAGACCACGGAGCGGGTGCTCGACCGCATGCGCCGGACCAAGTCCAACGCCGAGTTCCTGGCTACGCTGACTAAAGAGATGTAGGGAATGGCGCCCTATATCCCCCCAAAAACATAAAAAAATTAATCACTTCTTAACAATTTCCTGTCACACTGCTGGCTGTGAAGATTGACGCCCGAAAAAGTGGGGTTAAGTTAATTTGTTAGCTTCGGGGTAGGGGCTTGACAAACGGCGAACTTATGATTATAGTAACTAGCGAGCGTTTAGAGCCACGCTATGGGTGTAGTGTGGGGAAAATCGCTTATTTGAAGGTGAAGGGGGTGATGCGATAGTGAAAGCCCGAGGGCAGTCAAGCCCGAGGGGAGAAGAAAATTAACCACCAAAAACAACAATAACCTTGTCTCCATGAGAGGGGAATTTGCCCTTTTATGGGGAACAACATAAGGAGGAAAAATTTAAGGTCGATGAAAAGTAAATTCTATAAATTAATTGGGATAGCGCTGACGGTAGTACTGCTAGCCAGCCTGACGGTTGGCCTGGCGGGAGCCCCGGCTGGAGCAGCTTCAAGCAACCTGAAGTTTACCAAGTTTGACCTGCCACAGGTGGGCGCCGACGGCGACTACTGGTGTACACCGGATACCAATGTGGGACCGATTGCCACCAGCTCTGACGGCGATTTGTTTGCATCTTTGCAGGTGACAGCCGAGCCCATCATCTATACTGTCACCACCGCTATTGATGCGGCTGCTCCCCTGATAGTGGACATTACCTACATAAGCACTGTCAATGCTACCGCCCAGACGACCACTCTTATTATTCCAGCGGGCGCCATAATAGGCGCTACGGGGGCAATCGCGCTGGCAACTGCCGACAGCTGCTATGACGTGACCCTTATCGCCGCCAACGCGGGTAATACCGCTACCGCGGGTATCTTTGATGTTGACGGTTTCTACTCCGGCGCTACCTACTGCGACTATGACATAGCCGGCCCTACCTTCAATGACTATGCCGTGGTAGCCCCCCTTGGCTACGAGCTGGTGAAGTCCACCGACGGCGGCTACAGCTGGGATATGCAGAGCGGCTTTCGTACTACCGCTGCGGCTACTGGTGCTGGTGACGCCACTGCCATAGTGGACATCGTGACCTCGAAGGAGTACGCGGACGACGAAACGCTGTTCGTCGCCACCACGCTCAATGTCTTCCAGTCGGTTGACGGCGGCGATACCTTTGCCGCTATGATTCCCGGCTGGACCCCTGTTGAAATCATCACCGACATGGACGTGACCATGGACGACAAGGACCGGGTAACGATAATGGTGGGCACTGCCAACCCTGGTTTTACCGGTGATGTCTACATCTACGGCTCAAAGACACTGGCATGGACACGGCAGGGCATTGACGATGGTACCCTCGGTGCAAACACGGTTAATGTGCTGGCGGTCGGCTTCTCGCCGTTCTTTGACGGCGACGAGTTCTTCGGCGCAGTGGTGACTAACCCCACCCCGCCACAGGGCTTAACCGTAGCCCGGTTTGCCATCACCCCGAGCACCGACCCTCTGGTCGCCGCCCCCTGGGGAGTAACCTACGGCGACGCTCCAATGAGGGATGCGGTGGACAATGACTTTTTGTCCACCAGCGCCAGGATGGTTTTCCCCGAGGACTTCAGCGCCGGCGGGACAGGTAACAATGTCCTCTTCCTGGGCATATTTGCCGGAGCTACCGGTATACAATATGACCCCGTTAAAGTACCTACTCTTACCTGCGAGCTGGGAGATGTTTACAAGGTAAACCTGGCAGGAGCCCCGTTCTACTCCGGCTGCGATGACCTGGATATCAGGGGCGAATCAAGCACCCTGATGCCGACGGCGACCAACATCGTATCCATTGATGTCGCCGGCAACGCCGAGGACTGCGATGTCCTGGTAGGCACCAACTTCTTCAACCCAGTCTCCATACCAGCCTATCTGCCGGCTTACCACAGTGAGGACGCAGGCGCCACCTGGATGCCTTCATTCAAGGCGCCCACCGGCGGGCTTGTCGAGGTATTGATGTCTAATGACTACCTGGACAGCGGCGTATCCTTCGCCGGGACCATGGGCAATGCCACCCCTGGCGTCACCCCTGGCACCAGCGGCTTCAGCCGCAGCCCCGGCGACTTCAGCACCACCTTCAACCAGGTAAGTCTGGTTGACTACGGAGATGTCGGCGCTGGATTCGCAGTAGCCTGGCTCAGCGCCACCGGCTACAACGCCGCCAACACGCTGAACATGGTGACGGCAACGGCTGTTAACCCCGCTACCGGGCAAACCACTCTCGGCGGCGCGCTGTGGCAGACCACCAACGGCGGCGAGAACTGGGAGAGGGTATACTCCTACGGCAATACCGCAGAGCAAACCATGACTCAGGTGTGGCGCGTGGGCGACGAGACCATATTCACCGTCGACTTCGGCAACAACGCCATATGGCGGTCTTCGGACATGGGAGCTACCTGGTTCAAGAAGATAACCATCACCAAGCCGGGCGTTTTTAGCACGGTCAGCTTCGTCTCCGAGACCGAGCTGTGGACCGGCTTTGCCGACGGCTCCATGTGGTGGAGCACCGATTCGGGCAGCACCTGGGACAAGCCGGAAGAGAACCCGATGAACACCGCGGTACTCATGATTGTGCCCATGGGACCCAACGTAATCATCAGCGCTATTAATGGAGTATTCTTCTCCAGCGACGGCGGCGAGACCGTTGCCCGAGTGGGCAGCCCCGGCGAACCGGTAGCCGGCATGTGCGTGACCATGCCTGACCTTGCCTTCGGCGAGAACAACATGGTCTACACCGTCTCAATGTTTGGGGCGGCCGGTGCCGGCGTCTGGCGCAGCGAGATTGACTTTACCGACCCCAACGAGAGCGAGTGGGTGCGGATAGATAACGGCGCGGGTGCCTATAACCCCGGCGCCGTAGTAGCCAACTCAGCTGCGCTTTGCTTCCCGCCAAGCGGCATTCTCTATGTCGTCGACGGAGCGCCTGTGGATAACACTACTGCTATTGATACTGCCGGCGGTCTGTGGCGCTGCACCAACCCCACCGCCGATGTCGACGGCCCTGCTTATCCATACTTCGAGACGGAGAACAAGGGGCTGGCTGGCAATGGCGCAGTGGCTCCCCCCCCCGTTGATGACACCATTGCCTTCGCAAGCTTTGACCTCTTCCCAACAACCATCTTCTGCGGCAATGCCGCTGCGGCCAACTACTGGGAGCAGCTAGTGATGTTCACCGATATTCTGGATGTCGGACCGCCACTGGTAATGCCGGGTGACAGCGAAACTGGAGTCGGCCTGCTGCCTGAGGGCCAGGTCTATCCCAATGTCGCCTTCGCCTGGCAGGAAATGGCGGGTGCCACCATGTACGAGCTTCAGGTTGGCCTTGACCCCGATTTCAAGAGCAGGTTACCGAGTGTCTACACCAACTCTCTTGGTTGGCAAATTGTGGGGATGAACCCCAACATGACCTACTACTGGCGGGTGAGGACAGCCAATATAACTGTCGCTCCCAACTTCTTCCGGATTGGCGCACCGTTGATTTCGCCATGGTCCGATACTTACAAGTTCAAGACGGCTATCGGTGCCTCAATGGCACGACCTCGCCTGGAAGCTCCGGAAAATGGTGAGTTCGACATTCCTCTAAGCCCGACCTTCGAGTGGTCTGGTATTGAGTGGGCCGAGACTTACGAGTACGAGCTCGGCCTTAGCCCGACGACCACTGCCGGCGGTTACTTCGCTGAGCCTCTGGTGGCTCTGGTCGGCACCAACGCTCTAGTCAGCACTGCCTGGAAGTGCGATACCACCCTTGACTACACTACTCGCTACTACTGGCATGTGAAGGCTGTTGGTGTTGATACAGATACCCCGTGGAGTGATGTTGGTACATTTACTACCATGGGCGTACCGCCAGCGCCTACTACGGAAGGGCCTCCGGTCGTGATACCACCAGCCGAACAGATAACTCCTGCCTGGATTTGGGCGATAGTTATCATCGGCGCCATATTGGTGATTGCGGTGATAGTCCTGATAGTCACCACCAGGAGAGTACCCTAACGGTACTAACCGGTTAGGTGCTAAAGGGATAACACCTTAAGCCAATACAGGAAGCCCCCCGCAGTGCGGGGGGCTTCCCCTTTTCTAAAATACTTCAATCAGATAGAACAATGTTCTATGACTTCTGTCCAGCAGGTCACTAAGATTTGCCATATGGCAAAACATGCGACAGTAGTCCTGGGGCTGCTCCTGCTAATGCTGGGCAGTTTCACCAGCCCGGCTGCGGCCAGTACCGGTTTATTAAAATGGGTGCGGGTTAATGTCCCCGCCGATGGCGAAAATGGGGACTGGGGACTGGGGTGGGGTTCCGATATCGAGCACCCGACCGTAGCCAGTGACGGCACCCTGTATGCCTGCGTACGGGGATTGGATTACACCCTTTATAGCTCGACCGATGGAGGCTATAGCTGGCAGGCCAGGGGCGAAGTGGCCGACGATATCGTGGCTATAGCTGCCGCCCCCGATGACGCCAGCCTGGTCTACTACGCCACACCGTCCGGGGTCTACGAATCCGACGACGGCGCCGAGAGCTTCTTTCCCCTGCCGACCGCTCCGGGTGGGGCAGGAAGTAATAATATAGAAATCACCTCACTGGCTATATCTAAGGATTTCGACGAGCCGGAGAGCAACATCATCGCCGTGGGCACAAGGGATACCGATGGGGGTGAATTCGGCGGCGTCTACCTGCTGGATACCGATAACCCATTCGCCTGGAGCGATGCCGGGGTGGGTAACTACGATGTTTATGCCGTCGCCTTTTCGCCTAACCACACCGGCGGCGGCCAACTGGTGGCGGTGGTCACCAACGAGGTGGACACGCTGGTTGCCGCCAGGATTGGCGACCAGAATTGGGGCGACAGTATCGGCGACGCCCGACTGAACAAGGATAACTCGATAACTCCGGCTTCGGTAGCCGTGGATACTCAAGCCGCCATCGCTTTCCCCGACGACTATAACAGCGATGTGCCTAACAGCCACTGCGTCCTGTTTATCGGCATTGACGCCGGCAGCGAGAACGGCGACGTCTACCGGATTGAGGGGAAGGCGACGCCAGCCAAGTCGCTGGCTATTGACCTTGACATCGGTGAGGCCGACTACATCGACAATGTCGATATCACCGGGCTGGCGGCCAGCGGCAACGCTGACAGTGCCTATCTTATCGCCGGCGCCGCCGGCAGTACCGATATTTACCTCAGCCACGACGGGGGGCAGAACTGGGCAAGGAGCCTCAAACCGCCCTCCGGCGGGGGGCAGACCTACCTGCTTATGGCTGACGGGCTCATCTACACCGCCACCAGCGGTAACGAGAGCGCCTTCTCTATCAGCCAGGACGGTTCCAGCTGGAACCAGATAAGCTTCATCGATACCAAAATCGAGGATATAGTTGGCCTGGCGCCGTCCCCCCACTACAGCCAGGATGGCACCATCTTTATGCTCACCTTCTATACCGGCGGCGGGCACAGCCTCTGGCGCAGCCTTAACGGGGAAGCCGCTTGGGAGAGAGTGTATTCCAGTGCCTTAGCTTATGTGGACGAGATTGACCGGGTGGCCCTCTCCCCGCTGTACCATAAAGATAACCCGGTGGTCTTCCTGGCCGGCCGGAGTAACGGTAAAGCGGCGCTATGGAAATCAGCTGATAACGGCCAGAGCTTCCGGCGCCGAATTGCCCGCTTTGCTATTGACAGCTGGGCGGTGGTTGATGACGACCGTTTGTTTATCGGCAGCTACGACGGCGCTAACGGGCGTCTCTACCTCACCGACGACGGCGGCCTGACCTACTCCGACGGGGCCATCGTCGGCGGCCAGAAGCCGAACTCGATAGCCCTATCGCCTAGCTACGACGAGGACGGTGTCATCCTGGTCGGCAACACCAAGGACGGCCGGGTATACTGGTCGGAAGATGGCGGCGCTTCTTTTGAAGCCCTGGGGGAACCGCTGCCCCAGCTAGTCGCCGAAGGCGGCACCAACCGCGTAGTGGTCGCCTTCGACCCGGGCTATAGCCAGGATAATACCGTCTATGCCGCCAGTCACTGCAAGGAGGACCTGGATGATGCCAGCGCCATCTACCGCTTCATCACCGGTAAGAGCGATGACTGGGAGGCTATTGACAGCCTTGACGGGGGCATTATTGACCACCTTATAGTTTCCGGTGAGGGAACCCTGTACGCGGCTAACTTGCAGGCGGACGGCGGCATGGAGCGCTGCCTTAACCCGACCTACTCCCTGGGGCCGACCTTCGAAACCGTAACCAGGGGGCTGTATGAGGGGGTTAACCTGGCCGGGCTGTGGCTGGTTGAGCACCGGCTGTGGTCGGTTGACAGCGTTAATAGCCGGCTGATGACCTACTACGATAGCCTGACCCAGCCGGTGGTCCTCATTTCACCGCTTGATGAGGCGCCGGGTGTGGGCACCCTGGTTAACGATACCGCCCGAAATATCAGCCTCGACTGGGCGACGCTGGAGGGTGCCGACGAGTACCGGTGGCAGCTTGACTATGATACCGATTTTTCCATCGTTCCCGAGGGCTTTGAGGGCAATACCGGAGCCAGCACCGCCCAGCTACCCAACCTCAATCCGGGCACCACCTGCTACTGGCGGGTGAGAGCCACCGAGCCAGTATTGAGCCCCTGGTCGGAGAAGTGGTCTTTTAGCACCAGCATCGGCAGCCAGTCTCTGGGACCCATACTGGAAAGCCCCGAAGCCGGCGCCAGCGGCGTCACGGTAAAGCCGATATTCCAGTGGAGCGCCATCGCCGGGGCCGACGGCTATGAGCTGATGGTATCCACCAAGGCTGCCCTGGACAACCCCACCATCCTCAAAACCGATATCTACGCCCTGACCAGCACCGCCTGGCAGTGCAATGTCAGCCTGAAGTACGATACTACCTACTACTGGAAGGTAAGGGCGGTCAACGGCGATACTCACAGCGCCTGGAGCGCCGTCGGCGCCTTCTGCACCGGGCCGCCACCAGCACTGTATTCAACTTCAAACCTGCCGCCGGAGCCGCCGCCATCCCCCCAGACCAACAGCCTGGACTGGACGGAGTGGCTAATGCCGATGGGGGGCGTAATGTTCCTGGTGTTTGTGCTGGTGATGATGGCCATGCTGATTATCATGATATTGCTGGTGATTAAGGTTTCGAAGCTGTAGGGTGGGGATTTAGTGGGGGTAATCCAGCAAGAAGACCTGGGTCGTATCCGGCAGGTTTGACCTGGAAATAGTGAGCTTGGGCTGGGGGACAACGTCTTTAGCCCCTATCTCCTTGAGGAAGCGGTCTACCGACTCCAGCTCTCTTTTTAGCGCCGGCGTCTGGTAGTGCATGGGGATTACCGCCTTGGGCTCGAGCTGGCGCACCACCTCGGCCGCCACCGGGGCGTTGATAGTGGAGACGCCGCCCACCGGCAGCAGTAGGACATCAACATTGTCTAACTCCTCGACCTGCTCCGGGCTGAGCACATGCCCCAGGTCCCCCAGGTGACATATCGATATCTCGTCTAGCTCCATGTGATAGGCAGTGTTCTTGCCCCTCTTTTCGCCCTTTTCGCCGTCATGGAAGGTGGCTATCCCCGTAATCAGCACGCCGCTGATTTCGTATTCGCCGGGGCCTTTGACCACCCTTGGCTCACCGCCGATGCCCTCAACATAGGAGTGGCCGGGGTGCTGATGGCTAACGGTGACGATGTGGGCAGTGGGCTTGCCCAGCTTGTAGCCCAGCTCCGGGGAATAGGGGTCGGTGATAACGGTTGCCTGGCTACCCTTGAGCCTGAAACAGGAATGACCCAGCCAAGTGATTTCCATCGTCTAAATATAGCACAGCCGAGGCTGGCAATCAAATATTTTATAGAGGATTTACCAAGTTTTTAGCGTACGTTTTACTTCCCACCCTCCCACCCTACAGAGGTTTGACCTCTTTAACACCTCTTTAAAGGGGGTAGGGCTAAAGAATATAAAAAGGCAGAGCCTTTTGGATGGGTATGGGAAAAATGAGAACCGGTAAAAACGGGGGCAGGGCAAAAAGGGCTTTAGCCCTTCCACAAGGGCGGCGGGCGGGAAAAGATAAAAAACGGGGGCGGGGCAAAAAAGGGATTTTCAAAAAAAAGGATGGGGTGGGAAAAATGAGAACCGGTAAAAACGGGGAGCGGAAAAGTGGTAAAAAAGCGGTTTTTGCCCGGTAAAATTTGGGGCGGGGATTACCTATCCACCCCACTCGTAATTATTACGTTCGGAAGCCCTGAGAGCCATTTTTAGGGGGGTAAATTAAATTTTCCATGGTATTCCCTGGTCAAGGCTGTAGAAAAAGGTTTTTGGGGGTTAAAAAATTGGGGGGGCGGTGGTTTTCGGGGTGGGGGAAAGGGACGGATAAAAATGGGGAAAGGGGGAGAAAAGTAGCCCTTTAGCGTCTTGACAATCAGCCCCCAAAGTGGTAATTTAAAGGTAATTAGCACTCTAAGCATTAGAGTGCTAATTGAAGCTACGGAGGCAAAAATGCTATCCGATAGAAGCGAGACAATACTAAAATCAATAGTGGGGCAGTATATCGTCAAGGCGACGCCGGTACCATCCCAGAGTATCATCAATGACTTTGAGCTGGCGGTAAGCTCGGCCACCATCCGCAACGAGATGACGCACCTGGAGCAAGAGGGCTACATCACCCGTCCCCACCCCTCGGCCGGCAGCGTCCCCCTGGACAAGGGCTACCGCTACTATGTAGAGACCCTGAGTGAAATAGAACTGCCGCTGGCGGAACGGCTGATGGTAAGCCACCTCTTCCACCAGGTGGAGAGAGAATTAGAGGACTGGCTAAGCCTGGCGGCGACCCTCACCGCCCAGTTGGTGCAGAACGTGGCCGTGGTCACCCTGCCCAAGCCGGCCCAATGCCGGTTCCGGCACCTGGAGCTGGTTTCAATCAAAGACTCGCTGGCGCTGGTGGTGCTGGTGCTGCAAGGTGCCACTCTTAGGCAACAGCTGATAACCTTCGACCAGGCCATATCTCAAGAAGAGCTGTCCGCCATCGCCAATAAATTGAACGCCGCCTACGCCGACCTGACCCGAGCCAGGATCTCGGCCAAGAAACTAAAGCTGGCCACTGCCGAACAGCAGGTGGCCGACTGCCTGCTCAAGATAATGCAGGATGAAGATGAGCAGGAGTACGAGCACTTTAATCTCGACGGGCTGCACTTTACCCTCAACCAGCCCGAATTCCGCCGCGGGGAGGGGGGGCAGGTCTTAGCCCAACTGGTCGACGGGCGTAACCTGATGCAGACCATCACCCCGGAGAAGCTGGCTGTCCAGAAGGTGCAGGTAATCATCGGCAAGGAAAATAGAGCCGAACCCATCCAGCAATGCAGCGTGGTCATCAACAAATACGGGCTCCCCGAAGAAGCGGCGGGTGTTATCAGCGTAGTCGGGCCGACCCGCATGCCCTACGCCCGCACTATTTCAGCGGTGCACTATATATCATCGGTCTTGAGCCAGATGTTAACCGAGCTTTACGGTAAAAAACCGGAAGGGAATTAAAGATAAGTAAAGCCCCTAATGGTGGGGTTGGATAGTTATAAAAGCGAAGCCCACGAGGGTGGGCCGGGTTGGGAAGAAAGAGAACCGTTAAAAATGGGGGGCGGGGCGGAGGAAAATATAAAAAGGGGGTGAGGCAGCTAACAATGATGCCTAAAGAACCCGAGGAAGAACCAAACAACGAAATAAACGAAACCCCCACCGGGGAGGTTGAAGCCGAAGCCGGCGAGACAGAGGACATAGAGACCCTGAAAGAAACGCTTGCCGAGGTCAAAGCCAAAGCCGAAGCCAACCTGGCGGGGTGGCAGCGCGCCCAAGCCGATTTTATCAACTACAAAAAGCGGGCCGAACAGGAAAAGCAGGACTTGGGCAAGTTTGCCAATTCGGTGCTGATACTCAACCTGCTGCCTGTCCTCGATGATTTTGAGCGAGCCTTTAGTTCCCTCCCGCCCAAGATGGAAAAACTGAGCTGGCTGGACGGGGTAAAGCTCGTCGAGCGCAAACTGTGGGCCGTCCTGCAGGCGCAGGGGGTATCCCCGATTAAGGCAATGGGCGAGCCCTTCGACCCCCAGTTCCACGAGGCGGTAAGACAGGATAAGGGCAAGGAAGGGATAGTTATCGAGGAGGTACAGAAGGGCTACATGTTAGAAGATAGAGTAATCCGACCCACTATGGTCGTAGTGGGCAACGGAGAGGAGGACTAAACCAATGGGAAAGGTAATCGGTATCGATTTGGGCACCACCTTTTCGGCGGTGGCGGTGATGGAGGCTGGAGAGCCCAAGGTTATCACCAACGCCGAAGGGGGGCGCATCACGCCTTCGGTGGTGGCTATGAGCAAGACCGGGGAGCGGCTGGTGGGACAGGTTGCCAAGCGCCAAGCTATCACCAACCCCGATAATACTATATCCAGTATCAAGCGGCTGATGGGGCGCAAGTACGAAGAGTCCACCGTGGAGTATGACCGCAAAATGCTGCCCTATAAGATAGTCAAGGCGGAAAACGGCGACGCCTGGGTGAAGATGGGCGATAAAGATTACAGCCCGCCGGAAATATCGGGCATGATTCTGCAGAAGCTGAAGGCGGACGCCGAAGCCTACCTGGGGGAGAAGGTTACCGAGGCGGTCATCACCGTGCCCGCCTACTTCAACGACTCCCAGCGGCAGGCCACCAAGGACGCCGGCAAGATAGCCGGACTGGAAGTATTGAGAATAATTAACGAGCCGACGGCTGCCTCGCTTGCCTATGGGCTGGACAAGAAGAAGGAAGAGACTATCGCTGTCTACGACCTGGGCGGTGGTACATTTGATATATCAATACTGGAGCTGGGCGAGGGCACCTTCCAGGTAAAGTCGACCAACGGCGACACCCACCTGGGCGGCGATGACTTCGACCAGCGGGTTATGGACTGGCTCTGCGACGAGTTCAAGAAGGACCAGGGAATAGACCTGCGGCAGGATAAAATGGCCCTGCAGCGCTTAAAGGAAGCCGCCGAAAAGGCTAAAACCGAGCTATCTACCGTCCAGCAGACTGAGGTCAACCTGCCCTTTGTTACCGCCGACGCCAGCGGCCCCAAGCACCTGAATATCACCCTGACCCGGGCCAAGCTGGAACAGCTGGTGGGCGAGTTGGTGGAAAAGACAATCGAGCCCTGCAAACAGGCACTGGCTGACGCCGAAAAGACCACCGCCCAGATAGACGAGGTGGTCATGGTCGGCGGGCAGACCCGAATGCCCTTAGTCCAGGAGAAGGTAAAACAATTCTTCGGCAAGGAGACCCACAAGGGGGTCAACCCCGACGAGGTGGTCGCCGTAGGGGCGGCTATCCAGGCCGGGGTGCTCAAGGGCGAGGTTAAAGACGTATTACTGCTCGATGTTACCCCGCTGACGCTGGGCATCGAGACCCTGGGCGGCGTAGCCACCCCGCTGATTCCGCGCAACACCACCATCCCCACCGCCAAGAGCCAGATTTTCAGCACCGCCGCCGACAACCAGCCCAGTGTTGAGATTCACGTCCTCCAGGGGGAGCGGCCGATGGCCGCCGATAACAGGACCCTGGGGCGGTTTATGCTCGACGGCATCCTGCCGGCACCGAGAGGGTTGCCCCAGATTGAGGTCACCTTTGACATCGACGCCAACGGCATCCTCAATGTAAAGGCTCACGACAAGGGCACCGGCAAGGAGCAGAAAATCACCATCACCGCCTCTTCCGGGCTGGCTAAAGAAGAGGTGGAAAAGATGCAGCACGAAGCCGAGCAGCACGCCGCTGAGGATGCAAAGCATAAGGAGGAAGTGGAAACCCGCAATATGGCAGATAACCTGGCCTATACCGCCGAAAAGACGCTGCGCGACAACAAGGACAAGATATCCGAGGAACTGAATAAAGAGGTGGAGGAAAAGGTTAAGGCAGTTAAGGATGCCTTACAGGGCACTGACATCGAGGCTATCCGCAAAGCCACCCAGGAGCTGAACGAGACGATGCAGAAGGTCGGCTCCGCCGTATATCAGCAACAGCCCCCGCCCCCGCCGGGCGGCGAAGCGCCTCCGGGCGGTGAGGGAGAACAGGGGGGAGAAGGTGGCCAGGGCGGCGAAGGCGGCGATGAAGGCACCGTTGAGGGTGAGTTTAGAGAGGTATAACTAAATAGGGGGTTCTAGGGGGACTCCGTCCCCCTTATAGATTAATTTCCCTATCCCCTTAACAAGGGGAAGGGGATAAAGGGGATAGGGTTACCTTAAAAACTTAAAAGGGGGTGGAGTAGAATGCCTATCTACGAGGAAAAGATAAACGAAAATTACCTCTTTGCCGGTGGTCTCCTGCTATGGGCGATTGCCGTCGGGCTGGTGCCAGGTATTCTCCTCGGCGGGGTATGGTGGTACGCCGCCTTTTATATCGCCCTGACCGTAGCCATCATCGCCTGCTTCTTCCAGATGAAGGTGGCGCTCTACGAGGACAGGCTGACCATCAGATTCGGCTTAATCTACCGCAAGACCATCAGGGTAGACCAGATAGAGGACTACGCCCCCTATAAGATAGCTCACCCCATGAAGAACTACGGGGGGTGGGGTATCAGAAAAGGGCGGGACGGCACCTTTGCCGTCACCCAGGCTTTTGTTAATGATGCCATAAAGCTGGAAACGGCTGAGCAGACCTATGTCATCTCGTCACGGACGCCAGAAAGATTCTGCGACGCCATTAAAGGATTAAAGAAATAATTTAATATGCCAACCAAACGTGATTATTACGAAGTCCTCGGCGTGGAGAGAAACGCCACCGACGAGGAAATAAGAAAAGCCTTCCGCAAGCTAGCCTTTAAGTATCACCCCGACCACAACCAGGAAGACAAGACCGGGGAGAAATTTAAAGAGGTCAACGAAGCCTACGAGGTGCTTTCCGATTCCGAAAAGCGGGCCGCCTACGACCGCTTCGGGCACGGTGGCGCCGAGGGGCTCTTCGGGCAGGGCTTTGAGGGCTTTGACTTCGGCGGCTTCGGCGATATCTTCGATGCCTTCTTCGGCGGGGCGGCCGCCTCCCGCCAGGCACCACAGCGCGGCAACCACCTCCGCTACCGGATGACCATCACCTTTGAGGAGGCCGCCCTCGGCTGTGAAAAGGAGATAACCATCACCCGCACCGAGCCCTGCTCAATGTGCCAGGGCACCGGCAGCAAGCCGGGCAGCTCACCCACGCGATGCCCTAACTGTGACGGCAGCGGGCAGGTGCGCCGCGTTCACCAGAGCCTGTTCGGGCGCTTTGCCCAAACCGTCCCCTGCCCCCGGTGCCAGGGTGAAGGCCGAATTATAACCGAGCCCTGCCCCCAGTGCCGGGGCAGCGGGCGGGAGAGGCACAAACGCAACATCGTGGTTAACATACCCGCCGGTGTCGATAACGCCGCCCAGATACGCCTCGGCGGCGAGGGGGAAGCGGGGAGAAGGGGCGGGCCGGCGGGCGATATCTATATCAGTTTATCGGTCAAAGAGCACGAACTCTTCACCCGCCATAACTATGACCTCCTCTACGAGCTGCCGATAAATTTCGCCCAGGCAGCGCTGGGCACCGAGGTAGAGGTGCCCACCCTCAACGGCAAGACTAAGCTCAAAATACCGGCCGGCTCTCAGACCGGGCAGATATTCAAGCTCAAAGGGCAAGGGGTTCCCCACCTGCGGGGCGGGGGGCGGGGCGACCAGCTGGTTGCCCTGTTCGTGGCTACCCCCAATGCGCTGACCAAAAAACAGCGCCAGCTAATGGAGGAACTGGGGGAACACTTAAGGGAAAAGAATATGCCCAAGCCCAAAAAGTGGCAGGGGTTTTCCCAGAGCGGTTTCTAGAAATTCTTCACCGAGCGGTAATAGCTACTTGCGGCGTTTGAAAAGGGAGAACAACCGCCACCGCCGACCCGCCAGTTCGTGCTTGACGTTAGCTTCCATCAATTCCAGCGCGGCCTGCTTGGGGCTGAGCCCCTCGTAGAGTACCCGGTAGAGCTTTTCGGTAATGGGCATCTCCAGCTTTAACTGCTGAGCCAGGTTGTAAGCTACCACGGTGGTGGTTACCCCCTCCGCCACCCCGGTCATTGATTCGGTTATCTCTCTGAGCGGTCGCTCCTTGGTCAATTCCACCCCCACATGGTGATTGCGGCTTAAATTGCTGGAGCAGGTGGCCACCAGGTCACCCAGGCCGGTTAAGCCGGAAAAAGTTAGGGGGTTGGCCCCCAGCGCTACCCCCAGCGCCGTTATCTCGGTAAGACCACGGGTGATGAAAGCCGCCTTGGCGTTATCGCCGTAGCCCAACCCGTCAACGATGCCGGCGCCCAGGGCGATGATATTCTTTAAAGCTCCTCCCAGCTCAACGCCGATGACATCGGTATTGGTATAGATGCAGAGGTTGGGGGTGTTTAACAGCTTCTGCGCCTTTTTGGCCACCGCCTCATCATTGGCAGCCACCACCGCCGCCGCCGGCAGGTCCTGCAGAATTTCCTGGGATAGGTTGGGACCGGAAAGAACGCAGATGTTAGGCAGGAAATCGGGGGGCAACTCCTCGGCGATTACCTGCGACATCCGCAGTCTGGTTTTCAGCTCCAGGCCCTTGGCGGCACTGACTATCAGCATAGAGCTATCCAGGCGGGGAGCCACCGTCTTTATGTTGGTCCGCATGCTCTGGGAGGGCACCGCCATGATGACTACCTTGATACCGGCCAGGGCTTCGTCCAGAGCGCTGGTAATGGATAAGTGCTTGGGTAAAGTAATATCGGCGAATAATCCCGAGGGAAATTGGGAGTTTCTTAAGTTAGCCGCCTCCGGCTCGGTCCGCGCCCACAGCCTGACCCCCGCCCCCTTAAACGCCAGAGCCACCCCCAGGGTGAGCCCCCAGGTGGTGGTCCCCATAATGGCAACCTTGGGCATGCCTTATCCCGCACCATCGGATGAGCTTCGCTTTTGCCCCTTTTCGCCGAGCTTGCGCTCCTTGCCCGATACCAGGCGACTGATGTTGTCCCGGTGCATGACGATAATTATTACCGACCCCACCAGAGCGTAAAACAGGTACTCCAGGGGGAAGCCGTTCATAATGGTCAGCGGCACCAGTATGGCATAAGCGCCTACCACCCCGGCAATGGAGCCTAGAGACGCATACTGGGTAAGGCCGGCGCCAATGACGATAATCTCGCCGCCGACTATAGCCGCTATCGGACAGAGGGCAACCAGCCCGCCGAAGAAGGTGGCCACACCCCGGCCCCCGCGAAATCCGAGGAATACCGACCAGTTATGGCCAATGACGGCGGCTAGAGCCGCCAGAACCTGAGCCACCAGCGTGCCGAAGCCGAAGTTGCCCACTACCAGGTAGCCTTTGCCCACTACAAAGCCAGCCAAGACTACCGCCAGCACCCCTTTTAGTATGTCCATGCCCGCCACCATTGCAGCCGATTTGCGGCCGGCGGTGCGGAGCACGTTGGTCGCCCCCACCTTGCCGCTGCCGTAGGCGGTGACGTCTACCTTAGCCTGACGCCGGGCTAGCAGGTAACCGATGGGAATAGCGCCGATGAGGTAACCCATTATCACCACGGCGGCAAACTTGGCGAACATCATGGCTGCTCACCCCTGTTTTTAAAGATAAAACGAAGCGGCGTGCCGTTGAAGCCCTGCGCCTTACGCAGTTTGTTTTCCAGATAGTTGCGGTAGGAAGATGACATTAACTTGGCCTCGTTGACGAAAAAGACGAAGGTGGGAGGATTAACCTCAGCCTGGGTGGCGTAGAGAATCTTGAGCTGCCGGGCGCCCTTGCGCGGGGGATGGTGGGCGGCTACCGCCTCCTGCACCACGCTGTTGACCACCGTGGTGGGCAGGCGCTTGAGCCGTTCCTGATATACCTGAAACGCCTCCGGCATTACCCGGTCGGTGGCCTGTCCCAGCATGGCCGAAGTATACACTATCGGCGCATGGGAGACAAATCTCAGCTGGCTCCGGATATATCGGCTATATTCAGCTACGCTCTTATTTTCCACTAAATCCCACTTATTGACCACCAGCACCACTCCTTTAACCACCTCCTGAACGTACCCGGCAATATGTTTGTCCTGAGCGGTGACCATCTCGGCGGCATCAAGCACCAGTAAAACTACGTCTGCCTGGTCAATGGCCCTCAGGGCACGGATTATACCGTAACGTTCCACTCCGGCTCCCCATCGCCCCCGCCGCCTGATACCAGCGGTATCAATAAGTAACACATTTTGGCCATTAAAGTCAAGTAGGGTGTTGACCGCATCATGGGTGGTGCCGGGGGTGTCATCGACGATGGCCCGCTCCTCGCCGAGCAGGGCATTGAGCAGGGTGGACTTGCCTACATTGGGACGGCCGACAATAGCCAGTTTAAGCATCTCTGCCGCCGGCTCAACTACCGGTGGGGTGGGGAGGAGGGAGATAATCTTATCTAAAAGCTCAGCGGTACCCCGCCCGTGATAGGCGCTGATGACATAGGGCTCGCCCAAGCCCAGCTTATAAAATTCAGCCGCCCCGCTTTCCAGTTTGGGGCTGTCCGCCTTGTTAGCCGCCAGCACTACCGACTTGGCCGAGCTGCGCAGCATCTCGGCTATCTCCAGGTCGGCGGGCAATACTCCGTCCCTGATATTGACCATGAAGATAATGGCATCGGCTTCGGCGATAGCCGCCTCTACCTGCCCCTTGATGCCGCGGGCGATGGAGGTGCGGGGGTTAATTTCCAGGCCGCCGGTATCAACCAGGGTGAAATAAGCCCCGGCCCAGGCGACATCGGCGAAGATGCGGTCGCGGGTAGTGCCGGGCATATCTTCAACAATAGCCACACGCTGGCCGGCCATATGATTTAACAGGGTGGACTTGCCCACGTTCTGACGGCCGATAATAGCTACAATCGGTTTGCTCATATACTCTTACTAACCCCATCCCCCTATCTTCCCCCTTCCCCTTCAAAGGGGAAGGGGGAAGATTATTCTAAAAGAGGGGTTTCTCCCCTCTTGGACTCCACTCTCCGTCCAATAGCCGCCACCAGCAATAATGCTGCGGCGGGGAGGAAAAATAGACCTATACTGAATATACTAACCAGGCTGACCGCCAGCACAGCCAGCGCACTCACCCAGACGAATATCCTCGCCAGACGGAGCTTCCTCCGGTTCAATACCATGGCTGAAAGTCCCAGCGCACCCATCAGAGCTATGAAAGACAGAATAGACAGGGCATCACCGGCGGTACCCGCCTCCACCATGCTCACCAAGCTCTCCTCACCCACCCCGCCAGGAAAGGGGGGCGTAACCCCCACCCTGCAGACAGGCAAGAACACCACCAGCGGAGCCAGAAGAGCCCAGACTCCACCGGCTATACCACAGGCTAAGGCTGCTCGGCGCATAATGCTCTCCGCTTAACCGGTGATAAAGCCGCCTCCGTGTCGGGGTGGGGGAGGCTTTTTCTCCTCCCGCTTCGGTTCAGCCGGAACAGGCTTACCCCGCAGCTCTTTGGCAAAGTTGACGCTGGGGGGTTCAATCTCGGTGCGGGCAAACTCCCTCAACTCGGCAATACTGTCCCTGAAGTCCTGGATAAAGGCGTTGTATTCCACGGCAAACCGATTATAAAGGTCCATGGTTTCCGGCGGCAGCTCAGTCTTTTCCGCCACCTCGGTGAACTGCTCGACGAACTCGTAGTAGTGGGTGTTGAGCAGCCACAGTTCGTTTAAACTGGTGCGCAGGTAGGTTTTAAAGCGCTGGCCCCGGATATCGCTCTCCAGCCGGGTGGCAAAGCTGCTGCTCCAGGTATTGAAAACCCGCTGGGCTACCTCGCACTCCCGCGCCCAGGCCCAGACCCGGGCATTATCGGTGGTGAGCAGGGTGCGGATAATAACAAAAATAGACAGCGAGGAATCGCCCATGAAACGGCGGTGGAAGTGCCCGCCCTGCTCACTCAGCCTGAACGCCAGCTGTTCCAGGCGCTTCTCCCGGGCGGCGGTGGCCACCATTACCAGGCCGATAATCAGGATAACAATCAGCACCGGGCCCACGACTTCGACAGGCCACTCAAAGATAGCGCCGACCACCGCCAGCGCCGTAATCAAGAAGGGGCTCCAGCCCCAGCTGACTATTTTTCTAAACATATCAGCCGCCTCCTAACGATAGCCCGCCAGCGGAATCTCCAGGCCGCCTAGCATCGCCGCCAGCAATGCTTTCTGCAGGTGCAGCCGGTTTTCCGCCTGGTCGAAGACCACTGAAGCGGGGCTATCTATAATCCCCTCCGCCACCTCCTCCCCATGATGAGCCGGTAAGGGGTGCATAAACAGGGCGTTATCTCTGGCCAGGGAGAGCAGTCCGGCATCCACCTGATATTTGGCAAATGCCTTGCGCCGGTATTTAGCTTCGGCCTCCTGCCCCATACTGGTCCAGACATCGGTATAGACAATATCGGCATCGGTGACCGCCTGGCGGGGGTCCTCGGTGCAGAATATCTGGGCGCCGGTGCCGACGGCGTTGCTCTGCGCCAGATTAAATACTTCGTCCTCAACAGCGTAGCCGGCAGGGGTAGCAATCCGGAAATTCATGCCGCTCAAGCTTGCCGCCAGCATTAGGCTGCGGGCCACGTTGTTACCATCGCCGATGAAGGCCAGGGTCAGGCCGTTGAGATCCCCCCTCTTCTCACAGATGGTGAGCAGGTCAGCCAGCGCCTGGCAGGGGTGTTCGCGGTCGGAGAGGGCGTTTATCACCGGCACCTCGGCATAACCGGCTAGAGCCTCCAGGGTCTGGTGAGAAAAGGTGCGGGCGGCGATGGCATCGACATAGCGGCTGAGCACGCGGGCGACATCGGCCACCGATTCCCGCTCTCCCAGCCCGACCTCGGCCGGGGAGAGATAGACCGTCTGGCCGCCCAGCTGGCGCATAGCCAACTCGAAGCTGACGCGGGTGCGCAGCGAGGGCTTCTCAAACATTATTGCCAGCGTCTTGCCGCTTAAGCTGGATACCCAGCCCTGCGCTTTCATATCGATGGCGTCCGAGATAAGCAAGCGGATGTCCTCAACGCCGAGGTCAGCTATTGAGAGTAAATCTTTCTTCATTGACTTCAGTATATCACGAAAAGGGAATTATTCAATATAGATTACGGGGACGAGAAAGAGGGGGCAGAGCCCCCTCTTTCTTCTCATTCCCCCTCTCCAAGAATGGAGAGGGGGATACAGGGGGTAAGGTTGATAAAGTTCATAAAATTAAGTCTTGACACCTCTATATCCAACCCCCTAATATTCCTTAGGAGGATTAGTGACCATGAGCACCAAAGAAAAATTCACCATAGACGGGGATAAAGTGGTGGAAAAGGTCAAGCAACTCATCCACGAAGGCAACATCAGAACGGTGCGGGTTATTCACGAGGGGCGGACGGTGCTGGAGATTCCCCTCTCGGTAGGGGCGCCGGCGGCGGCAGCCACCATCATGATAGCCCCGGTGCTGGCGGCCCTGGGCGCCTTTGCCGCCCTGGTCACCGAGTGCACCATCGAGGTGGAGAAGATAGAAGAACCATAAAGGAGGCTGAAAAATGTTAAAACATGCATACCGGGGACTGGCTATCTGCCTGCTGGCCATACTGCTGACGGCAATGGCGGCTACCCCGGTACTGGCTTTTGACGGCCGTACCGGAGACACGGTAGTTATCGGCAGCGGGGAGGTAATTGACGACGACCTCTACATCGGCGGCAGCACCATTTCCATTGACGGCACGGTCAACGGCGATGTTTTGGCGGTGGGCAGTGAAATTATAGTAAACGGACTGATTAACGGCGACCTCATCGCTGCCGGGGCCAGTGTTACCGTCAACGGCGAGGTCACCGGGGCGGTGCGGATTGCCGGCGCCACCCTGGAGGTTAACGGCAACGTGGGCGGTGATGTCGTCGCTGCCGGCGCCAGCTTAAGCCTGGCCAGCACCGCCAACATCGGCAACGACCTGGTGGTGGGGGTAAGAGATGCCAGCATCGACAGCCCGGTTGGCGGCGATATCTTCGGCGGGGGCGGGGAGATTGTCCTGTCTAACAGCGTGGGCGGCAACGTCAAGCTCGGTGTGGACAGCCTGACTCTGCGGTACACTGCCAGCATCGGGGGCGACATGGTCTACACCAGCCCGAACGAGGCTGATATTCAATCCGGCGCCAATATTGCCGGTGCCACCACCCACAAACTACCCCCGCCCGAAGAGCGGGACGGGGGGATGGGAATAGGGGGTAAAATCATCGGCTTTCTGATGGCGCTGGCGCTGGGTATTGTCCTCATCGTGCTGGCGCCGGGACGGATGCTGGCTATCACCGATGCCATCCGCCATCAACCCTGGCCCAGCCTGGGGTGGGGGGCGGTCTTATTATTTGCCACCCCCATCGCCGCTTTGATTGTCTGTATTACCGTCGTCGGCGTGCCCATCGGCCTGATTGGACTGGCGCTCTACGGGATAGCCATTTATATCGCCCACATTATTACCAGCCTGCTTATCGGGCGGATAATTATCGGCACTCTCCGCAGGATGGAGGGCGCCGAGGGCCGGGGCATCTTAATCGGCTCCCTGGCGCTGGGGCTGTTTATCCTGACCCTGCTTACCATGATTCCTTACGCCAGCTTCTTCATCTGGCTGGCGGCGGTCCTCTTTGGTTTCGGCGCTATACTGGTCGCGGAAAGGCAGCTGCGGGCGTAACCAGCGGGTTTACCCTGACACAGGGAGTTTAAGGGGGGGCAAAGCCACACAAGGCTAGCCCCTCCTTCTTTTAGTAGATGTTATTCTTCCCACCTCTCTCAAACGCTTCTTTAGCCCCCCTGTTAGAGGGTGTTTATCTTCCCACCCTCCCACCCTATATAGGTTTCACCTCTCTCACACCTCAGGGGGGAAGGGGAAGCCCCGCAAGGGGCATACCTTAAAGGGCGGCGGGCTTAATTCCCATCCCCTATAAGGGGTGGGGCGTAACCCTTCCATATAAGGGCGGTGGGCGGGATAAGATGATATAATTGGGGGGAGGGGTATGCTATAAACAGGGGAGGTGCAGGATGAAACTAAGCGCCCGCAATATGCTCAAAGGCAAGGTAAAACAGGTTAACGCCGGTGCCATCAATACCGAGGTGACCGTGGAGCTGGCTGGCGGCAACGAGATAGTCTCGGTTATCACCAAAGCCTCCGCCGAACGGCTGGGGCTGGCCCCGGGCAAAGAGGTCTACGCCGTTATCAAAGCCACCAACGTGATTATTGCCGTCGATTAAAGCCAGCTTTTTACCCTCCGCTCTGCTATAATATACTCATGAAAACGCCGCTGCTGGTGCTGTTTGACGGCAACGCCCTGCTCCACCGTGCCTTCCACGCCCTGCCCCCGCTGACGGTGCCTAAGACCGGCGAGACCGTCGGTGCCGTCTACGGCTTCGCCCTGATGCTGCTTAAAGTCATCAACGAAATAAAGCCCAGCCACTGCGCCATCGCCTTCGACATGAAGGGGCCCACCTTCCGGCACGAACTCTTCGACCAGTACAAGGCGCAACGTCCCGAGACCCCCCAGGAACTAGTGGGACAGCTGGGGCGGGTAAGACAGCTGGTGGAAGCCTTTAACATCCCCATCTTCGAGCTCCAGGGCTATGAAGCCGACGACCTCCTGGGGGCATTAAGCCGGCAGGCCAGCCAGCAGGACATTGATACCATCATCGTTACCGGCGACGCCGACACCATGCAACTAGTTGCGCCGCGGGTAAAGGTGCTCTACCCCAAGCCCAAGGGGGGATTCAGCAATACCATGCTCTACGACGCGGCGGCGGTAAGCGAGAAGTACGGCGTCAAGCCGGAGCAGATTACCGACCTCAAGGGGCTGGCGGGCGACCCGTCGGATAATATCCCCGGGGTGGCCGGCATCGGCGCCAAGACAGCGGTCAAGCTTATCCAGGAGTTCGGCTCTATAGAGAAAATCTACCAGAATATTGACCGGGTAACACCACCCCGCCTCCAGAGCCTGCTCAAAGAGAACGAAGCCATTGCCCGCCAGAGCAAGGAGCTGGCTACAATCGTTATCCAGATGCCGGTGACCTTGAAACCGGCAGACTGCCGGGTGAGCCGGTACGACCGCAACAAGGTTGCCGAGCTCTTCCGCGAGCTTGAGTTCGCCAGCCTGCTGCCCCGGCTGCCCCAGATAGATACCGAGGGGACAACCAGCCTGGAAGCCAAACCGCCGCAGGGCGACTATAAAATCGTCAGCGAGGCTAAAGACCTAGAAAAGCTGGTAAAACGCCTTTCCCAAGCCAAATCTTTCGCCTTTGATACCGAGACCACCAGCCTCAACCCGATGGCCGCCGAGTTGGTGGGGCTATCTTTTTCACCGGCGCCGGGGGAAGCCTATTATATCCCGGTGGGGCACGTGGGGCTGGACCCCATCGGTCAGCTGCCCCTGGAAGAGGTCATTGCCAAGCTTAAGCCAGTTCTGGAAGACGCTAAATTAGCCAAGCTGGCCCACAACGGCAAGTACGACATGACGGTGCTTGCCGAACACGGGATAAACGTTAAGAACCTGAGCTTTGACAGTATGATAGCCGCCTATTTGCTGGGGGAGAAATCGATGGGCTTAAAGAACCTCGCCTTCGCCAAGCTGGCCATCGAGATGACGCCGATAGTTGAGCTTATCGGGGCGGGGGCCAAAGCGATTCCCATGTCCCAGGTGGAAATCGCCCGCGCCGCCGGCTACGCCAGCGCCGACGCCGACATGACCCTGAGGCTGGCCAAAATATTCGAGCCGGAGCTTAAACAGCAGGGGCTGTGGCAGCTATTCGCCGAGGTTGAGATGCCGCTGACGCCGGTGCTGATGCACATGGAAATGAGCGGCGTGGCCCTGGACACCGGGCTATTAAAGCAGATGTCGCAACGACTGGCTGAGAAGCTCTCCAAGCTGGAGGATGATATATACGATAATGTTGGCCACCAGTTCAATATAAACTCGCCGCAGCAGCTGAGCAAGGTACTGTTTGAGGAACTGGGGCTACCCACCGCCCGCAAGACCAAGGGCGGCTACTCCACCAGCGCCAACATATTAGAAGAGCTGCGTGGAGATTACACAATAGCCGGCCTTATCCTAGACTACCGCCAGCTGAGCAAGATAAAGTCGACCTATATCGACGCCCTGCCCGGCTTAATCAACCCCAAAACGGGGCGGGTGCACACCAGCTTTAACCAGACACGGACGACTACCGGAAGGCTCTCCTCCAGCGAGCCCAATCTGCAGAATATACCGGTGCGGGGGGAGCTGGGCAAAGAGGTCAGGCAGGCCTTTATTGCCCCCAGGGGCTCGCATCTATTATCGGCCGATTACTCGCAGATTGACCTTCGCTCCCTGGCTCATCTCTCCCAGGACGAGAGCCTGCTCGATGCCTTCCGCCACGACGAGGATATCCACAGCGCCACCGCCGCCCAGGTCTTCGGCGTTGACCCCGGGAAAGTGACCCCGGAGATGCGGCGGGTGGCCAAAACAGTAAACTTCGGCGTTATCTACGGCATGAGCGACTACGGGCTGGAGCAGGCCACCGGGCTATCACGGGAGGAAGCCGCCGCCTTCATTAACGCCTACTTCGAGAAGTACCCCGGGGTCAAGCAGTACCTGGAATCGACCAAAGAGGAGGCCAGGCAAAAAGGCTACGTCCAGACCATCCTAGGGCGAAGGCGCGCCATCCCCGAAATCAACCACTCTAACCGGCAGGTGCGGGAAGCCGCCGAGAGAATGGCTATAAATATGCCGGTGCAGGGAACATCAGCCGATATTATCAAGGTTGCCATGATAAACCTCGACAGCGAGATAGCCAGACGCAAGCTAAAGAGCCAGATGCTACTCCAGGTGCACGACGAGCTTATCTTCGAGGTGCCCCAAGCCGAGGAGAAAGAGATGGGAAAGCTGGCTGCCGAGCTGATGACCTCCGCTATAGAACTCAGCGTGCCCCTGAAGGTGGATATCAAGACCGGCCCCAACTGGGGGGATATGGAGTAACTATATATGCCTGAGTTACCCGAAGTAGAAACCATAAAGAACGAGTTAGCCCCCCATATTATCGGCCACACCATTACCGCCGTCACCCTCTTTGACGATAGGATAGTGCGCCAGCCTTCGGTGGAAGAATTCAACTCCCGCCTCATCGGGGAGACTGTAACCGGGATAGGGCGGCGGGGGAAATACCTCATCTTCAGCCTGACCAGTAACGAGTCGCTGATTATTCACCTCAAGATGACCGGCTCGCTGTGGCTGACGCCGCCGGACAGGTTTACCCGGGCGGTAATTCACCTCGACGGCGGGGCTAAAATCTACTTCCGCGACCCGCGCAAGTTCGGGGTAATGTGGCTGGTGGCCGATGAAAATAGCGTCGGTGATAAGCTCGGCCCCGAACCGCTGGAGGCCGGCTTTACCGCCAAAACGCTGGCTAAAGCCTTAAGCCGACGCACGGCGCCGATAAAAGCCCTGCTCTTCGACCAGAGCCTGATTGCCGGCATCGGCAACATGTACGCCGACGAAGCCCTGTTTCTGGCTAAAATCCACCCGCTGAGACCGGGGGGAAGCCTGTCAAAGCCAGAAATTAAGCGCCTCTACCAGGCAATCCGGCAGGTCTTAACCAACGGCATCAACGACAAGGGAGCCAGCACCGATACCTACTTCCGCCCCAGCGGCGACATCGGCACCGCCCACTTCCAATTTCGGGTGGCCCACCGGCGGGGGGAGTCCTGCCCTATCTGCGGCACCCCATTACAGCGTATCCCGGTCCGCAACCGGGGCAGCTACTTCTGCCCCAAATGCCAGCCGCTTTAGATCACCCCCCGCTTCTTGAGATTATCCATTTCCCGCTTACTCAATCCCAGAAGCTGACCGTAGACATAGTCGTTGTCCTTGCCGGGAAGCGGGGCGGGGCGGCTATATTGGGGCGGGGTAGCCGAGAGCCTTACCGGGGTGGCATCGGATACGGTCTTGCCCATTTCGGGGTGGGCAAGCTCGATAAAGAAGCCACGTTCTTTAAGCTGGGGGTCTTGAGCTAAATCGCGGGCATCCTGAACCGCGCCGGCGGCTACCCCCTGCGCCTGTAATAAAGCCATAACCTCTTCGGGGGGGTGTTTTTTTGTCCAGTCTTCTATCAGGCTGTCCAGCGCCTTCTTATTCTTGAGACGGCTGGCTAAAGTGGCAAACCTTTTATCCTCAGCCCAGGGAGGATTACCCAGAGCCTTTTTGAAGCCCTGCCATTCTTCGCCGGTAAAGACAGCCAGAGCGCACCAGCGGTCGTCACCTTTACAGCGATAGACGCCGTGAGGCGCCGAATCCGTCTTTTCCCCGGGAACAAAGGCATCGCCCAGCAGGCTAGCCATCGCCTCCACCTGAGAGATATCGATATACTGCCCTTCGCCCGTTTGCCGCCGGTACTCCAGCGCCCCCAGCAGCGCCAGGCAGGCGAACAGAGCGCCGACATGGTCGGCATAGGCCGTGCCCAATCCCAGCGGCGGCCCGCCGGGGTAGGCGGTGAGGTGAGTCAGTCCGGAAAAAGCCTGGATGGTGGGGCCAAAGCCGGTGTAGTCCCGGCAGGGGCCGGTACTGCCCATCGTTGACAGGCTGAGCATGATGATATCGGGCTTTATTTTTTTAAGGTTCTCATAGTCCAGTCCCCAGTTAGCCATGACGCGGGGGGTAAAGTTCTCCACCACGGCGTCGCTGGAAAGCACCAGCTTTCTGGCTAAAGCTATTCCGTCCGGTTTAGCCATGTCCAGGGTAATGCCCCGCTTATTGCGGTTCCAGGTGTTATAGTAGCCGCGGGCAAAGTCGTCCTCCTCCCCGGGGAGGAGGGGCTGAACCTTAATCACCTCGGCGCCGAAATCAGCCAGCAGGCGGGTGGCATAGGGGCCCGCCAGCACCCGGGTGAAGTCTAAGATTCTTATACCTTTTAAGACGTTATCAGTCATTCTCCCTCAACATCACCCACATTTTAGTACCGCTGCCGGGCATCATCGCCTCCTGAAGCAGCTTAAAGCCGAAGTGCTGATACATCGGGACATACTCTTCGGTTGAGGTTTCCAGATAGGCGGGCAGCTTTTCCGCATCCAGCCGGGCCAGCATGGGCTTCAGCAGGCGGCTGGCACAGCCCTTGCCCTGGAACTGGGGGTCAACGCCCAGTACCGCCAGATACCAGTGGGGGGTGGGGGCCAGACGCTGGCGCAGCTGGTGGGCGAAATCCTCGTCCTGTTTCATCTTACGCATAAACTCCATACCCCCCTTAAAGAGGAGGGTCAGCCCGCCGCCGCGCAGTGCCTCCCATAAGGTGATTTCGGGAACCCCGGAGGGAAGCCAGATGGCGACACCCTCCATCTTGGGGGAGACGGCGTACACCTCGCCCTTTAAAACGGCGTGGGAAAGCACCATCCGGAACATGGAGCGCAAAAGCTCCGCCCGCCTGCCCGGCTCGGTAACGAACCGGATAAGCACCGGGTCGTCAGCAAAGGCGCGGGCCAAGACCTCGCTGGCTTGCCTTGCCTGACTTCTATCTAACCGTATCGGAGCGTCTGAGTCTGATTCCATCGTCTTTAACCCACTATATTTGGCCTAGCCCCCGAACATATGCTATAATCGACCCCGTGTCTGCAAAACTAAACAAAAAAGAACCTAAAGTGGCTGAGAAACCCATGCTCGACCTCAAGACCTTCATTGAGAATGTCAACAAGAAAGACAAGCTCAACGGCAAAAAGATACGCTTTGCCTTTACCAAGCGCAAGCGGAAATAGCCGGCACAGAACCTCACCGCTTAGCATCCTCCATTTCCGGAAACGGGGCACCATCCCCGGAGAAATCAGGCAGATAATTCCCTGAAGCACCCATTCCCTGCAGCCAGCCGTTCTCTATCCCCAGCTCTTCGACCAGCTCCACAACCTCATTATATTCCTCCGCTGTGATTGTCCTCGACAGCAGGGGGAGGCGGGGTGCCCGGTGCGCCGGAAAGTACTGGGACATCAGGCTCACCGTAACCCGGGGGGAAACCTCCCCGACCAGCCAGCCCAGCGAGTCCCGGCTGCCGGCAATACCGTTGGGCAGTATCAGGTGGCGCACAATCAACCCCTTCCGGGCAATATTTTCCTCATCCACCACCAGGTTGCCCACCTGCCGGTACATCTCCCTGATGGCGGCCCGCGCCCGTTCCACATAATCGGGGGCTTTGGAAAACCGCCTGCCCCATTTATTGGAGGCGTATCTCAAGTCCGCCAGGTAAATGCTCATAATGCCGTCAAGCTCCCGCAGAGTAGCCACGGAATCATAGCTGCTGGTATTGTAGACCAGCGGCAGCCGGAGCCCCAGGGGCACTGCCTCCAGCACGGCGCGGACTATCTGCGGTACGAAGTGCGACGGGGAGACAAAATTGATATTGTGGCAGCCAAGCTCGTCCTGAAGAAAGAGCATATTCTTCGCCAGAATACCAGTCTCAACCTCGTGGCGCCTCTGAGCCCTGTAGTCCTGGCTTATCTGGTGGTTCTGGCAGTAGACACAGCGCATATTGCAGCTGCCCAGGAATATTGTCCCCGAACCCCTCCTCCCGGAAAGCACCGGCTCCTCGCCGTGGTGGGCGCCGACCGAAGCCACCATCGGGAGGTAAGCCGAGTGGCAAAACCCCCTTTCCCCCGCTAGACGATTTACCCCACACCCCCGGGGGCAGATATCGCAGGCGCTCAGCCGCGCCTCAAGCGCCTCCGCCCGGCGCTTAAGCTCCCCGGAGCGGTAGAGTTCAATATATCCCGGCTCAATACCCTTCATGGCTCAAGCCCCCTGCTGGGATAATCTCTCCTCTTTGGGCGGGGGGCTTGCGGAGTTTTAGAGGCGGAGCCTTTTAGGGCGGGCTGGGTATGGGACGAAAAACACCGGCTCAAAACGGGGGCGGGGAACTTGAACTTCTCGCCCGTTGCCGGGTGTTCTATCTCAGCCCAGAAGCCCCGCTCCTTCAACTGGGGGCTGGCTAAAAGCTGCGCTACGGAAGCCACCTCCGCCCAGGGGAAGCGCATCGCCTGCCCCTTTTCCACCAGTTCGGCGGTGGGGTGCTTTACAGTCCAGCGTTCTAAAACCTCAATGGCGTGGTCAATATGCCCCAGGCGGTAATCTCTATCCTGCCATTTTGCATCGGTTAAGTCCTCCGCCATGCCCTCGGAGGCGAGCCACTCCACCAGCGTCTCCCACTGGTAAAGCAGAGAGAGCAGGACATAGCCGTCTTTTGCCGGAAAGACACGGAAGGCACCGTTCCAGTGGAGGCTGCCCTGCCTTTTAGCCACCTCTCCCTGATAGAAATAGCGCACCAGGACATGGTCCAGGGCGGCGGCGGCGCACTCCTGAAGAGATATATCGATATGCTGACCCCTGCCCGAACTATGGCGGTGCCACAGCGCCAGCATAACGCCGATGGCGGCAAAGAGAGAGGCGAGGTAGTAGCTCTGGTTACCGAAGGGCTTGAGCGGCGGCGAACCGGGTTGACCGTTGAGGTAAAGCTGGCCGCCCATAGCGCTGGCGACGATATCACAGGACTTATAGTTTCTGTAGGGGCCGCTCTGCCCGAAGGGGGTTATAGAAGCCATAACGAGGCGGGGGTGAAGCCTGCAAAGTTGGGGGTAGCCGAGGCCGAGACTATCCAGATAGCCGGGGGGGCGGCTTTCCACCAGAATATCGGCGGTTTCCAGCAGGCGCCGGAATACCTCTTGCCCCTGCTTAAGCCCTATATCCAGGGTCACCCGGCGCTTGCCCAGATTTTCCCAGTGAAAGTCGGCGCTCTCTGCCGGCTTTTCAATACGGATAACCTCCACCCCCATATCAGCCAGCAGGCGGGAGCAGAGGCTGCCTTTTTCATCGGTTAAATCAAGGAGGCGACAGCCGGAGAGGATGGAACCCTGACCGTTCATAGCATTTTAAGGGCGACTTCAATCCGCTTCATGCACCTGTCTCTGCCCAGCACCGCCATGGTAGCGAAGAGGGGCGGGGCGGCGGTCTGGCCGGTAACAGCCACCCTGAGCACACCGAAAAGCTGGCCGGTCTTTAAGCCCAGCTCCGGCGCCAGGGGGCGGAGAACTGCTTCCAGCGAGTCGGGGTCAAAAGATTTAAGGGGCTTGAGCTGAGCCTGAGCCGCCTTTAACGCCTTGACCGTGGCCGCCTTATCCATGTTCTTGCCGATGAGCAGGCCGGCATCGTAGGTAAGCTCTTCAACGAAGAAGAAGCGGGTCAGCTCGGCGACCTCAAGCAGGGTCTTAGCCCGCTCCTGAACCAGAGGCAGGACAGCCCTGACGTAGGCTTCGTCGGATATCAACGCCTTGCCGGCGTCCAGGTCCTCCATAAGATAGGGCTGGGCGGCATCAAAGAACTCAT
>Ga0315541_1000429_pt1 | contig 44993 bp, 38 predicted proteins | sample SalMarSW160190MG_FD_203095 | JGI IMG/M metagenome (GOLD analysis project Ga0315541, IMG submission 203095) | Salt marsh sediment microbial communities from the Plum Island Ecosystem LTER, Massachusetts, United States - Salt Marsh Sediment SW1601-190 ...
AAAGCTATCATTGGGGCAAACGCCTTCCGCCATCAGTCAGGTATCCATCAAGATGGCGTGCTCAAAAAGTCTATCACTTACGAAATTATGGACCCTAAATCGGTGGGCATACCCTCGAGTACCCTGGTGCTGAGTAAGGTGAGTGGTAGGCATGCCTTCAAGGAGAGACTATCCGAGCTTGGCTACACTTTAAGCGAAGAAGACTTAAACCGCGCCTTTCAGGGCTTCAAAGAGTTAGCAGATAAGAAAAAGGAAGTCACAGACCGGGATATTGAATCTCTGATAGCCGAGGAACTGCGCACTGTTACCGAAGTGTACCATCTTGACCATGTTGAAGTTTCCTGCGGTGACCATAGTATCCCTACGGCCACAGTTAGGCTCATCGGTCCAGACGGGCAGAGTTTGGCTGATGCTGCTTTGGGTACAGGTCCTGTGGATGCCGTATATAAAGCTATCAACCGCATAGTTGGGATACCTAATAAACTCACGGAGTTCACCGTTAAATCGATTACCGAGGGGATTGATGCCATCGGGGAGGTTTTGATACGTATAGAGAGTAAGGGTGTAACCTATACCGGGCGTGGTGCTGCCACTGATGTCATTGTTGCCAGTGCCAAGGCATACATGAATGCCCTGAATCGTCTGTTGGCGGCAAAAAAGGGGAGTAAGTAATATCGAAGGCAAGAATTAAGCTCTCTGAAATCTTCTGAATGCGGAGGTGATGAATTTGAGTCCCTTGCTAGAAATGATATTGAGGTTTTTATTGGCTGTTGCCTTGGGGGCAGGCATTGGTTATCAGCGGGAGCGGGCAGGCAAAGCAGCGGGAATGCGCACGCATATATTAGTTAGCTCCGGAGCAGCCCTTTTCACCTTGGTATCTATATACGGGTTTAGTGGTGCAGTGGTTGACATCTCTCGAGTTGCCGCTGGAGTAGTAGTTGGAATTGGTTTTATCGGCGCCGGCGTTATTCTCCGTGGCCAGCGTGAAGAAGAGGTAGCAGGACTAACCACCGCAGCCACCATCTGGATAACTGCCGCTATAGGTCTAGCTGCCGGGGCAGGAATGTATTTGGTCTCTGTTATAGTAACTGCGATTATCATAGGTGTTTTGCTGCTCCCTAAGATTCGTGGTTAAGAAAATCATTGCGAGCAGAGCGAAGCAATCTCAATGAGAACGCCGGTTCAGGAATTTTAACGGCGCCCCTGGCGAAGTGACATTTGTCATGCTCAAAATTTTGCACACTGCTGATATTCACCTCGGGGCGAAGTTCTCGGGTCTAGGAAATAAGAGCGACTCCCAGCGGGAGCAATTGAGAACTACGTTCAAGAACGTCATAGCCACTGCAATAGATGAAAGGGTGAATATCATTTTAATTGCCGGGGACCTATTCAATGCTAACCAGCAGCCGCAAAAAAATATAGATTTGGTAATAGAGCAATTTAATTTGCTTGGGTCAAATAATATTCCAGTCTGCCTTATCCCCGGCACGCATGATTCTCTTGATTCCTCGTCAATTTACAGAAAAGTTGACTTTGAAGGAAAATGTGCTAATCTGAAAATTTTTGCTGAGGAAAATATATCCTTCAAGGAGTATCCCGGCCTTGATTTAACGGTATATGGGAAGCCAAATCTGAGTAATAGGTCCTACATAAGCCCACTGAAAGGGCTCAAGCGTTCGACCTCAAGTAAGTTTCATATCGCTATGGCTCACGGGTCGTTCTATATCCCAGAAAAAATAGCGGAGGATGACCATGTCTTCAGGCTTGAGGAAGTTAAAGCCAGTGGCATGGACTATCTGGCGCTGGGGCACTGGCACCGAGTCTATAGCTGCTCAGAAAAACCTCCAGCCTGGTATTCCGGCCCGCCGGAGTGGATACCTGACCAAAGAGAAAGAGGTGCTGTGCTTTTAGTTAGCCTTTTGGACTCCGGCGAGGTTAAGGTTGAACCCAAAATGGTTGGACTTCGTGACTATGACGAAGTAGAGATAGACGTGAGTGGAATACAGGACATAGCGAAGCTAAAAGCGAGGATCTTCGAGGGGGCACATCAAAATCTGGTAAGAAAAGCCATTATTAGGGGGCTTCGCGATGCCGAACTTATAATAAATCCTGAAGAATTGGAAACCGAATTGGGCGAGAATTTTTTTCATCTTGGTGTTATGGATAAATCTCATCCGAAGTCAGGAGAGGTCACAGAGGATGAAGAGCGGTTGATTGTGAATAGATTCATTAAGCTAATGAAGATGCAAATCGAAAGCTCTGAGGGGGAAGAGAAAGACATTGCGGAAAATGCCCTTCAGTATGGCATAGCCCTTCTGGACGGGAAGGAAGTCTTATAATGTGGTTGAAAAGGATTGAGCTCAAAAACTTCAAGAGATTTGTTGATTTTCAAGCTCAGTTCAGCCCCGGAATAAATGTGGTCAAAGGTCCGCTAAATGAAATGGGGAAGTCCACTTTACTTGAAGGTATCATTACTGCCCTTTTCAATAATCCTAAAAGCACTGCGAAGGAACTTAAAGATTATGTTTCCTGGGGCTCAACCAGGCAGTTTCAAACTAGCCTTGAGTTTGAGGATAAAGGGAATAGATATTTGCTGGAGAAGGATTTTGACAAAGGAACCGTCAGGCTTATTGATAATAATACCCGGGAAGAGCTTGATACTTTCAAGGAAATTTCAGAGAAAATGGCTGAGCTACTGGGCACCAATTCTGACAACCTCTTCTTATGTGCTTCTTGTATTCGTCAAGCCAAGGTAAGGGAAATCTCATCGGGTAAGAAGGAAATTAACGAGAGCTTAGAGGAAATTGTTACTGGGGGTGAAGAAAATATTCTTGCCTCGCAGGTGATGCAGAAGCTAGATGATAAAATCTCTGAGATGAGGAAGGGATTGGATAGGCCGGCGAAAATCGACGGTAGCTTGAAATCTCTGAAAAGACAACTAGAGAATTGTTCACGGGAATATACTGACATTGAAAACGAGGTCTCCAAAGTTGAGGCGCAAAAAATCGAGCTAGTGGAAGTGAACAAGCAACTGGCTGAGGTCAAGGAGCAATATGAAAATGCCAAGGCTTTGTTGGAGAAGAATAAACAGCGTAAAGAAGTCGAGGCATCTGTAGAAAGGCTGACTAAAGATTATAATAGCGTGGAAGAACTACTTGGCGGGATAAAGAAACAGGAAGAAGACTTTAAGAAAGCAGGTGAAGCGCTTCGGGCTATCGAAGGCTTGGAGGATAAGCAACAGGTCTCGGAATTTAGAAAGGGGTTGGATGCAATCCAGAATAGACGTGGGGACATCGAGAAGGACCTGGCTCAGCGAGAGAAGGAGCTGGCTGGGGCGAAAGAAAAATTGGATAGAAGAAAATCTGTTAGATTTTTGGGTTCAGGGAGGGGCATAGCGACTGCGATAATAATTTTGACGGGCGGGATAATTGGAGCTTTGATTGTTTCTTCATACTTTTGGGGTTTAGCAATCCTGGGTGCAGTTCTTCTTGCCATAACCATAAGAGCGAGTCGTGCCCTTATTCGAGACAAGACTAATATTTCTGGCATTGAAGAGCGTATTCAAAAGATGGAAGAGTCTCTCGGTGAGTTTAGTCAGGAAGAGCAAGAATTGCTGGCTGAGGCTAAATGTAACACGGTTGCCGAGTTTAATGGGAAGGAAAGAGATTTTTACTATTGGCGCGAGATGAGAGAGAAGGCAGAAAACCGCTTGGAGGGGATGCTGAGTGGTAAGACGGTTCAGGATGTTGAGAGGCAGAGGTCTGAGGTAGCTAGGAAGTTAGCGGTTGAACAGGCGAAGCTTACTGAAGACTTGATAGAAACACGTCTGAGCCCGGAAGAGTACATCGAACTAGAAAGGAAGTTTCAGAGTTTAAAGGCAAAGCAAGATGAGCTTGAAGACCGTAAAAGAGATAGTGTGGCAGTCATCAGGACGGCGAAAGTTGATGCTGAGGAACAAGTTAGACTAGAAGAGGAACTGGAAGGATTTCAGGAAGCATTGAAACATGAAGAGAGAAAGGTGAAAGTTTATGAATTAGCCAGGGAATTTATCTCTAAGGCAAGAACCGAGATTCTTTCGTCAACTGAGGAAGCTTTGGAGAAAGAAATTCAGAGATATTTGGCTGTCTTTACCAAGGACAAGTATAAGCAGGTAAGAGTTGACAAAGAAGCCTTGGAGTTCTGGGTATATTCGGATGAGAAAGGGGACTGGGCTAAGCCCGAGGAATTAAGTGGGGGGGTAATTGATGAATTCTATCTAGCATTTCGGCTCGCCTTGGCGGAGTTGATATTTGGCGATAAGAAGCCGCCTTTGATATTGGATGACCCCTTTGTTAATTTTGACTCTGTCCGTCTGGCTAACACGCTAAACTTTTTCAAAACGCTGGCCTCGGATTATCAAATCATCATATTCACACTGAGCGATTCATATGATAAGGTAGCTGATAATATTATTCCGTTACCGTTGGGTAAAAAAGGAAGTTCTTTGTGATGAACTTAGCACTCATCATAATAGGCGTGGTTTCCAATGATAGGCAGCAAAGAATGAGAGGTAAATAGTATGGAATTCGATGTAGCGGTTTTACCCGGCGACGGTGTTGGCCCCGAGGTAATAACCCAGGCGCTAAAGGTTTTGCAGACCGTGGGTGAGAAATTCGGGCATAGCTTTCACCTCCATGATGGTCTCATAGGTGGCGTTGCTATAGACACCCTGGGCACAGCTCTCAGCGATGAGACCTTGAAGATGTGTAAACAATGTAATGCGGTGCTGCTTGGCGCAGTTGGCGGTTTTAAATGGGATGACCCTCAAGCCAAAATCCACCCTGAAGACGGGCTTCTGGCTTTGCGCAAAGGGCTGGAGCTGTTTGCTAATTTGCGCCCCGTGAAAGTTTCCCCTATGCTGGTGAATTCCACTAATCTCAAGCCGGAAGTGGTTAAGGGGGTTGACTTGATGGTGGTTAGAGAACTCACAGGCGGACTTTACTTTGGTCAGCCCAAGAAACAGTGGCGAACTCCGGAGGGAAGGCAGGCCGTTGATACCATGGCTTATTCCGAGATGGAAATTGAGCGCATATTAAGAGTCGGTTTTGAGGTGGCTCGCAGCCGCCGTAAAAAGTTAACTTCGGTAGACAAAGCCAATGTTCTCCAGTCATCCCGATTATGGCGGCAGATTGCTATAGAAATTTCCGCCGATTACCCTGATGTTGAACTCCAGCATATGCTGGTTGATGCTTGTGCTATGAGGTTTATTCAGCGTCCTGCTGAACTGGATGTCTTGGTCACGGAAAACATGTTTGGTGACATTCTCACCGACGAGGCTTCAATGCTGGCTGGCTCTATGGGCATGCTCCCTTCGGCTAGTTTAGCAGGAATTCCCAGGGGAAAAACCTTCGGCATGTATGAGCCAATTCATGGCAGCGCTCCCAGTCGGGCGGGGCAAAACCTGGCTAACCCTATTGCCACTATCTTGAGCGTAGCTATGATGTTTCGCTATTCCTTTGCGCTGGAAACTGAAGCACAGACTGTGGAAAATGCTGTCCTCGCTACCCTGGAGCAAGGTTATAGAACTTACGATATAATGTCAGAAGGCAAGATTCGGGTGGGAACAAAGGAAATGGGAGATTTGATTGCTCAAAAAGTGAAAGGTTAAGGTAATTTTCCATGGCAACAGTACAGCTTTATGATACCACTCTAAGAGATGGTGCCCAGCAGGAAGGGATTTCTTTGTCTGTCGAGGATAAGCTGAAGATTTGCCAGAAGCTGGATGAACTGGGCATTGACTTCATAGAAGGTGGCTGGCCTGGCTCTAACCCTAAGGACACCGAATTCTTTACTAGGGCACAGAATTTAAACTTGACATATTCTACTCTAGTTGCCTTTGGCAGCACCAGACGCATGAATTCTCGGGTGAAAGAAGACCTTAATCTCCAGGCCTTACTTCAAGCCAAAACCAAGGTGGTCACTATCGTAGGAAAAGCCTGGGATAAGCAGGTAACCCGGGTTCTGGAAACAACGCTGGAAGAAAACCTCAGCATGATTACAGATTCCATAAGTTACCTCAGAGCAAAAGGGTTCAGGGTTTTCTTCGATGCCGAGCATTTTTTCGATGGGTATAAGGATAATCTTGAATATGCCTTGCAGGTGGTGACGGCTGCGGCTAAAGCCGGTGCGGAATGCGTGGTTCTTTGTGATACCAATGGCGGCACCCTGCCACAACAGATAGCAAAGGCTATTAAAGCTGTTCAAAGGGCAAGCCCTGTTCCTTTGGGCATTCACACCCATAATGATGCCGAGCTTGCTGTGGCTAACTCTCTGGCTGCCGTGGAAGCGGGGGTTATTCAGGTTCAAGGAACTATTAATGGCTACGGTGAGCGCTGTGGCAATGCCAATCTCTGTTCTATCATACCAACTTTGAAACTTAAGATGGGCATTGATTGCGTTACTGACGAGCACCTAACTAACCTCAGCGATGTCTCTCGCTATATATCAGAACTGGCTAACATGCCTCATTATGACCGGCTTCCCTATGTAGGCGATGATTCCTTCACCCATAAGGCTGGGATTCACGTATCAGGCTTAATAAAATGGGAAGATAGCTACCAGCATATAAACCCGAGTCTGGTAGGCAACCGTCCGCATGTTGTTGTTTCCGAATTGGCAGGGAAGGGAAGTATTATCTCTAAAGCTAAGGAGCGTGGAATAGCTGTCCCTAAAGGCAAGGAAATTGAGGAAGTGCTGAAGCAAATTAAGTTATTAGAGAAGCAGGGTTTTCAATATGATGTGGCTGAAGCGTCCTTCGACCTTTTGCTCCGCCGGGCTCAGCCCGACTATCAGCCGCCTTTTGAGTTAGTTGACTTCATGGTGGTGGTGGAGAAACGGCGCCGCCCGCCCACCAGAGGAAACCAGGAAGAGCCGTTGTCAGAAGCTACTATCAAGGTCAAGGTGGATAACAGGATAGTGCATACGGCTGCCGAAGGCGATGGCCCGGTCAATGCCCTCGACCAGGCTCTGCGCGAAGCTTTACTTCAGTTCTACCCCGACTTGACTGCTGTAAAACTTATTGACTATAAGGTGCGCATCCTCGAAGAAACCGCAGGCACTGCATCTCAGGTTCGGGTGCTCATTGAATTCAGCGACGGCAAGGAAAACTGGCGGACGGTAGGCAGCTCCACTAACATCATCGAAGCCAGCTGGCTGGCCCTGGCCGACAGTATCGAATACTGGCTGATAAAGCAGGCTGGGAAAGCGAAGGGCTGACTTTCACTACATATCCACGCCCGTTGGTTGAAATCCTGCACCCCAAAAAGTGCAGAAATTATGAAATTAACATCGTGGTAAATGTGGGGAGCTAAAACATGACGCTTGAAGGGAAAATAGCAGAACTATTTCAAATGAATGAAAAAACGCGTCGGCGTCATTCTAATCCCTGGAGTGGTTATTCTCGTTTTTCTATGGTTCCGCTTATTGGTTTAACATTCTGGAGCAGGGTCTGGCTTGGATGGTGGTCTCTTGTTCCAATTATTATTGTGCTTTTATGGGTTTGGTTGAACCCACGAATTTTTCCTGAACCGAAAAGCACCAATAATTGGGCATCTAAGGTAGTCCTTGGCGAATGGGTCTGGATGAATAGGAAAAAGGTTCCGGTGCCGAAACATCATCTTTTTATGCCTAATATTTTGTCGGTGATAAGCGCAATTGGTGCCATTCCATTTATCTGGGGATTATTCGTATTGGAAATATGGCCAACAGTTCTCGGTGGGGTTGTTATTCTTATCAGCAAGTTATGGTTTGCGGATCGAATGGTTTGGTTATATGAGGATATGAAGGACGCAACAGTAGAATATAGAAGCTGGTTATATTGATTCCTAACAAAAGCAGTGTTCGGAACTCTGCGGTTGCTTGGCAACCTTGCCCTTTGGGTCGCGTAACAGTGAACATATGGCTGCGATTCGCTACGCTCAAATGCTCGGTTTCGGCTTGTATTTCACATGTCCACAGCCGGTATCTGAAATCGCCCGTTGAAAAGAAAGGAAACCACCATGGATAAGGTAGAGTCCAATCTTGGCTTCAGGCTCATGGCTTTGGGCTACAAATTTCGCGATTTTCGCTTGCCCCGCAAGAATATCCTAAAAGAGGTGGGGATAAAAGCGGGATTTCAGGTGCTTGATTATGGCTGTGGATCCGGGAGTTATATCATCCCCCTGGCAGAATTGGTAGGCGAATCAGGGAAAGTTTACACTCTGGATATCCATCCACTGGCAATCCAGAAGGTTCAGAATATCGCCTCAAAAAAGCAACTGGCAAACGTGGAAACCATTCTTTCCGATTGCCAAACCGGGTTGCCGGATAATACCTTAGATGCCGTTCTATTATACGACGCCTTTCACCATTTGAGTGACCCAGACGTGGTACTAAAAGAGTTATATAGAGTGTTGAAACCAGATGGGATACTATCCTTCAGTGACCATCATATGAAGGAAAATGAAATAATGGCTGAGGTAACAAATAGCGAATTGTTTAGACTGTCGAGAAAAGGCCAAAGAACGTATACTTTCTTAAAGAAGCAGTTAACCGCGTAGCGTCGTGTAAAATCTCGTTCTCGATGTGATTGGCTCTTGCTTGCTACCTTTGTGTCCTTCAAGGCTGCTTCTGCGTTTATTGAAAATGCTCTCTCGGTTTAGCACCTCGCCTTTAGCCAGTCCAGAACAAAAGCCATTGCTGCCTTTTCTAGGCGCATTTTGTGCTTTGCACCAACTATTACTTTTAGCTCTTTGGGCTCTTTAGCTTTCTGGTAGAGCTTTTGTGCGTGTTCCAGGGGTATTAATTCGTCGGCATCTCCATGAACCAAAAGCAGGGGACGGGGGGAAATTTTATCGATCCAGTTGATTGGAGTGATGGTTTCAAACCCTCTCTCCCATTCTTCTATTGATTGTGGAAAATCTTTATCTCTGATTGCCCCGATTTGTCGAAAACGTTGTATGGTGTCCAGAGGCGTTTCTCTTTGAGAGAGAGAACGAAAATCCGCAGGGCAGGCACAGGTTGCCACTGAAGATACCCTGGGGTCGTGGGCTGCGGTATAAACGGAAACCGCTGCCCCTCCGCTAAATCCGAGTAAGCAAAAACGGGTTTTATCTACCTCTTCCAGGTTATACAGGAAATCAAGAGCGGCTTGTAAATCTCGACTCCAGCCCAGGATGTCTAAGTTACCTTCGCTCCTTCCCGTCCCCCGGAAGTTAAAGATTAAGGTGATGAAGCCAGCATGGCAGAAGCGCTGCGCCAGCAGTGTATAGCCCCTGTCGGTGGGGTCGGGGGGAACAGCGGGAATGCCATGGCAGATGCACAAGGCGGGATGACTATTGTCCCCTGACGGAATATGAAGCTCGCCGGCAAGCTCAAGTCCATCGGCTTTCAAGCGAATTTCTTTTACTTCCATTTTTTTAAGGGTCAAAAATAATAGACTCGCCTTCTTCTCCTGAAAATGAGACCCGCTACGAGCCCCAGCAACAAGCCTCCGAGGTGGGCTTGCCAGGCTATCCCGGAGAAGAGGAAAGAAAGGAAGAAGAAGATTAGGATTGCTACCCAGAGTGGAACGGGGACAGGGATGGGAATTATGAGAACTGGCACTCTGGGGACCATTACCGCCAGGGCTCCGCCGAGGGCAAAAATAGCTCCCGAGGCTCCTATCCCTATTGAAAATGGAGCGAGAAGGACAAAGAGGATATTTCCTGCCAGCCCTCCGAGAAAAAATATTGCCAGGAAGCTTTTCTCCCCCGCTACCCGGAGGAAGAAGCTTCCCAGAAAATACAGGCTTATCATATTGAATAATATGTGGGTAAAACCGCCGTGGACAAACATGTTGCTTATTATGGTCCAGGGCTGTTGAGGAAGCACCACCCGTGCCAGGCCAAGAAAGAGGACAACTTTATTGACAACTTGGCCATTTTGTACGATGGGATACGGGCCAATTGCTATCTCCATGGCGAAGATAACGACGTTCAGGGCTATTAAAAACCACAGGACATTTAAATTGACAGTGCGATAGGTTCGCATTGCGCAATTATAGATTAAATCTGGCTTCTGGTTCAACAGGCTGTCTCAAGGAGCTGGCAGCTCATGATGTGTTGTAATATCCGGTGCGGTAAGTTTATAATGGGGAAGATATTCAGGCTGGCAAGATATTTGCTTTGCGGGAATTTTAAGTGAGCGAGCAAAGTCCAGAGCAAAAACGAAAACTCCCCCCAATAGTTATAGTGGGCATAATTCTGGCAGCCCTCTGTGGCATCTCATTGTACATACGCATATACCTGCCTTATGACCAAATTTTTGTCAATGACTGGGTCTGGTTCCGAGAGACTGATGCCTATTATTACATGCGCCACATAGAAAATCTGATCCATAACTTTCCCCACTTCAATTCCTTTGACCCCTACATGATCTACCCCGGTGGTGGTGGAGGACTTATTCGACCATTCTTCGCCTGGCTTGTCGCTGGCAGTATTCTGCTTGTTAGGGGAGCGGCATCAATCCCGTATAGCATGGAAGTTCTGCATAGCATGGAAGTGATTGCCGCTTACATGCCCGCTATTCTGGGCACTCTGATACTCATTCCGGTGTACTTTATCGGCAAGGAACTGTTTAACCGCTGGGTGGGCTTAATGTCAGCCGCCCTGGTTGTCATCTTGCCTAGCGAATTGCTGCATCGTTCCCTGCTTGGCTTTACCGACCACCATGGAGCTGAGGTTTTGTTTAGCACCGTGGGCATACTATTTCTAATAATGGCCATTAAACGAGCTCGAGAAAGAGAGATTTCCTTCGGCCACCTTCTAGGTAGAGACTGGTCAACTATCACCAAGCCTCTCGTCTATACCCTGCTCGCTGGCGTCTTCCTGGGTATATATCTCCTTACCTGGCAAGGTGGGCTGCTGTTCATCTTCATTATATTCGCTTACCTGGTGATTCAGTTCATCGTGGACCACTTAAGGCATAAATCAAGCGACTATCTGTGTATTGTCGGCACTCCTCTTTTCCTTATTGCCTTCCTCATGCTGCTTCCCGTATTGGGCAAGAGCGACCTGGATACCATGTATCGTGTAGCTCTGCCAGTTGCCATAGTGTTACCCATAGTCTTAAGTGTTATCTCACGACTCATAGCAGGCAGGGCTTGGAAGCCTGTTTACTACCCTTTGACCTTGCTGGGACTGGTTGGAATCGGTCTTGCTGTTTTTCATGCCATCAATCCCTCCCTGCTTCAGTCTATGCTCGAAAAATTTAGCATCTTCGCCCCGGGTGGCGCTATGCTGACTGTCATGGAGGTGCAACCCCTTCTTTTCCCCGGCGGTGAATTCACCCTGAGGATAGCCTGGGCTAACTTTACCACCTCCTTCTTCATCTCATTTATTTCCTTTGCCATGCTTATTTATGTCGCTATTAAAGAAAAAAGTGCCGATAAGGTCTTGTTTCTGGTATGGAGCATAATAATGTTAATAGCAGTCCTGGGGCAGCGCCGCTTCGGTTACTACTATGCTGTAAATGCTGCCTTGCTCACAGGGTATTTCTGCTGGAAAATGCTGGACATTGCTGGCTTAAGCAAATTGTTGGCTAAGCCTAAAAAAGTAGTGGAAGCAGTCAAAAAATTCAAGAAGAGAGAAAAGAAAACCAGGGAAAAAGCGAAGCCAAAAACATTTATGCAGCCCAGAGGTGCCTGGGTGAGGGTCATCGTTGTTGGGATAGCCATCTTTTTAATGGTTTTTTTCTGGTGGAATTTCGTGCCTATTAAGTCCGATATCGTCTCCGGGACATGGAGTTTTGGGTTCGCTACAACGAGGGCGGAATCCCAAGTTAGTGGATTGACACTGTCAATTGCCGAGGGGCCAAATTATATTATGAACGAGGGGTGGTATAGCTCGCTTCTGTGGTTAAAGGATAACAGCCCCGACCCTTTTGATGACCCCAATTTTTATTATGAGCTATACCCGACACAGGATGAGTTTGAATATCCCGAGACCGCCTATGGCGTGATGTCCTGGTGGGACTACGGCTACTTTATAATGCAAATTGCCCATCGCATACCCAATGCCAATCCTGGTCAGGCTGGGGCTACCCGTGCTGGCCAGTTTTTCACCGCCCAGAATGAAAGCTCAGCCAACGAGCTCGCGGACAGGTCAGGTTCGAAATATGTGGTGATTGACGATGCAATGGCAACGCCATCAAAGTTCTATGCCATGGCAGAGTGGGCTGGCAAGAGTGTGGATGAGTTTTACGAACTTTACTACCTGCCGCAACAAGATGGTGGGCAATTGGTAGTTTTATACTACCCTGCTTACTACCAATCCACTGTTGCCAGGTTGTACAACTTTGATGGCAAAGCCGTGGTTCCCACGGCGGAATCGATAGTCGTATCTTATGAAGGGGAGGTAACCAGTGGAGAGGAGAAGTATAAGATAATCACCGGTGTGGAATCATTCCCCACCTATGAAGATGCCCAGGCTTATGTCGCAAGCCAGACGTCTGGAAACTATAGAATAGGAGGCGCTAGCCCCTTTAGTAGTATCGTGTCTCTTGAAGAGTTGAACAGCTATGAGCTCGTATACCCACCCGAGGCCACTACAAGCACAACAACTGTGAAAATTTTTAAGTATCTTGGCTCAGACGAGTCCTGAGTAAAAACACAGCCACCATTACCGCTCGGGCGGGATTTGTGGGCTCTCATTTTATAAGCTTGGAATTCAGATGTTACAAACTGGTGGATTATGCTAAACTTGAAGCTGTGGGGTATGAAAGAGGGGTTACTTTGTTACGACTGGAAGAAAAAATCAGGGACAAGTCGGCTACAATAGGTATCGTTGGGATTGGCTATGTAGGGCTTCCATTGGCTGTCGCCTTTGCCATGGCAGGCTTTAAAGTGCTGGGATTTGACATCCGGCAAAAAAACGTGGATTCGGTCAACCGGGGCAAGTCTTATATCGTCGATGTTTCCAGTGACAGCCTCTCCTCGGTAGTGACAGGGAAGCTCCTGGAGGCAACCACAGACCAGAGCCGCCTTGGAGAGGCAGATGCCATCTGCATCTGTGTTCCCACTCCGCTGACCACGACGAAGGATCCCGACCTTTCTTACGTGATTCACGAATCCGAGGCGATATCAAAATATCTCCGGCCCGGACAACTTGTGGTTTTAGAAAGCACTACCTACCCCGGCACTACCAAACAGGTAGTGCTGCCCAACTTAGAGTCATCGGGGCTTCGATGCGGCATTGACTTCTACCTGGCTTATTCGCCAGAGCGCGTCGACCCGGGCAGCAAAGACCATAACGTTAGAAACACTCCTAAAATCGTCGGCGGCATAGACTCCCAGTCCACTCAACTGACTCAGCTTCTTTATTCCCAGATTGCCGGCACGGTACTTCCGGTCTCATGTCCCGAAGTGGCTGAGATGACCAAGGTTTTTGAGAATGTCTTCCGCAGTGTGAACATCGCCCTGGTCAATGAGCTTGCCCATCTTTGCGAGAGGATGGGTTTAAGTGTCTGGGAAGTTATTGACGCCGCTTCTACCAAGCCTTTCGGCTACATGCCCTTTTATCCCGGCCCCGGCATCGGCGGGCACTGCATCCCGCTCGACCCCTATTACCTGGCAAACAAAGCCCGGGAGCTTGATTTCCATACCAGGTTCATCGAACTCGCCGCCGAAATCAACGAGCACATGCCTTATCACGTCGTTTCGCGCATTCTTGAAGCCTTAAACGCCAGAGGCAAAAGCTTGAATGGAGCTAAAATACTTGTCCTCGGCGTAGCTTATAAGAAAGACGTTGAAGATACCCGAGAGTCTCCCTCGTTAAAAATGATTCAGCTTCTTCGTGAAAAAAGGGCTGAGGTAAGCTACAATGACCCTTACGTACCTCAGATTCATGTGCCCGCAGGCGACATGAAATCGGTGGAACTCGGTGGGGAATGCCTGGCCTCGATGGACTGTGTCGTCATAGCCGCTGACCACAGCTGTTATGATATAGGTGAAGTGTCTGCCCGTGCAAAGCTGGTATTTGATACACGCGGAGTCACCAGGGGGCTAAAAGGCAATAATATAGTCAGGTTGGGAGAGTGATATGAGGGCAAAAAGACCGTAGGGACTGATAGACAGCTTGTGCTTATGAGATATGATATCGATATGGCCCCAATCCTGAGAGCATAACCATGAAAATAGTCCTCGTTTGTGGAGCCAGGCCAAATTTCATGAAGATTGCTCCCCTGCTCAGGGCGATAGACAAGCATAACACGCAAAATCTCGGCCTCAAGTTCACTCCTATCCTTGTCCACACCGGTCAGCATTACGACTATGAAATGTCGCAGGTCTTCTTTCAGGACCTGGAGCTGCCCAAACCTGATGTTTATCTCGGAGTCGGTTCGGGTACACATGCCGAACAGACTGGCAAAGTGATGATTGAGTTCGAGAAGGTGCTGCTGAAGGAAAAACCTGACTTAGTCGTAGTAGTCGGTGATGTCAACTCCACGCTTGGAGGTGCCCTGACAGCGGTGAAATTGCATATACCATTGGTCCATGTGGAGGCTGGAGTCCGTCTTTTCGACAAGAGCGTTCCCGAAGAAGTAAATCGGCTCCTGACCGATGCTATTTCGGATTACCTTTTCACATACTCGGTATATGAAAATAACAACTTGAGAAAAGAGGGTATTCCCGAAGAAAAAATCTTCTTTGTGGGTAATGTCATGGTTGACAGCCTGATTCATAACAAAGAAAAAGCTGCTGGGCGTAGTATATTATCTCGACTGGAACTAGACAGCAGTTCGTATTGTGTATTAACGCTTCACCGCCCTGAAAATGTAGATGACAGCGCCAGTCTGCTGAAAATTGCAAATGCTCTGAAGGAAGTATCGGAGCGGATCCCTGTTATCTTTCCTTGTCATCCTAGAACTATCAAGATGATCAAGCAATTCCAAATGAGTCACCTTTTCAAGGTGCATAAAGATGGATACAAAGGCAACTTCAATAGTAAACACATTCACCTCATCGCCCCGCTTGGTTACCTGGATTTCGTTCAACTAATGATGAACAGCAAATTCGTTCTCACTGATTCCGGCGGGATTCAGGAAGAAACTACTACGCTGAACATTCCTTGCTTGACCTTGAGGGACACACCTGACCGCCCAGTCACTGTCAAGGAAGGCACGAATACCATGGTAGGAAAGGACTTTGATAAAATAAAAAGTGAAGTCACAAACATTTTAAATGGTAAAGGTAAAACCGGCAGAGTTCCCGAGCTATGGGACGGCAAGGCGGCGGAGAGGATTGTAGATGTGTTAGCCGGTAGGAGACTATTAGAGCGAACCTAAATTCAAAAGCAAATGAAGAAGATAGATAAACAAACTCTGGACAAGGTTCTAACCGGGCTTTCTGATAACAATATAAGATTCAGTGACTTAAGAAAGCTTATTTTGAGTTTCGAGTTTTATGAACGAATTAAAGGAGACCATCATATTTTGACCAAGTCTGGCGTTGTAGAAATCATAAACTTACAGCCTTTAAAAGATGGCAGAGCTAAGGCATATCAGGTTAAACAAGTAAGGAGTATAATTTTAAGGTATAAGCTTCATAAGGAGGTTAATGATGTATAAGTATGAGGTGATTGTTTACTGGAGTGAAGAAGATGCGGCGTATGTAGCGCAGGTTCCTGAACTGCCAGGATGTATGGCGGATGGAGCGACCTATGAGGAAGCCTTAAAGAATGCTCAGGTAGTTATCGCCGAGTGGATAGAGACTGCAAGGTCATTTGGACGAGAAATTCCAACCCCTAGGGGGAGGCTTACGTATGCGTAATAAATGTGCCCCGTCACACATTAGAGCATTCCGATAGCAACCGCAAGAAGGGTCATTGCCCTGAGCTATGGGACGGCATGACTGCGGATAGAATCGTAGCTGCATTGTCCGAGACGTGAAGGGATTGAGCTGTAAGAATGGTAATATAACTCATGAAAGCTGATAGCAAAAACAGTGGTGAGTATAGTGTCCGAAAATACGACATTCACTTGCTCGAGCAACTGAATGAGGAGTATAGGTCAAAGCCTGTACAGAGCACCTTCATACAATACGACCCTGAATCTCAGCTTGAACTAGCATCTAAGAGACTCCATGAACTCAGTGAAATAGTCGATTTGAAAGAAAGAAACGTGCTGGAGATTGGCTGTGGTAAAGGTTACCTATCGAAAGTACTTGCAGATGAGTATGGCTGCTCTGTCGTGGGTATTGATATATATGAGGATGTCGAATGGCAAAAACTTAGGAATCGCCCGAACTTGGATTATCTGGTACTTGATTTGTCTCAAAGCAATCCCTTTACAGTAGAAAGTTTCGATTTGATTGTGTCTTTTGTGGCATGGGAACACATGATGCATCCTTTCACCATGTTGAAGGAATGCTGTAGAATACTCAAGTCGGACGGGAAGATGTATATCCATGCAAATCTGTACCGTGCTCCGAGAGCTTCACATCTATATAGGGACATATACTTTCCTTTTCCCCATCTGTTGTTTCCGGAGGAAGTAATTGCCGAATTCTGCCTTAAAAACGGGGTATCGAAGAAGTATTTTGATCAGTATTACTATCGAAACAAGCTGACATATGGCCAGTATAAGGAGTATTTCGAGCTCCTCAATCTCGGTATAGAATACGAGCAACTATGGAAAACACCGTTAGATATGGATTTTTACGAACGGTTCAAGGACAAGCTTGAAAAGTATCCTAGATTTGATTTGGAATTGGAAGTTTTCAACGTTCTCTTGGTTAAGGACTCCAAGGGCTCGTCTGGGCGTAATTATTTGAAAGCCGCACTGACCAGGGAGCGCACTGCTAGGAGGGAAGAGGCCAACAGATTCAAAATCGAGCGGAATGCCCTAGCTGCGACGTTAAAAAGTGCCAGAGCGGAAACAACTCGTCTGCAGGCCAAGTTGGTAAAGGAGAAAAGAACGGTACAGGCGCTTAGAAATTCTCTTTCATTTCAACTGGGGAGCATGCTGATTGAAGCCGTCCGCAAGCCCGGGCGCAATACCATCTTGCTGCCATATCGTGTTTTTAGATTGGGCATAAGGGCAGTCAGTAAGAAACGCTCTCCTCCAGTGTCGAAGATAGTTGGTAAAAAGGCATACGTACTGGAGACAGTTGAAGAAAGAATTAACGAGATTAAACAAGAAATGGAAGGTGCCAGAACATATATTACTGAACCGCAAAGGAATGATTTGAAAATCGCGGTTATCATGGACAAATTTACCTACGACTGCTTTAAATATGAAGCTGAGTTAATCACATTCACGCCGGAGAACTGGAAGCAGGTTTTAATTAAGCACCGGCCTGACTTATTGTTCGTAGAATCCGCTTGGCATGGAAACGATGACTCCTGGAGCTATCAAATAATCAATTTAAAACAAAAGCCAGACAATAAACTGCCGGAGCTAGTGTCATGGTGCAAAACTCAGAACATCCCCACAGCTTTCTGGAGTAAAGAAGACCCCGGATATTATAACGATTTTCTTGATGCCGCCAGGCTAGTTGATTATGTTTTCACAACCGATGTTGATTGTGTAGAGAAATACAAGAAGGACCTCGGGCACAATAATGTTTTTTGCCTTCCCTTCGCAGTACAGCCAAGAATACATAACCCGATTGGCAGTGGGGAAAAAATAAGGGATATAGCCTTCGCCGGTTCATGGTATGAAGGAGAGACAGAGTACAGGAAAATCCGAAAGGAACAAATGACCAATATTCTTGCACCGGCGCTGCTGTATGACGTTGATATATACGACCGCTACTTTTCCTTAAATAATGACAGGTATAGATTCCCAGAACAATACCAGCCGTATATTGTTGGAGAGTTGCCCTATGAGAAAATGGTATACGCTTACAGGATTTACGAGATCTTTCTCAACGTTAATAGCGTTTCGCAAAGCCCGACTATGTTCCCGAGGAGAGTTCTCGAAATCTTAGCTTCCGGCACCTATGTTTTAAGCGGTTATTCCAAGGGTATTGAAAACCTCATAGGTTCTGATATCGTTAAGATGCCCTCTGCGCCGGAAGAGACCAGTCGGTGCCTGGAAGAATTACTGGGAAACAAGGAATTGAAGGACAGGCTTGCACATCTGGGCTTACGCAAGGTAATGAAGGAGCATACGTATAAACAGAGGCTTGACTATATTCTGGATACCATGGGCATTAGCAAAACTGCGAAAACGTCCGAAAAGAAGGGGGTCTCAATTATTACCTGCACCAACAAGCTCATATATATGGACAACATACTCGCTAACTATGACAGACAGCAATATCCGGACAAAGAGTTGATTATCGTAATAGGCAACGACCAATTGGATTTACGAGAATGGGAGAAGGAGGCAAAGAAACGCCGAAATGTAAGGGTATGTAGGGTAGACGAAAAGCTACCATTGGGCGCATGCCTCAACTTGGGGGTTGATGAAGCCAGGTTTGAATATATTGCTAAATGCGATGACGATGACTACTTTGCCCCTGCCTATCTAGAAGACATGATGATGGCTTTTGATTACTCTGGTGCCGATATCGTTGGCAAGTGTGCTCGTTACGTTCATTTTGAAAATGGCAACGTACTGGCAATCAAATATCCTGACAAGGAACACAAGTTCACAACTACTGTATCAGGTTCAGCCATGATAATTAAGCGTGAGGTATTCAACAAAGTGAGATTTGACCCTCATAGGCGTGTGGGTGAGGACACCGAATTTTTAGAAAAATGCGTGAAGAATGGAGTTAGGATATATTCAGCGGACAGATTCAACTTTGCTTATATTCGAAAGTCGTCTCCTGACCTTCATACGTGGCGGGTGAGCGATGAAAAGCTACTGGGTGAGACCGGCCAAATTGTCTCTTGCACCAAAGACTATGTCACACATGTTACATGCTGACGTTGAGGTTATGAAGTTCATTACTTAACTTTCAAGGTCAATAATAGGGGTCACTGGGGTTGATATCGCTAAACGGGGTAAAGTATGTTAATTTATGATGACTGGCAAGGGAAAAATGAAGGATTCGTGGGTTTGCAGGGACTACCAGAGTGGCGATGAGCACCAAATACTGAGCCTGTACGAGAAAGTGAACAACAGGAAGATGGCTCTGGACTACTGGAGATGGCGGTATGCTAGAAGCCCCTTCGGCAAAGGCATAATAAAGCTGCTGCTTGCCGATGGGCAACTCATCGGTCATTACGCTGTTACTCCTATGGATATACTGTTTAACAACAAACCCCTGCGAGCCGTTTTCTCGCTACATACCATGACTCATCCCGATTTTCAAAAGCAGGGGATATTCACATTCCTGGCAGAAGAGGTCTATAAGAAGTGTCAATCGGAGGGTTTCAGTTTTGTCTACGGTTTTCCTAACGAGAACTCCTATCATGGATTCAAAAACAAACTTGGGTGGACAGGCTTTGGTAAAATGAACAGCCTGGAGAAGCATCTGGATGCTGAAACTAATTCAAGCTCAAAAGCTGAAAATATTCATGAAATCGACGGGTTTGATTACAGGGTGAACGTATTATGGGATAAAGTAAAAGCTGGCTACCGTGTCATCGTTCCGCGGACCAAAGACTACCTCAACTGGCGGTTTGCCGAGCACCCTACTATAGAGTACCCCAAGTATATAATAACATCTGCAGACTCTGAATTGTCAGGGTACATGGTATTGAAGGTGTATAGAGACGGTAACCGTGTAAAAGGCCATATTGTAGATATGCTCAGCGTGGATGACGAACACACGGTCAAAAGCCTTCTTAACACTGCCTATGATTATTTTACAGAAAGAAAGATAGGAAACCTATCCTGCTGGATGCCAGAAAATTGCTTCTGCGCACGGATCCTCAAGGAAGAAGGCTTTATCAGTAAAGAATTCGATGTTAGCTTTGGTGTCAGAACCTTTAAAAAAGTGGAGAAATCGTTGAATAGTGTTGAGCAGCTGGACAACTGGCACCTAACCATGAGCGACGTAGATGTTTTCTGAGGAGGAAGAGAATGAATATCATAGTATTCAGTCCACATCCTGATGATGCCGAGGTACTAATGGGCGGTACCATTGTGCAGTATACCAGAAACGGGCACGATGTAAAGATTGTGCTGGTCACGGTACCGAGCCAGAGAGAGCGAAGAATTGAGGAATCAAAGAGGGCTGCCGCAATCCTGGGGGCGCAACTTGTCGTGCTAGATGTAGATCCATACCAGCTTCTATTTAGCCGCAAACTGATTGAATCTTTCGACCAAATTGTAGAGGGTTTTCCACCGGACGCTATTTACACAAGTTGGCTCGGTGATTCACACCAGGACCATGTTGTTGTCTCTCAGGCAGCTATAGCGACAGCTAGAAAAAATAACTGCTCAGTATATATGTATGAACAAGCTCTTCCCGGCGGGCTATCGCCTTCGGCTTTCAGGGCACAGGCTTTCGCCGATATCTCGGAAACAATCGACCTGAAGATTCAGAGCGTTCTGGCTCATGAGTCCCAGGTTCAAAATTTCACCGAGCAGTGGATTGAGGGAATAAAAGGCAGGGCAGCATACATGGGGTTCCGAATCAACGTAAAATACGCCGAGGCATTTGAAGTGGTCAAACACATTATGAGTTTTTGAACGTCAATACTGAGTGCTTATGAATTATGAACAACTCGCTCAGACATTGAATAAAAATTTATAGAATATCTTACCGAGCAAGCTGCATTTATTGGCAGAAATTGAAGAAGAAAAAGGGTATATCTACGCATAAAAATGTGCAGCCCTCTACAGCTAGATTAACAGCGACTGAATTAAATGATAAGGCTAATTTAGCTAATCTGGACTGGGTCGCTAAGAACATCGTTAAACGACCTGCCTTCATCGTAGCAAAGAATGTATTGGAGTTTGGCGGAGGTGATTTTTCGCGCATATTCGCACTTGCTTTGGCATTCCCAGATAAAGTATTTTACTCAATGGATTTTGAGTATTCGAAGAACGCAATCAATAATGTTATTAAATATGCTGACCTAAGGAATGTTAATATAATTAAGACGGATGCCAGAAATAATATCTTTAGAGACAATTTTTTTGATTTTGCATTTTCAGTGGCGGTCGGAGAACATATAGCAGAACTTGATCTTTTCTTGAAAGAAACTTATAGAGTATTAAAGCCTGGAGGTGAATATTATTTTGGGCAGGCTCCCTTTTGGACTTCAGTTAAAGGGCATCATTTTTTACATTGGCGTCCTGAAGTATTAGATGTACTCGGTGGATACGAGCACTTGATTCTCAGTGCCGAGGAAATGCGAGGTTATTTGAAATCTTGCCAAAACCTTCCCTTTGATATTGAAAACTGTGTGAGTAGAATCTACTTTAGAGAAGATTTGTCACGGCTATCGGAGCGTGAGACAAAACTTATCATTGAGAGGTCAAAATTTATTGTTGATACCTGGTCTACTCAATATGATGAGTTGTACGACGAACAAAAAGCGCAAGCTGTTGTGAAAAAATGCAGTAAATATATATTAGATGATTTGAAAATTAAGGGTGTTGTTGCTGTGCTGCGGAAACCTCTGGGGGCCGAAAGAAAACTGGAAGCATTTAGAAAGCCTTTCTCATACCGGCTGGGGCAGGCATTGATCCGTCCCATCCGCAGTCCTGGCCGTATAGCGATTCTGCTCTTGTATCGCCTGTTGAAGATGAGCCCGGATGGTCTGAAAAGAGTCATACTAAAGATTACCAGCAAGAGTAAGATATTGACTTTTCTAAAATCTTTTGCCGAAACAGCGACGCTATCTTCAGCCCAACAAAAGCAACTTCGCCCAGTCTCACTAAAGGGCAAAACAACCGGGTACAAAAATAATATCCGAGTAGCTGTTTACGCTGACGCTAATATGAATCTAATTGACGGCTCGTCGGTCTGGACCGCATCCCTGGTGGAAGCACTCGCCGGCTTAGAATATGCCGAGGTCTTCTTTTTTCTGAAATCCAAAGAAAAAAGAGGGTTGCTCACAGAACCGCTGAAAAAATTCAGAAATGTTGAAATCATTACCCCCCCTAAAAATCTTATTAAGGATAGTCTAACACCTGGGACAGCTTTAGATAATATCGAAGACATGGACCGCCGATTGAACTTCGCTGCTATTGTCCTTCGCGGGTTTTCTCTATGTGAAAAGGCTTCGCTTCGCACCAGCTTACATGGTCGCCTGTGGACCTATCTAACAGATATTCCCCAGAAAAACGAAGACCTCACAGAAAGTACGCTGCAGACGCTGGGCAGAATCGCGAGCGCATCGAAATACATACTTTGCCAGACAGAAGAGTTACGCTCATACTGGCAAAGACATGTTCCCTCAGCGCAGGGGAAAATTAGACTTCTGCCACCGATGATTCCCGCCTCCAACTCCAGAAGCGAAGCACCTACCGTAGTCAGACGCATATGCTATGCAGGGAAATTCGCGCCGCTGTGGGGTATATTTGAGATGTTTAAGGCCTTTGATTCGCTACGTGCGGTGGATCCTGAAGTTGAGCTACATATTTACGGCGACAAAATTCACAATCCTACCGAATTGCCTGATTTTCAAAACACTGTTCTATCCTACTTGGAGAAAACCGCCGGGGTAGTCTGGCATCGCGGCCTCGGAAGAGAAGATGTACTCAGCCACATGGCGACAATGGACCTCGGCTGGGCATGGCGTAGCCCCGAGTTAGAAGATAACACGCTCGAACTATCCACAAAGATTCTAGAGTATGGAAGGTGCGGACTTCCTGTCATCTTGTACAGGAATTCGATTAACGAAAAACTGTTGGGTTCAGATTATACTTTGTTCGCCAATACATATGAAGAGCTTGTGGCTCTTCTTCACCAACTGGTCAGCTCCCCTGATGCACTGGCGATAGCTTCAGCGAAAACTCATTCCGCCAGTGAACGATTCACTGTGGGGAAGGTAAGAGATAAATATGTTCGCCCGTTGTTTGGTGACTTGTTGGCGCCCGGAGTCTTGAGCAGACCAAGCAGGCGTGTCTCTATATTAGTGGCGGGACACGACCTTAAGTTTATCGATCGCCTCTGCAGAAAGTTCTTAGAACACGGGTACGATGTCGCCATCGATAATTGGCAGGGACACAATAGACATAATGTCGGTAAAAGTCGAGAGTTGATCAAGGAGGCAGACATCATCATCAGTGAATGGTGTCTGGGAAATGCGGTCTGGTATTCTAAAAACAAACAGCCGGAGCAGAAACATATCATTCGTTTCCACCTGCAGGAAAGAAGTTTAGAATACCCTGAAAAAGTTAATATGCAGAATGTGGACGCCATGATCTTCGTTGGTCCTCATATAAGACGTGAGGCAATAGCTCGGTTTGGATGGGAAAGGTGGGCGGATAAGAAACTAACAGTTATTCCTAATTATGTTGATACCAAAGCACTGGATCTACCGAAAGTTGCTGGCGCACAATTCAGCATCGGTATTGCCGGCATTGTTCCCCAGAGAAAACGGCTCGACCTCGCAGCGGACATCATTGAAAAACTGAGGCAGGAAGACGAACGTTTCCATCTTTACGTCAAAGGTAAAATGCCACAAGAGTATCCTTGGATGTGGGGGCTACGCGAAGAGTTACACTACTATGAAAGTGTGATGGATAGAATCAGGACCTCCGATTTGCTCAAAGATGCGGTGCACTTCGACGGCTGGGGCGATGATATGCCCCAGTGGTACCAGAAAATAGGCTTCATTCTATCCGTCAGCGACTTTGAGTCTTTCCACCTCTCAGTAGCCGAAGGCGCAGCTTCCAGGGGAATACCTCTTATGCTTAAATGGGAGGGTGCTGAAGAAATATACCCTGAAGGTTGGAGCTACTATACAGTTGATGAAATCGTGAATACTATATTGGATATAGTTAAATCCGGCCATTTTGCGGAAATCGCTGCGGCACGATATGCTTATGTGAAACAGAACTTCGATATTGAACGCATAGCACAGGCGTGGTTGGAAATAATTGATCAAGACCAGAAATAATATGTCACTTAACAAGCACTTGGAATCAGCACTGAAAGAGCAAAACAAGCTCAAAAGCCAGCTAAGTGCAGTCAAAAACTCTTTCTCGTACCGGCTTGGAACTATGCTGGTCCAGGCTGTGTACAGGCCCGGCCGCAATACCATCTTACTGCCGTACCGACTGATACGTCTTTGTGTTACAGAATTGAAGAAACGGAAAGCGAGGGCAGATAAGAGCGTCAAATATACTGAAATCAGACTGACAAATGTGACGCTAAACGCTGGTACGGCCATGATAAAGAAAAAATATATCGAACGTTTTGGGATGGACGAAAGTCATTCTGGAAGTTATCACGAAACTGACTGGAGACGTATTGAGTATATAAGCTCTTTGCTTCCAGAGGCTAAATCTGTTCTCGACATAGGCATAGGTAACGGTGCTTTTTTAAATCTTCTGATGTCGTTAAACAGATTCCAAACAATTCTAGGACTAGACATAAGACGACACTCAAAATTCATCACGGTATTCGAGAGCCGGTTATATCAAATCATTTATGCGTCCGTTACCAATCTCCCTTTGGCAAATAAGTGCATCGACGTCGTGACATGTATGGAGCTTCTGGAACATCTTGACAAGGAATCATTTCTGGCAGCATTGACTGAACTCCGTCGCGTAGGTCGCTTCCTGGTAGTCACCGTCCCGTATAATGAGCCCGAGCCACGGCCTTCATACCACAAGCTGAGATTCACAGATGGTGACCTGTTGACTTATTTCCCACATGGCGAGTTCATTCTTCTAAAGAGGTCAACAGGCAATCCATGGATGACAATCGTGGAACGCTCATGAGCTTATGTGGGAAATGAAAGTATGGATGTTCGTTTATAATAACTGCCGGCATGATGCACGGGTGCTGAAGGAAGCGAAGACATTGGCTGAAGCCGGGCACGATGTGGGAATCATCGCCGTCATGGACAAGGACACAGAGCCTTGCGAAGAAAGAGACGGGTTCAGAATTCTGCGGGTGGATACGTCACCCGCGGGGGAGCGTCCGGTTGGCGTGGAAGGCAGACCACCGTCCCCCGGGCTGTTGTGGAGGTTACCGGTGAAAGCTTACCGTGCCTTTGCCCTTCTTCGGTACTACCGGCGCGCCCGGGGAATTGTGAAAAACAAGCCAGCCGATATTTATCACTGCCACGACCTGGATACCCTGCCCCTGGGCTATATGGCAAAACGGCGGCACGGCGGCAGACTGATATATGATGCCCACGAGCTTACCACCGAACTGGCTTATATTTCAAGTCTGGAAAGGGCGGGGTGGCGGCTGCTGGAGCGGTTCCTGATACGCCGCACCGACGAGGTTATCGCGACCGGCACCTACCGTGCTGAGTACCTTGCAAAGAAATACCGGGTTGCCGCCCCCACCGTCATATTGAACTGCCCGCCTCTACCAGCGGCAGAGGCGTATAACCGGGCTTTGCGGGAAAAGCTGGGCCTGGTGGATGACACAGTGCCCATTATACTGTACCAGGGAGGCTTCACCGGGGGAAGAGGGCTTGATAAGCTGGTGCTGGCGGCTGCGTACCTGGACAGGGGCGTGCTGGTGCTGATGGGTTGGGGAGATCTGGAGGCGGAGCTCAGGAGCCTGGTAGAGAAGATGGGGTTGGAGCAGCGTGTCTATTTCACCGAGCCTGTAGCTCCCGACCGGGTAGTATATTACTCCGTGTCAGCCAGCGTGGGCGTGGTGATATATCTACGCACCAGCCTGAACAATTACTACGCTACTCCCAATAAGCTGTACGAGTATATCAGCGCCGGTCTGCCGGTGGTCAGCAGCGATTTCCCCGCCCTGAAGGAAGTTGTGGAGGGGTACAGGCTGGGTTGTACATTCGACCCGGAGGAACCGGAGAGCATTGCCGCGGCAATCAACCGGGTACTTGCCGACGAGCAGCGGTATGATACAATGAAGAAGAATGCCCTGGAGGCAGCCAGGATATTCAACTGGGAGACGGAGTCCAAGAAGCTACTGGAGATTTACCGGAGGTTGAGCCAGCATCCCGATGATAGAACAGCTTAAAAACATCTGGCAGAGACGGGAACTGCTATACTATATAGTCAGGTTTCAGATGAAGGCCGAGAAAAAGAACAAGGTTCTCGGCTTTGTGTGGAGCTTCCTGGACCCGCTCCTGTTGTTCTTCACCTATTTAATCTTGGTGCACTATATCTTCGGACGGGGTGGTCCCGATTTCCCACTTCTGCTTTTTATCGCCCTGCTGTCCTGGAAGTGGTTCGCCTCCTCCCTGAGCCGTTCGGTTGTCTCCATAACTTCAAAAGTAGGGCTGATACAGAGCGTGCGCTTTCCACTGGTTATACTGCCGCTGTCCGGTATTATTATCGGCTTTTTTGAGTGGCTTTTCGGCTTCGTTATTCTGGTGCCCATGCTCTTTATATTCGAGGCATCGTTTACGGTAAACATACTCTGGCTGCCGGTGCTCTTGCTCATCGAGTTTGTAGGCATCGTCGGGATCTGCCTGATAATGGCTGTGGTGGGGACCTACCTCTCGGACCTGGGCAATATCATCCAGTTCGTTATCAGGATATGTTTCTATCTGTCACCCATTTTATACTCGGTTGAGGAAAGGGTCCCGGAAAGGTTTACCACGCTGTACATGCTGGGCAATCCCTTCGCCGGGCTGCTGGAGTCATACAAGAACGTTTTGGTTCTCGGCACGCCGCCCACCGAGTATGCCCTGGTTGGCACGGCGGTTTGTGTAGTACTATTCCTGATAGGGCTGTGGTACTTTTCCCGAGATGAACACAAGCTGGTGAAGTCAATATAGAATGATAAACGTCAATGACCTGGGAATCAAGTTCAAGATGGAGAAACGCCGGCGCTCCGGGGCGCTCGCTTTTCTTCTCGAAAGGTCTCACAACCGGCAACGGTCGCCTCGTGAGTTCTGGGCGCTCAGGCACGTGAGCTTCACCGTGGAGCGCGGGGACACCGTGGGCATTATCGGCAGGAACGGCTCGGGCAAGAGCACTGTGCTGCGGGTGATAGCCGGGGTGTATCCGCCCGACGAGGGCAAGGTCTCCGTTAACGGCGAGGTCTCTACCCTCTTCTCGCTGGGCGCCGGCTTCCAGCCCGAGCTTTCCGGGCGGGACAACATCTATCTGAACGGCATTATGGTAGGTCTGAAAAAGGATCGAATCGAAGAAATATTTGACGTCATTATCGAGTTCGCCGAACTGGGTGATTTCATCGACATGCCGGTGAGGACTTATTCGTCAGGCATGCGTGCACGGCTCGGCTTTGCTATTGCCATGCATAGCGATAAGGACATTGTGTTGATTGACGAGATTATGGGCGCGGGCGATGCCGCGTTTAAGCAGAAAGCTGATGTTGAGATGAGCCGGATTATCGGGGAGAGGACGGTGATAATAGTGAGCCATAACATGAGCACTATCGAGAAATTTGCCAACAAGGTAATCTGGCTCGACAGGGGCGTTATGGCTGCCATGGGGGAACCGAAGGAGGTGATAGAGCAATATCTGGCAGCGTCCAAGGTAAAGAAACGGCCTCCTGATGAATACTAGGTCACGGCCTGGCAACAGGGGCGTTAGTATGGCGCCCATCGATAGTTCACTAGTGCTGGTCGATGTGGGCGGGAAGGCTATCCAGAATTGCGGCGAACCTCTTTGCCATCTCCCGGTGGCTGTATTTATTGGTCTCAGCTTCATCGCCGCTGTAGCTTACGGCGCCGGTTGATTTGTATTCTTGATACAATGGTAGCAGCAAAGCCTTTATATCTTCCCCGGTTTGCCCGGAGACACCGGCTTTAGTTTCATCCAGTAGCTGGTCAACCACATCGGGAAAGCCACCCACGGCGAGTACAGGCCTCCTGGCTGCCAGATATTCAAAGATTTTAGCTGTATAGACCCCCCGCTGTTGAGTATCGCTCCATTTTAACAACAGAAGTAACTGCGACTCTCTTTGCTTCTCTAGGGCAACTTCCCTGGGTACTATGCCGAACTGTTGGACTATGCCTGTTAGTCCATAACGTTCTGCTTGCTTATCTATCCAGCCTGCCTCAGGTCCGTAGAATCTCACTTCTATATCGCTGGCATCCATGCTTCCCTCGGTAATCAAATCACGCAAAGCAGCAAAAAGAGGTGCCGGGCTCTGCTTACCGGGGTAGAGATTGCCTGTGTAGGTTATGGTGAATTTGTCGGTTAGATTTCCCGGGGTGGTGTTTACCTCCGCCGGGTCAAATCCGTTGGGAATGCTGTGCACAGGCTTTTGCCTGTGAAGGGCGCTCAGTTTTTCTGCGGCAGGCTGGGATACTGCCACCAGTGCGTCAGCCATAGATAGCGTATTTAGCTCCAACCTCCTCTCGATAACTTTACGCAGGGGACCATATAGATAGTAGGGATTTTGCGTCCATAGGTCACGGAAATCGGCAACCCAGGGTATTTTGAATTCGTCTTTCAACTTTTTGGCGATTATGTGGCTAGTTACTGGAGGTGAGGTGCTAATAATCGCCTTTATTGGTTGCTGTCGCAAGATATCCTCGCCGGCTTCGACAGCGAAGCGCTGCCAGCCCTTTTGTGGGTCGGGATAGGCAATAATTCCCCCGATAGTTGCCAATATAAAGTCCAAGGGAGACTTTTCTGACCTTATCTTTAGCTTATTCTTAACTTGAGCTATTAAGGGACTTTGAGAATCAAGCTTAAGCAGTCTTTTCCCGAAGCCAAGGGAATCATGATATTGCGTCTCGATAACTTTAAAGTGCGGGTCTGGCTTGCTAGGCAAGGCTGCTGTCAAAATTACTGCCTCCCACCCGAATTCCGGTAGGTACCTGGCAAGACCCAGCGGGCGCAAACTAGCTACAGCGGGCTGAGGCGGAAAGTGATATGCTATAATAAGAACTCTTTTCATAGTCGGCCACTCAGGGAAATATTCTCGGCTAATTTCATCACCGATAAGCGAGAGTTATTCATTATCATTTCTCAACTAGGCTGGTGTACAATTTTATATATTCGTCAGTAATTTTATCCCAATTGAATTTTCGCTCAGCAAGTATTCTGGCGTTTTTCCCTAGTTTCTCTCTTAATTCTGCAGCGGCGAGTAATCTACACAATTCTTTTGCCAGTTGTCCCATGTCTCTTGCTTTAACCAGGATTCCTGTTTCATCCGTTGTGATGATTTCCCTTGTGCCGCCGACGTCTGTGGCAATTATGGGAAGGCCGATGCTGGCGGCTTCCATCACAGAGATTCCTAACCCCTCGGAATACGAAGGATTGACAAAGATATCTGTGGTGCTCAATATCTCAATAAGCTCAGCTTGATTTTTTTGCCCTAGGAAAAGGATGCTACTATGACAGTCAGTTTGCTGAGCCAGTTTTTCCAGTTCAGCCCTGTAAGGACCATCACCAACAATTAGTAGCTTTGCCTCAGGGACAGTCTCTTTGATCTTGCTGAACGCAGAAATCAAGTCCTGCACTCCCTTAGCATAGACCAATCGACCGACGAAGGTGATTACCAGAGCGTCGTTGGTGATGCCCAGCTTCTGTCCGTAATTTGCGTCTTCTTTTTTCTTGAAAATGGTGGTGTCAATGCCATCATGAATTAGCTGTGTGGTGGTAGCTCCCAGGTGCTTTAGGAACTCACAGGCGGCTTCAGATACCCCTATATTGCTTCTGGCTGAGTTCACTATCAGGGCTCCTATGCTATGGTCGTAAGCCCGACTAATTAAATCTATGATTTTGTTTGAGACGAGGCTGTGTCTTGCTCCATGCTCTGTATGCACAAGAGGAGTCCTTTTTAATTTAGCAAAGATTAAGCCCAGAAACGAAGTAATAAAAAATCTGGTCTGGGTATTTATGACATCATAATCTTTGTGTAGAAGTCTTCGCAGAATTTTGAAGCTTGTTGGGCAGGGCTTAGGAATAGGATATACAGAGTTCAAGGCATTCCAGCAAGGGAGACGATAGATATGAATACCGTCCAGCTCCTCGCAGGCGGGTGCGCTCTCCGTGTTACACGTGAGGATATCTATTTCATAATCCCTTTGCACAAGTCTTCGTGATAATTCATACACAATCTTCTCATAGCCACCGACATGAGGATGAAAATAGGCTGCGAAGATAAGTATCCGTTTCATCTTGGTCTTTCAAAGCGAGGTTTGATTACCTCAATTAGTCAATAGTCTAGAGTCGGGAGTTAGATTAGTCAAGGGAAAGGTTAGAGTATTTGGGCAGTTCCTAACCGTCGTTGGGGGGAGAGTAGCGTTTGCGAGGCGAAGCCGAAGCAAACTAAATGAGATTCCTCGCTTACACTCGGAACAGGCTCCGCAATCCCGGAGATTGCCACGCTCTTCTAGCGAAGGGCTCGCAATGACAGAAGGGGGTATGCAATGGTGAAGTGGAAGACAACTCGCAATGACAAAGAAGAACGCAACGCCAGGTTTATTTTCGCTGGTTTCGACACTGGAACTAACGGTGTCCTGAATGATGTTATTGGTTCTTGATGGGCTGATTTATACTCTGGTTATTTTCGCCTGCTTAAGGCGTTCAGGATTATGCCGGTGAAGATGCTCAATATACCAGTGATGATGAGCAGAGCGGTCAGTATGATGCTGCCTATAGCCAGGGCGCCTGTTGTGGCGGCTATATTAATCACCCTGATGCCGGTGATGAGACCAATCACAAGCAAGATACCGCCGGCCAGTCCGAAGAAGAACAGGGGTCTCCTCTGCGAAATCATGGTCATTACCCGAGCGAGAATGCCTACGCCGAGTCTTACCGGGTTGAGGGTCGAGCCATCTGTCGTATATATATTTGAGATTGGCACCTCGGTTATCTTGAAACCTTTATCCGCAGCGCGAGCTATCATCTCTGATTCTACGGCAAATCCCTTCTCTTTCAATCCAAGTTCATTTATCGCCTTTGGTGAAAGGGCTCTGAAGCCGGATTGAGCATCGTAGATATTGTTCTTTGAAAGGATACGGATTGAATGCAAAATAACCTTTTGCCCGATGCGGCGATAGGTGGCGGTCTTCTTCTTTTCAGCCTCTCTGGAGCCAATGACAAGGTCAAAACCCTCCGAAATGGGTTTGATGAGAGAGGGAATCTCATTGGGGTTATGCTGGGAATCAGCGTCGAGGAGAACGAGGATGTCTGGATTTCTCTTCTTTGCTTCTGCCAGTATGCTCTGGATGGCTGTTCCTTTGCCTCTATTTTCGGCGTGGCGGATTACGGTGGCACCAGCAAGCTCGGCAACTCTGGCGGTGTTATCCGTGCTTCCGTCGTCAACAACGATGACCTCGTCCACATATTGCCTTGCCTGGAGTACTATGCTTCCGACATAGCTTGCTGCATTATAGGCGGGTATGCCAGCCAGGATGCTAATCTTTTCCTTATGTCTTGTGCCTGAAGTCTGAAGCACAGAGTCTTTCATTCCACCTCTATTTCAAAGTTACCGATTTTGCCAGATTGCGGGGTTTATCAGGGTCGCATCCTTGATTGATAGTGAGGTAATAAGCCAGGACATGAAAATTCCTTGAACCAATAATTAGGTCAGCTTTATTTTGAAGGATAGGGGCGATTACGCTTGGTATATCTTCTGGATAATGAGCACCAGCGCCATCGAGGAATACAAATATATCCCCGGTAGCAGAGCCGGCTCCACTTTTCATATGCGCACCTTTTCCTAAACTTCTATCATGGGAAAGCGTCATCGCACTACCGATGGAGTTTGCCTCATCTCTTGCTGGTATGATTACACTCACCTTTCCATTCAATGGATGAATCCGCTCCTAACAGCCTGCCAGCCAGTCTTTGATCTCCTCTATGCTTAACCTCTCTCCAATTTGGGAACTTTCGCTCTTCAAATTTGAAACAACATTTGTTTCAAAAGAGGAGAATAATTTTTCATGCACTTTTTCTCCTTCCCGCAATCCAGTAATCTCCATCCTGGTTTTCTCATTTCCATACAACTCAATTACGGCCTTTGCCAAATCTTCTAGCGTAGCTACTTTTTGAAATGGGACATATATTTTCCCGCTTTCACCTCGTTCGATAATTTCTATAATGAAGTCAGCTAAAGTATTTACATTGATAAAGAACCTAGTCATTTCCAAACTAGTAACCGTTATTTTATTACTTTGCTTTATTTGATGCTTCCACTTTTCTATTACGCTACCGCTTGAGCCAAAGATATTACCACTTCTTACGACTATATATCTTCGTTCTGCATCTTTCCGAGACTGTTCCAAGATTAGCTTTTCTAGTAGGAGTTTGGTGGCACCATAGCACCCGCTAGCTTCTATAGCTTTGTCCGTCGACATTCCTATAAAGGTATGCCCAGCAAATAACTTTAGCAAATTCATCACTGCAATAGTATTGATAGAAATAGCCTCTGATGGATATAACTCACAGAAATTAACGTGCTTCATTGCCGCTAAGTGTATTACAGTATCAACTCCTCTCGTGGCATATTTTAGTGTATCAATTTCTCGTATGTCACCTATAATAGGTTTTAATCTATCGCTATCACAATGTACTATTGTTTCTGTCATATCGTGTTCGTGCCTGGAAAGTGCTCTGACTTCGATGTCGCTATATTTGTTTAGTAACCCTTTTATCAGATACCTGCCCAAAAAGCCACCCCCGCCGGTTATTAAGACTTTATCCATTTGCTCCTCTAGTCATCACGATATTCGTATTCAGAATCTCAATTACTTACTTCACAGTTACCGATTTTGCCAGGTTGCGGGGTTTGTCAGGGTCGCATCCTCGATTGATAGCGAGATAATAAGCCAGGAGCTGAAGAGGAACTACGGCGACCATAGGATAGAGTAATTCATCAACTTCGGGAATCTTGACCCAGGAATCATAAATATCGCTTTCCTTGTCGGAGACACCGATGATATAGGCGCCGCGTGATTTAGTCTCCATGGCATTGCTCAGGGTTTCGAGAAAGGTATAGTCGGCGGGGCAAATCACTACTACCGGTGTACCAGGCTCGATAAGGGCTAAGGTGCCGTGCTTGAGTTCCCCGGCGGGCATACCTTCAGCATGGATATAGGAAATCTCCTTGAGCTTCAAGGCGCCTTCAGAGGCGATGGCAAAGTTAATTCCTCTGGCTATGTAGTAGAAATCGTTCTTATCTTTCAGCTTCTGGCTGAGCTTGATAAGCTCGCTTTTGTTCCAGTCCAGAACCCTGGTTATCTCGCCGCTCAAATCCGTAAGCTTAGCTGCCGCTTCGTCAAAAGAGTCAACCATGGCGAAGGACAACAGGTAAAATATGGCTAGTTGAGACAGGAAGGATTTAGTAGCGGCTACGGCTATCTCGGAACCACAATTCAAGTAAATGACCTGGTGGCTCATGTCAGCCAGTATGGAGTTAGGCCGATTGACTATGGAGATAACTTGAGCCCCAGCGTCTCTGGCTGCCTTTACCCCTTCGACTACATCAGCGGTCTCGCCACTTTGGGAAACAGCGATAACAACGGTGCTTTTGTCCACGGAGTCGGCGAAATAACCGAACTCAGAAGCCATGACTACATCACAGAACTTCTTGCCCACTCTGGAAAAGAGGTATCTGCCGACCAGAGCAGCGTAGCGGGAGGTGCCACAGGCAGTTATAATCACCTGCCTTGCCCTCAGAATGTCCAGGGCAATCTTGGTGAAGCTCTTCTCGTCCTGATGGACTATTTGGCTAAGTACCTGAGCCTGCTCCATTATCTCCTTGAGCATAAAATGCTGGTAGCCTCCTTTATTGCTCTCAGCCCAACTATGGTCGAGTTTCCTGGCTTGCTTAACCAGCTTGTTTCCCTGGGCATCGAAGAATTCGATTCCTTCTTGTGTCAGCATCACCACCTCGTTATCCTCTAAACTCATCACCTGATTGGTGTATTGTGAGAAAGCCAGGGCGTCGCTACTAACATAATAATCAGGGGCGTCAGTGCCCACAATCAGGGGAATGTTCTTCCTTATGCCTATGATTTTGCCGGGGTCGTCAAGGGATATGACCAGAAAGGCATAGGAGCCCTCAAGCCTTGGAGCTATATTTAACACAGCTTGTTCCAGGGAGCATCTGTTTTTGAGCTCATCTTCGAGGAGGTGAGGGATGATTTCGGTATCTGTTTCTGAAGTAAACTTGTGTCCCATTTTGGTGAGTTCCTGGCGGAGCTGCTGATTATTCTCGATGATGCCATTGTGAACTACAGCCACTCTGCCACCGCAATCGGAATGAGGGTGAGCGTTGAATTGGGTGGCAGCACCATGGGTTGCCCAGCGAGTATGCCCGATGGCTATATTGCCGGGAAGGCCTGCCAGGTTCTGTTTCTGGATGACTTCGTCAACTTTGCCGACATCCTTCCTTATCAGCAACCTGCCATCGCACAGGGAAGCTACGCCTGCTGAGTCATAACCACGATATTCCAGACGCTTTAAAGCCTCGAGAACAATGGGAACTGCTGGCTTCTGACCACAATAGCCAATGATACCGCACATCTTAATCCGTTAACCTTCGTAATAATTCTTGCCTTTTGCCTTCGTCGAGTCTTGTTTCGTTGTCCTCTACCCGGTATCGGGACTCAAGCAATGCTATCTTATTCGCCTCAAGGTCCTGGCGCAAACATACCTGGGGTCCCACGAAAGAATCAGGGCCTACTCGAACCCCGGGCATGAGGCTGGCATTTACTCCGATGCGGCAACCTCGACCCACAATTGCCCCTAGTTTATCATAGCCAGTATCTATCAGACTACCGCCGACTTTTATCTGGATATTCCCTTCGTCGAGTCGGAAGTTAGCCAGCACGGTGCCGGCACCCAAAGAGCAATTGTCGTCCACTATGGAGTCACCAATATAGTTGGAGTGGGACCAGCAATTATCGCCGATGTAAGAGTGCTTTACCTCAGTGGAATAGCCAATAACGGAGTTAGAACCAATATGGCTGTAGTCTCGCACCAGGGCATTATTGCCAATGATTGAGTTTGCCCCGATATACACAGGACCTCGGATCACAGCATTTTCCAGCACCTTGACATTATCGCTCAGGATAACTTTTCCTTCGATGTTCGCTTTCTCGGAGACACGGGCTGAGGAGGCTATATAAGGTTGAGCGTTGTCCAGAAAATACTCCATTACTTTGAAGATATGCCAGGGATATTTTATTGGTGCCCAGAAATCGTTGTAGGGAATCACCTTGATCTTATGTCCTGCCTTTACCATGTTGTCCAGGGCGCATTCATAGACATCATCGCTGGTAGTCTGTACAGTTTCAATAGAGCGTAGGAGCTCCTCCGAGTTATTATGGCAGTGAATCAAGATGTTTACTAGGTTGCTGGGTTCCTCGCCAGGATTGGGCTTTTCCACGATGTGTAGTAACTCATTTTGAGAATTTACCTGGAGGTAGCCTCCCGGGAAGTAGTTCTGGACTTGATAACCCAGAATATAGGAGGAGGCAGTGGTTTTTTCGGCTTCGGTGATGATTTTGGTGTACGCTGGGCTTGAGAAGACATCATTGGGATTTATTACCAAAAGCTGCCCGTGCAGGAAGGGCTCAGCGCTTTTCAGAGCGTCAGCGATGCCCGATGACTCCTTTTGCAGAGCGAGGTCGGCTTTTACCCCAGGAATTTTTTTGGTTATTTGCTCTATCTTCGCTATGTTTTCTGGATTCCCAATGATTACAAAATGACCTAAACCTGCCTCGCAGGCTACTTTTATTTGATGTTCGAGCAACGGCTTCCCAAGGAAATCAAGGAGGAACTTGTCTTCAGCAATGGGAAACATCCTCTTGCCGCGGCCGCCGCAAAGAAATACCGCTTTCACCTGCTAGCCTCCACCAGACTTTGAACGAGTTCTTTGCCTTTGCTTACAAGCCCATCGGTCTGTGCCTGCGATGTTGACTCGGAGACTACTCGGATGACAGGCTCGGTGCCACTAGCTCTGATAAGCATCCAGGAATCAGGAAATTCCAGCCTCAGGCCGTCAAGAGTATTTATCTCATCGGGAGCAAAAAGGTAAGCCTTTTCCTTTACCTGAGCCATGACCGACTCTCTGAGTTCATTAGGACAAGGAACCTTTGCTTTTTCGAAGAATAGCCTAGGAATACCTTGGAAGAATTGCCTGATTTCGCCGGCATTGCTGAGCTGACTTAACAGGATGAGGGAAGCAAAAATGCTATCGGGGTAATAGCCCGCCTCGGGGATGATGTAGACGCCTACCTGCTCCACTCCTAAGGCAGCATCGAGCTCCTGGGCTAGATGAGCGACGGCGACATCACCGACTCTGCCTCTGACCACTTCCACCTCAAGGTCCTTCACTGCCAGGTCAAGAAGAGTTCCAGTTTCTACGGTGGTAGCAATCCTTTTCTTTCCCGTTCGCTTGACAGCCAGTCTAGAGATGAAGGCGATAGGCTCGTTGAAACCGAGGAAACCTTCTTTGTCGCAGAAAACAACGCGGTCGGCATCGCCATCAAAGCAAATAGCTAAGTCAGCATTATGTTGTCTCAGGAAATTAACTGTGCCCTGGAGGGTATCCGCTTTCGGCTCGGGACTTCTCCCTGGGAAAAGGCCATCTGGCTCGTCATTTATAGGTGTCACGTCAAGGCCCATCTGAACAAAGATGTAGCTGGCAAACTTGGAGGCAGCGCCATTGCCAGGATCAACGACGACTTTTAGCCGGTGATTAAATCCTGGCAGGGAAAGCTTTCTTTTAATAAAGAAAAGGTATCTTTGTTGCATATCCCGTGCTTGCTCCAAAGTTCCTCTCTTCCCTTGGCGGAATTTCTGCTCAAAATAGACTTTCTCTATCTCCGCTTCTTGAGCTTGGCTATATCCCAGCGAATCCTCGGTGAAGAGCTTGATTCCATTGAACTCGGGTGGATTATGGGAAGCCGTGACCATAATGCCAGCGGCGAAGCCCGATTCCCGGGTGAGCACTGCCAGCGCCGGGGTAGGCAAAATGCCTAAATCAACTACGTTTATGCTACAAGAAAGCAAGCCCGCAGTAACCGCCTCCTTAATCATATCCCTGCTTATTCTGGTGTCGGTAGCGATACAAATTGTGGAGGCTGGAGGCAAGGTAGTGCCTATGGCCAAGGCAACCTGGCGGCAGAAATCAGGTGATAAATCTTGGTTGACTACGCCCCGGATGCCACTGGTCCCAAATAATCTTCTCGTGTGCATTGCCTGTCTTAAACTAAGTTAAATAGAAGATAGCACGGAATTAAGCGCTTGGCAACAATCACACGGTATAATAACATATGTTAAACTATGCTTCCCGGTCATAAGCAGCGCTGTTTTGGAAGCATATAATGACAAAGGAAATAGCTTGGGTTCTGCTAGCCACCGTTTCGCCCATTAGTGAATTAAGGGGTGGCATTCCGTTAGGCATATTAAAGTATGAGCTAGACCCCTTGTTTATCTTCTGTATAGCGGTCATCGCTAATGCCCTGATATTCTTCCCCGTCTTTTTTGCCTTGCGTCTCTTTTACGATAAGTTCCTGTACCGAATCCCTTTGTTCGACAAGTATCTGGATAATCTAAGAAGACGAGGTGAGCCCAAAATAGAGAAATATGGCTTCTGGGGATTATTTTTGTTTGTGGCTATACCTTTGCCTATCACCGGGGCATATACTGGGACTATTTTGGCTTGGCTACTGGGCATGGATTGGAGAAAAGCTTTCCCTGCCGTTGGGCTGGGTGTGATTGTGGCTGGTGTCGTAGTACTCTTAATAACGCGCTTAATAGAGTTGGGGATACTCAGCGTCCCATGGATTTTTCCAAGCTGGCTGAATTAAATTCCAATAAGCAATTCAGAAACGATTTTTGCTGTGGGCGGGCATAACCACAACCCTAGATATGGTCGGTACTGAAAGGCTGGGTATCTTTCGTATAGATACCCAGCCTTTCAGTGGTTCTGCCACCTACGATATTAGCTTTAAGCCTTCCCTATTCTGAACATCTTGGTCCCGCATACGGGACATACGCCTTGAGTGGCCGGCCTGCGGTTCTTCATGATTATGCTTCTGGTATTCTTCATTTCCCTTTTGGCGCGGCATTTCATGCAGTATGCTTGCATCTGTTCACCTCCCTTTTTATAAAAGAATAAGCCATCGTTACACGAATGTCAATAGTTTTTTCTTAAATATCCCACAATTATTGTAAAAAGTCTCGTTGCTTATGCGTATTATTCCCAATTCCAACTCGGGGAGGAAGTTCATCAAATGGTTTGCCACAAGTTAGATGTGAAGTTGCTGTAGCACCTGACGTGCCTTTTGACTTGCCCGGGCGCGGTGGCTGATTTGATTTTTCATCTCCAATGGAAGTTCGGCCATGGTCTTACCTATCTCAGGAAGAAAAAAAATAGGGTCATAGCCAAAACCATTTTCCCCCTTAGCCTCAAGGGCAATCATGCCATGACACTCGCCATAGCATACCTTAGATTGACCTTCTGGAGTAGCTATAGCAATGACGCACTTAAAACAGGCTGTTCGTTGCTCCCAGGGAACGCCGTTAAGTTTAGCTAAGAGAAAGCTCACCCTTTCCGCATCGGTAGCAGCTTCACCCGCAAAGCGAGCCGACTTAACACCCGGCTCCCCGTTAAGGGCATCCACCTCCAGTCCTGAGTCATCGGCAAGAGCGGTGAGCTGGCTTAATTTGGCATAAGTAATGGCTTTTAACCGAGCATTTTGTTCGTAGTTGTTCCCCGACTCGGTGACGATTTTTGCTATTCCTTCTTCGGCCAGCGTGGTTATTTGGCAACCAAGACCATCCAGGAGAAAGCGATATTCCTTGATTTTCCCTGGATTGGAGGTAGCTAAGAGAAGCTTCGGCATTCTGTCGTTAGATGTCTTGAAATCTTGGTGCCAGCTTCTTCGCCACTTCGGGCATGGTGGTGTATTCCATTTCCTCAAGCGGCAGGCGATGTGGTTCAAACGGGCCCATTCGGCGCAGGAAATCCGCCACAATGTTTGCTTGATGACGAACCTCATCGAAAGCAGGGTCATCGAAGAGGTCACGAGGCCCGACGAGCTTGCCATTAGCAAGTTGGAAACCAGCGGCTATTACTCTTGGTGGACCGTCAAAGCGGCAAGGATTGCTTTCCCTGACAGCTACCGGCATTAACGGGCCGTGGTGTGAGCCTCTCATCCAGCCTTCTACTATGTTAACAGAAGCAAAGGGTTCCAGTATTTCACCCACGGCGGGGAATTTTCCCTGGGAGCGAACGATACAGACAGGGTCATCCTTGCCTATGTATCTACCTGCCATGAGAGATAATCTCTGAGTAGAGGAGACAGCAGCGATTTCACCACTCTCCTTATGGTACACCGCTTTAACGGCATAGCGGCCTGGTGCGCCAAGAAAAACTAGCATGTCGTAAATTTCCTCGGGAGCGTTAAACCTAATTTTTTTGTGCTCTTTGACGTCGTGGACTTCAAAGGTGAAGCCAGAGTGCATATTGGAGGCAATAACTAGCCCGATGGTGTTGAAAGGGTCAGCAAATATTTTATATAGCGGCAGATTCCAGGCGCCAGATGCCGTCTTATCTGCCATAAATATGATTATGGTTTCAGCCTCGCGCTCGGAAAATTGCATCTCAGCCGTACCAGGTCCCATTCCTTTGATGTTACCGGAGAAAGCATCAGATAGAAGGTCCTGCCCGGCACCATGTAGCTTCAATCTCTTAGCTACATCGGTGCATTCCACAAACGTATCCCAGGCCAACTTGTGGATTTTCTCGCTATCCTCGCCCTGCTGATGGGTCATTATCAACTGGAGGTCGTCGCCACAAACTGTAACGTGATGGTCTATGAGCAGCCCCTGGTTCTGGGCATGTTCCAGTTTTTCCTTAGCCTTTTGTATTACATCGGGGTGGCTGGAAGAATGTCCGACATAGCCACCGACATCTGCTTTGATAACGCTTAAAGTTAATTCCATTTCACCTCCTTGCTTTAGTTTAACAATGGAAAGGGGTGAACGTCAATCCGGGATAAAAATTAGCCCCTCTTCAGTGCTACCTAAAACCTCCACCCTATTTTGGTGATAGAGCAAAGCAGTGTAAGCTGCCACTGCGGCATCGCACAGGTCGTGGTCTAACGTGTCTAAATATGGCTTAAGACCAGGTAGAATTTCTCCTAGCTTATCCCTAAGGAAGCTCATCCCTTGTTTGGTAGTTTTCCGGGGTATGGTTTTACCAAAGAGGCGGACTTTGCTGGCAAAGGGATAGACCTCAATGACTTGACCAGCTTGCTTAACCTCGCGGCCAATGCTAGTTTTGAGCTCGATACCACGGTAGATCAAGTCCTTGATAAAGGTCTTCTTGCTAGTGGGGTAACAAGGAATTCCTTGTTGCCTCAATTCCTGGTCACATTGCCTGTTCTTCCTTGGGAATTTTGGCTTGCAAGGACAACTTTCTTCAAGACAACATAACCCCGATGGCAAACTCAAGGGGGCATCTATTGCTATTACTTGGGGTGAATAGAAATTTAACAAAGCGACGGTATCTCTATTATCTGTTAAGAAGCCAAGGTAAACGAGTTGTGATTTGCCATCTAATCCTAAACACGCGCTAGGTTTGGCCTCTGTTGAGGTTAAATCAATGCCAAAAAAAGTGGGATACTTCACGTTACTGGAGAAGACTTTTTTCCTGACCGTTTTAATATCTCTCTAGCTGCCACTATACCTGAGGCTGAAGCTTGGACCAAGCCTCGGCTGACACCGGCGCCATCGCCAGCAGCAAATATATTACCGATCTCGGTCTCTAAACAAGGGGTTAACTTTAGTCGACTAGAGTAAAATTTAACCTCTATCCCGTAAAGTAAAGTTTGAGGGGAAGCGACGCCCGGAACTAGTTTGTCCATAGCCTGAAGCATTTCCACTATACTCTTGAGATAGCGATAGGGGAGGGCAAAGCTCAAATCTCCGGGGGTTGCCGCTTTTAAGCTTGGTTCGATGGGACTATTCTGGAGGCGAGCTTGTGTGGAGCGGTGACCATTCATTAAGTCTCCCAATCTCTGCACTAACACACCGCCACTAAGGATATTAGCCAGCCTTGCCAGATACTTACCATAGGCAATAGGTTCATGGAAAGGCTCGGTGAATGTGGTGCTCACCAAAAGGGCAAAGTTAGTATTTTTTGTTCTGGGTTGGATATAACCAATGCCGTTGACCGTAATCACAGGGTCGGAGCCGCCTGTGGACTCCATAATTACCTCGCCTCCAGGACACATGCAGAATGTTCTAACCCGGTCATTGAAACTTCGGGAATAAAATTCGAGTTTTGATTCATACAATGTCGCAGTTAGCTTCTCCATGGTTGGCATTGGTACTTCGATTCGGCAACCCACATCTACGGGGTTGGAATCAAGGCTTAGTTTAAGCCTCTCGGCTTCATTGCATAGCCATTCTGCCCCCTCCCTCCCCGGGGCTAAGATTAAGTAACGACACCTTAAGCTTTCACCGTGGCTAGTTTCAATAGCTTTGACTGCACCATCCTCAACTACAATATTCTCAATTGTTATTCCTAGCCTTATGTCTAATTTAGATGACAGATAATTCTGCATAGCCTTCAATGTTTCGTGGCAAAGCTCTGTCCCCAGGTGACGCAATTTAACAGGGATTAATGTGAGCCCGGCTGAGGCAGCCTCTCGCTCCAGCTCAGCTGTATTTCCCCCCATTCCATAAACCTTGGGAGGGGCGCCAAATTTGAGGTAGATAGAATCAACATAATCTATGAGTGCTCGGGCTTGATCAAAACCGACCACTTCCTTAAGCCGGCCGCCTACTTTGGTGGATAAAGTTAGTTTGCCATCGCTGAAAGCTCCAGCACCTCCGAAGCCACTGACCAGATGGCAGGGGAGGCACAGAGCACAGCACCCGCTTCTGTTTTGAACGGGGCAAACACGGGTATCAATTTCTCCTCCCTTGTCCAGAAGCAAAACGTCGAGGCCAGCGTTACACAGTTCCAAGCTAGCGAATATACCTGCGGGACCAGCACCAACTATGGCGACATCATAACTTTTACCCATTGAGATTCATTCCAGGTTTATTGACGTAACCAATCGGTTAAAAGATTTCCAGATTTAAGGATTTCATCGGTTGCGGAGTATGGGTCGAGCTCTCCTTTTTCCACCCTCTCAATATAGCTACTCAGTTGCCCATCTTGCTCAAGTAGCATGAGCAACTTATGAGTGAGTTTGCGTTCTAGAGTTTTTATGAAGTCCTGTTTTCGTTGTAGTTGGCGACGTTGTGAAAGTCGACCATCTTCACAGAGGGCTTGGTGGTGTAATTGAATTTGTTTGTAAAGTTCCTCAATGCCGACGTCGTTAACTGCTTCTGTGGCTACCACAGGTATATTCCACCAGCTTGGCTCACGAAGCTGCAGCATAGCTTGTATATCACGGACAAAGTTGTCGGCACCAGGATTGTCAGCCTTATTAACTACAAGTATGTCAGCGATCTCGAATAGTCCAGCTTTCATCGTCTGGATAGCATCCCCAGATTCAGGACATAATATGACAAGCACAGTATCGGTCTTCTCCATAATATCTATCTCGCTTTGTCCTACTCCTACTGTCTCTACCAAGATAATATCTTTACCAGCGGCGTCAAGCAACTTGATTACAGAGCTGGCAGTTTGTGGTAGGCCGCCCATACTGCCACGAGTCGCCATACTGCGAATGAAAACCCCATCGTCAAGATAATGTTGTTGCATTCTTATCCGGTCACCTAATACAGCCCCTCCCGTGAATGGGCTTGAGGGATCTACGGCAATTATCCCGACTTTTAAGCTTTGTTTCCGCATCAACGCTGTCAGCTTGTCCACCAGAGTGCTCTTTCCTACTCCCGGGGGACCGGTTATCCCTAGGCAGTGTGCCTTCCCCAGGTGTGGAGCGATGAGCTTCATTATTTCGGGTACTTGGCTGCTTTCGTTTTCCACCAAGCTGATGACGCGTGATAGGGAGACGTTTTCTCCCTTAAGCATCTGTTCCACTAGCCTCATAATTTTAGGAGTCATCTATTATGGGGTGAGGTTATTTTATAGCTTTCTAAATTACCGGTCAAATAAGTTTACTGATATGGCAAGAAGGGCCGAAGCTCAATTCAATTGCAAGCTAAGAACGTCTGTAGGCAGACACTAACGAAAACGTTTGGCGATTTGTGTCTTTCTTTACACTGGTTTGCCTAGAGGCATTATATATAGGGGCTTAATTTGTTCGTCTACCCCGAGAACTTTCCTCACCTCTTCATCATGGAAGGCTCCGACTTCCACTGTGGCCAGCCCTAAAGCCACGGCTTGAAGGTGAATGTTTTCACCTGCATGTCCCACCTCTATGTGAACATATCTTTCTCCGCGTTTGCCATATCTATAAGAAGTCCTGTGATAAAGAGCGCAGATGACAATATCCACCGGGGCGTCGATAATAAATTCTTGGTCCAGAGTTGCTCTGGCTAAATCTGGTCTTAAATCGGCCGGTTTGTGTAATCTCAAGGAATGAGAATCTACTTCATAGTGGTAAATGCCGGCCTGTAATTCTTCGGGAGCTTGCTTTGCCTCGCTGGCAATGATGCCCCGTTTGCCAACGAACACAAAAATCTCCAGGGGATAGGTAGCTCCGGCACTGGGCGCTGCCCTGAACCCTCTAGTTCCGGTGATGCCCTGGGCTGACCAGAGTATTTGACTCAATTGAGATAAATCTAGCGGCTCCCTACTGTATCTACGAACCGCTCTGCGCCTTTGTATCGCTTCCTCTAATGAAACCTTCCCTTTCAATTGAGGAGAAGGAAGCTTAATTATGGTTTGCCTCATGCCGGATTCTTCGCTACACGCAGAATAATAAATAGCATTTAGCCCTTGATAACGCCCACAGGTATAGCCATAGCCACTTTTTTAGAAATACCAGCTTGCTGAACCACATCTATAACTTCAGTGATATCTTTGTAAGCTTGGGATGCTTCCTCAGCTAGCGAAGAGATGTTTCCCGCCTTGATGGTAATACCTCTACTCTCTAATTCTCGAGCTACATCTCTACCCTTCATACTCCGCTTGGCAGCACCGCGACTTAACACTCTCCCAGCACCATGACAAGTGGAGCCAAAGCTCTCAGACATGGCCTTTTCAGTGCCCACAGCAACAAAAGAACAGCGTCCCATATCTCCGGGCACGAGCACAGGTTGCCCTACCTCCTTGTAGCGTCTGGGGGTATCCTTATGGCCTGCCGGAAAAGCTCTGGTAGCTCCTTTGCGGTGAACGCAAACCTTAAGCTTGTGACCATCTATTGTATGTTCTTCTATTTTGGCTATGTTATGGGCGACATCATAAACCTGCCTCATGCCAAGTGCCTCAGGACTTTTACCGAAAATTTTAGAAAAACTTTCTCTAACCCAGTGGGCAATGCACTGCCGGTTAACCCAAGCATAGTTAGCAGCGCATGCCATAGCACCTAAATAATCTTGGCCTTCCGATGATTCTATGGGAGCGCAGGCGAGCTGCCGGTCGGGGAGCTTTATCCCGTACTTCGATACCGCCCCTTCCATGATACGCAGATGGTCAGTACATACTTGGTGACCGAAGCCGCGAGAGCCTGTGTGAATTAAAACTAATATCTGACCTATCTCAGTGATGCCCATAATGCTAGCTATGTGGGAGTCGAATATCTCCTTCACCACTTGAATCTCAAGAAAATGATTTCCTGAGCCTAACGTGCCTGCCTGAGGCATACCTCTCTTTGCCGCTTTATCGCTTACCTTACTGGGATCGGCACCACCGAGACACCCACCTTCTTCAGTAACATCCAAATCTTCCTCGGAACCCAGGCCACGCTTCACTGCCCAACGAGCTCCCTCAACCATCAACTGGTTCATCTCTTTTTGACTTACCTTTATCTTCCCTTCAGAGCCAAGGCCTGATGGCACATTAAGAAATAATGCATTAATGAGCTCATTAATTCTGGGCCGCACTTCAGCTTCGCTGAGGCTGGTAC
>Ga0315541_1000430_pt1 | contig 44785 bp, 43 predicted proteins | sample SalMarSW160190MG_FD_203095 | JGI IMG/M metagenome (GOLD analysis project Ga0315541, IMG submission 203095) | Salt marsh sediment microbial communities from the Plum Island Ecosystem LTER, Massachusetts, United States - Salt Marsh Sediment SW1601-190 ...
CACTGATGAGCTGCATCACGGAGAGCTGACTGACGGACTTACCGCAGCCGCTCTCGCCCACCAGTCCCACAATTTCCTGCTCGTCAATGTAGTAGGAAATGCCGTCGACGGCCTTGACCAGGCCGCTTTCGGTCTTGAATTGAGTTACCAGGTTGTTGACTCTTAATAGTTCTGTCATTTTATGTTCCTCACGTTAAAGTATGCCCCTCAACCTCGGGTCGAGGGCATCCCTCAGCCCATCCCCCACCATGTTGAAGGCGAAGACGACCAGCATGATAGCGATGCCGGGTGCGAAGGAAAGTATCGGACTTGATGATAGATAGCGGTAGCCATCGGCGACCATGGCACCCCAGGCCGCGCCCGGTGGCTTGATGCCGATGCCGAGGAAGCTAAGAGCAGCTTCGGCCAGGATAAGGCCACCCAGCTGCAGCGTCACCAGCACAATCATAGGCGGCATGGCGTTCGGCAGGATATGGCCCACCATGATGCGCAGGTTACGGGCACCCATAGACCGCTCGGCCATAATATAGTCGTTTTCCCTGATGCTGAGGGTCAGCCCGTTCATTACCCTGGCGTATCCGGGTAACGTGGCGATGCTCAGGGCGATGATAACGTTTTGAATGCCGCCGCCGAGGACAGCTGCGAAGAGCATGGCCAGTATCAGCATCGGGAAGCCCATGAGTGCGTCCATTATCCTCATGATAACCATGCTGGGAATACCGCCGAAGTACCCGGCAATCAGCCCCAGGGTTGAGCCGACAATCGCGGCGATCCCCACCGTTACAAAGCCTACCATCAGCGCTGTCCTTGTGCCGAAGATAAGACGGCTCAGCGTGTCTCTACCCTGAATATCCGTGCCCAGCCAGTAGGTACTATTCGGTTGTTGCAGGGAATCGGCCAGGATTCCTTTATCATAGGGATAGGGAGCCAGCAATTCGGCGAAGATGGCGGTAAACATCAGCAAAAATAAGATAATAAGACCGAAGATGACAATTTTGCGCTGCAGGAACACCCTCCAGAAGCGCCGCCACTCGCTGACGCGCGGCGGGGCTTCCTGGAACTCTTCAGCGGTCGTATTTCTTTCTGTCATGTTAACAAGTCTCCTAGCCGTACCTAATCCTGGGGTCTAGCCAGCCATAGGATATATCGACGACCAGATTGGATAAAATAATTATCAGGGCAATTACCAGGGTGCCGGACTGTATAACAACATAGTCCTGGGCGAAGATGCTGGTCACCAGCAGTCTGCCGATACCGGGGATGGCAAAGATGGTCTCAACGAACACCGAACCGGCGAAAACCATGCCGATGCCGATGCCCAGCAGGGTAATTACCGGAATGAGGCCGTTCTTAAGGGCATGCTTAATAATGATAGTACGCTCTCTCAGGCCCTTGGACCAGGCGGTGCGGATATAGTCCTGGCGGGTAACCTCGAGCATGCTCGACCGTGACAGGCGCGCCGTAGTCGCCGTCATCGTGACGGCCATGCAGAAAACAGGCATGATTATCTGCTGGGTGTTCAGCCAGAAATCATCGAAGGGGGAGGTATAGCCGGCGATGGGCAGCCAGCGGAGCTCGAGGCCGAAAAGGTACATCATTAATACCGCCAGCCAGAAAACCGGGATACATACGCCGATATTGGCCAGCGTGGTGGTAACAGAGTCTATCCAGGTACCCCGCCTGATAGCGGCGGCCACCCCCATCAGGACACCAATAATAATGTTGATGACAAATGCCAGTATGCCGAGGTGCAGCGTTATGGGGAAACGCTCACCCATAAGTACGCCAACATCCTCGTGATAATATATTGAAGTCCCTAAATCACCCTGGAGTATGCCCCATACCCAGTTGCCGTATTGCACCATGATGGGGTCGTTGAGTCCGTAGAAGTCCCGGAGATGTTCCAGTTCTGTCTGTGATATGCCCCCTTGTGTGGCCTGTTGTCCGAGGAAAATAATCAGCGGGTCGCCGGGCAGGAGGCGTATGGCAAAGAAAACAATCAGCGTCACGATGAGGATGATAATCACCGCTATTATAAGGCGCCGTATGATATATGTGGTCATCTCAAACTTCAGTCCTCAGTTGGTATAAATCCGGGCTGATGCAAACCCACAAACAGCCGCCCCAAATTACAGGAATACCACCGCCGGGACGCGCAGTCTCTCAACGTAAGGATATTCTCTATTATTGCACGCTACTGGTTACGCTACCGGGTGGTTCACCACTGCATCAGAGATATACATCTGTTACGGTCGAACCACCCGATAGCTATCATACATGTTGCTTAGTGTTTTTCCATCCAGACCAGTTCTTGCTGCCAGCGGACAAATCCCTGCTGGAACTGCTGGCTGTGGACATAGGGTTGCACTACCGACGCCGAAGGAACCTGATAGACCGGAACCAGGTAAGCACCGTCGTTCATGTATTTAAAAATCCTCATGGTTACTTCCTTCTGCTCGGGAGCATATGGGTAGGCCTTGGCCTCCTCATCTAGCGCTCTCTGTTCATCGGTATGGCCCAGATAAACCAGGTCGGTAAACGGGTCGGTGCTGAACCAGCGCATGTAGGTGAGCAGGTGGGTGATATCCATGCCCGACCACATGAAAGACAGGCCCGGTTGCGAGGCGCCCCAGACCGTCCCGTAGAACCGGCCGGGGTCGGCGATATCAAGCTCGGTCTCAATGCCGACGGCATCGAGGTACTGCTTGAGGGCCGTGCCGGCATCAAGATCGGAGGGGGTATTCCCGATTAGCAGGCTCGTCTTGAGGCCGTCGGGGTAGCCGGCCGCGCGAAGGAGATCTCTGGCTTTATCCGGGTTATACCTGCGCACCGGATAGTTCGGGTCGTAGCCCCACTCGCCGGGAGGTGCCAGCTGTAACAGAGGCACGTTTAGTCCGTGCCCGAGGGCCAGGGTAATGGCCTCTTTATCCAGCGCGTAATCCAGGGCGTAACGCAGCCTGACATCGTTCCAGACGGAGTCGGGGTCGGAGGTATTGGGCCAGATGCTCACGACCAGGCCAACCCAGCCGCTTATCTTTTTGAAGCCAGCGGCATACATATCTTTCTGGTCCAGTGCCGGAGCACCCTGCCAGTAGTCTGCCTCTCCCGCCTCCATAATGGCCCTGGCGGTCACGGGGTCGGGAATGTAGCGGATTTCGACACCGTCAAGATAGGGAAGGGGCGCATTCCAGTAGTCCTCGAACTTCGTCCAGGTCATGTGGCTGTCGCGTACGTACTCTACCAGCTTGAAGGGACCGGCGCCGACCAGGTGGGATTCATCCCACTCTCGCTGTACCTCGGGGTCGTCGCTTCCGCCCGTGCCTTTATCGAAGGCTTCTTTAGAGCGCGGGAAGTTCCATCCCCAGCTCTGGATGAGCTGGTTGGTGTACTCGTTATAGCGAATCTGGAAGGTGTAGTCGTCGATTTTATCGATTCCCTCGAAGTAGTTGAAGTACTGCAGGCGTCCGGCATCTATCGCTTGCTGATAGCCCCAGATACAAACGTCGGCCGTCATCTCGGACCCGTCATGGAACGTTATACCCTTCTTCAGGTGGAAGACGATTTTCTTGTTAGCTACATCGTCATCGACACTTTCGCACAGGACCGGCTCCAGGCCGATACCCTTGGTCCTGTCAGCGGTGGCGTCCATGAGGGCGTTGAGACCATAGAGCGTAGCGCCGAGGTCAGCGGGGCCTCCCCGGAAACCGCCCAGCACCTGCGGGCCGGATGCCGTAATTACTCTCAGGATACCGCCGAATTCCGGTCCGCCGGGTTCCGGTGCTGGTGCTGGTTTTTCCGGTGCGGGTGCTGGTGCTGGTTTTTCCGGTGCGGGTGCTGGTGCTGGTGCGGGTGCTGGTGCGGGTGCTGGTGCGGGTGCGGGTTCAGCACAGCTGCCGATAAGCATTCCACCGATGACAATAACGACTAATGTAATTAGTAGTAAGCTTTTCTTCATTATCGGTTTTTGCCTCCTTTGTAATGTCACCTGTATCTTTCACGGATTTTCGGTGATTCACCCCCGGATTATATTAAAAATGCAGGTTAAGCACCGAGTTTTCCGGTTACATAAGTTAATGCTTGCCGCTCTCTATCTACTCGGACTTCCTCTTCATCCCCTCTATCCATTCTCGTAAAACGGGTGAAAATCTAAGTAACCGGTATGGCACTATTATCCCACCTCACATGACAGGTCTCCTCTCTGGATACAATCCTGCGGTTAGGTACAATGATTTTTACGCATATACTACATAATATTTAATGCGGGTCCATCCACTCATCACATGTTTTCCTGGCCACCATCATTTCCTGGAGATACGTGGTGTGGACGTAAGGTTGGATGATGTAAGATGATGGAGTCAGGTATGTCGGGACTACCAGACATTCATCAGCCATGTACCTGACCAGTTTCTTGGCCCACTCTTTCTGGCTTGCCTCGTCAAAGGCCTGATAGGCCTGGTTGCACATGTCAATCAGCTCCTGCGGTCTCTCGAAGTTGGCGTAGTTGGCGAACGGGTCGGGGCCGAACTGGCGGAAGAAGGTCGCCAGATAGTTGAAGTCCATTCCGGTCAAGAACACAGCCAGGTCATCCCAGCCGTTTAGCCAGATAGAGCCGAAGAACCTGCCGGGGTCGGCAACATCCAGTTCAATTTCCATGCCAACTTCGTCGAGATAGCTCTTCAACGCTGTGCCGGCATCCTGACTGGCGGCGCCTTGCAGGATGAGCATCTTGACCTTGAGGCCATCGGGGTAGCCGGCTTCGGCTATGAGCTCCTTGGCCTTATCGGGATTGTACGGGCGGCCGGGATAATCCGGGTCAAAGCCCCATTCGCCGGGAGGTGCCACCATGGTCAGGGGTGTGAAGTAGCCGAGACCCAGCGCCTTGGCTATGGCTTCCTTATCGAGGGCGTACTCCACGGCTTCACGCAGTCTCTTGTCCTTGAATCTTGAGTCCGGGCTCTTGTTATCAATATAGATGATACCGGGTGTGCCGAACCCGCTCTGCCGGACGAAGTCCTTTTCCAGGAGGTCGACCTGGTCTCTTATCGGGACACCGCCCCACATATCCGCCTCTCCGGCTTCCATGATGGCCTTGGCGGTTACGGCATCGGGGATAATCCTTACCTCTATTCCGTCGAGGTAAGGCTTACCTTCCTGCCAGTAGTCGGGGTTCTTTTCCCAGATGATGCGGTCGTCCCGCTTGTACTCTTTCAGGATGAACGGTCCAGTCCCGATACAGTTGGCGCGGGCAAATTCCTTGCCTTTTTCAAAGTCGCCGCCAGCGGCTTTGTCCCAGGCTACCTTGGAGTAAATCGGTACCCAGCCGAGACCATCGATGAACTGGTTATTATATTCGTTAAGCTTGATAACCATGGTGTACTCATCGACAACCTCAATTGACAATATCTTGGGGCTGAATTGCAGCCTGCCGACTTCCCAGTATATGTTATAGTTAAACACCGCTACCTCGGCATTGAGGTCCGAGCCGTCATGGAATTTGACGCCCTTCCTTATGTTGAAGGTTATCGTTTTATTATCAACGTCAATGTCCACGGACTCGGCCAGGAGCGGGCGTATCTGTTTATCGGCGTTGGTATACTCCATCATTCTTTCCACACCGGGCATAACGGCGATTTCATCACCGGGGCCCATCTCCGGCAAGTAACCCAGACACATTGGGCCGCTGCTCGCAAGTTGCCTCAGCACGCCGCCATATACAGGCCCTTCGGGTTCGGGTGCTGGTGCTGGTTTTTCCGGTGCGGGTGCTGGTGCCGGTTTTTCCGGTGCTGGTGCTGGTGCGGGTGCTGGCGAAGGTGCGGGGGTGGGGGTAGGTTCTTTGGTTGGCTCGGCGCAGCCAACGAGGATGAGGCTGACAGCTAGGATAATAACTAGTGATAGGAAGATTAATTTTTTCATTTTAAGCGCCTCCTTTTTACTTGATGATACCGCTTTCTACTTCTGGAGAATCTCTATAACATCTCTAAAAACAACCGGAATCTAATGTGTCACCTTTTCTCTATCACCTCCTTGTGACGTTTACAGGCATACCAACCCCTGATGTATCGAATCACGGACTTTCGCATTCTGGATATACGCTGGATATACGATTGTAAAACACGTTACACAAACTGAATAATACCAATAGTAGGCTAATTATATATACTCATCTTTTGAATTGTCAAGCTTTTTCAGACTATGTCCTTTTAATCAAGGTAAGTTTGCAGGTAAAGGGGTAAATCAGGCTCTTGCAGCGTGATTTTGACACGAACGACAATGAGAAGTCAACAGGTGTATAGTCTGAAATCAGGATACCGTTGCCTTGCGTAAGATGGACTCTTTCAGACAGCAGCATATCGCCTGCCCGGGAACCCTGGTGTGGTGTTCTTTCAGAGTCGGCTCTAGGTGGCGAATCGCTGTGTCTTCCTCAGCATAGAAACGACGATACCCAGCAGAATGAGGTTCAGCCCGATGAGTACGAAGACGTTTACAGCTATCTCAGGCCAGCCACCGCCACGCTGGCTGATATCTACTATCGGCTGAATGATGTAGTAAGTGGGGAAAATTCTCCCGACCCACGCGGGAATCTCGGGGAACAGGTAGATAAAGACGGGCGCGAAAAGTATGATTCCGGCCGTCTTCCACACGGTAAACAGCGAGGTAATGTCTTTCAGCAGAATACCGAGTATCACGCCAATTTCAACTGCCATTATCCCGCCCAGCGCCAGCACCAGAATCAGCAGCAGCGGATGGCTGCCGAAAGCCTGGTTTATTACCAGTATCAGGATGCCCATGAACAGGCTTATGATGAGACCAACCAGCCCCTTAGCGGCGAAAACATCGCCGATACTGGTTGGTGTTACTACCAGTGCCTCAAGCGTCTTCTTCGCTTTTTCGTTTATTATTGAGGTTGCCGGCAGCATGAGTCCGCCCAGAAACACGGCCACAAGCACGATTACCGGCAGCAGCCGGTCGTTCCAGGGGGCGCTTACCTCATCGCCCAGTGTAACGGTTTCTATGTCTACCGGGGATTCCTGCCCGGTCATGTCTCTGATAAGGTTGGTTACTGTTACGGCGATTATGGAACGGTCCTTGGCCAGGCTTTCTCCCCAGGTATATGCTTTAATCTTCACCTCGCCACTCCCTGCAATAGAGCGGTCAAAATCGGCGGGAAGTGCGATACCGACATCGACGGTGCCCCTCTCGACGGCCTGCCTGATTGCCGCGGTATCGCCATATTCCCTGACATCCAGCGTATCGAGTTCCTGAATCATGGGTATCAGTTGTGAGCCGCCTTCGTCCAGTACTCCCAGCTTGGGCTTTCCGGTAAATAGTGTACCGAAGATTAAGCTTACCATCAGCGAGATGATAACCGGGGCGACGATAGAAAAAATAAAGATATAGCCTGTTGAGCCATGAAGGAATTCCTTGCCCAGCAGTATGCCTACTCGTTTGAGACTCATCGGACTCTCCTCCTCAGAACAGATATGCCAATCCATGTGATGGCCAGGCAGAATCCCAGGAGTATCAACAGATTAAGCCAGACGTCACCCCAGCCGGAGCCGAAGTTGGCCACCCGGTGTACCGTATCAACCAGGTAATAGGACGGGAGAATCTTAACCCAATTCGTAATCGCTCCGGGGAACAGGACACTGAATGATGGCACCATTAATATAATAAAAGCAGGAATACTCCAGGCCAGCACCGACATAAAGTCCTTGCTCACGGATGAGATAAGGAAAGCGGTCCCGGTGACCAGCACCGCGCCCAGCAGCAGGGCTATCAGGATTATCAATGGCCCTCCGCTGAAGCCCCCGACCAGCAGCATGAACAGCGCCGACTGTCCGAAGGCAAGTCCGGTGCCGGTAATGCCTTTGGCGATAAAGAGTTCCTTTACAGACATCGGAGTCACCAGCAGGGCATGTATCGTGCCCCGTTCCACCTCTTCGGATAGCAGGTTGGCCAGCCCCATCATTTCTACCATGAGAATCATAATGGCAAGGAGGGGTCGCAGCCTGTCCCGCGGCGGTATCGGGGTGCCGGTCATATCCGGTCCCAGAATCTCCTCGGTCACTTCAATATTTAAAGGCTGTCCCGTCTGGAGATAAGCCATTTCCCTGATTATCAGTACGACGGTATCTTTCATCTCATCCGGCATGTCCGGTGTGAAATACAGACTGATGGTGGGTTTTTGTTGAGAAGCCAGTTTTTCCGTTATATCCGCCGGTAGCGATACTCCGGCGACATACTTGCCTTCGATAACCCCTTCTTTCAGGGCTTCTTCGGATTCCGCCGTTTCTATTTTCAGGCCCTCTTCTTGCACCTGTGTAAAAGCCGGGAGTGTTACCGGCGCGTACAGACCGATTTCAAGATTTTCATTGACCGTGCCGGGCAGAACGAAGTAGATGACGATGTAGAAAATGAAAGCGATGGCCGTCAGGACTGCGAACAGCTTATTCCTGAAGAAGAGGGAGAAGTCTTTGGCAACGAGGGTGCCGATGATGCGCCAGTTCACTACACGAGCCCCCGTCCGGTAAGGCTGATGAAGATATCTTCCAGAGAGGCTTCTTCGCTGTGGATGGTGATTACCTTTTCACGTGAAAAGAGCTCCCGAACGGCTTCGGGCGTCTCCGGGGTGTCCAGGTTTATTTCGCGGTCTTCAAGTCCGTCGTCATCCCTGGCGACCTTGGCCTTAAGCGCCCGCTTGCCGTGTTGCTGCTTGAGCTGGTGGGGAGTATCCAGCGCGACGATTTTACCCTGGTTCATAAAGGCTACCCGGTCGGAGAGCTTGTCGGCCTCCAGCATGTCGTGGGTGGTGAGAAACACGGTGGCGCCCCGCTCGCGCTCTTCGAGGATAACATTCCTTATCGTCTCGGACGAGGTAGGGTCGAGTCCGGCGGTGGGCTCGTCGAGAAAGAGGAGGCGGGGCTTGTTAAGTATAGCCCTGGCCACCATGAGGCGCTGCTTCATGCCTTTGGAATACGTCTCGACCCTGTCTCTGCCCCGCCCGGGCAGGCCCACCCGCTCCAGCAGGGCATTACCGTCAAAGGAACGCATACCGAACAGGCGGGCGAACAGGTTGAGGTTTTCCAGGGCGCTCATCTGTTCGTAGAGATTCGTCGTTTCAAAGCAGACGCCTATCTCTCCCTGCACCTTTTCGACATTCTTCGTGACATCCATTCCGAGCAGCCTGGCCTGTCCGCCCTTGGGCTTGAGCTGCCCGGTCAGCATCTTGAAGGTTGTCGTTTTCCCGGCGCCATTCGGGCCGAGAAAACCCAAAATTTCGCTTTCGGCCACATTGAAGCTGATGTGGTCTACGGCGGTTAATTCACCGTACCGGTAGGTCAGTTCTTCGGCTACAATAGCATCTCGCGCCATCTCATCTCCTTTCCCTCCGGGGAGAAGCCTTATTTAACCAGAACTATATGCCTGATTGGTATTATCTTCTATGTTAGCATTAATACCACCGTTTTGCCTAACTCCTCACCCTCTCCAGCCTGTTTATCGACTGCTCCCTGTTATGCTATAATATGTGCTCAGGACGTTAAAAAACATGACAGGGACAAGACATAAAGCCAGAACTATCGCCCTGCAGGCACTATACGAGGTCGACTCCGCGGCACGCCGCCCCGAGGTGGTGGTGGAACGCCTTCTGTCCGAGGCGGACTTATCCGAGGAAAACAGTGCCTTTGTCCGTGAGCTGGTAGACGGCGCCGTCCTTAAAAAAGACGACATCGACCGCAATATTAAGAAGTTTGCCCCGGCCTGGCCGGTGGAGCAGATAGCGATGGTCGACCGCAACATTCTCAGACTTGCAATCTTTGAGATTTTATTTGATAATAAAGTACCGGTTAAAGTGGCCATAAGCGAAGCGGTTGAGCTGGCGAAGACCTTCGGGAGTGAGAACTCGGCCAAGTTTGTCAACGGTGTTCTGGGGTCGGTAAGTACGCTGGCCAGCCGGTAGAAAGCTTTAATAAAGGGGGGAAAAGTGGCAACTGTCTTTGAGAGAATAAAAGGCATAGTTGTGGAGCAGCTTGGCGTTGATGAAAAAGATGTAGTGCCCGCAGCTAGCTTTGTTGAAGATTTAGGCGCCGATTCACTCGACCTGGTAGAACTGATTATGTCTCTGGAAGAGGAATTCAGCAACCCGGACCGGAAAGTCGAGATACCGGATGAGGCTGCCGAGAAGATGGTGACCATTCAGGACGCTATTGATTATATCAAAGAACAGGGTGTTGAAGAATAAGTTAATTATGGCGGGTCGTCCGCAGGCATCTTAGTTCTTTAAATACTCTTTACCCAGGCTACGGCGTTAATAAATACCTGCAGGCCGTCGCCATTTTCCCTCGGTGTTTCTCTCGTCCAGCGGGGATGCTGCGTCCAGCGGATGAAGCGTTCCGGGTGCGGCATCAGGGCGAAGATTCGTCCCGAGTCATCGCAGATACCGGCAATGTTTCTTATTGAGCCATTCGGATTATACGGGTAGCCCGCCGTTGTGTCTCCCTTTTCGTCGGCATACTGCACGACGATGTTCAGCTTTTCGGCTACACCGGGCTCCGCAACGAGCTTTCCCTCCCCGTGGGCTACCGGGATGTACATGCCGCGCATGCCCCGCGTGAAGATGCAGGGGCTTTTTTCATTGATTTTCAGGTAGACCCAGCGGCACTCGAACCTGCCCGAATCGTTACTGGCCAGGGTTACCGGCTGGTCGCCATGTCCCCGGATGCCCGGCAGAATCCCCGTCTTCACGAGGACCTGAAAACCGTTACAGATGCCGAGAATAAGCTTACCGGCATCGACGAATTTCTGGATGTCCTCTCCCAGTCTCAGCCTGATTTCATTAGCTAAAATCTTACCGGCAGAGATATCGTCGCCATAGGTAAAGCCGCCGGGGCTGACCAGTATCTGGTAATCCGCCAGGCGTTTCTCTCCACGGAATAGCTCGGTCACCAGCGCCGAATCGACCTCGGCCCCGGCCTGCTCGAAGGCCACCTGTGTCTCGAAATCGCAGTTCGTCCCGGGAGCCCGCAGCATTAATGTTTTTACTTTATTCATTCCTAACCTACCAGCGTAATGGTTTCTGCCACGCTTCTTTCAGTTCGGCAATATTTGCGTTAAGCACCACCTTGCCGTTGAGTCCGTAAGCCTCGAATTTATTATTGTCCGTCACCCGCCCGATTTCGGCGAAAGCGACGCCGGACAGTATCTTCTCGAATTCCTGTTTGTCCGCGGGGGCTACCTCGGCTATGAAGCGGGTGTTCGATTCTGAGAACAGGATAAAATCGTCCCGCTCTATCGACTCCGCCAGCGGAACATTCTTGAGATTGATGGTCATGCCGAGTCCTCCGGCAAAGGCCATCTCCGCCGCCGCCACCCCGATGCCCCCCTCGCTGCAGTCGTGGCAGGCCTTTACCAGCCCTTTGTTCGTAGCCGCCGACAGCTTGTCCATGAGCTTCTTCCCTTTTTCAGGATAGACCCTGGGCACGCTGTTGCCGATGTGACCGTAAATCGCATAGTAATGTGAGCCGCCCAGCTCCTGGTAGGTAGCGCCGATAATATAAATCAGGTTGCCCGACTGCTTGCAGTCCATGGAAACGGCCCTGCCGGCGTCATCCATCACGGCCATGGCGGAGATGAGGAGTGTCGGCGGGATACAGATGCTTTCCTTGCCCGTCTCGTACTCGTTATAGAGGCTGTCCTTGCCGGATATGAAAGGCGTGCCGTAGACGATGGCCATATCGTAGCAGGCCTGCGCCGCCCGCACCAGGGAGCCGAGCCGGTCGGGCTTTTCCGGGTTGCCCCAGCAGAAGTTATCGAGCAGGGCTACCTGCTCCAGGCTGCCGCCGACGGCGATAACCTGCCGCAGGGCTTCGTCGATGGCCGAGGCGGCCATCCAGTAGGTATCGATGTCCCCGTACTTGGGATTGATGCCGTTGGATACGATAATGCCCTTATTAGAATCGGGTAACGGCTGGATAACGGCGGCATCGCCGGGGCCGTCGTTAGCGGCGCCGACGAGGGGTTTCAATACGCTGGAGCCCTGCACTTCGTGGTCGTACTGTCTAATCACCCATTCCTTGGAGCAGACGTTCCAGGCGCCGAGTATCTTTTTCAGGTCTTCTTTCAGGTTGGGGGTTGGGGGAAAGTCCGGCTCGGGATGCTGAAGCGGCTGCCATGATGCTTCCCGTTCCAGCTGGGGAAGACCGCCGTGCAGGAAAGCCATGTCGAGGTCGCCGACCAGATTGCCCTGATAGTATAATTCAAGTCGTTTCGTATCGGTAAACTCGCCGATGACGGTCACCTCCACGTCCTCGCCCCGGAAAAGAGCTAGTAACCGCTCCACCTTATCCGGCGGAACGGCCAGCAACATACGCTCCTGCGATTCGGATACCCATATCTCGAAATAGGACAGCCCGGCGTATTTCAGTGGGACTTTCTCCAGGTCGACGCGGACGCCGGTTTCCTCACCGGTTTCACCCACCGCCGAGGAAAGGCCGCCGCCGCCGCAGTCGGTAATGCGACAGTACAGACCCAGGTCACGCGCTCTGAGTATGGCATCCAGGGCTTTCTTCTCGACAATCGGGTTGCCGATTTGCACGGAACTGGACGAGATATTCTCGGACTCTTTATTAAGCTCGCCGGAAGCAAAGGTGACCCCGTGGATTCCGTCCCGTCCCGTCTTGCCTCCCACCACCACGACGAGGTCGCCGGGCTTTTGCTGCCCCTTCTGTGCCATGTCCTTCGGCATCATCCCCACCGTGCCGCAATAGACCAGGGGGTTGCCCACGTAACGCTCGTCGAAGACGATGGCGCCGTTGGAAGTGGCGATGCCCATGCGGTTACCGTAGTCGGCCACGCCGGCGCGGACGCCCTTGAAAATGCGGCGAGGGTGCAGCACCCCCTTGGGGAGGTCTTCATGGGGCAAATCGGGTTGACCGAAGCAGAAGACATCGGTGTTCAGAATGGGTTTGGCGCCCAGTCCGGTACCCAGGGGGTCGCGGATGACCCCGCCGATGCCCGTCGCTGCCCCACCGTACGGCTCCACCGCCGAGGGGTGATTATGCGTTTCTACCTTGAAGCAGATAGCGTAGCGGCCGTCGAAATCGATAGCGCCGGCATTGTCTTTAAAAACCGAGAGGCACCAGGGCTTATTCAGCTCCTGCGTGACTCTCATCACGGTGCTTTTCATCAAGTTGTCGATGGTCTGGTCGTCCAGCGCGATTTTAGCCTTGAAGGTCTTGTGAATACAGTGCTCCGACCATGTTTGCGCCAGCGTCTCCAGCTCGATATCGGTCGGCTGGCGGCCCAGCTTGCGGAAGTAGTCCTGGATTATCCTCATCTCTTTCAGGTTCAGCCAGAACCTGTCCTTGCTTAACGCCATCAGGGCATCGTCGTCCATACCGTCAATATCGATGGTTTCCAGTGAGAACTGGTAGGTCGCCGGCGGCAGCGCCACGGCCTCTTTTCTGGCGACGATGTGCTGGACGACGCTGTTGACCAGCAGCTTGTCACAGATGGATTGTAGAGTATCGCAGGGGAACTCCCCCCAGAGGAGGTATTTTTTAGCCGTCCTGACCGCTTCAACGGTGGTTATGCCCAGGTCTTCGATTCCCTTCCTGACACTGTCCTCGACGGGGTCCATGACACCGGGGTTATAGGCAACCTCGACGAGACGGGCGTCGGCGGGGGGCGGTGTTTCCTGATACGAATACTCTTCTACGATGGGGTCGGCCAGCAGCTCCCGGCAGATGGTCAGCACCTCTTTTTCGTCAACTTTACCTTCAAGCAGGTAAATATTGCTGACCCGGACACGCTGCACCGTTTTAATACCGAGGTCGAGGATGTCCTTTTCCAGCGCTTCCGCCTGTGGGTCGGTGAACCCTTCCTTTACCGAGACCTCTATACGATACACAGCCGTTTCCTTCCTCTCATATAATAAAACACTACAGGCCCATCCGTCTATCTATCCGGTTGATTAAGAAAGTAAGCCACCGGCTCGGCTCCGTTTTCTGGCCGAAGTCAAACTCCGCGTAGGCTGCATCGGTAGTTTCGGCGAAGTACTTCCCACCGACGGCTTTATTATGCACAAAGTCCAGCATACTTTGAAAGGCCCGACTATCCACAGCATAAGGGAACAGCGACAGGACATCAAGTACCCGCAGGATGCCGTATTTCACCGCCGGGTATTGCAGGCTTTTAAATCGTCTGCCGACCCCGAATCCATACAGATGCGGCCTTTCTTCCCAGTGCGTTAGCAGCAGGTCAACGGCACCGTTGAGTTTGGGATTTTCCCGATATTGCTCGTACTGGCCGAGCAGCATAAGGATATTAAGATTGTCCATGGGGCATGATTCCATGGAACTAAAACTATCGCCGTAACAGTCCCAGCCGCCGTTATGCATCTGCGAATTCATAGCAACCCGGATATATTTGATAAGTCGCGGGTCGTCACGGTAGCCCATCCTGGCCAGCGAAGAGAGGAGAATGGCCGACATACAGAAGTAGTTGTCCTGGACGTTCGGCGGGATGATGAAAGAGCCGTCCCGCGCCTGAAAGCGGAACATCTCTTCCGCTTCGCTATCCAGTCCTGAATCGCGGACGGTAAGACCGATATCGGCCAGGAAGAAGAGGTCCCAGTAAGCCTTGCCGGTTTCCGTGTAATGCACCCTCCCGGTCTTTAAGGCCGGAATGCCGGCACTGCCGCTTTTCAGCCTGCTTACTATTCCCACGATTGAGCTATCCTGGAGTACCGGCTTAACGTCCGGTTGTGCGTCCAGCAGCTGGAGTTCGACGGCATACTTGAGCCATACGGGGCCTTCCAGCAACCAGTCGAGGACTTCTTTATCCAAAATTCATGCCTGCTAATCTACGCTCTCTCGGCATTGGTGTGGGGATGCTCTGACTCTCCTATTTTAGCGTTTTTTAACGCGGGCGTAAAGCCTCCGGCACGAGTGAATCACAGGGATATTCTTCTTGTAATTTTTATATGTTGATTGCTCTTGAATAAGAAGGGTAAGCGCATCCGGCTCCCCTTTATTTAAGAAGAGGGAGTAAATAAAAAACTGCGCCACGGAAATTATTGCGCCCGACTACAGGCCGATGTATAATAAACCAAAGTTAAATTTGGAAGCATATTATTTCGCCATTATAGCTACCTGATACTATCTTCGACGAAAGGAATAATCAAGCAGTATAATTACAATATATGTTGGAGGTAAAGGATGAAAAAATTACTCTACCTGGCAGTGTTGACCGTCTTCGTACTATCCAGCATGATAGCCGCTGTGGCCTGCGGGGGCGAAGCCGCGGAACCAGCGCCGGCACCGGCACCTTCGCCCGCACCCACCCCAACCGAGCCGGTACCCACTCCGTCACCGCCGCCTCCCTCCACTGACAAAGAAGCTGATGTTGTAATTAAAATCACCGAAGCTGGATTGTCACAGGAAGTGGTTACCATACCCGTGGGCGGAAGGGTCGTCTGGTTTAATCAAAGTAACCGGCGATGGTGGATATCCTCCCCGACCAAGACCCCCGATACTGGAGTCATCCCGGTAACCCAGAGAATGGGCTTCACTTTTGACAAACCCGGCGAGTACGAATATTATGACCTTTATCACAAAGAAATTACCGGTAAAGTAATCGTCAAGTAGCTGCTGGTATGAAGGAAAACAAATAGGCTCAGTCGGTTAGTGGCAATACGGATTATCTTCATCCCCGATGTCGCCAACCTGGATGCGGGGCTGCTGATATTCTTTTCCTGACAGGAAAGGAGAAAGCAAAATGGCTTATACGGCACAAGACTATAGCAAACTCATCGGCATGGAGGGTTTCAGCCAGACCCTGCTGACGAACCATTTTACCCTCTACCAGGGCTATGTGACCAATACCAACAAGCTGACGGACATACTGGCGACGATGCTGAAAGAGGGCAAGACCGCTACCCCGGAATACGCCGAGCTTAAGCGACGTTTCGGTTTTGAGTTCAACGGCATGCGCCTCCACGAATATTACTTCGGGAACCTGGGTGGCCAGACCCCCCTGGACATGTCCGGGGCTCTGGCGAAGAAGCTGGCCGGGGCTTACGGCAGCTACGACGCCTGGGAGCAGGACTTCCGGGCGACGGGGTCCATGCGCGGCATCGGCTGGGTGGTGCTCTACCAGGATGATGTCACCGGCGGTCTGTGCAACCAGTGGGTTAACGAGCACGAGGTCGGCCATCTTGCCGGCTGCCGTCCCGTCCTGGTGATGGACGTTTTTGAGCATGCCTTCATGATTGACTACGGCCTGAAGCGTGCCGATTACATCGCGGCGTTCTTCAAGAATATCGACTGGAAAGCGGTGGCCGACAGGATAAAATGAGCCTGCCCGGTTTTAGTTCAGCCGGGATACTCTTACTTCTTTCTCTTCGATAGACTTCGTAGCGTCTCTTCAAGTTGCTTGACGCTATACGGCTTGGCAATAACCGCACTGAAGCCATATTTCTTATATTCGGACATGATGGGGTCGGTGGCGTAACCGCTGGAGACAACCACACTGGCACCGGGGTCAATTTCCAGCAGTTTCTTGATTGCCTCCTTTCCCCCCATCCCGCCGGGTATGGTCAGGTCCATGATGACGGCGTCAAACGGCTCCCCCGATTCCAGAGCCTGAGCGTACTTTGCCAGTGCTTCGGCGCCGTCGCTGGTCAGCACCGCCTTATAACCGGCCAGGCTTAACATATTGCTCAGCATTTTTCTGATTACCTCTTCGTCGTCCATCACCAGAATCATCCCACCGGCCTGAACGGGATTTACGGATTTCGGTTCTTTCTTTACCTTCGCCGGCTTGACTGAAGCGGGGAGGTAGATGTGGAAGGTGGCGCCTTTATTCTGAGCGGATTCGGCGACGACATAACCGCCGTGATTTTTGATAACAGAATAGACCGTGGACAGACCCAGCCCGCTCCCCTTCTTTTTGGTGGTGAAATACGGCTCGAATATCCTCTGGAGGTGCGCTTTAGATATACCCACGCCCGTGTCCCGTATCTCTATCCGGACGTACCTTCCTTTCGGGAGAGGCAGGGCGCTTACTTCCTTAAGAGCCGAGTTTGCGGCTCCGATTTTAAGTACCCCTCCCGTAGGCATGGCTTCGTCGGCATTAATTACCATGTTTTGGACAACCTGGTTCATCTGCCCTTCGTCAACTTCTACCGGCCAGAGGTTATCCGGCAGCGATAACTCCAGCCTGACAGACGAGCCTCTCAGGGCGAAGGTGGCCGGCTCTTTAATCAGTTCGGCTATATCAACCGTTTTCTTCACCGGTTTGCCTCCCCTGGCGAAAGTCAGCAGCTGTTGCGTCAGGTCCCTGGCACGCACCGCCGCCTTTTCCGCCTCGTCCAGCGTTTCAGAAGCCTTTTGGGGCAGGTCTGTATATGTCTTGGCCAGCCCGATATTGCCCATAATTCCGGTGAGAAGATTATTGAAATCATGGGCGATACCGCCGGCCAGCGTGCTTATGGATTCCAGCTTGGCGCTTTTCAGGTGCTCCCGTTCTAATAACTTATGTTCGGCCTCAAGCGACATATCATGGAGGGCAAAGACAATATCTGTGGCAACCTCATCAAATAGAAGTATCTCGTCCTCGTCGGCTAACATACTTTCCGGCATCGAGGCGCACAGGACGCCGTAGGTGTTTCCTTCATAATCAAGCCTGACCGCCAGACCGCACGAACCGGTAAAATCGGGATGCAACGGGCACGCTATGCACATTGAGCGCGGGTCTCTGGTTACGACGACTTTTTCTTTTCTCAGCGCCTTTTGGACACAGGGTGGGAATTCTCCTTGTTTCAACAGTTCGAGCACGGGTGAGAAGTCATAGTTGAGCCCGCTTCCAGCAAAGGTCAACAGCTTCCGGGAGTCGTCCAGCAGGGCAATCCAGGCATTATTGAAGCTGCGACTCTCGACGAGAGTATTACAGATGCTCTTGATGAGCCTGTTGCGGTCCTTTTCCCGCGTTATCAACTGGTTGACGTTGCGGACGGAGCGCAGCGTACGATTAAGGTTAATGATTCTCTCCTCCGCCCACTTGCGCCCGGTGATATCAACCCAGTTTGCCGTGTAATACTTGAACTGCCCGTTTCTTATTAGTGGTGTAGACTTTATCTCAACCCATAATCGCTCCCCGCTCTTCTTTTGAAATAGCTCCTCCAGTCTCTCTGTCCCCTCGCGCATAGCTACTTTCAAGTCCCTGCCCGTTTTCTTTAGTGTTTCTTCCGTCCACCAGGGGTATGGGGCTTCCTTGCCTATAACCTCTGCAGAAGAAAAGCCGGTTAATTTTTCCAGTGCCGAATTCATATATCTTATTGAGGTATCCGGATTGATAACGACTATTGGGTTTGGCGAATTTTCCAGCAGGCTGGTGCTGAATTCCTCACTCTCCCGTAATGCCTCCTCCGCCCGCCTGTTCTCCGTTACGTCCTGGTACATGGACATAAACTGTCTTTCCCCACCCCAGACCACCTCTTCCCGGAACACCTGCAAGTTCCGGACCTCGCCGTCCGGTCGCCTGATGTTTAGTTCGTAGTCGCCAGTAAGAAACTCTCCCTGTTTCCTCTTCGCCTTTCTTTTCTGGTGCCCGGCATAGCTTTCGGGAGTATAGAGCTGTTTCCTGGGTGTCGCTTTAAGCTCCTCAATGCTACCCAACCCGCAGATAGCAAGAGTGGCCTGGTTGGCGTAAAGCAACTCCCCATCTTCATTGACGACGCGAACCCCCAGGGGGCATACATCCATAGCGTTACGGAAGTTCTGCTCCGACTCTATGTATGCCTCTTCAAGCTCTCTGGCGCCGAGTAAAGCGGCATCCCGCTCGCTGATAATATCCTCAACTTCACCGCCACGCAGACTGGCAATAAGCGCCTCGGCCTCTGCCAGCTTCTTTTTCAGTTCCTCGTAGGTCGGCCTTCTACTCATCATGTCCCTTAGTGGCACATTCAGAGGTCAAAAGTATTCAGGATTTATCCTATTACCACATCTTTAAAGGGTATAGGTTTTCCAGCAATATTGTCAAGTAGCAAAAAAATCACTAATACTTGGACAGATGACGCTAATGGTCTTTCGTATAAATCACATCAAGCTCCCGTTAAACCGGGATAATCGGTGCTTTTACACGGATTGTCATCATGCTATAGTAGAATATGCCGATTTTGATTATACCGGAGGTTGACGTTGGCTGATTTCGGTTATGCCGGGGAAATTCTAAAGGTAGATTTATCCGACGGAGAGATTACCAGACTGCCTACTTCCGATTATGCGGAGAGGTTCCTGGGGGGCAGGGGTATTGCCGCCAGGCTCTACTGGGACATGGTGCCGCCACAGACCGGGGCCCTCGACCCGGAGAACTGTTTTATCTGCGCCAGCGGTCCCGCTGCCGGATTTACCCGACTGGCCGGTTTCCGGTGGAAAATCTTCGGGAAATCGCCCGCCGGCGAACCGGAAGCCTTTTCTCATGCCAACCTGGGAGACAGCTGGGGTATAAAGCTCAAGTACGCCGGCTACGATGCCCTGGTAGTCCGGGGGAAAGCTGAAAAGCTCGTCTATATCCATGACGGCACCACCGAGATAAAGGACGCCTCCCACCTCTGGGGAAGGTCGGCCTTTGACGCCGGTGACAGCCTGAAAGCGGAACTTGGGAGAGAGGTAAGTGTCCTGAGCATCGGGCCGGCCGCCGAGAATATGGTTACCTTTGCTACCGTGCTGGCCGATGGCGGCGCCTCCGGCTCGGGCGGTCTCGGCAGCGTCATGGGGTCGAAAATGCTCAAGGCCGTGGCCGTGGCTGGAGGCAGGAGACCGACGGCGGCTCATCCGGGGAGATTGAGTACGCTGGCCGACCGCTTTTTTCGACTGGCCAAAGGAAACGAGCCGTTACAGTACCTGCGCTTCAACCGCGAGTGCATCGTCCTGGGCAGGGACGGCGAAGCGGCCAGTCGGCAAGGGACGGTGGTCGAACGGGCGGAGTTCGAGGAGATGAAGGACGAGTATTACGCGCTGCGGGGATGGGATATTGAAAGCGGACTGCAGACAAGGGCCGGACTTGAGAAACTGGGGCTTAAGGATATTGCTGACGACCTTGAGAGCCGGGGACTTTTAAAGTAACCGATTACTCGAACAATTCCATGATATGCATGACTTTCTGCGGCATGCCGTGCCGGGTGGTGCTGTCTATCAACTGTATCTGGCAGCCGGGGCAGTCGGTGACGACGATATCTGCACCCGTCGATTTGATACTGGCAACTTTTTTATCGGCTATTTTCTTGGACAAATCGTAGAAGTAGATGCTGAAAGTCCCGGCCATGCCGCAGCAGCGGTCGGCGTCGGGCATCTCCACGAAGTTGATATCTGGAATCGACTTCAATATTTTACGCGGCTGCTCCTTGACGCCCAGGTAGCGCCCCAGGTGGCACGGCTCGTGCCAGGTCACGGTCTTGCCCTTGAATTCGCCGGCGGCGCGGTAGGCGGAGGGGGGCAGCCTTACCATGTCCACCAGGAACTCGGTTATATCCTTAATCTTGCCGGCAAACTCGGCATATTCACGTTTTCTTTCCTCGGTATCCGCTAAAAACTTGCTGTAATCCTTCATCGCCGAGGCGCAGGTAGCACAGTCGGTAATGATGTAATCGAGTTCTTTAAAAGCCTTAACGTTGACGTCGGCCATTTTACGTCCTGTATCAAAATCGCCCGCCCCGAGGAATACCGGCGCCCCGCAGCACCCCTGCCCCCTCGGCACGACCACCTCGACGCCGTTCCGCGTCAGGAAATTAATTATCTTCTTGCCCAACTCGGGAAAAACGAAATCGGTCATGCAGCCGGTGAAATAGCCGACCGTATATTTTACTTCAACACCCGCGGGTGGACTGTTTATTTCCGGGACCGACTGGCGCAGGAACTTGTGGGCTATCTGCGGAATGTGCCGGCCTTTGCCGAGCGCCGAGAGGAAAAAGGACAGGTGACGGATGGTTCCCTCCGTTTTCGGCAGGAAGATCCCCTGGAACCATGAGGCCAGGCGCACCACATAGCCGAACAATCGGCGCCGCGGTAACAGCCAGCGATAAATAATACTGTACGGGAAAGGCAGCCCCTTTTGCCTTACTTTGTCGGCCCGGGCGGCGGTAATTACCGAAGGCACGTGCGTACCGGCCGGGCAGTTTTCGGCGCAGGTCATGCACAGGGTGCACCGGTTCAGCTGCTCGGCCATTTCGTCGGTAGCTTCCAGCTCGCCGTCGAGCAACGCCCTGATGAGCATGATTTTTCCGCGTGCCACCGACGACTCGACACGCTCTTCCTGGTAGACGGGACAGTAGGACATGCAGAATCCGCACTTGGTGCACTTGTCGAGTTCTTCTTTGAACCTGTCTATCTGCTCGAAGTTGAGTCTATTCTTCATCCGATGCTGTTTCTTCCCAGATTTTGACATAACATACTGTCATTGCGAGCCATTCCCGAAGGGAAGGCGAAGCAATCTCAAAAATCGTCCTGGTCGATGATGGAGATTGCCACGGTCGCTGCGCTCCTCGCAATGACGTGTACTTTTTACCAATAGTTATTTCGAAATGTTTTCTTCCCAGATTTTACCGGGATTGAGGATGTGGTTGGGGTCAAGCACATCCTTTATCTTCTTCATGATATCTATGGCCGTGGGGTCCATGGCCTTCTTCAGGAAACGCTGTTTTTCCAGTCCGATGCCGTGCTCGCCAGAAAGGACGCCGCCCAGAGACAGGGCTATCTCGATAATTTCCTCCACGCACTTCAGGGAGCGGTTATAATGTTCCTCGTTACGACTATCCGTAAGCACCACCGGGTGGAAATTACCGTCGCCGACATGCCCGGCAAAGCTGATAGGCACATCGTAACGCCGGGCGCTCTCCTGGCTGAGTTTGATAAAATCGGCTATCTTATCGCGCGGCACGGATATATCCTCGTTGACGATGGTATGGGTGCGACTGGAGATATCGGAGAAGTGGGCAGCCCTGGCCTGCCAGTATTTATCGGCCTCCGCCTGGTCTTCAGCCACCCTGACCTCGCCCGCCCGGCTTTTGCAGATACCCACGACCTGCTGCGTCTCGGCGTCCACGGTTTCCGGCAACCCATCGACCTGTATAAGAAGAATTACCTCCGATTTATCGAGAATTTCGTCCGGCAGGAGCCCGCGGAACTTTTCAAACGTCCAGTTGTCCACAAACTCGACCTTCGAGGGCAGGACACTGCTCGCAATAATTTCGGTCACGGTCTCACCGGCTACGGCCACGTCGCTGATAACGGCAACGATGGTCTTGCTGGCCTTCGGAGACGGCAGCAACCGGAGCGTTATCTTGCTGATAACACCCAGCGTCCCTTCGGAGCCGGTAAACAGCATCGTCAGCTCGTACCCCGTCCTGTTCTTGGGTGTCAGGCCGCCGAGTTTCATTATTGTGCCATCGGCCAGCACCACCTCTAGGCCGAGCACGTACTGCTTGGCGACCCCGTGTTTCAGGCAGGAAGGTCCCCCGGAGTTCTCCGCCACCACGCCGCCCATCGTGCAGCAGGAAAAGCTCTGGGGGTCGGGAGGGAAAAACAACCCTTCTTCAGCCAGGGCCGTCTGGAAATCCTGAAGGATGACGCCCGGCTCTACCGTGGCGTTCAGGTTGGTGCTGGAAATATCGATAATCCGGTCCATCCTGGTGGTGCACAGGACGATGCCGCCTTTAATCGGTATGGAGCCGCCGCTGACGTTAGTACCGCCGCCCCTCGGAGTTACCGGAATCAGGGTTTCGTTGGCCAGCTTCAGAATTTCGGAAATCTGTTCGACATTGGATGGCAGCACGACCACTTCGGGCAGGTGTTGCCACATGTTGGTAGCATCGTAAGAATAGACCAGCAGTTCCTCTTTAGAGGTCAGTATGTTCTCTTTGCCGACAATCCGGCGCAGCTGGTCAATATGTTTTGAGTTAAGCATAAATACTCCCGATTACTTATCTACTACTACTTTAGCGTTTTGGGGGCGTTGGTTCAAGCTGGCAGGTTGAAGATACCCGCAGAAAAGTATTATCATGGCTAAGACCTGAACATGGGAATAGATGATTAAGGAGGTAAAACGTGCTATTACCCGATAAAGTTGCCATTATAAACGGTGGGGCCACGGGGATGGGCCGGGCTACGGCTATAAAATTTGCCGAGGAGGGCTGCTCCAGCGTCATTGCCGATGTTAACGAGGCAGAAGGAAAGAAAACGGCCGAGCAAGCCACCAGAAAAGGTAAGGAATGTATTTTCGTTAAGTGTGACATTACCGACACCGGGCAAATCAAGAATTGTGTGGACCAGACCGTTAACAAATTCGGCAAGGTGGATATCCTGGTAGGCTGCGCCGGAGGCGTCCCCAAGTCCAGGCTGGCTAATTCTTCGCAAAAGTTCGAAAGACCCAAAAGGGGTATTGCCTATATTGACGAAGGGTTCTGGGACAGCATGTTAACCCTGAACCTGAAAGGCCATGCCTTTTTCTGCAAGGAAGTGGCGCCGTACATGATAAAACAGAAATACGGCAAGATTGTTTTAATTTCTTCCCTGGGTGTGTTTTCACCCCCTATGCCGTCGTCTGAATATCATTCCGCCAAAGCCGGTATTATCGGGCTTGTCCTCAACCTGGCTTTCGAGCTGGCCCCCCACAATATCAATGTGAACGCTATTCTGCCGGGACCCATAAAAACACCCTTCTATGACCCCTTGATGGCCAATTTGTCGGAGAAAGAAAAAGAGGCTAGGTTCGACGAGATGGGTAAATCCGTGCCCCTGCAGCGAATCGGTACTGCGGAGGATATCGCCAATACGGTCCTGTTCTTTTCATCGGGGCTTTCGTCGTATATTACCGGTGAGTCCTTGATTGTCGGTGGCGGTAAACCGCTGCCGCTATATCGTGAAATGGTTTAGCGGCTGCTAAAAAACCTTAAAAGCAAAGGGGGGCATTTACGCCCCCCTCTTGTTTAGTGGACTGGTTTATAGCGGCCTGAGGATAGGCCGGCACCAGCCGGCATCACCCCCCTCAATTTTGATAGGTAAACAGATAATTTCATAGTTACCGGGTTCCACCCCGGACAGATTTAGCCCTTCAATAGCCCAGATGCCGTTGCCGACCAGCACCTCATGCACCTCGACCAGACTCTCTCTATCCTTATAACTACCTATAGCGTAATAATCTATGCCGACCACCGATATTTTCTTCTCATAGAGGAAGTAGGCCGCTTCAGTGGATATGTATACGAAATCCTCAACGAATTTATCCAGCTTGTAGAACGAGGAATTTTTGGTTTTAAATAGGATACGCTCGCCTGGCTGGATATCATGAGCTTCCAGTTCCTCCGGCTTTATCGACTCGGTATCTTTGATTTCGATGACACGCACCGGTCCCATGATGGTTTCCAGGGGCATCTCATCAATGCTCGTTCCATCGGGTTTGAAGTGGCGTGGAGCGTCAATGTGGGTACCGTGGTGAGAATTTATCGTCATCTGAGAAGTCGTAATCTGCTTGTCCTTATCCTTGTGATGCATGAAGTCAATATCTGGTGGCACGGGGTCGGTGGGCCAGTGCACCATGCCCTTGCGCAGCGGAATCGAGATATCTATCCATTCTGATTTAGTCATTGCGTATGTCTCCTTGATATTTTTAACTTATAGCGGCCTGAGGATAGCGCGACAGGGTCCGGCATCGCCGCGTTCCATCCGGAGCGGCAGACATAGAAGCTCGTATTCGCCGGGTTTAACGCCGGAGAGGTTAATCATTTCCAGGATGTACACACCGTTTTTAAGCAGTGCCTCGTGCGTTTCGGCGATGTTCTGATGGTCGTGGAAATTGCCTATCGTTATATAGTCGATACCGACAAGTCGCACTTTCTTATCGGCGAGATAATGCGCCGTTTCCGTCGCAAGATAGACGTAGTCCTCAACGAATTTATCCGTCCGGTAGGCTTTCTCCGAGTTTTGCGTTTTGAAGAGGATACGCTCGCCGGACCTGATATCATACGGCTCCAGTTCTTTGACTTTTACCGATTCCGGGTCTTTAATTTCGATAACGCGCGCCCGACCGATAGTGGTATCCAGGGGCATCTCGTCAATAGACCCTCCCCCGTAGATAAAATGGAGTGGGGCATCAATGTGCGTGCCGTTGTGCGAGTTGATATTTATCTGGGACATGGTGACCCTGTCGCCCTTATCTACATCGTAAATTCGCTCTATCTTAGGCGGCTGGGGGTCGTTAGGAAAATACGGCATGGGTTTGTTAACCGGCATCGGTGTGGTAATATCAATCCATTCTGATTTAGCCATTGGCAAACCTCCTTATAAGCTCGTGTTATTTTCGGTTTTTGTGTATTTCGCCTTCCCCTCTACATACAAATCGCCTCCGTGAATATCATTTATTACGGTTGCCGGGAAGTCTTTCACCTCAAGTCGCAGGATAGCTTCCGGGCCGAGGTCGGCATAAGCAATTATATCCGATTTGATAATGCTTTTGGAAATCAAAGCGCCGGCGCCGCCGACCGCCGCCAGATATATTGCCTTATATTTTTTCATGGCAGCTTTCACTTCTTCCGAGCGCACGCCTTTACCAATCATCGCCCTGAGTCCCGCGGCGAGCAGGCGGGGAGTATACATGTCCAGGCGGGTGCTGGTGGTCGGACCCGCCGAGCCGATGGGCCGACCGGGTGGCGCCGGGGAGGGGCCCATATAATAGAGCGTCTGCTCCTTGATATCGAAAGGCAGCGACTCTCCTCTTTCCAGGGCTTCGACCATTCTTTTATGGGCGGCGTCGCGGGCAACGTAGAGGATACCGGAGAGCAGCACGTTGTCTCCGGACTTGAGCCCTGCTAATACTTCTTCGGTTAACGGTAGCTTAACTTTTTTTATCATATCTTTTTATTTCGGTTCAAGGCACTCATGTCATTGCGAGACCATCCGCCGCAGGCGGAGGCGAAGCAATCCCTATATCCGTGATAGAGATTGCCACGGTCGGCCCGACACGTCGGGTCTCCCTCGCAATGACAATTATTCTCTACAACTCGATTTCCCGGTGACGGGCACTGTGGCACTGTAAGTTTACCGCCACCGGCAGGCTGGTGATATGGGCCGGGAAGCTCTCCGCGTGAACGGCCAGGGCGGTGATTCTCCCCCCATAGCCCATCGGGCCGATGCCCAGGTTATTGACCTTTTCCAGAATCTCTCTTTCGAGGTCGGCAATCTCGCTATCGGGGCTGGGCTCACCGACCTTCCTCAGCAGGGCGTGCTTGGCCATAGCTGCGGCCTTTTCCGCCGTGCCGCCGATACCCACCCCGACGATTACCGGGGGACAGGGCTTGCTCCAGGCCTCGTCCACGGCATTGACGACGAACTCCACCACCCCCCGCCGCCCCGCCGACGGCAGCAGCATCCCCAGCCTGGCCATGTTCTCGGCGCCGCCGCCCTTGGGTAATACGGTAATTTTTAATCTGTCGCCGGGCACGATATCGGTATGGATAACCGCCGGGGTATTATCGCCGGTGTTGGTGCGGTCGGAGAAGGGGCGGGCGACCATTGACTTGCGTAGATACCCTTCGTCGTAGGCCTGTTGCACCCCTCCATTGACGGCGGCATACAGGTCGCCGCCGGCTATGTGCGCGTCCTGTCCCAGTTCCAGGAAGACCACGGCCGTACCGCAGTCCTGGCACAGGGGGATTCTCTCGACGGCGGCAATGTCGGCATTCTTCAGGATTGTATCTATGACTTCCTGGCCGAGCGGCGATTCTTCTTCCCGGCGCGCTTTCTTGAGGGCGGTCAATACGTCCTCACCGAGTTCGTAATTGGCCTGCTTGAAGAGCTTGGAAACGGCTTCGGTAACCGTACTGGCTTTAATTTCACGCATCGGCTAAATCGCCTTCCGCCAGCATTTTCCTCAACTCGATAATCATTTCCGGCACGTCAATCTTCATGGGGCATCGCTGCCGGCACCGCCCGCAGGTCAGGCAGGTATAAGCTATGGACGCCGCCTTCTCCATGTCCTCGTTGACGATGGCCGCCCAGACGGCGCCGATACCGGTAAAATATTTATCCCCGAAGTGGCCGGCAGTCACGGCAAAGACGGGGCATTCGTAGAGGCAGGCGCCGCACCGCAGGCAGTAAAGCGCCTGGGCCAGCCGGGGATATTTGGCCAGCCGGGTCCTGCCCCCGTCCAGAAAGATGACATGGAACTCCCTGGGTCCGTGGGCGCCGTAGGTGGTCACCTTCTCGATATCGCCGGTCTTGCTCGGACCGGATACCAGGCTGACATAGGAAGGAATCGTATAGTTGGCATATCGCCAGGTCACTTCGGATACTTTATACGCATCGCTGAGCGTGGGCACCAGTTTTTCCATCCCCACCAGGGCGATGTGGACCGGCGGCGCGCTGGTGGCCAGGCGTATATTGCCTTCGTTCTCGATAATGAATAGCGTGCCGGTCTCGGCGGCAACGACATTGGCCCCGCTGATACCGATATCGGCACGGAAGAATTTATCCCGCAGGTATTCCCTGGCCGCCGCCACCATATCGGCGATATCCGAGTCCGGCGCTATTTCCTGTCCCATAATCTTGGAGAAAAGACGGGCGACATCCTCCCTGGGCACGTGAATCGACGGCGACAGGATGTGCATCGGTCGCGACCCCATTTTCTGGATGATAAACTCGCCCAGGTCGGTCTCGTAGACCTCGTTGCCTTTCTCTTCCAGGTACTCGCGCAGGCCGATTTCCTCGCCGGTCATCGTCTTCCCCTTGACCACCAGCTTTTTAGTCCCGGTCAGGTCGGAGATAATCTCCAGGGCCTCTTCCGCCGTTCTGGCGATATAACCCTTGCCCTTGTTCTCTTCGATAGCGTCAATCGCCTGCCGGGTGAGATTCTCCATATCGGGGATGGCCTTTTCCTTGATTCGCCTGACCTCTTCCGCCATTTCCACCGTATGAGGGAATTTCTCCAGGGCGTTTTTTACATTGGAGCGGAAGCTCTTGATAGCCCGTGACAGCGCCAGGCGGAGCCGGTCGTCATGGGCCGCTCCCATTATCTCTTTTTTATAACTCTTGAAATCAGACGTTTTTTTCATGTTTCCATGGCCATGGCGACGACCTGAGACAGGTCAAGGACTTCGACGCCTTCTATTTTCAGTTCACGAAGCCCGTCCTTAAGCTGCATGATACAGCCGGGACAGTGTGTCACGATAATCTCGGCCCCGGTCTCCAGCAGCTCGCTGGCCCTGTTTACCGCCAGCATCTGGCTCAACTCGGGGAAAACGGTCTCAAAGCCTCCCCCGCCGCCGCAGCATGTCGCCCACTCCCCCCGGGTCCATTCGGGTTCCACCAGCTCGATACCCTCGATTGCCCTCAGTATCCGGCGCGGCTCCTCGATTAAATTCAGATAACGCACCAGCTGGCAGGGGTCGTGGTAGGTCACTTTAACCTTACGGGGAAACCGCAGCTTATACGATGGTATTTTCTCGGCGACAACCTCAAGGAAATGCCTGACCTCCAGGTCATAGCCATCCACGTAGAGGGGAAAAAGCCTTGATAAAGCGTGAGTACAGTAGGGGACTACTCCGATAACCTGCTTTACTCCAAAAGATTTTAGCGTCCGGTAGGCCCGGCGGGCATTATCGGCAAATTGAGTTTGCAGTCCGGCTTGGTTCAGCGGCGCCCCGCAGCAGGGCTCTTCCTCGGCCAGGTAGCCCGGCTGAATACCCAGATTGCGCAGTACCTTGACGGCTGCTTCCAGCGGCTTGGCTTCAGTTTCGCTGCCTCTGGACAGGACATTGCTGTATATCCCGGGCAGATTGAGTCCCAGCTTCTTCTGAAAGCGGGCAAAGCGCATCGGCAGTTCGGCGCCGATAACGCTCTTGTCTATCCCCCGCGCCAGAGACATCAGTATTTCCAGTTGGGCGGAGAACTGGTAGCCGCAGCCGGCGAAAAAAATGGTCTCGGCTTGCCTGGGAAGGTCGAGTTTTTGTGCCCATCGAGCACTCTGTTCTTTGGTGACACCCAGAATATTCTGCCGGGAGATAATGTTATCGGCGAGGTAGGTCAATCCCGGGGGCACTAATTCACTATCCATAGCTGCTGCACAAATAATATCGGTGAGAATACCAACATTTATCATACATCGTCAGGATTGGTCTGGCAAGTTAATGATACGGGTGGTTTTACCGGCACTTGGTTGCCAGGCTTACCTCACCCCGCCCCCCTTTTTTATAATCTTTTCCCACCCAAGCCGCCCTCGCGGCATTTACTGCTTATCCCGCAGGACATCCCCGCCATCTTCGGGTGGGGTGTCGAAGACCCTGCCAGCAATTGCGGGGTGTTTAAGAGGGGCGAAGCCCCTCTTTCTTTTCCTCCCCCTCTCCTGTGAAACCTCGTCAGGAGAGGGGGATACAGGGGGTGAGGTAGATAAAAATCCCCCGTATCATTGGTTGGAGAGGTGGATAAAGGGGGTGAGGTAAAAGCATATTCAGCAATGAAAGGAACTGTTTCAACTTCTCCGCTTGACACTGCGAACACGAAATTGCTACACTTTTCTTGTTTCCCTTGCAATGGAATAAGACGGGAAACGTAAGGTTATAGCTGTGAAAAAAATCGGCATACTCTACCACCCCAAGGTTGAAGCCACCCGGACGAAGGCCGGCGAACTGGAAGCCTTTATAAAGTCACGGGGCATCACGGTGTGGGTGTGTTCCGCCTGGGATAGGGATGATGCCTATACCAAATTGGACGGCACCGACCTGCTCCTTACGGTGGGTGGTGACGGTACTATTCTGCGAGCGGTCCAGGCGGTAATTCCGGGGACGACCCCGATTACGGGTATAAATCTGGGCAAGCTTGGGTTTATGACCGAGTTCGATGCGGACGAAGCCCAGGGAAAGCTGCCGTCATTAATCGATGCGGGAGGCTGGATTGACGAAAGGACTATGCTCCAGGCGGAAGTGGTAGCCTCCGGTCGGGAGTCCCGGATATATCATGCCCTGAACGATATCGTGGTGGCGCGGGGCGAAATCGCCCGGTTAATCAGGGTCGAAGCCATCGTTGACGGCCAGCACCTGACCAACTATAAGACCGACGGTGTGATTGTGGCGACGGCTACCGGTAGCACCGGCTACGCGCTGGCCGCCCGCGGCCCCATTCTCTATCCACAGTTGCGGGACTTCCTGTTGATGCCGATAGCTCCTCACCTCAGTTCGGCTTATCCTCTGGTGTTACCGGAAATGGCCGAGGTCGCCCTGCACCTCAACACGTATCATGCGGCCACGCTGAGTGTGGACGGGCATATGAATTTACCGCTGTCAAACGGTGACGCGATTATCATAAAGCGGAGTCCCCATGTGGCCCGATTTTTAAGAATTCGTCCCAAGGAGTCTTTTTATAGCTCCCTCGAGGATAAATTGAAAGGAAAACAAGGTGAGTCAGGTAGAAAAAGCTAGAATCCCGGATATACCCCAGGTACATAAGCTGATTAACGACTATGCTAGTAAAGGCGAGATGCTGGCGCGACCGCTGAGCGAGCTGTACGAGGACATCCGTAGCTATTTCGTCATCAAGGAGGGCGAGGTGGTGCTTGCCTGCGCCGCGCTGCACGTCAGCTGGTCGGACCTGGCCGAAGTAAGGTCGATGGCCGTAGCCGAGGACAGCAAGAAAAAAGGCCTGGGCGCCAAACTGGTGGAAGCCTGTCTTGAGGAGGCCGCGGAACTCGGTATTGAGACGGTCTTCTGCTTTACCTACCAGCCGGAATTCTTCAAGCGGTACAAGTTTGTTGATATCGACAAGATGGAGCTGCCGCGCAAGGTCTGGACCGACTGCTTCCGATGTCCCAAGTTCCCCAACTGCGATGAGACCGCGCTGATATACCATGCCGGGGAGACGACCTAGATTGGCCGAGGAACCACTTTCCACTCAGGTTATCTTCGAAGGTCGTATCCTGAAGCTGCGTGTCGATACTGTCCGAACTTCCGATGGACGCCAGACCACGCGTGAGGTTGTTGAGCATGCCGCCTGTATCGTGGTCATTGCCGTGGATGCCGATGATAATATCCTGCTGGTCAAGCAGTACCGCCGGGCGATAGATAAGGAGCTTTTAGAGATACCGGCAGGCGGCATCGATGAAGGTGAAAATGCCGAGGAAGCGGTAATACGTGAGATGCGTGAGGAAACGGGCTTCCGACCGCAGAAAGTGGAGCGGCTCGGTGGTTTCTATTCGACGCCGGGTTACTGTAACGAGTATCTGTATCTCTACCTGGCGACAGACCTGACGCCCGACCCTCTCTCCGCCGAAGACACCGCCGGCATCGAAGTAGTCCGTGTGCCGGTTGCGCAGGCCTCCGAACTTATTAATTCGGGGAAAATTGAAGATGCCAAGAGCGTTGCCGGGCTGCTGATATACCTTGAGTACCGTAAAAACCCTGAGTGATTGAAGGTTTTTTCTGGCATTTATTAAATGCCTATCCTTCTGAAAATGGACAGGCAGACGCCAGCGTAAGGGGGGCGTTTAAGAGGGGTGCAAGCCCCTCTTTTTTATTATTTCCCCCTCCCTTTCCAAGGGAGGGGATACAGGGGGTGGGTTGAAAAATATCAGCGAAACCCTAGTGTTTCCAGTCCAGATGCCGTCCCCCCATGAGGTGCATGTGGAGGTGAGGCACTATCTGCCCCGCTTCCGCCCCGCTGTTGATGGTCACCCGGTAGCCGCTTTCGGCAATGCCCTGCTCTCTGGCCACCCGGTTGGCCACCTTTACCATCTTCCCAACGAGCGGCATTTCGGCGTCGGTCATGCCTGCCAGGGAGGATATATGCTTCCTGGTGACGACCAGCAGGTGCACGGGGGTTATTGGGTTGATATCGCGGAAGACGACAACATCTTCGTCCTGATAGAGAAGTTCTGTCGGTATTTCGCCGGCTATGATTTTGCAGAAAATACAGTCTTTATCTCTTTGTTCGGGGCTCATCTAACCTGCCTTATAAGTCTATAAAAGTCTTGGGGGCTTCCATGTCCTGCATGGACCAGGTAGTGGCCGTTCCATTTTTCAGGCAATAAACAGCCAATGGGTCCCAGCCGTTTCTTTCCACCAACGGTTTCAGGAAAGGCCTTGCTTCCACGATTTCCTTCTTGATAGCAAGGTCTTCCACCAGTTCTACCCTGCCACTCACCCTTACCTGCGTACCTTCTTTGACATAACAGAGCTCGACCTCAGGGTTACTGACTAATTGCTTGTATACATCCTTGGTTTTGCCTGTGTACAGGATAAGCCCGTTCTCATCCACGCGGTACGTTTCCATACCGCGGACATGCGGCTTATTACCCTCTACCGTGGCCAGACAACCCATGGGATTTGCCTTAATGAAAGCCAGTATTTCTTTCTTATCCATTGTTGTCCTCCTCGCGCTTCGGTATTGACAATTCTAGTAGGCAACCCTTTTATTGTCAAACAGCTTATTTAAGCTTCTCAATCACGGCGTCCGCTACCTGAGACGTGCCGACAGCGGTGGGGTCTTCGCGGGTTGGCTTCATATCGTAGGTGACATTCTTGCCCTCGGCAATGACGGCGGCGATGGCTCTTTCCAGTCGGTCGGCGGCTTCTGTCTCGCCGAGGTGCCGCAGCATCATCACGCCGGAGAGCATCATGGCCATCGGGTTGACCCTGTTCTGTCCGGTGTACTTGGGCGCGCTGCCGTGAGTCGGCTCGAACAGGGCTATATCCTCGCCGATGTTGGCGCCGGGGGCCAGGCCCAGTCCGCCGACCAGCCCCGCGCAGAGGTCGGAGATGATATCCCCGTAAAGGTTGGGGGCGACGATGACATCGTATTCCTGCGGCCTTTTCACCAGCTGCATGCAGAGGTTATCGATTAGCGCCTCCTGGAACTCGATATCCGGGTATTGTGAAGCTACCTCGCGGGCTACCGACAGGAACAGGCCGTCGGAGAACTTCATAATATTGGCTTTTTGCGTGGCCGTTACCTTCCTACGTCCGTACCTGCGGGCGTACTCGAAGGCATACTTGATAATGCGCCGACTGCCCGATTCCGTAATCATCTTGATGCTCAGGCCGGAATCGTCCTTGATAACGCCGTCCCTCTTGTCATTAATGAATTTGATAAGCTCGCCGGTTTCGGCGGTACCTTTCTCGAACTCCACTCCGGCATAGAGGTCTTCCGTGTTCTCCCTGACGATGATGATGTCCACGTCTTTATAGGGAGAGGGAACGCCGGGATAGGTCTTGCAGGGGCGCACGCAGGCATACAGGTCTAAAGCCTTGCGCATGGCCACGTTGACGCTGCGGAAGCCCGTCCCCACCGGCGTCGTTACCGGCCCCTTGATGGCTACCTTGTTCTTTCTGATAGAATCAAGCACGGAGTCGGGCAGGGGAGTGCCGTATTCCTCGATAACGCCGGCGCCGGCGTTAGTCTTCTCCCAGTTGAACTTGACGCCGGTAGCTTCCAGGACTCTACGGGTCGCTTCGGCGATTTCAGGTCCGACGCCGTCGCCGGGTATCAACGTTACGTTATAAGCCAACTATCTACCCTCTCTGTCATTGCGAGCGAAGCGTGGCAATCTCTAAATAGAGTCAAGCCAATGATGGAGATTGCCGCGTCGCCTGCGGCTCCTCGCAATGACAGTTTATTTTCTATCCTTCTATAGTTTAAAGTCGCCGTGTTTCTGGATATAGGGTATCAGCCCGCCCTCGTCGAGGATATTAAGCATGACATCCGGAATTTTACCGAACGTAAACCCGGCGCCGTTGGTTAAATTTTTGACTGTCCCCGCCGCCAGGTCAACTTCAAGCTCATCGCCGTCGTCTATCTTATCGGTATCGCATATCAGCACGGGCAGGCCCAGGTTGATGGCGTTCCTGAAGAAGATTCTGGCTACCGATTTTGCAAGTATGGCGCTGACGCCGGCCATCTTGATGACCAGCGGGGCGTGCTCCCGACTCGACCCCAGGCCGAAGTTGCTGCCGCCGACCACGAAATCCCCCGGTTTCACTTTAGAAGCGAAAGCGGTGTCCGCGTCCTCTAAAACGTGCCGGGCCAGCTCCGGCAGGTTGCTGCGCAGGTGGGCGTAGCGCCCCGGTATGATATGGTCGGTGGAGATGCTGTCCCCGAACTTATGGGCTTTGCCTTTCAGCACTTACATCACCTCCCGGGGGTCGGTAATCTCGCCGGTCAGCGCCGAGGCCGCCGCCGTGGCCGGACTGCCGAGATAAATAAAGCTTTTCGGATTCCCCATGCGTCCTTCGAAGTTGCGGTTGGCCGTGGAAAGGCACGACTCGCCGTCGCCGAGAGCCCCCTGGTGAAGGCCCAGGCATGGCCCGCAGCCGGGCGGCAGGATTATTGCGCCCGCTTCTACGAAGTCTTTAATATAGCCCGCCTCGATGGCATCCAGCAGGACCCGCCGCGAAGCCGGGGCGATTATTAACCTCACCGATGGCGCTCGCTTCTTCCCCTTTAAAATTCCGGCGGCCACGGCCAAATCTTCCAGTCGCCCGTTGGTGCAGGTTCCGATGACCACCTGCTGTATTTTCGTCCCTTTTAGCTCCCTGGCTGGAGCTGTGTTATCAACGGTGTGTGGTTTTGATACAGTCGGTTCGAGTTCAGTCACGTTAATATTTATCGTCTTTTCATAGAGGGCGTCGGCATCGGCGGCCAGTGGCTGGAAGTCTTTACCCCGCCCCTCCGCCTCAAGGTATTTTTTCGTTGTCTCATCGGAAGCGAAAAGCCCCACCTTGGCGCCGGCCTCCACGGCCATGTTGGCGATGGTAAAGCGCTCGCTCATGCTCATCTTCTCGATGGCGCTGCCGTGGAACTCCAGGGCTTTATACGTGGCGCCGTCCGCGCCGATTTTGCCGATGAGGTGCAGTATGAGGTCTTTAGCGCTGACGCCTTTTTGAAAATCTCCCGTAACGTTTATTTTAAAAGTCTCCGGGACACGGAACCACGTCTTGCCCAGGCCGAAGGCCACCGCTACATCCGAGGAGCCCATACCCGTGGCGAAAGTCCCCAGACCTCCGGCCGTCACCGTGTGTGAGTCCGCCCCTACCACCACGTCGCCCGGTCTTGCATAAGCCTCGGCGACTATCTGGTGGCAGACGCCGTCGCCGGCTTCCGAGAGGATACAACCGCTCTGCCGCGAGAAGTCCCGCAGCAGGATATGGTCGTTGGAGAGGGCGCTGCTGGGACTCGGCGCCGCGTGGTCGATGAACAGTACCGTCCTGTCCGGGTTGGCCAATTCGGTCATGCTGCTCGACTGGAACGTGCGGACGGTCAGCGGCCCGGTGGTGTCCTGCACGAAGCTCAGGTCTACTTTAGCAATAACGATATCTCCGGCTTTAGCGTCCGTGCCGGATTTTTCGCTCAGTATTTTTTCGGCTAATGTCTTGCCCATATTTAAATTATCCTGTCATTGCGAGGAACGTAGTGACGCGGCAATCCCTATCAAAGCCCATGTTTAATATCGCCCTTTCCCCACCTCTGGATTCCCGCCTGTGCGGGAATGACAACAGTATATTTTTACTACATCGGGATATTCCCGTGCTTCTTAAACGGGCGGGACTCCTTTTTATCCTTTAATGCTTCCAGCGCCGCGATGACTTTGGCTCTTGTTTCGCTCGGCTGGATGACCGCGTTGATGTATCCCATCTTCGCCGCGACGTACGGATTATAGAGAAGCTCGCGGTACTCCTCTATCTTTTCCTGTCTCAAGGCGGTCGGGTCTTCCGCGGCTTTAATATCCTTGTTAAAGATGATATCCGTCGCCGCTTCGGCGCCCATCACGGCGATTTCCGCCTGGGGCCAGGCCATTGTACTGTCGGCCCCCAGCCCCTGGCTGCACATGGCGATGTATGCCCCGCCGTAAGCCTTGCGGGTAATCAGCGTTATCTTGGGCACGGTAGCCTCGGCGTAGCACCATAAGAGCTTGGCGCCGTGCCGGATAATGCCTCCCCACTCCTGGTGGCTGCCGGGGAGAAAGCCGGGTACGTCGGCGATGGTCAGCAGGGGAATGTTAAAGGCATCGCAGAAACGGATGAAACGGGTGGCCTTGTCCGAGGCGTTAATATCCAGGCAGCCCGCCAGGTAATTGGGCTGGTTGGCGATTATCCCGATGACATGGCCGTTCATGCGGGCGAAGGCCGTAATCATGTTCTGGGCGTACTGACGGGAAGGCTCCAGGAACTCTCCGTCGTCCACGATGGCTTTGATGACTTCCTTCATGTTGTAGCCCTTGTTTGCGTTCTCCGGCAGGATGTCATTCAGGGCGGCGTCGGCGCGGTCGGGCGAATCGGTCGTTTTGATATAGGGCGGTTTTTCCTCGTTGTTTAAAGGCAGATAGCTCAAAAGCTTCTTGATTTCTTCGATGGCCTGCTCGTCGTTATCGCAGGCAAATTGGGTGACACCGCTCCTGGTGCTGTGCGTAAGCGCCCCGCCCAGCTCTTCGTTGCCGATTTCCTCGCCGGTCACCGACTTTACCACCGCCGGCCCGGTGATGAACATGTAGCTGGTCTTCTTCACCATGAAAACGAAGTCGGTCATCGCCGGCGAATAGACGGCGCCCCCCGCCGCCGGCCCCATGATGGCCGATATCTGCGGGATGACACCGGAAGCGCAGGAGTTGCGGAAGAAGATATTGCCGTAGCCGTCGAGGGCATTAATGCCCTCCTGGATGCGTGCCCCGCCGCTGTCGATAAACCCCACCATGGGCACCTTCATCTTCATGGCCAGGTCCATGACGCGGCATATCTTTTTAGCGTGCATCTCGCCCAGTGTGCCGCCACGGGCGGTGAAGTCCTGGGCGTAGGCGCAGACCGTGCGTCCGTTTACCTTGCCGTAGCCGGTCACGACGCCTTCGGCGGGTATAGATACCTTGTCCATGCCGAAGTTGCTGGAACGGTGCTGGACGAACAGATCCGTCTCCTGGAAAGTTTCTTTATCGAAGAAAAGGTCAAGCCTCTCACGCGCTGTCAGTTTACCGGAGTCGTGCTGCTTCTGCACGCTCTTTTCGCCACCCCCGGCCTTCAGTTCGGCTTCAAGCCTGGCCAGTTTTTCCTGTTCTTCTTTCAAATTAGCTTCACCTCACCAGTAAAGATTAAAACAAGTTAATGATATCATAAGGATTGTTAACGGGCAAACGGGGGGGTAGATTACTTATAAAAACTCAATTTTGTTCGATTTGACGCGATAAGGCTAAACGTTTATGATTGAGGCATGACAGATAAAGAATATGGTGAAGTCAAAGGGCCGTATCTACAAAAGACAATACGAGAGCGAATCAAAGCACTCTTTTTAGATAACTTGGGTAAGACCGTTACACGGGAAGATATTTTAGAGGTAGCTAAAGACCCCGAAACTGGAAGGACACCAGAAAATTGGCACCAAAGATTATCAGAACTAAGAACCGATGAGGGTTACACGATTCTTTCATGGCGTAATAGGAATGACCTAAAAGTAAGCGAGTACCTGATGCCAACATCAGAGAAGAGAGCAACTGCCAAAAAACGGGTAAAAATACATCCCAAAACATGGCAAATGGTACTGAAAAGAGCGAACTACAGATGTGAATGGAATGAAGAGGGTATTACTTGCGGCCTTAGATCTGGAGATATTGACCCTGTTGGTGGGGGAACAGTCCATCTCACGCCAGACCATAAATCTCCTCATGCTGCTGGAATCGAGATTGAACCCGATAACCCTGAACAATGGCAAGCCTTATGTGGCAGGCATCAAGTGATGAAGAAGAATTATTGGGATGATAGGACAGGGTGGCTTAATGTATACGCAATTGTCCAGTCTGCTTCAGAGCGTGAGAAGAGACAAGTATATGAATTCCTCAAGAAATACTTCGGTGATTAGTGGCATCTAATTCTAGCCTGTGAAGTCCAAGCCTTTTTTCTGTCATAGATACATATTCATCTGAGGCGTCACATAGAATTGAACGTCGACCTAGAGTTCTACTTACGACCCCTGTAGTACCTGAGCCGCACATTGGGTCAAGTACCGTATCTCCTTCAACCGTAGACATTAATATTAAAGGCTCAATAACCTTAATAGGTTTCTGTGCAGGGTGCCCTACCTGCTCGTTTTTGCCAACGAAACCTACGTTTAGTGGAACCTCAATCACACTTGAAGGTCCTGGCATGTACCTCAATTTGCCTTGTTCTTTTAGCTCTAACTGTGCCCCGTTAAGAAAGTGTTCTGGATATAACTTTGCTGCTTTTTTTGCTATATGTAGGCAGGTGAGTTGTGCTGACCGCCATCCTCGGATTACCGATGGGCAGTTCTTGTAGTACCAAGTTAGCCATGCTATAAGCTTGTAACCATCAGGCAATTCATCAAGAACCTTATATACAATCTCGGGGAACCCCCAAAGGAATATATGTTCAGACACTCTAGCTGTCTCAGCCAGAAGTTTGATAAGCCAGTCATTATAATTATCTACAACTCCTCCTATTCCTTTGTTGTACCAAGGGTCGAGAATTGTAGTTTTTACTGGTTCTCTTATGCTTTGTAATGTTACCATCACATCCCACGGCGGCAGGATGGCTATGCCTTCGGCATCTAGCCTCATTTTTATTAAATCTACGTCTGTTCTTTTATATGTTATGGTAGTCTTGCTCATTCAAGGATATTATATAGTTTTTATCCCCTTAAATCTACTTCCCCAATATTTATAAGTTGATACAAAATTTCATTCCAGCTTGCGTAGTCGCGGGGTGAGCGTAAGCAGCGCGCCGGACGCAACAACGAGCAGTACGGCCAGACCACCGATGGCCCACTGGATGCCTATAGACTCGGCCAGTATGCCGGCAAAGAACGTACCCAGGCTGGAAAAGCCCAATCCCATCATCATGAAGCTCATCACCCGGCCGCGATATTCCGGAGCGGTATAGTTCTGCGCCAGGGCATTGCCGGTTGTCCTGTGCCCTGTCTGCCCCAGGCCGATAAATATGACGATAAGGACGGATACGAGCCACCAGCGGGAAAAAGCAAAGACCACCAGTGCCAGTCCCATCAATACGCCGCTGACGAGCATGATGGTGCCCCTTTTACGACTCGGCAGGGAAGCCAGGATGAAAGAACCGGTTATGGCACCCATTCCGGAAACGCTTAAAAGTATCCCCATGCCGCTGGCACCCACCTTCAGAATATCCTCGGTAATCATGGGCATGAGTTGCAGGAAGGGTATGCCGCATACCATAACGAATAGGGTCGCCACCAGTACCAGGAGCATCGTCTTTTCACGCCGGATATACCGCACACCATCCACTATGTCCGTAAAGGCACTCTCGCCTTCACTGAATTTCTGCATAGTTTTCGGCATGAGAAACATGCAGATTGAGGCCATTCCGTACATGGCACCGGAAATGTAGTAGACACTGGAGAAATCGAAGGCTTCAATAAGGAAACCCGTCGCCGCCGGAGCTAATATCCGGAACGCATTCATACCCATGGTATTCAGGGACACGGCGTTCATCACCTGTTCTCTATCCACTATTTCGGCGATAATAGCCTGCCTTGAGGGCATCATCAGCCCCATTATCGTCCCCTGAATGGCGGCCGTGACCACCAATATCCACCAGGAACCGGGAACGTCCGTGCTCAGATACCCCATCATCAGCGCGAAGGCTACGGCCAGCGAGACCAGCATCGAACCTACCATGCTGAAGAGGAGGATATCCTTTTTCTGAAGTCGGTCGGCGAGGGCGCCCCCGAAGAGCGAGAATATAATTGTGGGTATGGCATTGGCCAGCGAGGCTAACCCGAGTATGGCCCCCGAACTGCTGATGCGATAGATGAGCAGGGACCGGGCTACTATCTGCATGTTCATGGAAGACCACTGGCCTACCATCCCGATATAGTACAGGCGAAAGGTCGGGTTCTTTAACGAACTGAAAGTCCTGATTTTGCTTAACTTATTATACTTTTTTATCATCGGTAGACCTTATTCTTAACATCGAGGCTATTATTATCCTGAGAAAGGACAGGCCTGCCAGCAGGAAGATTCCGGCGGTGAAACCCCCGGCCAGGTCCTTGGCGGCTCCCATGAGAAACGGCCCGGCAAACGTGCCGATTTCCGCCACGCAGAAAAACATGCCACCCGCCGACCCCATGTATTTCGCTCCCACCTCCGGGAGCTCCATCAGTATGAGCACCAGAAACGGGAAGATGCAGCAGGTAGCCATTCCGTAAATGATGAGGGTAATTATCAGCGGGGCGCCTGACACCTGCGAAATTATCAGGAGGGCTACGGTGCATATGAGCGACGCTATGGCTATAAAGCGTCCCCGGAAATGGGGTGAGATAACACGCGGGACAATGATGATAGTCGGTATACCCACCCAGGTCGGGAGAGAAGCGGCTATGCCCGCCATCGATGGTGAAAGTCCGCCGCTTTCCAGAATGCGCGGCAGCCAGTTGCCGAAGCCGTGACCGGCAGCAAATGTCAGGAGTCCCATCAGGAGGATAATCTGTACATTCCGAACGCTGATGAGACCTTTGAATACTTTATCGATTCGGTCGCTTTTGGTGTCTTCCGCAGCTTTCACGTCTCTGCCCAGAAATCACCACAGGCAGGCAACGGCCAGAGCCACCAGGCCGAAGCCGGCAAAGGCGATTCTCCAGCTATAGTCGGTTAAGGGCATGATGACGCTGTTCATCAGGGAGACGGAGAGGCCCGAGCCAATCCAGACACCCGTCATGTAGATGCCTACCGCCATCCCCCTATCTTTCCCCCGGAACCACTGGGAGATTGTCTCGGGATTTCCTATGGATATCAGGGGGCCGCCGATGCCGAACAGGGCGACGCAGAAGAACATGGGGACAAATCCGTTGGCGAAGTAACGGAGTCCGGCTGATAGCCCGATGATTATAACGCCGAAGAAAATCGATTTGCGTATGCCGAGCCTGTCCACGACAGCGCCGCCGATGGTGGCGACCATGATATAGGTCAATGGCCAGGCGCCCATGATGAACCCCATCTGGGAGTAGGAAATATCAAGGTCTTTAATAATCGGCGTGACCAGGGGGGCCAGTGAAAACGTGACGAGGCCGAAAGTGAAATAGGAAAGCCAGGTCAGAGCCAGCATTACCCACCGGTACGGCCTCTCGTAGGGCGGCCTGCCCTGGCTGACTGCGGTGGTTTCTTCCTGGAGTATGTCGGAGTTTATCATAAGGCCTGTCTTTTCAAGGGCTCAGCGCGGTGGATACGACCGGGTAAGGTGAAACACTTGAGTCTATAATCGTGAGCCTTTGAGGTCTCTGCCGGTATCCGGTGGGAGCGTACGGGTAAATTTTACCTTTTTACGGTTATTTCTGTAAAGCTGGTATTGGTCGGCATACTCCCGGATAGTCGGCGGGTAGCATCGTAACGTGTGGAGGTGCTAGAATATGGATTGGCAAAAACGCTGTCCGGAGAATGAGGATGATAAGCAAACAGTTACCGGCCACGCGCTGCGGGAACACGGAGTTCCGCTGGGGAGAGCGGACCTATGTCATGGGGGTCTGCAACCTGAGTCCCGACTCTTTTTCGGGGGACGGACTGGGTGACGATATCGAAGCGACTCTAGACCAGGCGCAGCGCATGGTGGCCGAGGGGGCCGATGTTATCGATGTCGGCGGGGAGTCCACCCGACCCGGCACCGAGCCGCTTTCACTGGACGATATCGACGATGAACTGAGGCTGGTCATACCGGCGATAGAAAGGCTGGCGGATGAAATATCGGTGCCTATCAGCATCGATACCTATAAGGCAAGTGTAGCCGGTCGAGCCGTGAAGGCCGGCGCCAGCATGATTAACGATATCTGGGGCTTGAAGAGAGACCCGGGGATAGCCCGGATTGCCGCGGAGTCGAAAGTTCCCGTAATACTCATGGCCAATCAACGTGATGCTCCCCCGAAGGTCGGCATCATGGCGAAGGTCATTTCCGACCTGGAAACGGGCATTAATATCGCTCTGGAGGCGGGCGTGGCGGCGGAAAACATCATCGTCGACCCCGGTATCGGCTTCGGCAAGAGCCTGGAGCAAAATCTGGAGCTGGTCAATCGACTGGCCGAGTTGAAGCAGCTGGGCAAGCCTGTCCTGCTGGGGGCGTCCCGAAAGTCGATGATTGGTCTGGTGCTGGACCTGCCGCCCGACCAGCGCCTCGAGGGGAACCTGGCGGTTACGGCCATCGGCATCGCCAACGGTGCCGACATGGTGCGTGTCCACGATGTCCGTCAGACCGTGCTTGTCTGCCGCATGAGCGACGCCATAATCAGAAGGGGGTCGGTCAATGACTGATACCGTAACGGCATATCTCGGACTTGGCTCTAACTTGGGTAACCGCGAGGATAACCTGGACATGGCCTTGAAATTGCTGTCGCAGAGGATGAAGGTAGGCAGGGTTTCGTCCATATACGATACCGAACCTGTAGGTAATACCGACCAGCCCCGTTTCCTGAATATCGCCTGCGAGGTGTTCACGCATCTGGCGCCGGAGGGGCTGCTGGCTCTGGCCAAGGGAATCGAGGGCAAGATGGGCCGGCGTGGTAAGTCCGGCGAACCGCGCACCATTGACATCGATATTCTTCTCTATGGCGATACGGTTATGGAGACGCCCGACTTGGTGATTCCCCACCCCGGAATGACGGAGCGGTCTTTCGTCCTGGTGCCCCTGGCCGAGGTTGCCCCCGACCTTGTCCACCCGGTGAGCGGGAAGACTATTGCCGAGATGAAGAAGGCGATTAAGGAGGAGCAGGGCGTGTTCCGGTGGGAGGGTGAGTAATTCTCTTGAGGTGTCATTCTGAGGAGGCCCGATATATCGGGACGACGTGAGAATCCGTATCTGGAGTCACGTCGATGATTAAGATTGCCACGGGCTTCGCCCTCGCAATGACAAAGTGTTAAAGAATAACCTCGGACGAAGTGAGGAGACATCATGTACGAGATAACTGTCGAGAAGCATTTTGACGCCGCCCACTATCTGAGGGGGTATCAGGGCAAGTGCGAGGCCATGCACGGGCACCGCTACCGCGTGGCGGTGAAGGTAAAGGCTTTAAAGCTGAATGATATCGGCCTGGCCTGCGACTTTACCGATTTGAAGCGGCACCTGAACGATATTCTGGCGCGGTTCGACCATATCTGTCTTAATGACGTGCCGCCGTTCGATAAAATCAATCCCTCGGCGGAGAATATCGCGGCTACCATCTACGAGGAACTCAAGGAAAAACTGGCCGGGGAGCCGGTAACCCTCACCTGCGTGGAGGCCTGGGAAGCCCCGGAGCAGGGCGTCGCCTATCGCCCCGACTAGCCATTTTCCGCCCACTTTATTGTTATTCCAGCCCCGTATCAAGTGCGGGGTAAACTCCGGCTGGAATCCAGAGAGTGTCACCCTGAGCGCAGCGAAGGGTCTCGGGTGGGGTGAAGGCCGCCCTTAAGCGTTAGTCTTCTCCGGCGGCATCAGGTTCGGGATGCTGTCCGCGATGGGATAACTCACATCGCATTTCGGGCAGTGCAGGGTGCCGGTAATTATCTCCCCGCCCCCCTCCGCCTCTACCTTAAGCTCCAGCTCTCCCTGGCACACCGGGCAGGCCAGGATATCTACAAGTGAGCGTTTCATAACTGGCTTCCTTCATAAGTACCTTTTTACGCATATCTCAGTTGCCACTAGCTCCTCAGCTAATTCTTCCTGACTAGCCTTTGAATAAGTATATAGAGCAAGCTCTTTGGATGTTAAAATGCGGAAGTAATCCTCCTTCCGGTCTGTCAACTGACATTCCTTTAAGTAGTCAGGATGAGTATTATTAGCAATAATTCTTCGTAGTTTAGAATCAAGATAGCTTCTAAACTCTGGATTCAAGTCTGGATTTTGACTGAAATCCTCTTCCTCCCAAGAAAAATCAAATGCCCTCGTGCGTCTCCTTTTCCGTTTCTTGCGTTTAGTGTCAGTGGTTGTCCCACCGCCAGTGGTTGTCCCGCCGCCAGTAGTTGTCCCGCCGCCAGTAGTTGTCCCGCCGCCAGTAGTTGTCCCGCCGCCGGTGGTGGTTTTTCTCCTTTTTATCCACTCTAGGTTTAGTTCATCTATCGCTTTCTGAAAGGCAAGCCTCAACTTTTTGTATAACTTACGATTTTTCACTGAGTTGTAGCTTTTAGATGCTCTCTCGATTTCAGCCGATAGCTGTTTTTCTATGCTTTTAACCGCGCTAACCCACGCGGGGAAATGCTTGCGGTCACGTATTAAGCCGACTCTTGTGGTGTCAGGTTTGAGGAAATCAGCAGTTATCTCACCCTGCACTTTACCAAGAGTCCAAGGCTCGTAAGCAAATTCGGGAATGTCGGTAATATTGAGCACCTTTTTATTTTTGCAGTAAATACCTACAGGATATGACTTTCCAGTTGGCATAATGTAAAGGGAGAGGCTAATGTAACCATAATTAGTACGAACCGAAGGCATGTAAAACGGTTCACCCTTATAAGCCTCTGGGCGAACTGAGGTGGTCTCCTTTCCCTCGACAATTACTAGGGAATAGGCACCACTTGAGAGGTCTGGTCGAAACTTAAATTTAAAGTAATTTGCCAACTTTGAGGTGGCCCCCATCCTTAGGACAGGATAGGGGCAATGTTAAGAGTGGGTACCGCTATCCTCAAGGGGTCTGGTGGTAGGGATTTTACCATACCTCCACTAGTGGCTTCTACCGGGGTTGATGTGAATACCTTGGCCGGTGTCCGGTAGCCCAGAGCCTGGTGAGGGCGCTCGGTGTTGTAGAAGCGGAAGTAGTTACCGAGACCG
>Ga0315541_1000432_pt1 | contig 44756 bp, 39 predicted proteins | sample SalMarSW160190MG_FD_203095 | JGI IMG/M metagenome (GOLD analysis project Ga0315541, IMG submission 203095) | Salt marsh sediment microbial communities from the Plum Island Ecosystem LTER, Massachusetts, United States - Salt Marsh Sediment SW1601-190 ...
GATTACTCATGATAACCTCCTTTTAGTGTAATTGGTTTTGATTTTGCTTACCTTTATGCTATCAGGAGGTTATTTCTTTGCAATGACTTAGATCATTTTATTTCGCAGTACTCTTAAGTATTCTCAGGGAGTATAACCTTATGATCATTTAATATATAACGGGGTTGAAATTGCGCGTTTCTAATCTTCCAGGGACAAAAATTGATCAACGATCAGTTTTTGGCCTCTAGTGGCCACCCGACTGACAGCGGATTTGCTCAGCCCGAGGTACTTGCCAACCTCCGTTGCCGTCAGGCCCAGATCCCGAATCACCCAGTAGGCCAGAACACTGCGGGCACGTACCCGATCGGGCTGTTTTCCGGCGACAACCACTTGGCTTTTTTCAATGCCAAAGATTTCTGCAACCCTTTCGGTAATCTTTGGCAGCGTTCAGCCGCAGCAGGGCGTGGAGGTCTTTTGCAAAACAGAACCGAGTCTCTCCAAAAACCGGCTTCGATCGGTATTGTCTTTAAAAATGTTTCGTCGCTCGACACCCCTGCATATGATATGATGCAAGGCACCCGGCGCATCTATTATCGCTTGACGTAGCATGTGACTTCATTACCGCAAACAAATGAAAAAAGAATCGCCTAAATTCAACCCCACCTGTTTTCTCGTTTATAACTACACCAAGGGTTAAACATGGGCTTGATATTTATTGTGTAAAGGTCATGCCAAATTTTTATTGGATGGTTTCACCTGTAAAACGGTCACGAATTGCCCAAAAAGGACATTGGGGACATGTAGATCCGTCAGGATAATCTACACCTTCCTCGTGAGGGCATCCTAAAATTCGATCAGCGATCACTACAGACTTTGCCCGGTTTTCTTTGATAAAGCTGATAATCTGTTCATTTGTCGTTTTATCAATTCGAACATCAATAACCTCATTGAACCATCTCTCAAGTACGCTTGGCTTTGCATCTTCGTAAGGAATTATTCCAACGGCAACTTTGGTAGCATGGTTATCGTCAGGGCCATAGTAAGCGACAGTTGCTATTGGATATCCTCTGAAGCCTTTATTTGATAATTTCTTGAGCTTTTTTGAAGTTTTCATTCATTTTCTCAAATATTATTTCCTCGGACATAACGAAACCGCAAAATGCCGGGTATAAAGCCGCGCGGTTTTGCCCGAGCCTTCTTAAGCGCTTTGTTCGACGATATTTCTCTTTAATGTGCTGTGGTCTAACTCAAGAGTATAGGACAAGATTGTGTCAATATTAATTTTCTTAGATGCTTTGAGGATTTCTATACCGGTAAGCTTTCCATCGGCAGTAGTGTCAATGTTTACGCCTTCTGTTATCTCAATAGCTCCATCTGGTTCCTGATCACCAAGCTTTATGTACAAAGCATCTACTTCTTCATCATAATGTACTTTCATTGGCTTCTTCCTTTCTTCAGCGGATAGTTCGTGATTACAGTCATCACATCGCTTTCAACTGAGACAACAATTTTTATCGGATATTTAAAACCTGACACATTTCTGATCAACTCATGATCCCCATCGCTTAAATCCGAATTTGCCAGTATTTTCTCAACGGTTGATTCCGGTATTTTATAGAGCTTGGCTATCTGTAAAGCAGAAAACTTATAATTTCAGATCATTAAGTTTTTTGTTAATAAATTTCATATCAAACGCATCAGGATCAAATTCCCCACCAACCCATTCGAGCATAGATTCATGTTCTTCATGTTTTGGGTCTTGCATTGCATCCAAAAAATCGGAGTATCCCCAAATACCCCCGCAGTCCTCTGGAGGACATACCTTTTTTCCTTTAATGACTACAGGTGATTCAGAAAAATCTAAAGGTAGAATTTTTTCGAGAACGATTTTGTGTTCCCAACCATCACCGAAGTCATATTCATAAACAAAACTATCGTTTGGATTGGAAATGATGTCTTGTAAACAAACCTTCCGCTCATCTGTTACATCCATATCAAAATCCAGGTCTGGAATTCCGATATAAGAGCTTCCAACTCTATATTGATGTAAATGACAATTAAACCATCCCATTGCTACCTGCAAAACAGAATGTAGTTGATCTAATCTGATGTTGTCTTTGACAATCAATCTTCTCCATATTGGAGGCTTGCTTCCTAATAAGGTAACTTTGATTTGATACAATAATTTTGATTTTTTATTCTTCTTTATCACTGTAACCTCCATGTTTAAGTTGATTGCCAGCCAACGATGTGCTCTCCTGCCGGGGAGCGCAGAGCGAAGCAGCGCGATTCTCCGTTCAGGAGCTGTAACTGGTTGGCGAAGCCTTTCCCCTCAGCGTATGTTCCTGCATATTCGTTCGGCGAATGGCCTCCGTGCGGGGCCGGTCCATTAGGGGCTTCGTGGACAATCCATGGTTGACCTCTTGGGCCATGCGAAACCAACTCACGTCTGTGCCCCGCCCGCTATGCCGTCACGGAGTTGACGATACCGAGTAGCCAACGGCTGCGGCAACCTGATTCCAATAGCGTCTGCCGCCGCCAGAAGAATCGCTGCCGATTTGCCGAAACACTCTGATTCCATGGAGCAGGCCGCTTCGAGTGCTGGGCCTGAGACGTTCGGCGTGCATAGCGCGAACCGCGCTTGGGCCTTCTGTGCCCACGCAGAAGCGATCATCCTTGACAATGCCTCCTCGACGTGCTGACCCCAGAAGCTACTCTGGGAAAACCGATCGAGGAGGAATACATGCGCCTGGAGGAGGTCCGGGAACCCGACATCTGACGGTCTCTGTGAAATGAATAGGGATGCAAGCTGTCGGTCCCGTGGGCTGGCTTCGTTGTTTTGTAAAACTATGCGCAACTCGGAAACTGAAGAGCGCCTAAGCGCTTCAGCGGTGTATAGGTACATCACCAGTTCTTCGGCCCAGGACAAATTGGCAACTGAGCTCCGCCATTGCTCGATATACTTAGAGCAGGCGCTGGAAGTCCCTGCCACACAAGACAATAAAAGGGCAGCCAGGAACGGCCCATCCAGAAAATCTTCGTCCAAGAGAGTTTGCCTCACTTGCTCTTCAGACATAAGCTGGTCGGCGGTGCTCCAGGGCGGCTTCCCATTAGCCATCACCGTTTTCGATGCCACGTAGGCTCGAACCATCTTGTCGATGAGGCCTGGAAGGCGACCAAGTGATTCGGACGAGAAGGTTTCCTTGATTCGCAGCAGGCTCATGAACATCGCGATGACCGGTACCTTCATCTTATCCAGCCTTGCTCCATACTTCGCGAGAGCGAGTGGCTTTGCTTTGAGGGCATGCTCTATACGTATGAGGAAGTACAACGTCAGTTCGAAGGGGACATCCGGGAGCGTTAGGATTTCTTCACTGCGTTTTGGATTGCTGCACATCCCGGCAAAAGGCTTCGTGAGTTCAGGCGGAGGTTGGCTATTTTCAACAACATTGCGGATCCAACTGATTGTGTGCGCAGTTACGCGGAAGACCCAGAACTGACCTAGATCGCTCTTGCTCCTCTCCATAGCGTCAATCAGTGCTATCGAGCTCCTGAGTGATTCCAGCATCTCTTGGGAACGTCCTGCCTCCCAGTAGGCATATGCTGCATCCGTCAGGAATGCAGCCGCGAAGACGGAATCATCCAAGGCCGCCGCACAATTGTGCCCTCGCTGAAAGAACTCAGCAGCGAGATCCCATCGGTCGGTACGTGCCGCAGCTATTCCTGCATTGCGGAATGAAAAAAATGGCGCGTGCAGTATCCCGAGCTTACCATCGTCCCGCCCCTCCAATGCACGGTCGAAGACCGCCACTGCCTCGTTGTACCGTTCGCAATTCAGAAAGACTGTCCCTCGCTGCTCCTCTATAATCCAGGAATGCGAAGAAAAGCGCTTTGCCGCTTCATCAAGAATAGCGAGCGCATCGTCACGTCGGTCGAGATGTTCATCCAAAATTATTGAGGATGTCCGTGCGGCATAAGCCCCGAGGGATGGTGATTCCCACTCGGTCGCAAAGTCCATGGCCTTGCGGAGCACTGACAAGCTATCATTCCAATCAGGCTTCTCGGCCCTGAACTCATTGAGGAACGCGTTGTCTACATATACGGAAGCGTAGCCTTCAGGCATATCGAAGGCCCCCAGCAACTCCTGCCGGAGTTCCTCGGTCAATTCAGAGAGGCCTTGGAGACACTCTTCGAGGTCCTCCATGCTCTGACATCTCATCCCATTTATGCCAAACAAATTGGCCAAGGTATTGACCGTTATTCCTTCCATGTTGATCTGCGTGAGCGGCAGGGAGTCGAAAAGTTTCCTATACTTAGGGGCCATCATCGCCTGCCGAACAGTGTCAAACTCCTTGAAAAGCCGCAAAACACGACGTAGCGGGATCGGGGCCTGAGCATAGATCAAGCCACTGATGCAAAAGAGCATCCTGGAGACAAGACTTCCCGGGCTCTGGTCGATCTGAGTTATTTCTCGCTCCCATGCGTCCAGAACATGGTGAGCTTTCTTTGGTTCAGCGGCGGCACACAGACGAAACTGTATCGAGCGAAGAAGCAAGCTCAAAAACTGATCGCTTTCGAAGATCGGCCCGCTTCCCTCCTCAACGCATACCATTAAAAACCAAAAAGCAATTTCTCCCAAGGCCTTCAGGACTTCCTCAGGTGCCTTGGTCACCAGCGAAATCCCCAGCCCCGTAAGGGCTTGCTTGTTCTTGCCGAAGAATGCATGGAAGAGCGCATGGGAACATTCTGTGATCGACAACTCCTTTACCGTCAGGATAGCGTCAGCCAACTGGAAATGGATGCTTTCGATTGTACTTCGAGACCATACATCCGTTGCAGCGTTCTTCAACAACGGTGAGAGTTCGAAACGATTGCCGGACGCCCTCTCTATCCATGGTCCTACCAAACGGTCGAAGAGGTCACCTGGGTGAGGCAAATTCGCGTTCTCACCAAGTAGGACGATGTGTTCTCGGCGGAAAGGAGTCAACGCCACGCTGGCACGGTACAGGAGATCCGTCTCCTCGGGGGCGAGAGCGTCTAGCAACTGCCTCGCCTGTTGCTGCTGTTCTCTGACATCCTCCGGAGTTTTGAGCATGGAATCGGCCGAGGCTGTTGGCCATCCCTGTCTCGAGAGAGTGATGAGACGCGCATGCACGAGCTGGGGATGACCCGACGTGTGAAGGTAGGCAACCTTCGCTTGGATTTCCGCTTGCTCTGTAGGGCAGCCTATCTGCGCGCACAGTTGCTCTATCTCATTCTTGTCGAAATCGGGCACTAATAATTCAGAAGGGATCAAAGATCCCAAAAGATTCCGCACGCGGGAGGGAACATTTTTCCGACTCGTCGTGACCACGGAAATCTGTCGTGCTTTTGCTGTGTATGTCAAGCCTGCAAAGACTTGCTCCCATTCTCTGACAACCCCTGGCTCGAACGGAAGGTCGTCCAGCACTACGTTACAGTTGAGTGGCAGGTCGTCGATCAACAAAGACACTTGTACCAGAGCCCATGTGAAGCGTTCTCCGTGAAACGGCGAGAAGGTGAACCAAGCCCAGTCTCCTCCTTGTGCCCGTGCCGTGAGCTTAGCGAGTGTTGTCTTGCCCATTCCGGTTGAGGCAGTTATGAACAGAATGCCATCTCGTTGAAGAATGGATTGACAGCTATCCAATAGCGTCTGCCGTGGTGCCACCTCCGGAGGTAGCGGGGGCGGTAATCCGGGAGAGAGCACATGTACCAACGGCTGGAAAGATACCGACACACCTGAAGGAAGTACAGCTACCATTTGGGCTCCAATCCCTTGGATGGCCTGCAATTGCTGAAAATTTCGCCTCGGTATGCGAACGCTGGTCACCTCCTCAAAGATCAGGGCAAACCGAGCATAGTCAAGCTGGCGGTCTCCGTATTCCTTCCGAGAAGCAACGGTCAGAACTTCACGCAGCAAACGGTCAGTGACTTTTGTACATTCAGAGGGGAAAACTCCCAGCTTGTCACCATACGTGATCAGTTTACGGTCGATTGCAGCCGTCACGGCTTCCACGGGAGGGGCTTCAGTGAGCCACTGCATAGGAGATATCAGGCAATCATAAATATCGGAAACCTCAGCGACTTTGAGAAATTCGACCAGATCCGTCGGAAGCCTCTGCGCTACCACAGCGTCGTCACTCAGGAACTCAGCCAGCTTCTTGACCGTTTCCTCGTTGCCGCGACACTCCTGCCAAACAGCCAGTCCCTTGCTTCCTTTGCCAAACGGGTTCCTCTGTTCCGTCCCAATGGTGGAACGCGTCAGGTAGGTGAACTTGATGGTCTTGCCTGGGTGTGTTTGGCGGAGGTGCCAGAAGCTGGCGATGGCGTCCGTGACGCTTTTGGTCCGAAGTGTTATATTTCCACACGTGTCCTTAACCTGAACAGGGACGCCAGATTGGGGGTCAAGAACGTCAAAGTCCTCTGCGCCTTCCAGGTACAGCACCTGATCGTTTCTCAGCTCAAGCCACGCATGGAGCGCCTGCCAGGCTTGATACACATAACCACGCAGGGAATCTGTGGCCTGCCGGTTGGGGTCGGCGTCGAGCTTCCATGTCGGTTTGCTATCCACCATCGGTTAGTAACTCTCCCGCGAAGGCTTTCAGGGAGGCCTCGGGGTCACCCTACGCACAATACATAACGAGCAACAAAGCCCAATGCGTGGGGAATCCCGATTCCTCCAATTCCATGAATATGTGCCAACATTGAGTAGGCGGTCTAATAACCGTAGTTAAGTACGACTAATTGCCGCCACAAAATTAAAAAGGATAAACAATATAACGTGTTAGTATTCACCGTTGTTTTATATTGAAATGTAAAATACGGTTAAGATGCAGCATATTTCCAATGAATTAGCTTTGCCTATTCCATTGTTTTTCTGGCAGATCTAACTTCGTAAAGGGCTTGGGCTTCACAGACTTGAAGTTGACCTGAATTGTCGGCGATCATTTTTTCAAATATCAATTCAGCACTTATAAACAGGTTGCTGCTCTCTTTTTTAAGATATTGTGCAGCCATGCGACAATATTCAGGATCAATATCTATTCCAATACTGTTCCTCCCGTATCTCAAAGCAGCAATCATTGTGGTTCCGGTACCGCAAAATGGATCAAGAACTGTATCATCATGGAAAGAGAACATTCTAACCAAACGTGAGGCAAGTTCAAGAGGGAAGGGGGCTGGATGTTTTCGAGTAGATGCACCGGTAATATTCCAAATTTGCTGGAACCAACGATTAAAATCTTTTTTGTCGATTTTGCTAAGCTTTCTCTGTTCTTGAGTAGGCTTTCGATATCCTCCCGGCTTTCTTTGCATTAAAATAAATTCCATATCATTTTTAATAATGGCATTAGGTTCATAGGGTTTTCCTAAAAACTTAGATCCATTTTCGACTTCAAAGCTGGCATTTGAAATTTTATGCCAAATAATTGGATTTAAATTGTCAAAGCCTATTTTCCGGCATAGAACACAAATATCTGAATGTAATGGGAAAACAAGATGACGGCCAAATTTTCGCCTTGAAACGCATACGTCACCTACAATGCATACAAGCCTACCGCCTGGCACTAATATACGAAACACCTCACGCCAAACCTTTTCAATCTCAGATAAAAAGGATTCATAATCATTAATGTGGCCTAATTGATTTATATTTTCGTTATAACGTTTCAGATTCCAGTATGGAGGTGAGGTAACAACGAGATGTATGGATTCATCTTCTAAGAAGGACAAATCTCTTGCATCTCCATTAATTAATCTTTGATAGGTATGAGTTGCTTTTTTCTTCAAATGAATGCTCCAACATGAGAAACAAGCGATTTGGCGAAAATTAGAAACGAAAGATCAGATGCAGGTTTTTTATAGGAGCCCAAAAGACCTGTTTCGCTATCTGACGTTATGAATGATGCCGATGTATAATGACGTTCAAGAACGAGCTTGCGGCAAAACAGCTCGTACCTTTTCATATATGAAGCCCCTACAAACTCTTGAAACACTTTGAAATGGGGTTCTCTAACCCTTACCGGTCGATTTGAAGCATCACAGTCATCAAGCATAAAGAAATACCCGAGAAACGGCTGAGCTCCTACATTAAAAGCTCCTTCTCTGAATGCCGTCCAAAGATCAAGAGCACTTCCCATGGCTTCCTCGGTCCTATTGTTAAAATTGTTTCCGAAGGAAGGGCCAACTTGGGATTTTGCTTCAACTGCTGTAATCAAATGACCATCTTTGACTACAACCAGATCCCATTCTTTGGTGGGGCGAAAGAAACCCGGCAATTCAAGCCGCCTTTTTCTGAAAATATATCTTTCATCCATACCGGCATCAACAATTATTTTCGTAAAAAGATCGATAAAACCATCCATTTGAGCCCCGCCGGTCACTGCGCCCCTTAATCCTGCATCAGCAACCCCTCTTTTTTTCTGTTTTTCTCTTTGGGCTTTGCGTGTCTGCCAGTAATGAGAAACTGCGCCGGAAATGTGTTTTCCAATATTATCAATTAGGTCAGTCATTTTTTTTCATTTACCCTTTATTTTTTATTTTGCTGGCCAACGTGCGCGAACCGGGGTTCCGCTCAACTCGGCAATACGCGGCTGTTTTGCCCCATAGCAGTTTTTGTTAAATACAGTGGCTGAATTTTGCACGAGTCGGAGGCTTTCATATACAAAGCCTCTAGGGATATTGAAAATGAGTCTAAAACTATGAAAGTGCTGGAATATAAAGAGATGAAACTATATTTTGTTTTGATTGTGCTTTTGGCCTAATTAAAGATCGGCTTAACTTTGCATATTATCGATGAATAGTCAATATTTGACTTTCGACAGCTAAAATGATTACGATTTAACATCATTATTAACATTGATGAACTCGTAAAAAGTTCGATTTGGACGGTCTCGTAAAAAGTTCAAATTCAAGGCGTGCAAATTTTGTAATCATGAGGCGTACTTTTCGTACGTTGAATGGTTACGAAATGCAGCACAACGCAGAAGTTGGACTTTTTACGAGACCGTCAACATTGTGTCACAATTTAAAACGCTCCGTTTAGGTAAGAGGTCATACGCATGAAAACAAAGATATTACTGATTCTGGCAATACCATTTTTGTTGGCTGTTCAGAGTTACGGTGCTTCGATCACACCGGTTGATCTGCCGTCACTGGTGTCTTCCGTTAAAACTATGGATGCCCTGTCATTTTGCGGGGAGCGGGTCCCCCTTGAGAATCAAGACATTCAGGAACGATTTGAAAAAGAACTTCTGCTTTCAATTTGGGATCGACCTCAGGTGATTCTTTGGCTGAAACGTTCCCGTCGATACCTGCCGTATATTGAAAAAATGTTGAAGGAAAACCGAATGCCGGACGATCTCAAATATCTGGCCATTGCCGAAAGTGCACTTCGACCCCATAGAGTAATCTGGGACAAAAGAAATATATAACGATCGTGCAGAACCTTCATAAGCCTTACCATATGGCGACTATTTCTCTATCACTCTGGTGGTTCATCAATAACTTTCTCATCGCCAAGGCATGACAAATTAGATACATGACATATTGATTTTGCTGAATTTAGCTTAAGGATCCATTGCTCTATCCACCGAAACGCGGGCCATTAACTTCTTCCTTAAAAAAGTTCTCAACATGGTCATTTGACAGATTCACTGATCTATAAGTTTTCAACAATTGTTGAAAACTTATTTTTTATTGAAAATACCTATTGACAGATCATATTTTCATTGTTTAAAATATTTTCAACAATTGTTGAAAAGGATGAAAATAATGAAATATAAAACTTTGAGACTATCTGCCGGCAAGGCCGTCAAAGACTGTCTGAATGATATTCCGTTTATTAAGGTGATCAAAAGTGAAACTTTGTTGAATGACGCAGGTCCGGATTACATTCTTCACTTAGAAACTCCTTTTGGGCGGAAATCAATTTATGTCGAAATAAGTGCAAGCGGCCAGCCCCGTTTTGCACGTATCCTAATCGAAAAGGTGAACCTTCTGACTGAAGACGCCAAGATTTACTGGATGTTTGTTGCGCCTTACCTATCTGAAAAAACGGCTGAAATGTTACGCAACGCCGGTATGGGATTTCTCGACCTGGCTGGAAACTGTTTCATTTCATTTGGTGGTCTTTACATACAAAAAGAAGGCAAAAAAAATCCATATTTGAACCGGCGCAAATTCAATTCCTTATTCAAAATAAAAGCATCCCGCGTCCTGCGAGTATTATTGTTCAATCCAAACAGGTATTGGAAAATTGCACCATTGGCGAAAGAAGCCAAAGTAAGTGTCGGGCATGTGTATAATGTCAAAGAGGAATTGCTCAATCGTGAGTTGGCTGTCGTCGACAATAGAGGGATGAGATTAAGTGAGCCAAAAAGTCTCCTACAAGAATGGTGCAACAATTATCAATTCGAAGGCACCCAATTTCAAAACTTTTATTCGCTTTCAAAAATGGTCCAATTGGAAAAACAAATAGAAGAGTTTTGCAGTAAACGAAAAATGCGATATGCACTTTCGGGTTTCGCCGGCGCAACCCGGTTGGCGCCTTTTGTCCGCTACCATAGAATCCATTGTTACGTGGAAAACAGCATTGATGATTTGGTAAAGAGTCTGGATCTTAAATCGGTGACCAGTGGGGAAAACATAATTTTCATGAATCCTTCCGATGACGGAGTGTTTTATTATACACAGCGCATTGAAGGGGTACATCTGGTTTCCCCGATACAGCTTTATCTCGATTTAAATACTTTATCTGATCGGGGAAAAGAAGCTGCCGATTTCATTTATAATGAAGTCATAGAACCAAAATGGGAAAAATAAAATGACTGGGTACGGCGATCGAGTCATCAGAGCCACTCGTCAGGTTCTACTTGAAGTTTTTCAGCTTTTAGAAAAATTTAAAGAAAGTCTTATTCTGGTTGGGGGCTGGGTGCCGATTATGATTATCCCGGATGCTGAAGACAAACATGTAGGTACCATCGATGTGGACTTGGCCATAAACGACAGGACTCTTTTCGAAACCGGTTCTGCAACTATGGAAGAGATTCTATTATCCAATGGATATCGGCAAGGTGCAGAACCGGGTCGATATATGAGACAAATAATTATTGATGAGCAGTTGATAAGTGTGCCTGTTGACTTTTTCACCAGTGAACAAAGTTGCATACCCAAAAATGAATTTTTCGATATTACCGGAATCAGTGCTATCGCCGCACCGGGTTGCGAGCTTGGTTTTGACGTTAACAAGAAAGTAAGAGTTGAAGGTGTGCTTCCGAATGGGAAGCCGTATTCGACGGAAATCAAATCCGCCGGAATTATGGCTCTAATTGTTATGAAAGCTCATGCAATGAACATTCGAAACAAAACAAAAGATGCATATGATATCTGGTTCTGTCTGGCCAACCACCCAGATGGGGTTGACATCGTGGCGCAGGAGTTTCTTTCACATTTAAAAAAAGCCAGTGTAAAAAATGCACTAACTTTGCTGTCTAGATATTTTGAATCTATTAAGGCCCGAGGGCCAAAAGATGTTGTATCAGAAGAAGGAACGAGAGATCCGGATTATAAGGCATTTTTGCAACAAGACGCGTTTCAACGCGTACAGGCATTGCTAAAAAGCTTAGATTTTGAAATGGATTGATTGCTAAAAGATGCGACTTTAGTATCCTAAAGGTTGAGGAGTTTTGCGGGGAGCGGGCCCCCCTTGAAGATCGAGATGTTCAGGAACGATTTGAAAAAGAACTTTTGCTTTCAATTTGGGATCGACCTCAGGTGATTCTTTGGCTGAAACGTTCCCGTCGATATCTACCGTATATTGAAAAAATGTTTCGGGAAAATTATGGAGTTTTTAATGGCTCCTGGTTCATACCGCTTCCATGGCCCCAGTGAAATAGAAAAAAGTTTTACCCCAGTACGATCTGCCAGACCTACGGGGCAGGCGGGGTAAAAATGATGGAATGATGGTCAAAAACGTATAACTTCGGTGTGCGGATCAAATTGTCATTATAGGTCCGGGACCGGACCAGGACAATGGGTTGAAATTACAATAAAAGTCTTGGATATAGTTTGTATTTTTTTTTAGAATGGCTATTTTGATATGAAAATGTTATTTTAGTTTATTAATTGTGAATTTTGTGCTTTTTGTGGCAAAACTTTTTTATTTTCGCCAACAAGACAACAAGGGCTCACTCAAAAAAAGAATAACAAAATAAAATGCTTCGTGTCTTTTGTGCCGGGGTGGCAAATGTTATAGTATTTGCTTTGATACGCTATGAGATATTATCCGGTCAATCTTGATGTACGAAATCGAAAATGTTTAGTCGTCGGTGGTGGTGCCGTGGGCACACGCAAGGTAATGACGTTGCTCGACTGTGGCGCAAAAGTATCCGTTGTCAGCAATGAAGTTACCCGGCAGCTGTTTGAGCTTGCCGACAACGGCTCAATCGTTTTGAAAAAACGACCCTTTCAAATTTCTGATCTTGACAAAATGTTTCTCGCCATCGGTGCGACAGACAACCCGGAATTAAACCGACAGATTCATACCGCAGCAGAACGGCTCGGCATGCTGTGCAATATCGCAGATCGCCCCGAAGTTTGTAATTTTATTCTCCCGGCCATTGTAAACCGGGGAGATTTGATAATCGCCATCTCGACTTCCGGGAAAAGTCCTGCTTTTGCAAAAAAGATGCGAAAAGATCTTGAAAAGGAATTTGGAACCGAATATGCCGAATTTCTCAAACTTATGGGTGGAATCCGTAACAAACTTTTAAGTCAAGATCACGAACCCGAGGCTCATAAGCCTCTTTTTGAAAAGTTGATACAACGAGACCTTGTTAAAATGATAAAAGACCGCGATATTGCGGCTGTTAATTCCTTGCTTTTTGAAATTCTTGGTGAAGGATATACATTCGACGAATTAATGGCAAAATAACCGACATCCAACCTGGTTTTGAAAAATGCATAGGTGCAATCAGTGGAAATTTTGATATTTATAACCATTTTCTTTTACATGCTGAGCACGGCGGGATACGTTGCCTATCTTTTCCTGCAGAAAAATTACCTTCAACAGACCGGTTTTTATCTGATTTCAGCCGGATTTTTATGTCATACGGTATCGATCGGTTATGGGTTTGTTCAATCCGGACATTTTCCCGTAGATAATCTTCACCAGACACTTTCCATAGCAGGGTGGACCATTGCCGGTGTTTTCCTGCTTTTTCACTACAGGTTCCATCTTAAGATTCTGGGGATATTTACCGCTCCCCTGGTCACCCTTGTGATGGTCATAGCATCCCGGTTGCCAAATGCGCCGCATAAGGCCGACAGTATTTTAAACAATATATGGCTTGTTGCTCATGTCATTACCATCTTTATCGGCGAGGCGTCATTTGCTCTGGCCTGCGGGGTGGGGTTTTTATATCTTATGCAGGAACACACGATAAAGTCCAAAAATCATGGATTTTTTTTTAAACGACTTCCGTCTTTGGAACTTCTAGATACAACCGGATATGCATGTATTGTTGCAGGATTCACAATGCTCACCTTGGGACTTATAACCGGTTTCATCTATGCCAAATCGGTCTGGGGAAGGTTCTGGAGCTGGGACCCCAAAGAGGTTTGGTCAGGTATAACCTGGCTTTTGTATGCAGCCTTGCTCCACCAGCGCCTCACGGTAGGATGGCGGGGGCGGAGGGCGGCAATTATGGCAATTATCGGTTTTGCAGTCATTTTATTTACTTTTTTTGGTGTTAACTTTCTATTGCAAGGCCATCACGGAGAATTTACAAGATTGTAAATGGGGAGCTAATTGCCCTATTTCGTAAATTCGATGACGTATTTTATGTTGCGATGCCAAAAGTGCCTAAAGGTCGAAGCGAGCTAAAGTGAACTAAAGCCCGCCCTGGTGCGACTCGTTCATATATATTGATATCGGCTAAACATCATTGCAAACCTGCTTTTTTGAATATAGAGTATTGGTGATCGGTCTGGGCCAGGGTTAAGGAATGCGCTTTCAGCGCAGTCAATTTAAAAATGATAGAATACCAAAACTTTAGGCACTTTAGATCACTTTAGGCACTTCAAACTTTTAAATGGAATGAATAGACCAATTAAAATACACAATCGTATTTATGAATGTGTTTATTAAGAAATATGTTAGAAATCGTCTTATTGGGATTGAATCATAAAACAGCACCGGTGGCGTTGAGGGAGTGCCTCGCCTTCTCGCCAGACGAGACATCCGCTGTGCTGAGAGCTTTTCAAGAATCACCGGTGATCAGTGAAGGAGTTCTTGTTTCAACCTGCAACCGTGTAGAAATTCTCATGGCCACCGAGGACAAAGCCAATGCGGTTAGGGCTGCTAAAATGTTTCTATCCGAATTTAAAAAGCTACCTGCTTCCGAATTTGAAAAATCCCTTTATATCCATAAGGGTGATGATGCTGTCCGGCATATGTTCAGAGTTGCCTCAAGTCTTGACTCCATGGTTGTTGGAGAGCCACAGATACTGGGTCAGATAAAAGAAGCTTATAAAATGGCTACGTTAAAAAAAACATCCGGTGTTATTCTGAACAAGTTGTTTCATCGAACCTTTTTCGTGGCAAAACGTATTCGTAGTGAAACCGGGATCGGAGATCATGCGGTATCCATCAGTTACGCGGCTATTGAGCTGGGGCGCAAAATATTCGGCGCCTTTGAAGGAAAAAAGGTGCTTCTTATCGGAGCCGGGGAAATGGCTGAACTGGCGGTTGAACATTTGATTAGAAATAAAGTCGGGGATATTCTGGTTGCTAACAGAACGTTTGAAAACGGTGTTAAACTTGCCAAAAGATTCAAGGGCGAAGCGATCCGGTTTGAAGAGATTGCAGACAGCTTACAGCGTGTTGATATTGTTATCAGTTCTACCGGTTCAACCGATTACGTTGTTACCCGCGAACAGGTAAAGGCGATCATACGCCGCCGCCGGAATCGTCCTATTTTTTTTATTGATATCGCGGTACCCCGAGATATCGATCCGGAAATAAACCGTCTGACCAATTCATATGTTTATGACATCGATGACCTGAAAGGGGTCATCGACGAAAGTATTGAAAATCGCAAAAAGGAGGCCATTAAAGGGGAAAGAATCGTTGACGAGGCTGTCATCGGTTTCAGGCAGTGGTACGACAATTTGGATGTGCTACCCACAATTGTTGCTTTAAGGAACAAAATGGACGGCATTGCCAAAGCGGAAATAAAAAAAACATTGCACGCTTTAAAACATCTCTCAGATGATGATCGCCAAGCCATTGCCCGAATGACGAGCGCTATGATAAATAAGATCCTGCATGATCCTACACTGTTATTAAAAAGCAATGGATATCATCAAAACAAATCCGGCTACCTCGACATTACCCGAAAACTTTTTAAACTTGATGAGTAAATGGAGGACGACGTTGACAAAAACAGCATTCCTTTTTCCCGGTCAGGGATCACAATCTGTGGGTATGGGTCTTGATTTTTATCAGGAATACGTCAGTGTCAGGGAAATTTTTGACATGGCGGAAGAGATAACCCGAATCAATATATCCAGACTGTGTTTCAAAGGCCCTTTCGACGAGCTTACCCAAACGGTGAATCTTCAGCCTATAGTAACCGCTGTAAATCTGGCCTGCCTTTTTGCAATTGAAAAAGAGGGTGTCAGGCCTGATATATCCGCCGGCCATAGTCTGGGCGAATACAGCGCAATGCATGCATCAAACATCATATCAAAAGAAGATACCATCAGACTCGTTTTTAAAAGAGGTGAACTGATGCACCGTGAAGCAACCCGGTATAAAGGGGCCATGTATGCAATTATCGGGTTGCCTATAAATACCGTCGAAGAACTCGTCGCCGAGGTACAAAAAGAGGGAATTGTTGCCGTGGCAAATCACAACACCGAACAGCAAATTGTAATAACCGGAGCGCCGGATATGGTTAAGAGGGTTTCTTCCCTGGCAGCCTCCCGGGGCGCCAAAGCCATCCCGTTGAAAGTTAGCGGGGCATGGCATAGTGAATTGATAAAAGGCGCCCAGGAAAAGTTTAGTGACTTTATGGAATCAATACATTTTAGCACACCGGACAGCCCCGTGCTTTTTAATGTAACGGCTGACTATGCAAAAGACACCGATGAAATCAAATCGATCATGGCCCGGCAGCTTTGCAACCCTGTAAAATGGTATGACTCAGTCTGCAGGCTTATGGAAGAAAACGTGGCGGTCTTTGTTGAAGTGGGCCCGGGAAAGGTCCTTACTGGCTTGATAAAAAAAATTTTACCTAAGGATTATCCCTGTAAAATATATACGGTAAACAGCATGAAGCAGCTGGAGCGATTCTTGAAAGAAACAACTTGATTTTTCCTGATAATAAAGTTCATCGTTACATGAATCTTTTTCTTTGGTTACAATGGGATTCAATATCGATAGTAAAAGACCGAGACCTTTGCAAAACGCCCCCTTTTGCACAATCCCAGCGTCAGGCTCAAATTTTAACCCGCCACCGAACTTTGGTGGGTTAATCCTCAAAATACTCCATGTATTCCTGTGGTTAAAATTTTCGCCTTTCTTGGTCTTGAACAAAATTGAACGTTTTTCAAAGGTCTCGACTGTTTGCATGTTTACCAAAATTGTAAACTTAATTTTTCGTGAAACCTAAGAAAAGAGAGCTTTTTATAAGATTGTCGAACTAATTTTTAAAAATAACAAAAAAATAAATTTTATTCTTTACATAGACATTTAGTTGATGTAGGTTAAATATTTTTAAAAAATCCGACGTTATTTATTATTTCAAAGGTTTTACCATGAAAGAGAATGATATCGAGAAAAAGAATGATATCGAGAAAAAGAATGATATCGAGAAAAAGAATGATATCGAATATTTTAAAGAGTTTCTAACCAACCGATTAGAAGAACTTTTAAGTCATGCGGACAATACTGTCTCAGGCATGACCACCCCAAAAGAGAATTTTCCGGATCCAGCGGACCGTGCTTCTCTTGAAGCGGACCGGAATTTTATGCTTCGCATAAGGGATAGAGAAAACAAACTTATCAAGAAGATTAAAAAAGCCCTAGACCGTATTGACGACGGCACCTTCGGAGTCTGTGAAAAGTGCGGTGAAGATATTTCAGCGAGTCGCCTTAAGGCCAGACCGGTTACTACCTTATGTATTGATTGTAAGACCAAAGAAGAGGCTTTTGAAAAAGCCCTTGGATTATAATAAGAATGTGAACAAAAAATGTGAATATAGACCTTCATATTCATTCAACAGCTTCTGATGGATCACTTTCGCCATTAGAAATCCTCAATATGGCTCAAAACCTCAACCTCGGGGCCATATCCATTACAGATCATGACACCATCGATGGAACAAAAGAAGCCCTTGCCATTGGGATACCTCCTTCTGTTAATTTTTTAACCGGTGTTGAAATCAGCGCGGTTCCACCACCGCCTTTTTCCTTTCCGGGAAGCTTTCATATTTTGGGTTATGCTATTAATGTTGATGATTTTGTATTAAATCAAACACTTGTTACACTCCAGGAGGCGAGAAATAATAGAAACCCCCGGATTATTGAACTGCTGAATCGAATAGGGTTCGAACTTACGTTGAACGAAATACAGAAAGATGCCGGAGAGTGTCAGCTTGGAAGACCTCATATTGCAAAGCAAATGGTAAAAAAAGGTTTTGTTCAATCGGTTGCAGAGGCATTTGACAACTATCTGGCAAAAGGTCAACCGGCATATGTAGATAAATATCGTATTGACTGTGACAGAGCAATTGAAGTCATACTCAATGCCGGGGGAATTCCTGTTCTGGCCCATCCCGTTCTTCTCAAAATCAAAAATGATGATGTCCTTGAAACGCTGGTTACCCGTTTAAAGGAAATGGGCCTTAAAGGAATAGAAGCCTATTATCCTGAACACACGCCGGATCTTATTGCCCGATATACCGAGATAGCAAACCGGAACGGATTATTAATTACAGGCGGTACAGATTTCCACGGTTCTATTAAGCCTGAAATTAAAATGGGGTCGGGCAGAGGAAATTTCTCCGTTCCCTATGAATTGTATGAAAATATTGTAAAATCCCAAAAAATTTTGGTGTATTAATTGATGATATTGACCCGGCTCCATAATTTATTGAGAAGTTGCAAAATATTTTTCATAAAGAACACGAAATTTGCAATCAAGGAATTAAATGATACAAACAGATCTGTCTGAATTAACCCGTAAACTTAATTATGAATTTAAGAATACGGATCTTCTTGTTGAATCCTTAAGACACAGTTCATTTGTAAATGAACAACTCGGCACAGACCTTCAGGATAACGAGCGCCTTGAATTTCTTGGGGACGCTGTTTTAAATCTTGTCGTGGGGCACATCCTCATGCAAAGATATCCGGAGTTAAAGGAGGGCGATTTATCCAGGATGAGGGCCAATCTGGTTAATGAATCTGAACTTGCATCCATTGCCCGCGGAATAGATCTTGGTTCCTATATACAACTCGGCAAGGGGGAAGTCCAATCAGAAGGCTGGAATAAGCAATCGATACTGGCAGACACGTTTGAAGCTGTAATTGCAGCGGTTTATATAGATGGCGGTTTTGATGCGGTTTTTAATATTATTGACGACCATTTTTCGTTTTTGATTAATTCCGTAACCACACCTAATGCCAATCATGATTTCAAAAGCCAGATTCAGGAACTTGTCCAGATGGAATACAGATCCGTACCGATTTACAGAGTCGTTTATGAAAGCGGTCCGGATCACGACAAAACCTTTCGGGTTCAGTTGAAAGTTGGTGAGGTCCATGCAGAAGGAATCGGAAAGAGCAAGAAGGCCGCCGAACAGGATGCTGCCAGAAAAGGCCTTGATATTTTAAAATCCAGACCGGGTTAAGCGGTCGAGTCGTTTAGATCTTAAAACCTAAAACGTAATGAATTTGTCTTGTTACGAATTCATCAATTGTAATAATTTGGAAAAAGATTGCATTGCTTAAAAAGAAAAACACCCCTTTTGTCATTCCGATTTTTTTACCCAATGTCGGGTGTCCGCATCAGTGCGCTTTCTGCAACCAGACATCCATCACCGGTGTAACGCGTGACACTATTTCTCCGGAAACACTTTGTTTTCTGATAAATGAGTTTCTTCAATATAAAGAGAAAGATAGACGGTCTGTTCAGGTGGCTTTCTACGGCGGGAATTTTCTGGGCCTGAAAAAAGATTACATCAGGCTTCTACTTGATGAAACAACAAAATTTGTAAAAAACAAAAGAGTTGACAGTATTCGGTTTTCTACCAGGCCGGATACTATAGGCGTTGAACAGCTTGATATTATTAAGGATTATCCCGTTTCGACCATTGAAATCGGTGTTCAGTCAATGGATAATCAGGTGCTGGCTATGGCTAAACGGGGACACACCGCCTTGGATACGGAAAAAGCGGCGGCCATGCTAAAGGAGCGGAACTATGAAGTCGGCATGCAGATGATGGTCGCACTACCGGGTGATGACGAAACCAAATCCCTTATTACCGCACAAAAAATTGCATCACTTTCTCCTGATTTTGTGAGGATTTATCCTACGGTTGTACTTGCAAGCAGCCGTCTTGCCGTATGGTATAAAAAAGGAGAATATACACCCTGGTCTCTTTCGCGATGCGTACCCCTTGTGAAAAACCTTTACCTTTTTTTCAAAAGCAAAAAGATACCGGTCATTCGTATGGGGCTTCAGGCCTCGGAGCATCTTTCAAAAGAGACGACAATTTTAGCAGGGCCCTACCATCCGGCTTTCGGACATATGGTCCATTCTAAAATCTTTCTTGATATGGCCACATCACTCATGGAAGCTGAGAAGGGCTCTTGTGACAAAATTACCATAAAAGTTCACCCCCGAAGCATTTCAAAAATGAGGGGGTTAAAAAATAAGAACGTGGAAAGCCTGAAAAGAAAATTTCAAATCAAATCAATCGAAATTATCCCGGATCTTTCCCTTGCTGAAGATAAATTGACTGTCGCGTCATGAAACGTATTATTACCCAAAATATCCATGGGATGAACGGGGTAGTCATAACTTCTCAATAAGTTCCGATGTATTAAATGATCGTATTAACCCGACTCCATAATTTATTGAGATGTTACGGGTAATCTTATTTGATGATCAACAGACTCATGGATAAGGTCAAGCATTTTCCGTGATGTGTATTCTCCCACATCCGCCAGAGCGTCTATGGGCAAAAACGATAGGGCATTATTTGAATAAAGGCAGGTGACCGAAGCCGAAAAATCGTCATCGGCTTCATAGAAAATATAGCAAAGGGCTATTTTGGGCAACGGGTAGACAATAAATGAAAAATCGCCTTTCACACTTGCCGGAGCCTTACATCCGAGGAGGTTTGCCATAATTTGGTTTCTTGCTTTTTGGATTTTATCAACGTGTGGCACCAGAATCTGTTGAGTATGGGTGACGAAAGCCCCGGCATAGGGCATGCTGTTTGGAAAATCCTTAAAGGCTTTTAACGGCTCCAACATGCTTGGCTCTGGCCCGGCATGGAGCGCATACAGGGAAATCAGAATCCCGATCACGCCGGTTTGTTGGACTTCGTCCAGAAAGATTCCATCGGGTCGAAGCTCACATTTCTCACCAAAAGCATCAAATAAAAAGGAATCTCCATCCCGTTCCGAGGGTAAAACCCGTGCCAGATTTTCCGGGAAATTTTCATAAAGTCTTTTAAGATTATCCTGTACAATTTTAGCGTAATTGTTGCTCACAGATATCCTCCTCATATAAAAAACAATAGGGGTCAGGTAGCAGAACCGGCTTGATGTGTCAACCAGTTGTAATTCTTATAAACTATGCATGAGAGAGGATTCTACATTGACACCTATCTGTACATTTCCTATATTCGCTAAAACATTAACTGATTTGACTTCGCTGACAATTGGAATGATGGAAGAGAAACTGTAACTCATTGTATTTTAAGCAGATGAATAATAACTCGAAATATCAAGGAATAAAGAATTGGCCGAAACTTGAGAGGCCCCGGGAACTATTACTGGAAAAAGGGCCTGAATATGTATCCGACGCTGGATAGGTGGCTATTCTTCTTAGGACCGGATTGAAAGGTAAAGACGCGGTTACGCTCGGAAGAGAGCTCCTGAAGCATTTTGGTGGTCTCAGGGGTCTTTTGAGCGCCAGCAAAAAGGATTTAGAAATAATAAAAGGATTGGGGACGGCCAAGATTGCCCAACTGCTTGCCGCCACTGAGATTGCCAAACGGCAGTTGAAAGAAGATATTATTGGTAAAACCCTCATTAACGGACCGGAAGATGTTATCGAATACCTTTCCTTATCCATGTCAAATCTGAAAAAAGAGGTTTTTAAGATAATTTATCTGAACAGCGCCAACGTTGTATTGGCTGCTGAGGATCTGTTTGAGGGCACTGTCGATCAAACCGCTGTTTTTCCAAGAGATATCATTAAAAGAGCCTTTGAACTGAATGCTTCAGGTCTCATTTTTATCCACAATCACCCTTCAGGAGATTTAAAGCCAAGCCGATCTGATTTGTCGCTCAAAGAAAAATTAAATAACGCCTGCCGTACTGTAGACTTAACCCCCCTTGATCATCTGATTATAGGTCCTGCCGGATATATTTCATTTAAAGATGAAACTTGATTGTTGATATTTACTTAAAATTATAGTTTGTCATTACATCTATTGATGTTAAACTATAATAACTGAAAATTAATGTTGACATTTTAATTCCCTCTAATATATATTGTTCTGTAATCATGATTTATCAAAATTAAGTCGGAGGTAACTGCCATGAGCAAAATAGATCTGGAAACATTGAAATCACATTTGTGGGAGTCTGCCAATATCCTTAGGGGAGGCATCGATGCATCCGATTACAAGAATTATATTTTTGGCATGTTATTTTTAAAGCGGCTCTCTGACGTTTTTGACGAGGAATCGGAAAAACTAAAAAAGGAAAGGTATGTGGATTTGGAGGATCCGGATAATTACAGCTTCTATGTGCCGTCAAAAGCACATTGGTCATATTTAAAATCACTAACCCAGAATCTTGGTGAGCATATCAACAAAGCCAATGAAGCACTCGAAGAAAACAATCCGGAAATGCTGGAAGGTGTGCTTTCCACAGTCGATTTCAACGATAAAGACCGCCTGCCCGATGTTACCTTATCTGCATTGATTGCCCATTTTACAAAAATTTTGCTTGCCAATCAAAACTTGGAAAACCCTGATGTGCTGGGAGATGCTTATGAGTACCTGATCGCCCAGTTTGCCGATGATGCGGGCAAAAAGGGCGGTGAATTCTACACTCCCAAAGAGGTCGTAACGCTTTTGGTCGAAATCCTGGACCCCAAGGAAAAGATGCGCATCTGTGATCCGGCCTGCGGATCCGGCGGCATGCTGGTTCAATCAGTATGTCACCTCAGAGAATCAGGGCAAGACTCCAGAAATATTTCTCTATTCGGCCAGGAGAGAAATCTGGGTACATGGGCGATTTGCAAAATGAATATGTTGCTCCACGGGTTATTAAGTGCCAGGCTTGAAAAAGGAGATACCCTGAGAAGCCCCAAATTAATTAGGAAACCAGGCAAACTGATGGAATTCGACATCGTTATTGCCAATCCGCCCTTTTCTTTAAAAAACTGGGGTTATGATGAAGCTCAGAAAGATCCTCATAGGCGTTTTCGCTTCGGGATTCCGCCAAAAAGTTACGGAGATTATGCGTTTGTTCAGCACATGATTTCGACGCTGAACCCCAAAGGCCGCGCCGGTGTGGTGCTTCCCCATGGTGTTTTATTCCGGGGGGGCGCAGAGGGAAAAATAAGAAAAGGGATTTTGGAAGAGGATTTGCTGGAGGCGGTTATCGGTCTTCCAAAGAAACTTTTTTTCGGAACCCCTATTCCTGCCTGTCTCTTTATAATCAATAAAAACAAGCCCAAAAAACGCAAAGGCAAGGTTTTTTTTCTTTACGGCGCCCATAATTACTTAGAAGGAAAGAATCAGAATAAGCTGCGTAAAGAAGATATTGAAAAAATCGTTAATGCCTGCAGGGAATATCGAACCATCGAAAAATATTGCATGCCCGTATCTTTGGATGAGATTCGGGCTAATGATTACAACCTGAACATTACCCGGTACATTGATATTACTGAGGAAGAAGAGCCGATCGATGTACAGGATGTTATTTCCCAATTAAAAGTCTTAAAAAAGGAACGATCCGATGTAGAAAAAAAGATGAATGGTTATCTAAAAGAGCTGGGGTTTCAAGTTTAACCCGCATTTCTCATGAACCTTTTCAGGAATGATGAACTCGTAAAAAGTCAAAATTGAGGCGGCAAAGTAAAAAGTTCGAGTTCAAGGCGTCGCGAATTTCGTGGAATGAGGCGTACTTATGTACGCCGCAGTGAACACGGAATGAAGCACAACGCAGAAATCGGACTTTTTACGAAGCCGTCAGGATTAAGCATGTTTCAAGATAAAAGAGACATAGAAAATCGATTGAGCGCCCTGGGCGAACACTTAGAAAGTTTAACCGACGAGCCTGTTGAACTGCTGGTGTGCGGTGGTTCGGCCCTGATTGTTTTGGACTTTGTGCAACGGGCCACCAAAGATGTTGATATCCTTGCTTACGTTAAAAAGACCGCATCAGGAGATATCGAGTTCATTAACGCCAAACCTTTAGACGACCAATTGGTTGAGGCCGCCGGGAAGGTGGCCGGAGATTTTAACTTGCCGGACAACTGGATTAATGCGGGGCCGGCCTCTGCCGTCGATTTTGGACTGCCGGAAGGGATTATGGAACGAGTTGCGACCAAAAAGTATGGCCATAAACTGACCATTCACTTTTTAGGCCGTTACGATCAAATCCATTTTAAGCTGTATGCATCTGTGGATCAGGGAGCCGGGAAACACTTTGACGACCTTCTGGCATTAGACCCCACAGCCGATGAACTGGAGGAGGCTGTCCGCTGGAGCATGACCCATGATGAATCCGAAGGTTATCGGCAGGTACTAAAAGATTTATTGAATCATATGGGATATAAAGATGTCGCAGAGAGACTTTAGAGATCTGTTCCTGAAAAATGTCCTGAACTTTCTCTGGCGCCAGTGGTCAGCACTGGGCGTGCTGGGTGAGGCCAGAACCGGAGATCCATGGGTGCTCGATCCCGAACCGATGCTTCTTTTTACCCTGGAAATGGGCCGTTATGAACCGAGACTTTTTGATGAAGTCATGGACTGGCTGGTTGTTAACGGCAAATGGATTGATATCCAGCGGCTGCGGGGAATTTTGCGAGGGAAAAATCAAGCCGTTATGAACTTAATGGGTGCAGTGTCCTCATTTCTTGTAAAAGCAGGCAATGAACGCAAATGGAAAAATCTAAACAAGCACTGCCGATCACAGGATCAAGTAAGTCAGAATAACATCGAACCACTTTTTTATGGAAAAAACGGAAAGGCACACCCATTTTCTAAAAACCCGGACCCGGAGTTCCTTTTTTTTGGGTTTAACCGTCCCCAATTGGAAACACGGCGGATGACACGAAAGGTCCCGATTACCTCACACAACACGCTTCGTTTTTTATTAAGAGCACTTATGGGTCTGGGATCAAGATCGGAATGCTTGGTTTTTCTGCTCACACACGATGGGAGTCATCCTTCAGAAGTTGCCGGAGCAATCGGTCTTTCCGTTCGGGGAACACAGGACGCCCTGATAGAACTTTCCAAATCGGGCCTTGTACTTACCAGGGTGAAAGGCAAGCGCAAGATCGAGTACTGGCTTTCCCACGAGAGATGGTGGGAGTTTTTATCTAAAGGCAGTATTACCGAAATCAAAAAACCTATCTGGATCGACTGGATTGCTCTTTTTTCGGCGCTTTCCATAATATGGTCTACCTTGAACGAAATCGGTAAAGAAGGAATAACAGATTATATGCGAAGCTCAAAACTCAGGAATTCCATGGAAATAATCGGCGTCGAATTTGCCAAAAGCGGGCTGGACATTCCTCCGGTTCCCGGCAGTGATGTAAAACCGGATCAGTACGAAAAAGCATTTGAGGCATTTATCGTCAATGTCTTTGGAGCAAGATAATGGTGGAACAGATCAGCAGCTTAAAGACATGCGTCAAGTATAAAGATACACCAGTTGGTAAGGTTCCGGTGGATTGGAAGGTAGCATCCTTAGGAAAAATTGCACATCTTGAATACGGAGCATCATTACCAGATAGAAAACGCGAAAAAGGAGAGGTTCCAGTTTATGGATCTAGTGGAATAGCGGGCTTTCATAGCAAAGCATTAATAGATAGACCGGGAATAATTGTTGGTCGTAAAGGAACGGTTGGATCTGTAAATTGGGCTGACAAAAACTTTTGGCCTATAGATACAACTTATTATATTTCGAAAAAACAAAGCAAAGAATATTTGAAGTGGCTGTTTTATTTTCTTTCAAATCATAATTTTGAGCGGTTAAATATTACAACTGGTATTCCTGGATTAAATCGGGAAGAAGCACATTCTATTTTAGTGCCGGTTCCCCCTTACCCCGAACAAAAAAAGATTGCCGACATTTTAACATCAATGGATAAGGCTATTGAAAAAACAATCCAGGTTATCGAAAAGGCAAAAGAGCTCAAAAAAGGCCTGATGCAAACACTTTTCACTAGCGGTATTGGGCATAAGAAATCCAAGAAGACAATATTAGGTAAGATGCCGGTAGAGTGGGAAGTCAAGAAATTGGGACAGGTTTCCGAACTTAAAAACGGAATCAATTTTAGAAAAGAGCAAAAAGGGCAGCGGGGTATTTTAACGATTGATGTTTTAAATATGTATTCTTCGAGCATATTTATAGAACCAACTAGTTTGTACCGTGTTAACATCAATCTCATGAATAAAAAAGATTATATTTTGAGAGAAGGAGACATTTTATTTGTACGTTCATCTGTAAAAAAAGAAGGGGTTGGATGGGCTTGTTTGTTCAAACCCTTTAATGAACAGGCAACTTTTTGCGGTTTTTTAATTAGAGCAAGATTACTAAAAACCAATATTTCTCCAGAATTTTTAACATATTTTTTGCGGAGTGATAGAGTAAGGGGGCGTCTAATTTCAGGAGCAGGTCATGCTGCTATTACAAATATTAGTCAAAATACATTGCAAGATTTAGATATAGTGATTCCTTCCTTTGGAGAACAAAAAGAAATTGTAAAAGCTTTATCTTTAATTGATGATCAAATCGAAAAAGAATCAAACCACCTGGAACAATTAAAACTATTGAAAAAAGGTTTAATGCAGGTATTATTAACCGGCAAATTGCGTGTAACTTTTTAATTTCAATCCATCCCCAACACGTGGATAAAATGAAACCGAAGTTCAGCGAAGACACCCTTTCCGAACAGCCCGCCATTGAACAGCTTAAACGCCTTTAATATGAGTATATCCACGGGAAAACTTAGATCCGGAGTTGAAAGATGATTGCGAGCGTTCCTCCCGGCGGGAAGTTGTTTTAATCCACCGGCTCAAACAGAAGCTTTCTGAAATCAATCCTCACCTGACTGAAGACAGTATCGACAAGGCCATAAGACGAATAACCCACATCCAGGCCGAAAGCTTGATGGAGGCCAACCAGAAATTCCACCAGGATCTGATTGCGGGAATCTCCATTGATCAGGATATCGGCGCCAGAAGACAAAAGCAGACGGTTCGATTCATCGATTTTGATGAGCCCGAAAAAAACGAGTTTCTGGCAGTCAATCAATTCTGGGTTAAAGGGCCCAAACAAACCGACCGGCCCGATATCGTCCTTTTCGTTAATGGAATCCCGCTGGTGGTCATTGAGTGCAAGAGTCCGGTGGCCAAACAAACCGGCATCAGTAATGCCGTTGTTCAACTAAAAAGGTATCAGGAGGAAATTTCTCAACTATTTTATTACAATCAAATTTGTGTTGCTTTGAATCTGTTCTGCGCCAGATACGGCACCATTCTTTGCGACGAAGAATTTTATCATGAATGGAAAAATCAGGGGAATGAAACATTCCCCAATATGGCCGACCATCCGGCGGTTCGGGGAATGCTGAAGCTTGAGTTGATCGACCAGAAAGATCTTTCGGACAGTCCTACGGCCCAGGAAGTTTTAATTGCCGGCATCCTCAACAAAAGGAACCTGCTTGATATTCTCCAAAATTTCATTGTTTTTGAGCAGGAAAGATCCAGAACGGTCAAGAAGGTATGCCGCTATCAGCAATTCACATCCGTTAATAAGATCCTTAAACGAGTCACCACTGAAGATGAGAAACGGGGAATTATCTGGCACTGGCAGGGGTCGGGAAAATCGCTGACCATGCTGTTTGCTGCGGTGAAGCTCAGACGGGAGGAAAAGACGCTCAAAAATCCCATTATATTAATCGTGACGGACAGAATAGATCTCGATGACCAGATCAGCAAAACCTTTCTTAATTGTAATTTCCCAAACCCGATTCAGATTCGAGAAAAAGGCGGCACCCACCGCAGACTGTATGAGCTTTTGGACCGAGGTGTCGGCCAAACCCTGTTGACCACGATCTTCCTTTTCAGAAAACCGCTGGACAAACCGCTGTCAGAGGCTGAAAATATTATTGTTCTAACCGACGAAGCCCATCGCACCCAGTACGGATTTTACGCCTTAAACCTGCGCCGAGCCCTGCCAAATGCATCTTTCTTTGCCTTTACCGGAACCCCCCTTGATAAAAGAGACCGCAACACCTATCGACACTTCAGTCCTCAGGGGGAGAGATATCTGGATTTCTATACCATTCAAAATGCAGAAGATGACGGCCAAATCGTGCCGGTCAAGTATGAGAGCAGACTGGCTCGATTGCAAGTTGTTGGAAAAACCCTGGATCAACTGTTTGAGGACCTTTTCCACGATAAAACAGAAGATGAAAAGGCTCTGCTGAAAAAAAGATACGGTAACATACCGACGCTTTCCAAGGCAGCACGAAGAATTGAATTGATTGCCCGGGATATTGTGGAACACTTTAACCAAAAGATTCGGCCCAATGGATTCAAGGCCCAGTTGGTCGCAGCGGATCGGGCTAGGGCAATACAATATAAACAGGAGTTAGACAAACTGATCGATCCCGAAAGATCTGAGGTGGTCATCACTGTGGGCGCTGACGATCCCCAGGGCTGGAAAGAAAACTACAGGCGAACCCGCGAACAGGAAAACCATATAAAAGAGGCCTTTAACGATAAGGAGGATTCCCTGGAGTTTCTGATTGTGTGTGACAAACTTCTTACCGGATTTGATGCACCCATTGAGCAGGTCATGTATATGGATCATAGTTTGAAGGAACATACTCTTCTCCAGGCCATTGCCAGAACAAACCGAACCTATCCGAGGAAAAATTTCGGATTGATAGTGGATTATGTCGGTGTGGGTAGGGATCTGGCCAAAGCCCTGGCTGTATTTGATAAAGAGGACCTTGAAGGCATCTTCGGAGTTGAAGATATTAAAAAGGAACTGGCTAATCTGGACTTCTGGCATAAGAAGGTCCTCGGCTTTTTTCGTAAAATAGTCCTTAGAAAAGGCAAACCCGAGGATATCCTTCAAAAATGTATGGAAATTCTTAAACCTGAGGATATCCGGGCTGAATTCGATGTTGCATTCCGGCAACTTTCAAGGAGTATGGATTTTCTAATGCCGGACCCGATGGTTGATCCTTATCTTGAGGACTTTAAGCTTCTGGGCACCGTCAGGGAAGGAGCCAAAAACCTTTACCGCGATGAAAGTTTGAGTCTCAAGGATTGCAGCAAAAAGGTGGAAAAGCTGATCCATGCTCATATTACCAGCACCGGAATTGAGAATGTTCTAGAACCGATTCGCATCACGGCGCCTGATTTTCATGAAAAACTGGAAATAAAAGGAAGCACCAGAGCCAAGGCCAGTCATGTTGAATACGCCATCCGGCAGACAGTCACCGAAAAGGCCGCCACGGATCCTGCTTTCTATGGCTCCTTAAAAGAACAATTGGAAAAAATCATTGAGGAGGACCGGAAAGAGCGGAAAGACGAGGCCCGGCTTTTAAAAGATCTGATTGCACTTGGAAACCGCGAAAAGCAGCGGGAGTTCTTTGCCAAATCTTTGGGACTGGCTGATGCCGGGGAGTTTTCGTTTTACGGGCTGCTGTATCCTTTTAGAGAAGCAATGTTTACAGATTCTGATGAAAGACAGGTTGCCTTTACCAAAGAAATCATTAAAGTCGTTAAAAACAAAATTGTAATTGACTGGACAGACAAAGAAAATATTCAAAAAGAAATGCGAAGGGAAATCAAAAAGCTGTTAAGATCAAATGCCTGCCCGGGAGATCAAATCGAGCCTTTGGCCAGAGAGATTTTGAGCCTGGCCCGAATTCAGTTAAAAGACTAATAAAATGAGCCATATCCAGTACGGTAATAGAAAGATTTTTTACGACATTGAACGAACAAACCGCAGGAAAACGGTTGGCATTCAAATCAAACGGGGAGGGAATGTGGTTGTTTACTCCCCTTCATTTTTAACGTCTGATAATATAAAAGAAATTCTCAAAAAACGCGCCAGATGGGTCATAGAAAAGCAAGAACTATTAAAAAATACTAGTTTTTTTGAACCGGCTAAAGAATTCGTCAGTGGAGAGGCCTTTTCTTATCTGGGTAGACAATATCGTTTAAAAGTTATAAGATCTGACTCTGAAAAAAATAAGAAATGTAAACTCGTTGGCGGCAGATTTGTCGTTACAATCAGTCATCACTTAAATGGGGAAAAAGCAAAAGAACATGTAAAAAAAGCTTTATCAGATTGGTATTTTAAGCGCGCGGAAGAAAAGATCCCCGAGAGAGTTAATATATATATTAAACGGTTAGGAAAACAGCCTGAAAAAATTGAGATAAAAAATCACAAAAAACGCTGGGGAAGCTGCTCCCGGAATGGAGTGGTTCGATTTAACTGGAAGATTGTAATGGCACCTGTAACCGTCTTAGATTATGTTCTCGTCCACGAACTCTGCCACCTTATATATCCACATCACTCAGATCAATTCTGGAAAAAGGTCGGTGCAATTATTCCTGACTACGATAAGAGACGGGATCGTTTAAGGGAATATAGTATTCAAATAAGGCACTTCGATTAATAATTTTAATATAATATAGATGTTCGGCCAAATATAGTGTTGTATAGATTTTCGAAGGTTGACAATGCATATTCACAGCAGTATATTTTAATTTTATTAAGAAAAATTTATGAAAGGAAATACTCTTATGACGAAAGGTATTATGGAAATAGCTGACAGCAGCTTTGATGACGAGGTGTTGCAGTCTGAAAAACCGGTATTGGTTGATTTTTGGGCCCCCTGGTGCGGTCCGTGCAGGGCAATAGAACCGCTTGTTGAAGAGCTTGCCGAGGCTTTTGGCGACAAATTCAAATTTACGAGATGTAATGTTGATGAAAACCCGGTTACACCGACTAAATACGGGATAAAATCTATTCCCACCCTTATTTTCTTTAAAGAGGGAAAAGTTCTTGATAAGATTGTCGGTATCGTTCCTAAATCAAAACTTGAAGAAATTATAACTAAGGTTTAACAGGAAAATATGCAATGAAAAGCGTCGATTACGAGCTTGTCATTATCGGCGGTGGCCCTGCTGGGCTTACCGCCGGTCTTTATGCGGCTCGGGGCGGATTAAATGTAATCCTGATCGAAAAGATTGTGCCCGGCGGGCAGGTCATTATTACCGACTGGATTGAAAATTATCCGGGATTTCCGGAAGGAATCAGCGGACCCGATCTGGTTCAGAAGATGACCGAGCAGGTCAAACAATTTGATCTGAATATAGAAAACAATGAGGTCGTTTCCGTAGATTTTTCCGAACTGGTTAAGAAAATCACCTTAAACGACAAAACCATCACAAGCCATACAATAATTATAGCAACCGGTGCTTCACCGAAAAAGCTGGGGGTTCCCGGAGAAGATATTTTTTACGGCAGAGGTATCTCTTCATGTGCTACCTGTGATGGTCCGTTTTTCAAAGACGGTATGGTTGCTGCTGTGGGCGGTGGCGATACCGCCGTACAGGAAAGTTTATTTTTAACCAAATTTGTAAGAAAAGTATACCTCATTCATCGGAGAGACAAACTGCGTGCTGCGGCAATTCTTCAGAAACGTGCATTGGCCAATGAAAAAATAGAAATGATATGGGATTCTGTGTTGACCGATATCAGCGGTTTAACTAATGTTGAAAATATTACCGTGCAAAATGTCAAAACAGGTGATAAAACAAAACTTTCCGTTGATGGATGCTTTATATGGGTAGGTACAATTCCCAACACTCAATTCCTGGCAGATAGTGTAAAACTGGATGAACACGGTTTTATTATTGCAGGTTTAGATGCGGAGACATCAGTACCCGGAGTATTTGCCGCAGGTGATGTCAGAAATACCCCTTTGCGCCAGATCGCAACTGCGGTTGGCGACGGCGCCATCGCAGCTATTTCTGCAGAAAATTATATCGAAAACGTAAAAAAATGAAACGTATCATAGTGTTCGGCCTCATTTCGTTGCTTTTAGTTTCGGGTTGTGCATGGTTCGAGCCCAAAGAAGAAAAAACGGCACAGGAACTTGCAAGTGATGGAATGGATCAATTCAACCGAGGAAAATATACCAAATCGATAGCATCCTTTGAGAAACTCAAAGACTGGTATCCTTTCAGTAAATTTGTGCCTTTTGCGGAATTGAAAATAGCCGATGCCAATTATAATATTCAAGAGTATGAAGAAGCGATCGCAGCATATGAAGAGTTTGAAAGTCTTCATCCCCGTAATGAAGCCATACCATATGTTATATATAAGATCGGGCTCTGTTATTTCCAGCAGATAGATACTATAGACAGAGATCAGACTACGGCTAAAAAGGCGCTTGATACGTTCAATCGTATTAAAAAACAGTTTCCGGGAGATTTATATGCGATCAAAGCCGAAGAACATATCAAAAAATGTTTGAAAAGCCTTACCGGGAATGAACTTTATGTTGGACTTTTTTATTTAAAGAGCAAACATTACAAAGCCGCTTTGCATCGTTTCAAATCAATCCTCACCAAATACTCTGATGTGGGCGTCCACCAAATGGCTTTGCAGCATATTGCCACCTGTGAGGCATTAATAAAAGAACAGGAAGGGGAAAAGGTCTCTCAATAGAAAATAAACTAAACTCAATGCAGACGTTAGGAAAAATACTTTACATACTGATTATTAAGATGTACTTAACCCGGTTCGGAAAGATATAAGGAGAAATAATAATGGCCAAAATGTGTGAAATATGCGGAAAAAAACCGCTTGTTGGAAATAATATAAGCCACGCCCACAATGTGACAAAACGTCGATTTAATCCAAACCTTCAGAGGATACGGGCAGTGTATAACGGCAGGGTCAAAAGGATAATGGTCTGCACCAACTGTATAAAATCAGGCCATATCGTTAAAGCGCCATAGGTCTAACGAGCCGAAACGAAAACGCACGAAATTTAAATTAAGGAGCTACGCGTCTATTCTCTTTACTTCTTGTATGTGTTTTATCTTCCTGATGGCCGTTAGAACTCTTGCTAGATGTTCGGTATTTTTAACGGCTAGGGTAAAATAGATGTCAACGATTTTACTTTCCCGGGTTTCCGTATGTGCGCTTAGTATATTCGAACCATTTTTGCTGATATTGGAAGTAATATCAGCCAGCAATCCCACTCTGTCGTAAGATCGAATTCGAATCTTTACAGGATATGTATCTGCAATATCTATGTTCCATTCTACGTCTATTTGCCGTTCGGGGCTCATTTTCAGAGCGTTGACACAGCTGGTTCTGTGAACGGTAACTCCGTAACCCCTGGTGATGTACCCTGTAATCGGATCTCCGGGAACCGGCTGGCAGCACTTGCCGAACTTTATCAGGATATCATCAACACCCTTTACAACGACACCTTCTCTCGGCTTTTTCTTCCGTACACGGCCTACGATTTTGTTAAAGAACGATTCGTGCTCTTTTTCTTGCTCGGGTTTGGGGGTAATTTTTCGTACGATCTGTAAAGGGGTAATTTTACCGTAACCGACACTTGCAATTAGATCATCGATATACTTAAAGCCAAAATGCTCAACAACCTTATCCATGTCTTCTGATTTCAAAAGCGTATTAAAATTAAGGCGGTATTTGCGAAAAGCCTTTTCGCACATCTCCCGGCCAAGGGAAATGCTCCGTTCTTTTTCCTGGATTTTGATCCACTGTCTTATTCTGGAACGGGCCTTGACCGTCTTGACAAAATTTAACCAGTCCTTGCTCGGATGGCCCTTCTTTGATGTAAAAATTTCAACAGTGTCTCCTGTTTTTAATTCATATTGAAGGGGAACAATACGGCCGTTTACCTTGGCTCCGGCGCATTGATTTCCGACTTCTGTATGAATTAGAAAAGCGAAATCGACAGGTGTGGCGCCTCTGGGTAAGGATTTTATTTCTCCTCGGGGAGTATAAACGTAAACTTCATCAGGAAAGAGATCGATTCGAACATTTTCCAGAAATTCATCCGGATCTCTGAAATCTTCCTGGTGTTCCACAAGGTTTTGAATCCAGGAAAATGTATTGGTCATCTTTTCATCAAAACGGCGACCTTCCTTGTAGCTCCAGTGAGCGGCAATGCCGGATTTGGCGACCGTATCCATTTCTCGGGTTCGTATCTGTATCTCTATTCGTTCACCAAAAGGCCCAATAACTGTTGTGTGTAAGGATTGGTACATATTGGCTTTTGGAACACCGATATAATCTTTGAACTTTTTGGCAACCGGTTTCCAGAGGGAATGTATCGAACCAAGAACTTCATAGCACTGAGGTATTGTATCGAGGATTATCCTGAAGGCAATAATATCGTACACTTCTTCAAATTCAAGGTTCTGGGAAACCATTTTTTTATAGATGCTGTAAAAATTCTTATATCTTCCCAGAACTTCGCATTTCAAATTATGCTCATCCATTTTTTTCTGAATGAAGCTTTTAACGGTTTGGATATATTTTTCGCCTTCTTCCCTGTCTTGGTTGACATAACTTTCTATTTTAGAATATTCTTCCGGTTGAAGATACTTAAAAGAGGTGTCTTCCAGCTCCTTTTTTATCCAGTAAATACCGAGACGGGCTGCAATAGGAGCATAGATATCAATGGTTTCCTGCGCTATTTTTCTCCTTTTTTTCTCCGATTGAAACTCAAGTGTTCTCATATTGTGAAGCCGGTCCGCAAGTTTGATCAGTATGACCCGGATATCGTCCGCCATGGCAAGAATCATCTTTCTGATACTTTCGGCCTGGCGTGCCTGAGAGCCGCTACTAAAGGGAAGAGCACTCAACTTGGTTACCCCCGAGACGATATGTGTAATTTCCTCGCCGAACATGGCATTTATTTCTTCCGGGGTGGCATGGGTATCTTCGACCACATCGTGCAACAGGCCGGATGCAACGCTGATAACATCGAGTTTCATGTCAGCCAGAATGCCGGCGACTTCCAGGGGGTGAGAAAGATAGGGTTCTCCGGACAGACGCACCTGACCATCGTGGACCCTGGCCGTGTAAATATAGGCACGGTCTATGATGTCCAGATCCGCATCCGGATAATATCCGGTAATTTTATCAATTATGTCATTGATACGGATCATCGTATAGATTAATATGCCTTTGCAAATACAACCCGCCCGCTGCTCGGTCCGCCGCAATAAATACACTCACCTTTTTCCGATGGGCCGGACAGAGGGATGCATCTAATCGTCACACTTAGATCTTCTTTTATTTTCGATTCGCAATGATTTTCCCCGCACCAGTGTGACAATGCGAATCCACCATGAATCTCAGGCTGTTCGGGGTTTTCCGGGGTGAAAAATTTGTAAAATTCTTTTTTATCGTCTAGGGTTATGGAATGTGTTTTTCTAAACAAAAGGGCACGATCAAAAAGAGTCTGCTGTATTTCATCCAGGATATGTGTTATTTCCCCAACAAAACGATTCCTTTCTATCGATGTCCTGTTTCTGTGCCCCTTATCTCTCCTTCCAACATATACGGAATTGTCGGCAATGTCTCTGGGACCGATTTCAACCCGCAGCGGTATTCCTTTTTTAATCCATTCCCATCCTCTGGCGCCCCCGATCTCGCGATCATCAATTTCCACTTCAAAACGGCGGTGGTGATAAAATTTATCTTTCAGTTCTTTTGCCAGGCTTTCAACATAGGTCATAACGGTCATCCTGTCCTCAGGGTTTCGGATTATGGGCATCAGAACCACATGTGAAGATGCAACCCTGGGCGGAAGAATGATACCATCATCATCACCATGGGTCATTATAAGTCCACCGATAAGGCGAGTGGACGCTCCCCATGAAGTGGTCCAGGCATATTCCTCTTTTTCTATGGAAGACTGGAACTTTATTTCAGAAGCTTTGGCAAAATTCTGCCCCAAAAAGTGTGAGGTGCCGGCCTGTAGACCTTTTCTGTCCTGCATCATTGCTTCGATGCAAAAGGTGTCTACTGCTCCGGGAAATCTTTCTGCTGCAGTCTTTTTCCCCTTGATTACCGGCATGGCCAGGTATTCTTCGGCAAGCCTGGAATAAACATCGAGCATCAGTTGGGTCCGTTCAATGGCTTCTTCTGCTGTGGCATGGACTGTGTGCCCTTCTTGCCACAGAAATTCACTGGTCCTTAAAAATACACGGGTTCGCATTTCCCATCTGACAACATTTGCCCATTGGTTTATAAGGAGCGGAAGATCGCGATAACTTGAAACCCACTTGGAAAATGAATCTCCAATTATGGTTTCAGAAGTCGGTCGAACAATTAAAGGCTCATTGAGCATTCCTGCAGGCTCAAGACCACCGTTGACCCCTTTTTCAAGTCTGTGATGTGTAACAATTGCACATTCCTTTGAAAAGCCTTCCACATGTTCAGCTTCTTTTTCAAGAAAAGAAAGCGGTATAAAAAGAGGGAAATACGCATTTTTAACCCCTGTCTCTTTGAACATATTATTGAGTACGCGCATTATATTTTCCCAAAGCGCATACCCCCAGGGTTTTATCACCATACATCCTCTCACTGGGGATTGGTCTGCCATTTCAGACGCCTTGACCACCTGCTGGTACCATTCAGGATAATCTTCAGCTCGAGTAGGTGTTATGGCAGTTTTGTTTTGTTTTCCCATTCTGAATTCCCATAATTATCAAATTTTTCAACCTCAGCCAGTAAAACCTCGACAAGTTTCTCTTCAGGAAATTTTTTTATGACCTTTCCTTTCTTGAACAGAATCCCTGTGCCATCACCGCCAGCAATACCGATATCAGCTTCCTTGGCTTCTCCCGGCCCGTTTACAACGCAGCCCATGATGGCAAGTTTGATCGGCAAGGGATTTAACAATAAAGCTTTTTCAATACGTTCCACAATATTAAAGAGATCGATTTTACAGCGCCCGCAGGTCGGGCATGATATAATGTCGGGCCCATACCGTCGGATATCAAGTGCTTTCAGAATTTCATATCCAACCCTAACCTCTTCAACCGGATCCCGTGTTAAAGAGACACGGATCGTATCTCCGATACCCTCTGCAAGAAGCATTCCTATACCGAGGGATGACTTGACGATTCCTGAATAAAGCCCTCCCGCCTCTGTTACACCCACATGAAGCGGCAAATCAGTTTTTGAGGAAAGGAGCCTGTAAGCCTCTACGGTACGATGCACATCAGAGGCCTTAATTGAGATTTTTATATTGTGAAAATCCAATGACTTTATTAAATCAATATGCCGCATGGCACTTTCAACCATGCCTTCTGCACATACCCTACTATATTTCTTCAGGATGTCTTTTTCAAGGGAGCCCGAATTAACTCCGATTCTAATCGGGATATTAAAAGTCTTTGCACAGTCAACAACCGCTTTTATTTTTTTATTACTACCGATATTACCGGGATTTAGCCTCAGTCCGTCAGCACCTGCCTTTACCGCGGCTATGGCCAGGCGGTAGTCAAAATGTATGTCAGCTATTATCGGAATAGATACTTTTTCCTTTATTGAAGAAATAGCCTTGGCAGCCTCTTGGTCAGGCACGGCCACCCTTACAATTTCACATCCAGCCGTTTCCAGGCGCTGAATTTGTGAAACAGTTGCCGGAACGTTTTGAGTAAATGTATTTGTCATGGACTGGACTGCAATAGGAGCATTGCCGCCCACCGTTACACTTCCCACCTTAATTGGGCATGTATTTTTTCGTTTTATTAAAAAAGGCATAACGGTCTGTTATTAATATATAATAGTATCGCAACCCGTATGATTTGCTCGCAAAATTTGTTTTACGTGTTTATCAAACATGCTTTTATAAAATTTTAGCAAGACCTATAATTAGCAGACAGATCTTTTAAGTTCAAGAAAAATACAGATTTTGTATTTGGCTTATAAAAAATATGGTAGTATAAAAATTTAGGGGCTTCGCCTTAATTATTCATAGGCAACTCAATTCTTTTGTAAAATTTCCGAGACATAAATTATAAAAGGAGAAATGTAATGGACCGGCAAAATGGTAAAAGATTTGTGGAAAAACACGGGCCGGATGCAAAACCGGACAGTTTAATTAAAAATGAAATTTTAAAAAGGACTAATAAAAATGAAATTCCTTGTGCAGTTGCTTTTGAAATAGCAAAAGAGCTGCAAGTGTCAGCAGATGCGGTGGGTATGACCGTTGACCTGATTAATTATAGGCTGGTAAAATGCCAACTGGGATTGTTTGGGTATCAGCCGAAAAAAAAGATTGTGAAGCCTCAAAATAAAGTAACTGAGGATTTAAAAAATGCCATTTCTGACGCGCTGGTCCAGGGAATACTCCCATGCAAGAGCGCATGGGATATCGCATCCCGATTTAAAATGCACAAAATGAAAGTCAGCGGTGCCTGCGAAGCCATGGGGGTCAAGATAAAACACTGCCAGTTGGGAGCATTTTAGTTAGTGTCCATCCATAAACGGCATCTTTCGGCCCCCGGCGGCGTTCTCGCTCGTTTTCAATCCTCGAAATAGCGCGCTATGCCTGCGGTTGAAAACTCGCTCGGGCCTTGCCGGAAACCAAAATCTACCATTTCTGGATGGACACGAGTTCGACTTTTTAATAAGTTACATTTAAAAACCCGTTTTTAGTTTCTCCTCCTGATTCAATTATATTCCGTCAATTTTCTGACACAGCGTTAAGTTTTTGATAAAAGAATTATGTCAAAACTTTTTTTGAAACCACAGTTAAGCAGCATAACTATTTATCGTTATTGATATAAACTTATTTTCATGTTTTTTGGCACAAAAAGTGCTGTAATTTTAATGAGGGGTCGGGGAGTTTTTTCGATTCAATAGCTCCGTGTATAATCAGCGACTCCATCATACAAACTCATAAATAAGAATTCGTAAAGATAGAACAGAAAATATAACTCTAAATAAATGAAGGGTCGGGGGACTTTTTTAATTCAACCGCTCCATGAATAATCCGCAATTGCATCTTACAAACTCATGCATAAGGGCTCGTAACCAAAGAACAGTGTATCAAAATAAAAATCAATGGATTAGGTGGATAACATTATTTTATTTTTTTATTATGAATTCGTAAAAGCGCTGTTCTTTCGCAACGATCCCTAGTTGAGGGTTTGACAGGTAAATTGCGGTCAGATATCAATTCAATCAATTCCCAAACCAATTACTATAAGGAGGTTAAATTTGGTGAAACCATATTCCATAAGTCCTGATGGCGAAAAGTTCCAGTTACCCGAGCCGAATGAGTATGCAAGGGAATTCGAACGGCTAAAGAATATAGTACATGACCAGCGAGACAAGGGTCGTGAGATTGTGGTGGTCATGGGCGTAGGATTTGTCGGTGCTGTAATGGCTGGAGTGGTGGCTGATTCGGAAGATGAAAATGGCAATCCCGTCAAGTTTGTCATTGGGATGCAGCGTCCGAGCACTCGCAGCTACTGGAAGATTCCCTTGCTGAACCGGGGATTACCTCCTGTACAGGCAGAGGACCCGGAGGTGTTGCCGATGATCCACCGCTGCGTAAATGAGAAAAAGACCCTTACGGCCACGTTTACTTACGACGCCCTGAAGCTTGCAGATGTGGTGGTTGTAGACGTTCAGTGTGATTACCTGAAGGAGTCTTTGGGTGATGTGAAGAATGGACAGGCGGATATGGCCGCATTGGAGATATCCTTGGAGATCATCGCCGAACATATCCATCCTGATGCGCTTGTGCTCATCGAAACGACCGTGGCCCCGGGCACCACCGAACAGGTGGCCTATCCCATTATGAGGAAAGTGTTTCGCAAACGTGGTATTGAGAGTGATCCCTTGTTGGCCCATAGTTTTGAGAGGGTGATGCCCGGCAAGCATTATGTTGCCAGCATCCGCGATTTTTGGAGGGTTTGCAGCGGAACCAACCAGGAGGCCACCCGCCGGGTGGTAAAGTTTCTCGAAGAAGTGATCAATACGGATGAGTATCCTCTCACTGTATTAAATCGGCCCATTGAGTCGGAAACGGCAAAAATCGTGGAAAATAGTTTCCGTGCAACGATTCTGGCGTTCCTCGACGAATGGAGCCTGTTTGCCGAACGAAATGGCGTAGACCTTATCAAAGTTCTCGAAGCGATCAAGGTTCGACCCACACACAGCAATATTATTTTTCCAGGACCCGGCATTGGCGGCTACTGCCTGCCCAAAGACGGCGGGCTGGGAATGTGGGCATACCGACACATTCACGGGTTTGAAGACGATATTTTCAAGGTTACCCCCCTCGCCATCAATATCAACGACACCCGGTCATTGCACGTTGCCCAACTTACCCGTGATGCACTCCGCAATATGAGCCGTCCGCTGGCGGCCGCCGAAATCCTGCTCCTTGGAGCCTCTTATCGTGAGGATGTTGGAGACACTCGATACAGCGGATCTGAGTTGATCGTTCGTAGACTGACTGAAATGGGAGCTGAACTTAGGGTGCACGACCCCTATGTACAGCACTGGTGGGAATTTGAAAAGCAAGACGAGTACCCTTCCCCGACGCATAGCCTGAAAAGGTTCTTTCGCAACCAGGACAAACTTGCCGACCTGCACGTTGAGCAAGACTTGTCACAAGCATTATACGGTTCCGATGCGGTTATTTTTGCAGTCAGACACAAGCATTATTTAGATCTGGACCCCGATAAAGTAGTGGAGACCGCAGGCTCTCCGCTGGCAGTAATCGACTGCTTCGGTATATTGGATGATACTAAAATCAAGCGCTATTTCGAACTTGGCTGTGAGGTCAAGGGGTTGGGCCGAGGCCACGTCAAAAGGATTAAGGATCAGGTGCGAGCCGAAAGAGAGGAAATGCTGCTGGCATTAAGCGCTGAGCACCAAGCGGATCGCACATAGGGTGGACTCCAAAATACTCGCAAAATTTAAAAGTAATCGAAACTAGCCGATATCTTTTAAAATAGGCCCACAAATGGATTAAAGCGCTTTTCACTACCGATGCTTGTTTCCGGGCCATGTCCTGAAAAGACCCTTACATCATCGTCCATTTTGAAAAGTTTTGTCCTAATGCTTGATATAAGGGTGTTAAAATCTCCACCGGGAAAATCGGTGCGCCCGATGGAACCGGCAAAAAGCGTATCTCCCACAAAAATGATTTTGTCTGTATACAGTGAAATACCTCCCGGCGTATGCCCCGGCGTATGAATAACCTTTAGCGTAATTTTTCCAAAAGAGACGGTATCTCCTTCTTCAATGGTTTGATCACAGGGCGGCGAATTTTCAACTGAAATTCCAAAAAAAGCGGCATTAGTTGAAAGCGAACCCAGCATGGGAGCATCAAGGGGATGAATCAGGATGTCTGCGCCGGTTGCATCTTTTATTTTTCCATTTGCACTGACATGGTCAAAATGGCCATGTGTATTGATGATATATTTTACTTTTAACTCGGAATCTGAAAGAGAAAATAGAATCCTGTCGGCATCTCCCCCGGGATCGATGACAACACCTTCTTTTGTTTCTGCACATCCGAAAATAAAACAGTTTGCCATAAGCGGCCCAACAACAAGTTCTTTAATAATCAACACAGCCTCCTTAGTGATTTGATTCGTAAACTCAATGAGTTGTTTTTTATCATTATAATTATAACGGAACGACCAAGCTAACTCTCGCGGGTGTAATCAAAATCGGGCACGTTGGGCCCGTATTTTTTATCGGTTTGGTTTTTTTGAATATTATTCTTTACAATAATCTCTTCTTTTTCAAGTGCTATGCGAATGCTGTCGAGAATTCCATTGATAAAAGCGCCTGATTCCTTGGTGCCGAATTTCTTTCCCACGTCAATCGCCTCGTTGATGGATACTTTATATGGAATATCATTGCAGTAAAGCAGCTCATATACGGCAACTCTCATGGTGTTTCTGTCAACGCAGGACATGCGGCTGAGCTTCCAGTTGTCGGAAAAACGTTCAAGGATCGAATCGATTTCACTTTTGCCCTGCATAACACCTTTTACAAGCTTAAGAAAAAAGGGAAGCATTTTCTTTGAAGGATTAAAATTGTTGCAGAAGCTTTCCAAAATCTCATTTGAGTCATTCTGACTCATATCCATATAAAAGAGCGCCTGCATGGCGAGCTCTCGGGACTTGCGACGGTTTCCCATGGTTATGCCCCGTCGACAACCTCAATCAAATTTGCCATCTCAACTGCAGCTATTGCAGCATTCCATCCTTTATTGCCGGCTTTTGTTCCGGCACGTTCGATGGCCTGTTCGATAGTGTCGGTTGTCACAATGCCGAAGATAACCGGAATTCCAGAATCAAGACTGACCATGGCGATCCCTTTGGACACTTCAGCACTAACATAATCAAAATGTGGCGTTGCACCCCGAATCACGGCACCCAGACAAACAACGGCGCTATATCGACCTGTTGCCGCCATTTTTTTGGCAATCAACGGTATTTCAAATGCACCGGGAACCTTAACAATTTCTATATCTTCGTCTCGGGCACCGGATCGTAACAGTCCGTCTACGGCACCCTTTTTAAGCCTGTCGGTGATAAAATCATTAAAACGGCTTACCACAAGTGCAAATTTTTTGCCCTCTGCCAGCAGGTTAGCTTCTAGAATTTTTGGCATTTATATTCCTCCCGGTTTAATAAATAGTGTCCATCCATAAATGGTAGATTTTGGCCCCCGGCGGTGTTCTCGCTCGTTTTCAATCCTCGAAATAGCGCGCTATGCCTGCGGTTGAAAACTCGCTCGGGCCTTGCCGGAAACCAAAATCTACCATTTATGGATGGACACGAGTTAGGGTATTGTATCAATATTTAACAGATGTCCCATCTTAAGCTTCTTGCACTCCAGATAACACCGGTTATATTCATTGGGCTCTATTTCAATCTTTATCTGCTCAACTATACTGAGTCCATATCCGTCAAGCCCAACAACTTTCTTGGGATTGTTTGTAAGGAGTCTCATCTTTTTAACTCCTAAATCAACAAGAATCTGTGCACCGATGCCGTAATTTCTCAAATCAGGCTTGAATCCCAGTTCTACGTTTGCCTCAACCGTGTCAAGGCCGTTATCCTGGAGTCCATATGCTTTTAATTTATTCACAAGGCCAATCCCTCTCCCCTCCTGGCGGATATAAAGCAATACTCCGGATCCCTCCTTATCAATTATTTCCATGGCCTTATGGAGTTGTTCTCCACAGTCGCAGCGGAGTGAACCGAAAATATCTCCTGTCAGACATTCCGAATGAACCCGAACAATTACAGGCTTATTGGAATCGATTTCACCCTTCACCATGGCGATATGAAGTAACTCATCCACATCATTTTCATAAACAATGGCTTTGAATTCTCCGGCAATTGAAGTGGGGACAACCGTTTCCGCTGCTCTTCTCACAAATGATTCGGTGCGCATCCGGTATTCAATGAGATCGGCGATGGCACATATTTTTATATCATGTTTTTTACTGAAATTTTCCAAAGCCGGCATTCTGGCCATGGTGCCGTCTTCGTCCATGATTTCACAAATTACGCCGGCAGGCTTTAAACCGGCAAGACGCGCCAGATCTATAGATCCTTCAGTCTGGCCGGCACGCACCATCACTCCCCCTTGTTTGCCCCTCAAGGGGAATACATGTCCGGGCCGGACAAGATCACTCGGTTTGGCATTATCTGCCACAGCCGTAAGGATTGTGGTGGCACGGTCTGCGGCAGAAATACCGGTGGTTACGCCGCATCGAGCCTCGATGGATACGGTAAAACCGGTCTGAAACCGCGATGTATTGTTGTCGACCATGAGCGGGAGGTCAAGGGAGTCGATCTTTTCTCCGGTCATGGAGAGGCATATGAGTCCTCGACCGTATTTTGCCATGAAATTAATGGATTCGGGTGTAACCGCTTGGGCAGCCATTGTAAGGTCGCCCTCATTTTCTCGATCTTTATCATCAACGAGAATGACCATACGTCCGGCCCTTATTTCTTTAATGGCATCTTCAGTGGTTATCAGTGGCATTATTAATTACTTTCTCCTTAATATAAGTTAGTTCGCTTCGCTCATCCCGCTATATAGCGGGAGAATGTTGGGATATTGGAACATAAGTCTAAAAAATACATTTATTTTCAATAAATTGTAGAATTTCCGAGACGTAAAATTAGGTAATGGATTTAGATAAAACCGGTTTTGGCCAGAAATTGCATATCGACAGACCCCCCGGTTTGATCTTTTTTATCATGGTCTTCTATTTTTGTGACAAAGCGTTCAACATATTTTCCGATCATATCCGTTTCAATATTGACGGGATCCCCAACCTTGCTGAGTATTATGGTTGTCAATTTTGCAGTATGCGGGATTATACTGACATCAAAACTGCTGCGATCACAGTTATTGATTGTAAGGCTGATGCCGTCCACTGCAATCGAACCTTTTTTTATCATGTACCGTGAAAAGGATTCAGGCACACCGATAGTAACAATTACGGCATTGCCTTTGTTTTGTTTTTGCTTTATGGTTCCCATGCCATCGATATGTCCTGAAACAAGATGACCGTCTATGCGTCCGGAAAGCTGAAGAGCACGCTCAAGGTTCACACGATCTCCGATCTTTGCCCTGCCAAAAGTTGTTTTTTCAAGCGTTTCAGGCGACACATCAACTTGAAAACGTTGGCCATGGATCTTAACCACAGTCAAACAGACGCCGCTAATTGAAATACTGTCTCCGATCTTGGTTTGCTCAAGAACAAAATCCGCGTTAAAAGCAAAACGTTTTCCCAGGCCTTCAGACCGTATCTCAATAATGGTTCCCAGACCTTCTATGATTCCTGTAAACATAAATAATAAAATGGGCGATATTGTTAAATCTAACTTCTGCAACCGATTAATAATGCAGCAAATCCGGCCGAAACAGGGTTCCTGAAGGGTTAACTTTTTTTGAAATCTAATCCGGATTTCATCCTTTTATTTTGCCTGTTATCGGCATACTAATATTGATAATAAGGTCTCAATACCGCATTGTAAATAACCCAAATTATCTTTTTCAAAAAAAGTTAATGTCGGTTTTAGTTAGTGTCCATTCAGAAATGGTAGATTTTGGTTTCCGGCAAGGCCCGAGCGAGTTTTCAACCGCAGGCATAGCGCGCTATTTCGAGGATTGAAAACGAGCG
>Ga0315541_1000435_pt1 | contig 44663 bp, 58 predicted proteins | sample SalMarSW160190MG_FD_203095 | JGI IMG/M metagenome (GOLD analysis project Ga0315541, IMG submission 203095) | Salt marsh sediment microbial communities from the Plum Island Ecosystem LTER, Massachusetts, United States - Salt Marsh Sediment SW1601-190 ...
CTAAATTTGTTTTCACATCACATCCTATTGTGGGATTCCCTCTTGAATCGAGAATTTCCCTTGCTCTGATATCTGTAATAATACTTTTGTCCATGATATTATTTTCAAGTAAGAAGTTAAAAGATTTTCCCATAGATTCTGAAGCAATCGGTTCCGGAATACATATATATACTCTGTGATCATGATCAGATCATGGAGCAGTTTACTGTTGACACAAGGAAAGAATTTGATCTGATCAATATAACAGGAGAAATAGAAAGATTTGTGAAAGGCGATGGAGTTGCTGTGATATTTACACCGCATACAACATGTTCTCTGCTGATTAACGAAGATGAAAGAGGCTTGAGAGAGGATATTCTAAACTTTTACTCAAATTTAGCTCCTAAGGGAAGTTATGAGCATAACAGAGTAGATAACAATGCACATTCTCATCTCAGATCTCTTTTTAATAATAGTTTAACGATCCCGGTAGTTAACGGAAGACTTGCTTTGGGAACGTGGCAGAGCATATTTCTGATAGAGAGTGATGGACCGAGAGTTAGAAAAGTTTATGTAATGATGGTGAACATAAAATAAGAGTGTCAGGAAAGATATATAAATATAAAAAGAAGATACTTGTTAGGTGATTTTATGGAAGAAGAAGGTGAAAAGAAAGAAAAGAAAGAAAAAAAAGAAAAGAAAAAATTCTGGACACTGAAGAAGACGATAGGTATGGTTCTACTTATCCTTGTGCTACTAGTTGTTTTTACAGCCTTTGGCGTCTGGAGAGGACTCAAAGACATTGCAGATGATCAGAAGATACTTATGATTGCAGAAGAGGGAGACGTGGCAAAAGCTGCTTCTATTTATGATACCGACTCTGGAGAGGGAAAAGCTGTCAACGTGGAGGTACTTCCAGCGTTAAGTGATATAAAGACATTTTATGATGCGGTGGTGGCTGAGTATGGAAATATTGATAGAATGATAATAGCCGATACCGAGGCCATATATAATCTCAGTATGGATCCTTCTATCGAGTTCAGAGGAACGGATGTGGACAGAAATACCTTAGTTGATTGGGTAATAGGAAAGAGTTACCCTCCGCAGAGTTTACAGAAAGATCAGGTGCCGTGGGATTTCAGGGCAGATCTTCTCAATGAATGGTTTGATTACTACTATGACAGGCTTGATCAGGGAAGATACAGAAAAGTTATAATTGAAAATGGGATGGATCTCTATAGAAACGGCCACATAAAGATATACAAGACAAACATAGCATTGACGGTATTGAAGTATATATCTATCGAAAAAATAATACCTTAAATTTCTTTTTTTATGGGCTCGTAGCTCAGTGGAAGAGCGCTGCCTTCGCAAGGCAGAAGCCGCGGGTTCGAAACCCGCCGAGTCCACAACCCTTTTTTCTTTTGAAAAGAAAAAAGCGTTCTGGAAAAAAGAAAATAAATTATTTAATAAGAGGGATAGGAAATCTATTCTTTTTTCGTCAACAGATAGATGTAAATCCAAGGATTTACATCCGAGTGATTGCGAAAGTAGTTTATCCCAAAGAAAAGAAAAAATAATTATTAAAGGGAAGAGGGTATAACCACATGGATGTCAGTTTTGCTGACATCACCCTGTATTTGAGAAATCATTCTGGAAAGAAAGAATTTTTTCTTTAAAAAAAGATTTTTCATACATCTTAAGAGGATATTATAGGTATATTTCATTATCTATGCATCGAAACCTTTTTATTTAGTTTGCATGAGTTTCGTTTAAGGTGATATTATGCCTGAAGAACTAAACCCATTTAAGATAGCACAGAAACAATTAGATACTGCAGCCAAGATAATGAATTTAGACCCTTCAGCACATACAATCTTGAGAAATCCACTTAGGACTCTGGAAGTATCGATACCTGTAAAGATGGATGATAGATCAACAAAGGTATTTACAGGTTTCAGAGTTCAGTACAATGATGCAAGAGGACCAACTAAGGGAGGAATAAGATTCCATCCGGCGGAAACTATCGATACGGTAAAAGCTCTGGCAGCGTGGATGACGTGGAAATGTGCAGTTGTAGGTATACCCTATGGGGGCAGTAAAGGGGGAGTTATATGCGATCCTCATACACTTTCGGTCGATGAACTTGAACGATTAAGTAGAGGATATATCAGAGCGATAGCTCAGTTCATAGGCCCAGAAAAAGACATTCCCGCACCAGATGTTTATACAAATCCACAAATAATGGCGTGGATGATGGATGAGTTTTCAAGGATCAAACAGTACAATGTTCCAGGAGTAATAACAGGAAAACCCGTAATTGTTGGAGGATCTGAGGGTAGATGGAATGCGACAGCTATGGGCACTCTTTACGCAATACAAGAAGCTACAAGAAAATTGGGGATAAATCTTAGGGGAGCCCGTGCTGTTGTTCAAGGGTATGGAAATGCAGGAGCTTTTGCAGCGACATTACTTAAAGGTGCAGGTGCCAAGATTATTGCGGTTTCCGATTCGAAAGGAGGAATTGTCAGTGAAAGAGGTTTCGATCCACATGCAGCCTTGAGTCAGAAAGAAAAAACAGGTTCTGTTATAGGACTGCACGAAACAGAGAAAATTACCAACGAGGATCTGTTGGAACTGGAGTGTGATATCTTAGTTCCATGTGCTATAGAGAATGTTATCACAGAAAAAAATGCTGACAGGATAAAAACCAAAGTAATTGCAGAAGCTGCAAATGGCCCAACAACTCCTGAAGCTGACAAGATCTTGCATAAGAAAGGAGTTTTTGTTATTCCAGATTTCCTATGCAATTCTGGAGGAGTGACAGTTTCGTACTTTGAGTGGGTCCAGAATGTAACTGGTTACTACTGGTCAAGTGAAGAGGTTTATGATAAACTGAACAAGATTATGGTAGGTGCTTTCAACGATGTGTATGACGCTCACAAAAGAGAAGATGTCGATATGAGAACAGCGGCATATATTGTTGCGGTGAAAAAAGTTGCAGATGCAATGAAAACTCGTGGATGGTACTAAATTTTATATCTCTATTTTTTTTATTCCTCTTTTTATCTCCGAAACATTGTATACCTCGATCCCATGGATTTTTCTTCTGACATCCCTGTGTGTGTGTCCGCAGATACAGATGTCCACGTTTTTTTCTATCATCAATTCTCCAAAACACTTAGATCCCATGAATGCATTAAAAAATAGAGATTCTATTGTTTTTTCTCTTCCAATGTTCAGAAGCTCTTTGAAAGGCAGATGATGGATAACTGCGATCTTTATTTTGGCATCTTTTATTTCATTGAGGCTTTTATTGAGATGCTTGTGACAGAGTTTTGTAAAGTATGTGTCCTCTTCTCTAGAACTTCTTGGTATTTTAAGGCTGTCTACAAAAAAATTATCGTCTTCTGTGAAGGTCATCTCCATTAAAGGGTTTCTCTTTTTCAATCTGAAATAAAATCTGTCGTTCCACCAGGAAGCAGCAAATGTATCTCCTTTATAAAAGAGGATCTTGTTTTCTATGTTTTTTATTGGAAATTGAGGATCTGCAAAAGAATAGTCATACCAACCGATTGTTCCTGCAAATCCGATACCCTTTTCTAAGAATGGTTTATTATCTAGCATATGATATCCAAAACTTTCACCCACCTCTATGAATTCTTCCATTTTTTCAAGCGATGTTGCCTCTTCAAAAGATTGCACCCATAGATCATGATTTCCCAGACATATGAGTTTAGGACAATCTATTTCTTCAAATTCCTTTAAAAAAGTTTCAAAGGATTCTTTTTCTCCTTCTGTTAGATCGCCTGCAATAACAACATAATCTGGATTTATATTGTTTACAGAGTTTCTCAAAACTTTCAGTTCCTTGATTCCCACAAGTTTTGGAAAGTGTGCATCTGAAAAAGCCGCTATTTTTATCATTCTATCTTTCAACTTTTTTTATATTAATAAGTTTTTCGACTGCATATATCAGAATATTTTTCTTTTTTTGACTAAAACCGAAAAGCTTATAATGGGATTTCAAGACTCTTAGGTGATGATATGAACGACGACGAATACGATCTTTGGATTCAAAAAGCCATTGGGTTTTGTGCCCAAAGGTTCAAGAAGAGTAAAACAGAGATAGTTAGAATGTTGCAAGAAGGTAACTGTCATGTACACAGTACTCTTCGCTATGTTATTGCAAAAGAGATTTCAGCGTATCTAAAAGATCATGTTGATAGTATAAAAGGTGTTTATCTATATGGATCAACAGCGACAAATGAGGCTAGGCCGTGTTCGGATATTGATATGTTAGTTCATATCGACACAAATCAAGAGAAAGTAGAAGAGGTTACAGAAAAACTGGAGAGAGGTGTACTTAGGGCTTATCTCAAAGTTCTTCAGGACGATATCCCCCTGGTTCTTCCTTTGCTGGACTTTCATATAATAGATACGGAAAGTATTAAGAAACGAGAAGGATATGCAGCACTTGTAACATCTCTTTCTTCGCCGCCTCTTAAAATTTAAATATAGTAGGTGATCAAATGGGAAAATCAAAAGAAGAAAACCCGTTTCAAAATATGCTCAAGCAATTGAAAACAGCTTGTGACAAGCTCAATCTTGATCCAGGCATATACGAACAGCTGAGAGAGCCACAGAGAAGTGTCATTGTCTCTGTACCTATAAGGATGGATGATGGTTCGATTAAAAACTTTACAGGATATCGAGTACATTACAACTATGCAAGAGGTCCGTGTAAAGGAGGAATACGATACCATCCCAACGTTACCTTAGATGAGGTAAAAGCTCTGTCAGCATGGATGACATGGAAATGTGCTGTAGTGGACATACCGTATGGAGGAGCTAAAGGAGGAATAGTCTGTGATCCTCCAAAACTCTCGCAAGGTGAGTTAGAAAGACTTACGAGGAGATATACATTTATGATCCTTCCGATGATAGGACCAGAGAAGGATATTCCAGCACCAGATGTTTACACAAATCAGCAAACTATGGCATGGATTATGGACACATACAGCAGCTTTTTGGGGTACAGCGCTCCAGGAGTTGTTACAGGAAAGCCAATTCCTTTGGGAGGGTCTCTTGGAAGAGCAGAGGCTACAGGAAGAGGAGTCATGTTGTGCACACTCGAAGCCTTGAAAAAACTTAATAGAGATCCAAGAAAAACTAGTGTTGCAGTGCAGGGATTTGGAAATGTGGGGAGTAATGCAGCAAGATTAATTTATAATGAAGGATGCAAAATTGTTGGAGTTTCAGATGTTAGTGGTGCCATTATTGATCCAGAAGGAATTGATATTACGGATCTTTTAGAGTACGTGAAAACGACTAAAAACAAATTGATAGAAGGGTACAATAGAGGTGAATTTATAAAAGGTGTAGTAGAAGGAAATAAAGCACTTCTTGAGACCCAATGTGATGTTCTCGTTCCTGCAGCTCTTGAAAATCAGATAACAGGAGAAAACGCAGATAGAGTAAAGGCAAAACTAATAGTTGAGGGCGCAAATGGTCCAACAACTCCTGAAGCTGACAAGATCCTTGACGAGAAAAAGATATTCCTCGTTCCAGACATTCTTGCAAATGCAGGAGGGGTAACAGTTTCATACTTTGAGTGGGTGCAAGGTTTGCAGGCGTACTTCTGGTCTGAAACAGAGGTTAATAGAAAGTTAAAAGAGATTATGGTGAAAGCATTTAATGGCGTGTACGAGACTTCAGATATTTACAAGGTTAATATGAGGACTGGTGCCTACATACTTGCGATAAGAAGAGTTGCGGAAGCTCTTAAGCTTAGAGGGCTATTCCCATAACTTTTTTTCCTCTTTTTTGAATATCGAAACTGTGGCCAGTGTTTGGCCACTTTTGGTTTTTATTGGGTCTGATGTCATCAGCAAAGGCATTATTTCACTATTCTTTTTTGCTACCATGATCTTTCCTTTCCAGCCCTTTTCGAGAATAATAGGAAAAACTTCTTTTTGAAATTCTTTTTTTGATTCAAAAAGAATGTTTGAAGGTCTTCCAATCAGTTCCTTTATACTATAGCCATACATTTCCTGACATGCTTTGTTTACATAAAGAATTGTTCCAGCGAGATCGGTTATAACGATTCCGTCAGATGTTGATTTAATAACTTCTGAAAATAACAGCAGTCGCTGCTCTATATTTTCTATCTTTGTTAAATCTTTTTGTATCTCCATTATACCAACTATATTATCCTCACCATCTCTTAGCGAGGTTAGGGTCATCATAATATCAAGTATATCTCCTCTTTTGTTTTTTCTTTGTGTTGTGATATTCTTTATTATCTTTCCTCCCACTACGCTTTTTATTCTTTTTAAATAATCCTCTTTTTTCCACTCAGGGATAATTATCTCTATGTTCTTTTCTATTACTTCTTCTTTTTTGTATCCATATACCTTTTCTGCCATCGGATTCCAGGTATTTATCTTACGGCGAGTATCTAGTGAAATGATAACATCACCAGCTTCTTCGAATAACGTTCTGTATTGTTCTTCTGATTTTTTCAATGCTTCTTCCGCTTTTTTACGCCCGGTGATATCCATTATGGAAGCAATGGATTTTTTAGTTCCCGGAATTACGTCTATAGACATGTACGTATGTTTCATGTCACCTTCTCTATTAATGAACTTGAATTCATAATTTTTGGGTGCTTTTGCTCTGTTCTTTCGCCTATCGTAGTGATATTTTTTCATTCTTTCCACGTCATCCTCATGAACGAACTGTGTCCAACTTATTTTTCCTTCGATCTCCTCTTTAGAATAGCCAGAAAGAGTTTCAAACTCTTTATTGACGAGGGAAATAGTTGTATCTTCCTCAATGGTACACATGGCAGTGCCCGTGTTTTCAAATAATGTTCTATATTTCTTTTCTGAAGCCTTCAGTCTCTCTTGGATCCTCCTTTTTAGAACTGTTTCTCTTATTCTTGTGGAAATAGCGTCAATCAACAGCTGTTCTTCCTTTAGAAATTCTTCTTCTTCATCTTTATAGACCACACCCAACGTCCATATTTCATCTTTGTGAACTTTCATCTTCGAAAATATTTTTTTCTTTTTCTTTGAGAGAGTTAAAGCTTCTTTTTCATTTTTCACTCCGTGATACGCCACCACTTCGTTCTTTTTTGAGAGTACCACAACAGCATCCTCATACTGCATCCCCTTTGCAATACTCTTGACTACATTTCCGAGTATTTCGTCGAGAGAGGAAGGACCACACAAGGAATGACAAATCTCATAAGATACTGTCAATTCCTTTATTCTTTCTCGCAGTTCAAAGTTTGCTTGCTTGAGTTTTTCCTTGGTTCTTCTCTTTATTACTGTTCCTCTAATCCTTGTAGAGATAGCATCAATTAATGACTGTTCTTCTTTCAAAAACTCCTCCTTATCATCTTTATAAATAACAGTCAAGCGCCACTTTTCATCTTCATGAATCTTAATTTCAGATGATATCTTATTCTTTTTTTTCAGGATATCCAGAGCTTCTTTTTCATTTTTTATACCATAATAAGAGATTATCTTATCCTTCTCATGAAGAATTACAACAGCATCTTCATACTGCACTCCCTTTGCGATACTTTTGAGTACGTCATTGAGAATACTATCAAGTGGAGAAGGACTTGATAATGAATGACAAATCTCATAAGTCACTGTCAGTTCTTTTATTCTTTCTCGCAGTTCAAAGTTTATTTGCTCAAGTTTTTTTTCTATGTTTCTCATTACTGAGAATTTCCAGTTTTTTATATAAATACTTTTCTCCCTAAGTTTTGAGATATTTCAATTGCCCTCAATGACATACGAAAAACTTTTAAATTCCCTTATTCTATTTTAAGGAATTGTTTCGTATAGGAGGATACTATGGAAAAAGAAAATAAGTTTGTACTGTGGTTTGATGAGATAGGCATAAAGGATGTAGGACTTGTAGGCGGAAAAAATGCATCATTGGGGGAGATGTATAGGACTCTCGTGTCCGAAGGTGTAAATGTACCTGGGGGATTCGCGATAACAGCATATTCATACAGACATCTGATTAAAAAAACGGGAATTGAAAATAAGATTGTAGAAATTATTTCAGATTTAAATGTTCATGATCTGAGAAATCTTCAGGAGAAAGGAAAGAGAATAAGGAGGATTATAAGCAGTGCAGAGTTTCCAGAAGAGCTGGAAGAAGCCATTCTCGAAGCGTATCACAAAATGCTTAAAGAAGATAAAGATATGACTGTAGCTGTTAGGTCTTCTGCTACGGCTGAAGATCTTCCGGATGCAAGTTTTGCAGGGCAACAGGAAACTTATTTGAATATTAAAGGAGATAAAGAACTTATAAAAGCATGTAAAGACTGTTTTGCATCTTTATTTACAAATAGAGCAATATCGTATAGAGAGGACAAAAATTTTGATCATCTAGATGTTTATCTTTCTATAGGTGTCCAGAAAATGGTTAGAAGCGATTTAGCTTCTTCAGGCGTTATATTTTCCATAGATACAGAGTCGGGATTCAAGAAAGTTGTTTTTATTACAGGATCATGGGGATTGGGAGAGAATGTTGTTCAGGGAAAAGTAAATCCTGATGAGTACTATGTTTTTAAGCCGACATTGAAAAAAGGGTTCAACTCCATAGTGGGAAAGAAACTCGGATCCAAAGAGATAAAAATGGTTTATACTTCAGGTGCGGAAAGAGTGATGAACATTGAAACTACAGACGAGGAGAGAAACTCGTTTATTCTAAAAGACGAAGAGATATTAAAACTTGCAGAGTGGGCAGTGATAATTGAAGATCATTATGGAAAACCTATGGACATAGAATGGGCAAAAGATGGGAGCAATGGTAAATTGTATATAGTTCAGGCGAGACCTGAAACTGTGCATTCACAGCAAGATGTGAACGTCATAAAAACATACCGCCTTGTTGAGGACGGCAAAATTCTGGTGGAAGGGCAGGCCGTCGGGCAAATGATAGGCCAGGGAATTGTGAACATAATCAAATCTGCAAAAGAGATCGAGAAGTTCAAAAAGGGAGAGGTACTTGTTACGGATATGACCGATCCAGACTGGGAGCCTATAATGAAGATAGCTGCTGCGATAGTGACCAATAAAGGGGGAAGAACGTGTCATGCAGCCATAGTTTCGAGAGAGTTGGGAATACCGTGTCTCATAGGTACCGAGAACGGTACAGAAAGCGTACGCAATGGACAAAAGGTGACGGTAAGTTGCGCAGAGGGTGAGAGAGGAAAGATATATGAAGGATTATTGAAATTTAAGATAGACGAATTAAAACTCGAAGAGCTTCCAAAAACGAAGACAAAGATCATGATGAATGTGGGGATTCCAGAAAAAGCGTTCATCCAGGGACAGATACCGTGCGACGGCGTGGGCCTTGCGAGAGAAGAGTTTATAATCAATTCTTATATAGGTATCCATCCTCTGGCTCTGATAAATTACGAAGAGTTAAAAAAATCAGATAAACCTGAAATAAAAGAAATTGTTGTTGAAATAGATAAAAAAACGAAAGCTTATTCTGATAAAGTACAATTTTTTATAGATAATCTTGCCCAGGGAATAGGAAAGATAGCTGCAGGATTCTATCCCAACGATGTTATTGTGAGACTATCAGATTTCAAGACAAATGAATATGCTAACCTGATCGGCGGTAAACTTTACGAACCTGAGGAAAGCAACCCCATGATAGGCTGGAGAGGTGCTTCACGTTATTATGACGAAGAGTTTAAACCTGCATTTGGGCTCGAGTGCATAGCCATAAAGAAAGTGAGAGAGGAGATGGGGCTGACAAATGTTAAAGTGATGGTACCATTCTGCAGAACGCCGGAAGAAGGAAAGAAAGTTGTGGAGATAATGAAGGAGTATGGTCTGGTACAGGGAGAGAATGATCTGGAACTTTATGTTATGTGCGAGATACCTTCGAATGTGATAGCAGCAGAAGAATTCGCCGAGATCTTCGACGGATTTTCCATAGGTTCCAATGATCTAACGCAGCTGACGTTGGGACTGGACAGGGACTCGGAGTTAGTTTCTCATATATATGATGAGAGGAACATAGCTGTCAGAAGGCTGGTAAAACAGGTGATCGATGTCGCCAAAAGAAGAGGAAAAAAAATAGGAATCTGCGGACAGGCACCCTCGGATTATCCTGAGTTTGCAGAGTTCCTTGTAGAGTGTGGGATAGATTCTATGTCTTTAAACCCTGATACCGTGATCAAGACAAAACTTCTTATAGCAGAGAAAGAGAAGAAACTGAGGAAGGGTTAGGTTTCCTTCCCAATCACAAAACTCAATACAATAAAGAAAAGTATTTCAAAAGGAATTACTATTACACAGCTTAAACTTGCTCTTTGTCCAAAAAGTTCCAGAGCTATGGCCGCAGATAATGCACAGTTTTTAAAGGATGAGAAGAGTGTAAAACTTATCCTTTTTTTCATCTCTCTTTTTTTCAGAAAATAAAATACTGAAAACCCAATCCCAAAGGCTTTGAGAAATCCTATGATGAAAAGGTAGAATATCTCTGATCTGAAAAACTCATTTCTGTTTATTCCAATTATAGTATAGATCACGAGAAACATAAGAAGAGTTATGATATGCTCCTTGTTGTTTTTTATCTTTGCATGGAGTCTCGTTTTGGAAACAAAAAAGGCAAAGAGCATTGGAATGATTATAAATTCAATCAATGTTTTAAGTAATTCTGTATAGCTTATTTTTTCTCCAAATATCACGAAGATAGTTATCGGAGCTATAAAAACTGAACTTAGATAGCCGAAAGTCTCCCCTATTGTGGAGAGCCTCAGATCCCCTTTGAGGATATAGGTAAATGGGATCACCATGACCGCAGGGGGAGCTACGGCTACAATTACAAATCCTTCAAAAAACTCCAGCTCAAGAAAAGATCCAGATATAATAAGAAATCCACCTAGGATAATATAGTTGAAAAATAAAACAAGTAAAATATCTCTTTTATTTCCTATCTTTCTTGTAAATTTTAAATCCAGAAGAGAAAGAAACATGACTATGCTCAGCATGAAAACAAAATAATCCTCCAGCATGGGGGAATATTGTGGACACAGGAGCCCAAATATGAGGGCTAATATAAATGCAGTACTCAGGTTCATGTGTATTCTTTCTTGGTATCTTTTTAAATTTTTGTCGAGCCATTTTCGAAAAAGATATAAACTGTCAAATTCAATAGATATACAGAGGTAAAAAAAATGAGAACTTATGATTTAATAAAAATAAAGAATAATGGAATCATAGAACTTCCAGAAGATATTGCATTAGAACTGGGAATCGTGGATGGAGCTTATTTACTGGCAGAGATAGATGAAAAAGACAAAGAGATATCCTTTGAGAGGATAGCTCTTCCAGGTAAGGATCTGGTGGAGATAAATGCGGTCTTGGAGGATAAACCCGGGGTACTTGCAAAAATAGCATCTGAGTTCGGAAAAAGAGATATAAATATACTATTCAATGAAGGTGATGAAATAGGATATGGAAATCTCTCAGCTTTTGTGGTAATAGTCGATATCTCAAAATCAAAGATTTCTTTAGAGGAATTAGAAAGGGGCATAAGGTCTATGGAGTTTGTAAAAGAACTTGAAGTTAGAAAGATCGATTAGATGAAAAATAGAATAATAAGAAATAACAGAATGCATAAAATATAGATATTAAGATCCTTAGAAACAATTCCATTGATATTTTTACAGAAGGAGTTTATAAAGTCTGCAAATTTGCCATAAATCTTATCTATGTTATACTCTTTTATATCAAAGAGCCCTACTTTTTTTCCGAAAACAAATATACAAGCTCCTAAAATTACGGATGCAGACATTTCTAAAAGATGACTCAAACTCCAAAAATCAAACACTCCCGTATATAAGTTTTTAAATACAATATTCGGAAAAACTCCGATGAATATACAGATGATAGAGAGAGCGATCATTGAAAATAACATTAACTTTGGCACTTCTTTTGTAGATTTCAGATTATCGGGAAGTTTTCCGAAAAATACGTATTTATTTAGCTTACAGAATGAGATAAAGGTTCCTGCACCTGTAAGTATAAAAGCGATCTTTAAAAGAGTGTCAGATAAAGAATCGAAGATGATAGTTTTACTCACAAAACCATTAAATAAAGGTATTCCTGAGATTGCAAAGCTTGCTATTATGCATGTCATCATGGTGTACGGCATTTTTTTGTACAATCCTCCCAGCTTCTGTATCTTTCTTTCTCCTGTCGAATATATTACAGCCCCCATGCATAAGAACAATAAACTTTTAAAGATAGCATGATTTATCATGTGAAATAGTCCTCCAGCAATGCCTAGGGATGAAATGCTTACTCCCAAGAGCATGTATCCGATCTGGCTTATGCTGTGATAAGCTAATATTTTTTTGATATCACTTTGGATCAGCGCCAAAATTACCCCGAAAAGCATTGAAGATACAGCTATGATAGCTACCCAGTAAATACTTTCATGTGTCATAAAAAATCTTATAATCCCGTAAATACCTATCTTTATCATGATCCCGGAGAGTAAAGCGGATACAGGCGAAGGTGCTACAGGATGCGCTTCAGGTAGCCAGAAGTGCAGAGGAAAAGCTCCAGCCTTTATCAAACATCCGAGAATAAATAAAAAAGAGGCACTGTTATTTAAATTATATATCTCAAAGTTGCCTTCCTGAACGTATACCAATCCCACAGAAATCAAAATCAGAGCTCCTCCCGTAAGGCACATAACTAAATACATAAATCCAGCTCTTCTCGCTTTTCCTGTCCCCCTATACATTACCAGGAAAAATGAGAATAATGTTGTCATCTCAAAAAATATATAAAATGTAAGAAGATCACCCGAAAGGAAACTACCCAAGGTAAATCCCATTGTTAAAAGTAGCAGAGAATAATATCTGAGATGATCTTTTTTAATATATTTTATTGAATAAATAACGATCAGGATATTCAAAAACGAAACAAAAGATAGTATAATGAAATTTAATTTGTCAACAAAAATGTGCATATCGAAAACCATCTTCATACAAAATTCTATATTCTGCCCGTTGGATATTTCCGGATATATCGAGAGAACTGTCAAGAAGGATAGTATAGACACGAGAACCGAGATATACCCCTTTAATTTTTTTGTAAGAGGCATTATAAAGGCACCAATAATAGGAAATAGAAGAGCAAGAAGTATGTTCATATGATACCTCCTAAAGTTTTTGCTGCCAATTCGATTATATCCATTATTAGTACAGGTAAAACTCCAAGGATGATACATGCAAAAGAAGTTATATAAACAGGTATCTGCATCAAATATGGTGTTTTATAATCTTTTGAGTTTCTAAATAGATAATAAGAAACTCTGAGATAATATACTGCGGAAATTATGCTTGCAAAAAGAATTATTCCTGCGTATAATGTATTTGAAGTTTCTATGGCAGCAAGACATACGAAATATTTTCCGATAAATCCACATGTGAAAGGTAAACCTATAAGGGATATTGATCCTACAAAAAAAGGCAAGCTTACAGAAGGCTTACTTTCTAAATTAAGAATATTTAAGTCTGCAACTATTCCGGAGCATAAAAAAAGACACGCTTTTGCTACTGCATGAGCTAAAATCATGTATAGGGCACCAATAATTCCCAGCTCTGTTCCAAAGCTGAAAGCTAAAAATATGATCCCTATCTGGTTTATGCTCGAGTATGCCATCATTCTTTTCAAATCTTTCTGAGCCAGAGCTAAAACAGCACCGAAAATTACGGTAATCGCTCCTACAATCATCAAAACATCATTCATTTCAAAAAAATTTGTTCTGAATACTGTATAAAAGAGTCTCAGAATCGAGTATATGCCAATCTTCAAAACTAGTCCCGAAAGAAGGGCAGATACAGGAGGAGGAGCTATAGAATGTGCATCAGGGATCCAGAAATGCAGAGGGAAAATTCCTGATTTTATACCTAAGGACACTAAAAAAAGTAGGAATGTTATCTTGAGTTGAGGTATATTCATCGAAGAAATGATATCAATATTCAAAAAACCAGTAGTTTCGTAAACGATACCCACTCCAAACAAAAAAAATGCTGAGGCTACGCTTCCCAAGACTAAATACTTAAAACTTGCCTTATAAGATCTTTTCTCCTCAGATACGACCAGGATATATGTAGAGACAGAGAGTATCTCAAAAAAAACGTACATATTGAATAGATCTCTCGTCAATAAAACTCCCTGCATCCCCGCTGCCATTAGTAGATACAAAACTTTGTACTTTGAAGATCGTGATAAGGAGTATATCATTATTAGAATCAGTAATGCTAAAGAGATAAAAGAGAAAAAAAAGGTCAGGCTGTCTATTTCTAGGGTTATGCCTAAAAATGGGCTCCATCCCCCTATGTTGTAACTTATAGTGTTACCTGAAGATACTGTGGGAAAGGTAGATATCAAAACTAAAAAAGGGATTAACAATCCCAGGATCGATAAAAGATTTTCAAAAAATATAATTTTCTTAAAAACGTGCATTAAAGATAAGATAAAAGCTAAAAAAAAGGGTACTGCAACAATGAATATAATATCCATCAAAGATCCTCCAGCATTTCAATATTAAGAGTTTTGTATTTTTCATAGATCTTTAAAGCCAGAACCAAAGCCAGAGATGTGGTGCATACCTCTACGACTATCGTTGTGAGCATCAGAGTATGTGGGAGAGGATCAACATAGATATTGTTTCCCGAGATTATGGGTGCTACTCCACCATCCACGTATCCAAGACTTACAAAAAAGAGGACCAATCCTGTAGAAATAATAATCAAACCAAAAATTATTTTGAAGATATGTTTTTTTGCTACCATTCCATATAGTCCTATAATTATTAGGAGTATGCCTATGTTGATCCCGTTTAATATCATTTAATTCCTCCGTTCGATATACTCCAGTATGATAAAAAACAGGATAGCAAATCCTGCCGCGACTTTGAGCCCAATAGCAATATTTATGAAAGATATAGTTCCCCCACTAGTTATCGTACCTGGAGTTCCCCTGGCAATAAAGTTTGAAAAAAGAAATCCTCCAAGGATAATTCCCGAAAGCCCTATAAATAAAAAGATCAATGCACCTATATTTTCAAATATTGAGAGATATTTTCCGTGTTTTTTTATTCCAAATACCATATAAACCAACAGAGCACATGATCCAAGTATGACCCCTCCCTGAAATCCTCCGCCAGGGGTTAAATGGCCGTTTATTATGATGTATATCCCAAATAAGATCATAAAGGGTATTACTATATTTGTGGCAGTTTCAACTATTCTCGAACTCATTTTTTATCACCTTTTAATATCATAGAGACTCCAAGAATTGCTATAAAAAGGATAATAGTCTCTCCAAGTGTATCATAAACCCTGTAATCTGCGAGTATAGAACTAACTAAATTCACTGCCCCCGTTTCAGAGACTCCTTTTTCGATGTACATCTCTGCAGTAATGCCAACATTGTTTCCAAACTCTAATTTTAGACTGGAGAATACGAGAATCCCGAAAATTAAGACAATTATAAATCCTATTTTTGCCTTCATTTTTCACATTCCTCCGTTTTGTGTATTACAAAAATAAAAACCCCAAAGAGAGCTATTCCAGCTACTATAGAAGAAAGGGCAACATCAGGAGCTTGAAGTTGGAATAATACAACAGCAAAAATGGCGCTGAGAACACCATATACTATTATTGCACTGATAAAATTTTTACTTTCTATTATTATAATAGCCAATACTACAATCACTATCAATAGTATCTCATGGATAATCTCGAGCATACATATCCACCACCGTTATTTTATCAGGTTTAATTCCACGTTTATGGGCTGTTCTTGCTAAAGCATGAGAAACAACGGGATTGAGAAGAAAGATCAGTACAGCAATGGTTAGGATCTTGATTGAAGTTAAAGTTATACCTGTATATGCTGTCAATGCCAGGAGAATCGATAATGCTCCCCCTGTATCGCATTTTGTTGAAGCATGAAGTCTCGTGTAAACGTCTGGAAATCGTATTATACCAACAGCTCCAAAAACCATAACTGTACATCCTGCGATAAAAAGTAAAAGTTCAAGCATTTCAAGCCTCCGTCTCCATTGTTCTTACGAGAATTAAAGGGCATAAGAAATTGATCAGCGAATAGGCTATAGCTAAATCCAAGAAGATAGACCTTTCATAAAATACTGAAAGAAGGACAAAGAAAACGATTATTTTTGTTCCTATAGTGTTAAAACCTATCATCCTATCAATTACTGTCGGCCCATAGATAACTCTAAACATACAGATTATAGAGGTAAAAATCAAAACAATGGAAACTATCAATAAGGGATCTACCAGAATATTCTCTCCAACCATTTGTCCAAACCTCCTTTTATTATACCTCCGGCTCTTTCCGAGCTAAATGTTTTGACGTCTATCCAGTGCACATATAACGTGTTTCCCTCGAGTGTTTCCTTAACATCAACTGTGAGTGTCCCGGGAGTCAGGGTAATAAGATTTGCCAGAGCTGTAACTCCCGTATCCGATCTTAGGCCTGTCTTGATTTTTACTATGCCTGGTTTTATATCCATAAATATAACGTGCTTTGCTACGTTAACATTTGCCTCGATAAGGCGAAAAAGATAGATAAATATCAATTCTGGGATATAGATCAACGAGAAGCTCAATATTTTTTCTATTAAATGGCCCCTGCTTCTTATATCTTTCGTAAAAAGTTCGTATGCAAAAATTGAGATGCCTAATGAGACAACTAAACCTATCAGAACACTAAAAAACTCAAAACTTGAAGAAAGTATGATCCAGTACAAAAATAATACACTGCACGTGAGCACAATTTTTTGAGTTTTTGTCAGGACTTTTTCGTATTTTAGTTCAGTTTCAACCCTTGCTTTAATTTTATCAATTCTCTCTCTGAGATAGAAATGCATCTTAGACATACTATAAATATGTTGTTAATATTATAAAAAATTAACTGCTTATATCTTCTTCTTTTTTAGGATATATCCATAACAGCTATCTTTTCAAAGATCTCTTTTTTATTTACTGTTCCAAAAAATTCTTTTATTTTTTTAATATCTCCTCTTATCTCAGATGCACCTTCTTCTTCAGGTATTAAAACCCCTACTCGTTTTATATTATCTTTTATCCCAAGTTTCATAGCTTTTGATATTTGAGTTTCTCCAGAAAGTCTCACAAGAAATTCTATTTTTGGATCTTTGGCGATATTTTTCTTCTTTTTTAACGCTTTTTTCATATGGATATACGCAAAGATTACATGTTCTTCATCTATAACATAATCCGGGTCGAAAATAAATCCGTTATACTTTGATAATATATCTTCTTTGTTCATTGCGTTTTGCACCTCAAAAAGCCTCATGATCTTTTTTCAGTGAAGAGTTTATATATAATTTATGTGGGTTATTAATATTGATTATCAACATTTTATAGTTTTACAAATCAGTATAACCGAAAAGTATATAAAGGGTAATATGCAGATATTACATAGATATGTATGATACGTATATCTCCCGAAGTGAAAGGCTATGAAATTGATCTCAGTGCAAATACCGGAACTCTACATAGAGGGAATGGATATTATGGTAGTGTCCGGCTATTATGCAAACAGAAGCGAAGCTATCAGAACAGCAGTGAGAGATTTAATTGTCAGAGAATTAGGCGGATTTCAGGAGATAGAGAAAAGAAGACCTCTATTGAGAACTCTTCCAGTGGAAGAGGAAAAAAAAGAGGGAGGATGATACAATGAAGAGTATCTTAGAAAAAGCAGAAAAATATGTGAATTATGCCGAAGAGGAAGAATTTGGGAAGGCGAGAATTGCAGTAATTGGTATAGGTGGTGCTGGTAATAACACAATTAACAGATTACATACCTTAGGAGTTCATGGAGCAGAGACAATTGCTATGAATACGGACAGACAACATTTGGACATTATAGAAGCAGACAGAAAAATGCTTTTGGGAAGAGAACTGACGAAAGGATTGGGTGCCGGTGGAGATCCCAGCATAGGATGGCAGGCTGCTGAAGAAGATAGATATAAAATAAAGGAATTATTAGAAGATATCCAGCTCGTGTTTCTTGCGGCAGGTATGGGAGGAGGTACAGGTACAGGAGCAGCGCCCCTCATAGCGCAGGTTGCCAAAGAGCTTGGTATTTTGACTATTGGTGTTATTACCCTTCCGTTTAAAATGGAGGGTGATGTGAGATTGAAGAAAGCACAGGTCGGACTTAAAGCATTACGGGCTAATTGTGACACAGTTGTTGCTCTCGATAATAATAAATTAATGGCATTGGTTCCAAAACAACCTGTAAATTACGCTTTTAGTGTTGCAGATGAAGTGCTTGCAGAGATGGTAAAAGGTCTCTCAGAAACGATTACACAGCCCAGCCTCGTAAACCTGGATTTTGCAGATATAAGAGCTGTAATGGGAGATGGCGGAGTGGCCATGATAGGTGTAGGCGAATCTAATTCGACGAATAGGGCAGAAGAAGCTGTTGCTGAAGCGTTGAGGAATAAACTTCTGGATGTAGATTATACAGAAGCAAAAGGCGCTTTAGTTCACTGTTCTGGTGGGCCTGATATGAAACTTTATGAAGCGAACAAAGTTGGAGAGCTGGTAAAGGGGATGGTGAAGGATAAAGAGGGACAGGTAATCTGGGGTGCGAGAATTGATGAAAATCTGAGAGAGTCTATAAGGGTCATGATCATAATGACAGGGATCAAGTCGCCTTGGATCACTGGCAGAGTTATAGATAACGACGGTGCAAAAATTTCCTTTAATCAATTTAAGAGAAAGAAAACTTCCTACTGGCCCAGCTTTGGCATCGATTCATTTTGAGGAGGGGTTTCTATCACCTCCTTTCCCCTCCTTATCTATTTTTTTGTAGAGTCTTCTTAGAATTTCTAGAGTTCCTGAAGAACTGTAATTCTCTCGTAAGTTTAACTGGATAATTTTGGCATTTAGATCCCTTTTTCGAATCTCAGTTTCTACCCACTCTTTGTCTTGATCAGGTCCTAAGAAAATAATATCCGGGTCTATAAATTTGATCACCTTAAAAAAGTCGTTTAGGTCTCCCAAATAAGCTTTTTTAACAAATTTAATGTTTTCAATTATTAATTTCCTTTCATTTTCATTAAATATTGGTTTTTTTCCTTTGATTTTCTTCACATTCTTGTCTCTAGCTATAATTACATGTAACTCTCCATATTTACTTGCTTCTTTTAAAAGATAGATATGACCCGGATGGATTATGTCAAATGTGCCTGCAATTGCTACTCTCATATGTACCACATATTATCCAGATATTATACAGCAGATTTATTTTGTTTTAAAGTATATAGAGAATAGGCATAAAAAAGTATCGATTGAAAAACATTTAAAAGGTAAAGATTAGAGGATATTTATGGAATTGTTAAAAAGAAACAAGAATTTTATATTGATAGGGGCCATCCTTTTTATTATTGGATGTATCGCTGGATATATTGTGTATCTGAATAACCCTGACCTAGGAAATCTAGAGGGATCTTCAATATTCAGCGGACTGGAACAAAAGATTTCTTTTTTTCAAAGTTTGAACATTCTTGGTAAAATTCTTTTTATTTTTTTAAATAATCTTCTGGTGGCTCTCATATCCATATTTCTTGGAGCTATTTTAGGGCTTTTTCCAATCTTTATAGCCCTTATGAATGGTTTTGTAGTGGGAATAGTCGCAGGGAAAGTGTTAGAGAGTAATGGAATTGGATACCTCTTAGTAGGTTTGGTACCTCACGGGATTTTCGAGATACCTGCAATTCTAATATCTATAGGACTGGGGTTAAAGTTCGGATATTTAATTGTTCACACCATTGTATCTATACTTCTTGGAAAACCTACAAAAGATAACGAGTTTAAACTTTTCTTCAGAGAACTAAAACCTGCATTCAAAATAATATTAATACTGCTCTGCATAGGTGCCTTTGTGGAGATTCTTATAACACCTTTGCTTATAACAATAATTGGAGGTTAGAAAATGGATAAGGAACTTATAGATATATTGGTATGTCCCGTGTGTAAAGGCGATGTTTTTTTTGATGAAAAACAAAATAAAATAATTTGCAAAAAATGTGGAAGAAAATACAGGATCGAAGATGGAATACCGATAATGCTCGAAGAGGAAGCGGAGTTATAAAACTATCTTTCCATCAAAGATCGTTTTTTCCACTTTTATTTTCTCTATCTCCGAAAAAATATTTCCTGAAAGTATAACGATATCTGCGAGTTTTCCTCTTTCTATACTCCCAAGATCATTTTCTCTGTAAGTAAGATAAGCACTTCCCACAGTGTAAAATTTAATGGCATCTTCTATAGGTATGCTTTCACCATAGGGATCGTTGATCGCACATTTTATCCCAAATAAAGGAGAAAAAGGCATGCAGTCAGATCCGAATCCCATTTTAATCCCCTTTTCTATCATTTTTTTGTATCTGTTGTTCAAAACAGCTTTATCTCCTAGTCTTTCAACATACATATTTTTAGACCATTTCAAAAAGTTAGGCTGTAAGGAACATGGAATTTTCAATTTTCTAATCCTTTCACGAATTTTTTCATTCGTTATTTCCACATGTTCTATCTTATGTCTTATTTTTCTTGGAACGTTCTCTAAACAATCCAATACCTGTTCTATTGCTCTGTCACCTATGCAGTGAATCATTGCTTGCAGTTCATTTTTATCGATATTTTTTATCAGTTCCATAAGTTCCTCGTCTTTATAGATTAAAGTACCCTTCTGCTCAGTTCCTTCATAATTGAAGGACAAAGCAGCTGTTTTGGCCCCTAAAGATCCATCTGTAAAGATCTTAATCCCATTAAATTTCAGTTTTTCAGATCCAATTCTTGATAAACCTGAATTCATGATATGATCGATGTATCTTGCCCGCATATAAAGATGGGCTCTCACTCCAAGTTTTCTTTCATTTTCCATTCTTTCATAAGCTCTGAAGATATCTGGAGTAACTGTATCTACGATACTCGTAACACCAAGAGAGTATGCAAGCTCTGTTGCATTTTCTATTCCCTTGGTATAATCTTCAATCGTTTTTGGATACATTTTCGAGATCTTAGAGAGATTATCCTCTTTGAATATCCCTTTTTCGAGATCATAGAACTCGGGATCTAGATCTTTTAACTCTATCATTTCTATAGCCTCAGAATTTAGAACGGCTAGATGTCCACACACCCTAAAGGCTATTACAGGAAAATCGAAGATATCAAGATCCTTTTTTAGTATGTATCTTTTTTCTCTAAATAACGATTCATCCCAGCCGTGAACAACATTTAATTTTTTCTTTTTTATCTCATTCAAAACATCTTCTATGCTCCTGCATTCTGAAACATCGTTCTCTATATAGATCCCCATATCTGCAAAATGCGTGTGGGAATCAAAGAATCCAGGGATGACAGTTTTTTCTTCTGCATCTATTATAACGGTATTTTTATCGATTAAATTCTCTATTTCTCCCACTTTTTTTATTCTATTGTTCTCTATGTAAATATTTTTTTCTTTTCTTCCGAAGATATCTCCATTTATTATAGCTAAGCTCATGGTTTCGCCTTCTTTACTTTTTTGATATAAGCTTGAAAAAGAAATACAAAAAATTCTATGATTTCCATACTTTGAGAAAATCGATTCTCTCGAAATTTCTGTCAAAAGTAGCAATATTTCTTATTCCATAATGTTTACAGGTAGCAGCGATTAAAGCATCGTTCGGGAGGAGACCATACTTTTTGATAATTTCAAAAGACAAATCTTCTATCTCTTTATTCATTGGAAGCGTCTCAGCTAAATCTAACAGTTCTTCTATTTTATTTAAATTGATTCTTGTTATTTCTTCAGGGTTTTTCTTTAATACATACGATTTCTTGTTTGTCACTGCCTTTAAATAGATATAAATGACTTCTGATGATACCAATGAATTTTTATAAAGTTTCAAATCCCTTCTTGGCATTTTCTTCTCCTTCTAGTATCCCAATGAAAATATTTGAATCAATAAAAACCCCATTCATCTTCAACTTCCTCTAATAGCCTTGATAAATTCTTTCCTTTTAAAATCCCAAAAGTTTCTTTTAATATATCCTTTTTAAGCTTTATTTTACCCTTCGTTCCTTCTTTCAGATCCACCTTCTTCAAAGGCTTGAAGACACCGTTTTCATAGATAACTTCTATTTCTTCCATAGTCATTCCTTTTCACAGGATAATAAAAACCTTTTTATTTTCTCTATTGCTATATCTTTCATGAAAATCTGGGCATTGATAACAATCTTGATTATATTTTCATTGTGCATTTCTACCCCATCAGAAACCACAACGCCTCCAGAAACAACTTCAGAACCAACTTATACTCCAACAACATCACCGCATGCCACCACACCATCCCCCACCACGCCCACTCAAACAACACCAGCTCCAGTAAATGAAGAATTGGAATGGGGAAAAGAAAATGGTTTGTCAGAAGATGCGATTTCATATATGGAAAAATATGATTCTAATAAAAAAATTAGTCCTTTTGAACAGATAATAGGAAATACATTTGATGATCTTTATAAAGAAAGAAATATACCAGCAAATACAGTAGTTGATATTTTAGATATAGTTATAGATGAGAAAGAACCAGGAATTGAATATCTAATGCAGAATATTGATACTTCTGTATTTAAAAAAATGATAGAAGATGATTTAATAGAAAATCATGAAAAAAGATTAATTGAAAAATCATTTACATATTCAGATTTACAAAATCAATTAAAAACATTAAATGATAAGGCATCAGAAAATTTCTTGAAAACATATAAAGTTGTTTTAGATAAATCAGAAACTGCAAAAACAGAACCAGAAAGATTTTTATATGAAAAAATTGATGAACATTTACCTGAATTTGAAATAGGAGAGGATGGATTTTTATATTATGGTAAAGAGAGAGTTTTTAAAGTCGATGATAAGAATTTGTATGTGAAATGGTTAAGTAAACCATATGATCCTGCTTATCGAAAAAGTGTGGAAATATGGGAAAAAAGAAATTGTCATTGGGAAGCTGGTTTTGACAAAGAATTCTCGTTATGTTGGTCTAAATTTATAGATGAAGAAACAGGTATACCATGGAACACTAACACTAAATATTATTCTGTAAAACCAATTGAAGATAATGCTAAATTATTTTCTTCTGATGATGCAGCATTAACATTAGATTTTGACGAATTTGGTTTTAATGGTCTTGGTTATGAACAAAAACTCGATATATATATATGGCACATACAAAACAACCAAGATTATACGCATCAATTGATATACCAAAGAATAAAAATCAACTATATAATCGTTATATATGCTTATATGATAAAGGAGATCATGTTTTGGATACAGGACCACCAAACATAATATTCAATTATAAGATTCTTTACAAAGAAAATGAAGATATATTAGATAGATCATTTGCTGAATTATATTATGCTACAGAATTTTTTTGGGATTATATAAATTTAGCAAAATTAATCGGTCCATTTGAAGAAGAATAAATTAATTATTGTAGAAAATTCAATTTCTAATTAATGAAAGATGAAGATAAAGAACTAATTGAAAAATATAAGTAAAATCATGCAGAAGTAGTTTGTCTCCTGAACTATTTATATGCTTTTTTCCTGTGAGATATTCCAAGCAAATGTATCTTTTTATCCTTTATGTGATATACTAAACGGTACTCTCCAACTCTGACTCTATAAACATTTTCATACCCCCTCATCTTCTTTACATCATATTTGGAAATTGGTACAGGATGATTTTTGAGAATTTTTAGAATCTCTTCGAATCTTCTTTTAACATGTGATGGCAACTTTTCTAATTGTCTTATGACCTTTCTAGAGGTCTGTATAGTGTAAGGCAAAGATTCACCTGAGGGATTTAAATATTTCTTCTTCTCCCACTATTTTTTTTTCTTTTAGTCCCTCTTCAATTATTTTTTTTTCATCTTCGGAGGGATCTACTTCTGGGATTAAAACTATCTTTATTTCATCTATCTCCTTTTCTATCTTCAAGATTTTTCCATAGATCTCTCTCAATAATCCTTCTTCCATTTCGCTCATCTACCCCTATACTCTGCCCGAGTATTTAAACTTTTTTCTGCACCCTGATGTAGTTTCTTCAGAACTACATCCATTTGTTTCTCCTTTTTAAATAATTACTTTTCTAATCTCTCCCTTAAATAATCATCTTTTTCTTTCTTAGTATCAGGTTCTTTCTTTTTTCTAAAAAGAAAGAAAGTGGTTAGGTTTTAAAAATGAGTACTCAAAACTAAGTTTATAAATGTCTTATCCAATCATTTTTATGATAAATTTCAAGGATGTGTCCTTCAGATACTCAAAAAATCAGGATCATGTTTTGCGTAATATAAGTTTCAATGTTAAAAAGGGAGAGTTCTTGGGGATATCAGGACCCTCGGGATCTGGAAAATCGACACTCTGTCTGATGATGAACGGGATTATCCCAAAAACGATTGAGGGGGAATTTTCCGGGGAGGTATATATAGATGGTGAAGATATAGCAGAAAAAGAGATCTATGAAATCTCTGAAAAACTTGGATTGATTCTTCAAAACCCAGAATCTCAGTTATTTTCAATGACTGTAGAAGAAGAGTTAGCTTTCGGTCCTGAGAATCTCGGAATAAAAAGAGAGGAGATAGGAGATAGGGTATCATGGGCTCTAGAGTTAGTAGGCATGGAAAGATTTAGAGAGGCTTTTCCGCATCAATTATCCGGAGGCGAAAAACAGAAGATCGCCATAGCTTCTCTTCTAACAATGAAGCCAGAGATCTTAGTTCTTGACGAGCCTACGAGTAATCTCGATCCAAAAAGCAGGATAGAGATCTTTAAGATCGTACAGAAATTAAATAAAAAGGGGATGACAGTTGTAGTCGTGGAACACGAGACGAATTTCATAAGTAGTGCAGATAAAATCCTGATCCTGAATGAAGGAGAGATCGTAAGGTATGGAACTCCAAAAGAGATATTCAGAGAAGCAGATTTTCTAAAAGAAATAGGGATTAGAGTTCCAGAGATCGTTGAATTCTCCAATTATCTTTTGAAAGATGGATATATAGACGATATTTTCCTCTCGGTAACTGAAGCGCTGGAGGTTTTGAATGTTGAAAGTAGAAAATCTCTGTTATGAGTATGAATCAGGTTTCAAATTAAAAAATATAAATTTTGAGGTAAAGGGAGGAGAATCCATAGGTATTATCGGTGAGAATGGATCGGGAAAAACAACTCTCGTAAAAAACTTGATAGGTCTTTTAAGGCCAAAATCTGGCAGAGTTCTCCTTAACGGAGAGGATGCTTCAAAAATGAGCGTTGCCGAGATCGCCAGAACTATAGGGTTTGTGTTTCAAAATCCCGACAATCAGATATTTGCTTCCAGCGTAAAAGAAGAAGTTAGTTTCGGTCCTCAAAATTTAAAAATGGATAAAATTGAGGAAATAGTAAACGATGTGTTGAAAAAAACTGATCTTTTTAAATATAAAGAGTCACATCCCTTTAAATTGTCCGGTGGAGAAAAACAGAGGCTGGCTCTGGCCTCTATTCTTGTGATGAACCCAAAAATCTTAGTTCTCGATGAGCCTACATCTGGACTAGATTTAAGGAACGCCAGAAAACTTATAGAGATAGTAAAAAATCTTCAGAAAGAAGGAAGAACATTGATCTTAATCTCTCACGATATGGAGTTAGTATCAGATCTATGCGAAAGAATTATTTTGATGAAATCAGGGGAAATTATAGCGGATGGAGGTATAAAGGACATATTTGATGATAGTAATTTGCTTGAAAAAACGAGGCTCGATCTTCCAGAGATAGCAAAACTCTCTAAAATTTTAGAGTTTGGTGTTGTTTTCGATCCCGAAGAATTATACAGAAAATGGAGGGCATCGAATGATTAGATATACCATGTTTCTCAGACGAAAATCGATCCTTCATTCCATAGATCCCAGATCGAAGATAATCCTCTCATTATTTTTGTTCACAGTATGTATTTTTTTCAATAAACCTATATATATTGGAGTTATGTTCCTCTCTCTTATTGTTTTCCTTAAAGCATTTGGAAAAATAGAAATAAAAAAGACTCTTTCATTTCTAAAACCTATGCTCCCTTTTGTTATAATGATAATGCTTCTATGGATACTTCTGGGAAGCGAGAAGGGAAATGTTATCTATCAGATATGGAAGCTTAAAATAAAGGATGTGAATATAGAGATGGCCATTGCAATGGGGTTCAGAGTTCTTGCAATGATCCTGTCGACATTTTTACTTTTAATGACTACAGAACAAAGAGACCTTGTTCTCGCACTGGTAAAAATGAAGCTCCCCTATGAGTATGGGCTTACAATCGCCATTGCTTTAAGATACGTACCAACACTCGCGAGCCTTGCAGTCTCTATAACGGATGCTCAGAAAGCGAGAGGATTAGAACTGGAAAAGGGAAATATTTTAGAGAAGATAAAAAAATATGTCCCCATACTCGTTCCTTTGATAGTTAAGTCGATACAGTTGGCACAAGAACTTGCCATAGCCATAGAAACGAGAGCATTTGGCAAACCTAACAGAACCTTTTACAGAGATCTGAAATTTAAATTTAAAGATCTTGTGTTTCTTTCTGTTGCTGTAATTTTCTTTGTTATCTGCCTGTATCTGAGGATAAAAGGATATGGTGTTCTGGATATTTAGAACTCTATAATCACGATCTTTGACCTTAGTTTTTAGGAGGGGGTATTATGCAACTTCTATTTTCTTATCTTTCGGAATTCCTCTTCCAGAATACTCATCATGATAACATCATGATATCTACTATCACAAAAATAACCATCTCTCAGTACGCCTTCTTTTTTGAATCCAGTTTTTTCATAAGCACGTATAGCCCTTTTGTTAAAATCGAAGACACCAAGTGATATCCTGTGGAAATTTAGGGCTTCAAACCCGTAATTAAGTAAAAGACGTATCGTTTCAGTTCCATATCCTTTACTCCATTCTCCTTTCTCTCCAATCATAATGCTGAGGTCTGCAGCTCTCCATATATAATCAATTCTCAAAAAACCTCCCGTTCCTATCATCTTGTCATTATCTTTTAGAGCAACAACAAACCACACTCTGCTCTTATCTTTGTATAAATTTTCGAGCCACTCTTTTTCATCCTGCATACTCTTTGGCAGCACCTCGCCCTCCAGGATCCTTATCTCAGGGTCATTGATCCATTTCTGAGCGAGTGATAGATCTTCTTGTTCTATCGGTCTGAGATATACTCTATCTCCAACTAAAAACTTTGTACTGTTCATTTTCATATTATCTCTTATTTAAGCTTCTTAGATAGCTTTTCCAGCATATCTTTTGTCATGGCTGGAAGATCGTACTCTGGTTTCCATCCCCATTCATCTCTGGCTGCTGAATCGTCTAAGGATCTGGGCCACGAATCAGCAATTTCTTGTCTATAATCAGGTTTATACTCGCAGATGAACTCAGGTGTATGTTCCTTAATTGAAGCAGCAAGTTCTCCGGCAGAAAAGCTCATAGCATTGACATTGAAGTCGCAGTGATGTTTTAGCTTAGATATATCGGCCTCGACTAAATCCATAAGAGCTTTAATGGCATCTGGCATATACATCATTGGTAGCACCGTATCTTCACGCACAAAGCATATATATCTCTTATTTTTTATCGCTTCATAGTATATTGCAACAGCATAATCTGTAGTTCCACCGGTAGGCAATGTTTCGCTGCTGATGATTCCAGGGAATCTTACGCCTCTCACATCCAATCCATATTTATAGAAGTAATAGTTTCCAAGGAGTTCTCCAGTGACCTTACAAACTCCATACATCGTTGTAGGACGCATAATAGTCTCATTCGGCGTGTTATCTTTGGGAGTATCAGGACCAAAAGCTCCAATGGAACTTGGTACGATTATACGCTCAAGATTGTGTTTTCTCCCAACTTCCAGGACATTGTAAAATCCAACAATGTTTACATTAAATCCGAGCTGAGGATTCTGTTCACTTGCAGCGGAAAGAATAGCTCCCATGTGATATATCGTATCTATATCATAAGTTACAACAGTTTTTTCCAACTCATCTTTTTTTAAAGCATCAACAAACTCAAATGGTCCTGCTTTTCGCATCTTTTCTGTAGGGGGTGTTTTATGACCCGCTGCCACGACGTTTTCATTGCCATACTTTTCTCTCAATTTTTCCACTAATTCAGACCCTATCTGGCCACAAGCTCCAGTTACAAGAATATTTTTCATGGTAGATTCTCCTGGGCAGTTTGATCTCTACCCCATAATGTTACTGAGTTGTTGTTTTTATATCTTTTCAATTTTCTTCTTAATTTTGATATTCTTTTTTTCCAGTCTTTTCAAATATCTTTTTTTAGTTATCAGTTTCGGGATCAGAATTTCTTGAGGTATAGCTCCTTTAATCTCGCTTTCTGTGATGAGAATAGAAGAAAGAGCTGCAGGATAAGCTGTAGTCCTTGCCATTGCTGTAAACTCTTTTTCATAATCTATTAACTCAAAGATTTTTCTTCTTTCTCCTTCTGCAGTAACTCTGAGGAGCACCATGTCCTTACTTTCATAACTGAGATTTTTAGAGAATAAATATATCAATATCTCTCGTGGCGCTATTAATTTTCCATCGATCTCTATCTCTTCTTTATCAGCAAATCCTAATTTTAATAACGGGTTTATGAGACTGCAGTGACCAGGAAATCTAACAGTTTTATAATCAAGATAATCTAGTTTATTCTCAAATGTTTTTGGTAGTGTAGATGTGCCGCCAGATGTGTAAAAGGCTTCATAAAGTTTATTCCTAAATTTTATATCTTCTAAGCCTGTTAAAGGATCAACGTATTCTATTTTGGAGTTTTTTATTATTCTTACTTTCTCCACGTACTCGTTTATTAATCCTTCAGGAGAAAAAACTATCTTGTACTTTAATGATCCTTGCGGAGTCTGTGGAAGTCCTCCGACCCTCATCCTTATTTCTTTACAATCTTCAGAGTAAGCAAAGGCTGCCAGAATATCCGCTAGGCCCGGCGCAAGCCCGCAGTCGGGAAGAATGATTATCTCTTGTTTTTCAGCTTCTTCATGAAGACTCAGCTCTTTATCTACTATTGTGTCATTCCCGCCGAGATCGCAGAAGTTAGTTTTGGCCTTCAAAGCCTTTTTTGCAAGTTCATAATTAAATTTGTATGTTACAGCGCTGATAACACAGTCGTATCTTTTCATTATATTTATTATTGGATCCTTAGTAATGTTTTCGTTATATACCTCAAATCCACACTTTTTCGCTCTTTTCAGTGCTTCTTCATTGGAATCAACGATACCAATCTCATATCTCTTGAGATAATCAGCTATGGCCTTTCCTATTTTACCGAATCCCAAGATAAGAAATCTCATCGAGATGTGCCTCTCAATAATTCGTCTATAAGCTCTTTCTTGTTCTCAAAGCGTTTTCTTGATGGTTCGAGTATCTTTATTAAACTCTCCGAGACGTTATTTTTCAGATCTAAGGGATGAATCTCTCCTTTTCTGAATGCATTTTCTAACTCTTCATATCTCCAGAATGTTATATCTCCCCCGAACTTTTCAGGCCTGTGGATTGCAAATTCTTTCTCTTCTCCTCTAAAAACTATATACCTGGCGATCTCGAGGATTGGATTGTTCTCTACGACTTTTGCGGGACAGTAAGCTTCTTTTATCTTTTCTCTTATCTCTCCCTCCGAGTCATGAACAAAAATATTTGCCTTTGGTGTGGATTTACTCATCTTGGAGCTTATGCTAAGATCCGTCTTTAAATTTCTGTCAAATCCGGACGTTGCGGGTTCTGTAAGCCCCATGAGAAGATGATAATGGATACAGACAGGTTTTTTAACACCTAACTTTTCGCTCATTTCTCTGGCAAGTATCTGTGCTTTTCTCTGATCCATTCCTGCACATGCTATATCAAGATCCATCTGGAGTATGTCAGAAGCCTGCATCGCGGGATAAATATACTGGGCAACATTCTGCATCTCTCCCTCTTTTCTACCCATTATAGTCAGACATCTGGTCATGCGCGCGATTGTCGTACCTTTTGTTATTTTTATTACCTTCTCCCAGTAGGATAGATCATCGGAAAGTTCGGACGCCCACAGATATTTTACTCTTTTTTTATCTACACCTAAAGAGCCCCATACATCTTTAAGATACTCCCCGGATTTTCGAATTAATTCCAGATCGCCACCCATTTTTTCATTGATCCATGCGTGCCAGTCCGCTAAAAATAAAATGAATTTTACACCAGCATTTATTATGTCCACTGCTTTCATGGCTGTAACAAGTCCCGTACCAAGGTGTGCAAGCCCTGAAGGCTCAAATCCTTGATATGCCAGAGGTGCATCGTTCGTTTCAAAAATATTTCTTAATTCTTCCTGCGTTATTACTTCTTCTGTTGGCAGTCTATTTACCAGTTCTATCTTATCTTCGAGATCCATAATCCCACCATATACCAAGTTTATTTTCTCTTCGGATTGCCCTATACTCTTTTTCAATCTCTATATTTATATCTTTTGGCAGATCTTCTTTTTTAAAATAAAAAGTATCATACTTTTTTAAAGACATAACCTGGACTCTTTCAGGAGTTATTTCTGTGATCATGACATTTTCAAACTCCAGATCTTTTAAAACTTTAAAATCTTTTTGATGCATATTCCTCCACAAGAATCTTTTTTTTTCTCCTGAGAGTGTCCTGACATCCAGGGAGTTTTTAGCCTCTTCTACAAAAAAGATCTCATTATTATGTTCAATGAACATTCCTTTCTTGTATCTTGGCAATCTGAGAACAGATATTACTCGGGATTTATCTTTCCCATATACTTCAAAACTCTTTTTTATCTTTCCACCATACTTTGATCTGAGGAATTCTAATATTTTTGCTGCTGTCTTTTTCGATATAAAATAAAAGTCAATCCCTTCTTTTTTGTCTATGATCTTTGAGATAACATTTTCTTCATTGATATCTTCTATCGTTTCTACAATCCCTTCTTTTTCTTCTTTACCAAGTATGCTCTCTTCTATTCTCACCTGTATTACCGCCTCATAATATCCTCCATGAACTCTGGAACATGTAAGACATGTGGTATAATCAAAGATTATCTTTGAGAACAGGTCTTCTTCTACTTTAAATTCTTCAGCGACAAGTAATTTGATATTAACATCTATTTTTTCCTCTCTGCAGGAAAACTCTATCTCTATCTGATTCTTTTCCGTATCTTCTATCCTATCAACTATTTCAAAATTTTTTTTAGGCTTCAGATAATATAAAACTGTTTTTGTTACCATATCTCTTATCGATCCATGTTCCCACTTATTTAGATAAAATGCTCCGCAGTGTTTGCAGATCTGAAGTTTTATGTTTTTATCAATAGAGAAAAGCGATTTTTCCTTCGAAAAACAGGATTTGCACATTCCCTCCTGTAACCTCTCTGTTTCCTTTCCGCAGATACAGCATCTCATACCCTCACCATCTGGGCATGAACTGTTTTTCCCACGTTTATAACATTATCTTTTTTTATGAATCCCCATTCTATACATTTTTTGACAGTTTCAACGCCTACTAAATTCAGTATTGTTGCTCTTTCCAGAATGGGTTTAATCTCCTCCAGATTTTTCTTTTCTCCTTTGTAAAAGCTCTCCTTTACCTCAAAGGTAACGTCATTAAAAAAAAATTTCTTCCCGAGAATATCTTCATCACAAACGGCTATTAAGACATCTCCAGCAGTTTCATAAATTTTTACGTGCACTTCCATAAAATTCCCTAAATACGTTTTATTGGATGTCTGGCACCGCAGGCTCCACATTTAAGAAGGTATACTCTTCCTTCTTTTATTATTGTGGTATCAGGTTTTCCACATTCATGACATAGCACGTAGTTCTTTGTGTAGAGTTCTATCTTTAGATTTATGATCCCGGTACTGAATTTTCCTTGAAACTCTGCTTTGTTGCCGACAATCTCTCCAGAGGTAGCCAGTTCTTTCAGGAGGAATTTCATTATGTGCTCAGGTTTTCTGTTCAGCATCGTAGCTATCTCACTGAAGTTTCTGATCAGAGTTCTGTTCCCTGCTATTACAACATCTGCCTTCGGTATCTCAAACCTCTCTTCTCTCAGTACTTTTTCCGGGAGGTTTTTCCATGCCTCGTCCAAGAGTTTTTGATAATTATCTTCCATTAGCTCACCTTTTTAACTTGATTTTCCTATTAGTAATTATGTATAAATTATGCGGATCATGTTTAAAAAGGCTTGGCTTACAGGGGAATCCAGAGAAGTGTGAGCTGTGCGGGAATATTTTTGAAAAAATTGATGATCTTCTCAATTTTACATACGATGCAGAGTTCTCTAATTTTAATGTGGGTGTAAAACTCGATCCAGAGACTCTGGAAAAGGAGAAAAAGATTATGGGGGAATTGAATTTATCTGGAGAAAAAGCTCTGAAAAGAGAGTTATTGTCAGTTTTACGAAAGAAATTAAAAGAAAAATTCAATAAAGAGATAGAAATGGAAGATCCAGACATGATCTTTATTTTCGATCTTAAAAAATTTAAAGTAATACCTGAAAACAATTCTCTGTACATAAAAGGAAGATACAATAAATACGTTAGAGATATACCCCAAACAAAATGGTACTGCAGAAAATGCAGAGGTAAAGGTTGTTCATACTGCAATTTTAAAGGTAAAATGTATGAGACAAGCGTTGAGGAAATTATAGGGGAAGTTATTCTGAAATATACGAAAGCCGAAGAAGAGAAATTTCATGGTGCAGGGAGAGAGGATATAGATGCAAGAATGCTCGGAGATGGAAGACCTTTTGTCATTGAGATTCAGAAACCGAAAGTTAGAAAATTAGACCTTAAAAAGATGCAATCTGAGATAAATAATGATAGTAGAATAAAAGTGAGTGAACTGGAGTACTCCAATAAAAGAGAGGTAATAAAATTGAAGAAAGGGAAGTTTAAAAAGACATATCTAGTTTATTTAGATCAGGATATCTCTGATGAAGATTTTGCAAAGATCAAGGATTTTCGTGAAATAAATCAGAGAACGCCTAAAAGAGTCCAGCATAGAAGGGCAGATAAGATTAGAATCAGAAAGATTTATAAAGTAGAAAGGGAAAATAGTAATTGCTTGAAGATCTGCTGTGAAAGCGGACTTTACGTAAAAGAATTGATCACAGGAGACGATGGGAGAACTGTGCCGAGTGTGTCTTCTATCGCTCAGAGAGATTTGGAATGCATAGCTTTGGATGTAATAAAAGTTCATAATAGGTGAAAATATGGAAAGATCAAGAGGATTCAGAACGAGAAGTAGAGGGAAACTCACAAAGAGATACAGAGATAAAAATTTAAATATTATCTCCAGGCTCTTGGTAGATTATAGTAACGGAGATAAGGTACATTTAGTGCTGGAACCTTCTATACATAGGGGAATGCCCCACCCAAAGTTTCATGGCGTCACTGGCACTATTATAGGCAAGAGAGGAAAATCGTATCTCGTGGAGATCAGAGAAAAAAAGAAATATAAAACTATCATTGCCAGACCAGAGCATCTCAGAAAACAGGAGATATAATATGTTGGGTAAAAAAAAGCTTGATGAGAGGGGTTTAACTCTTCCAGAAATAAAAAAAATCTTGGAGGATAGAAAAGAGAAGGGAGAGCTACTTTATGAGCAGGGTATAGCTTTAGATCATCTCATGAAGTTCTGCAAGCTTGATTTGAAGAGTGCACAAAAATTGAAAGAGGAACTTTTAGGGATCGGGATTTCTTCTGAGATAGCTGTGAAGATAACAGATATTCTTCCTGAAGATAAATACGATCTTGGAGTGATATATGCTAAGGAGAGGCATATTTTAGATAATGAAGAAACAGAGAAAATTTTGGAGATCGTAAAAAAATATAAGTGATAAAATGAAAAAGATCTATGAAAATTACGCTCATGTTCTTGATTATCTTCCCGAAGGGTACCCTAATGAGGGAATGAAAAGATCAAAGAAATCTCCTGTGGCACAAGTAGTAGGAGAAAATTATTTTTCATTGTTGGAGGTAGTTCCGAAAACGGAATTAGAGGTATATGAAAGAATTTTCATTGGAAAAGGCCAAAGAGACAAGATAAATCATATAAAAAAGAGATTGTTTTACGAGGAGTTGACCTCTACAGCAAAAGCGGAGCTACCATATATAGTCGAGGAGATAGTAAAGAAAAATGAAGAGGAGTTTGTCAAATTCTTTAATAAGGCGAGACCCATATCCATAAGATTCCATCAATTAGAACTTCTTCCGGGCGTCGGAAAAAAACTTATGCAGTCCATACTGAATGAAAGAAGAAAAGGAGAGTTCAAAAGTTTTAAGGACGTAGATGAGAGAGTTTCCTCCATGCCAGATCCTGCAGGTATGATTGTCAGAAGAGTTGTAGATGAATTAGAATGTAAAGATAGGTACACTATTTTTGCACCGTTGAGAAAAGCGGAGTCTGAGGAAAGGTAGGGTTTCTTTTTCTAGAATAGCCTTTATGCTTTGCATGGGACTAGAGAATAAGAGTGGGGGGTATGAAATGAAAAAAGAACTAAAATTAGATAGATATTATATATTTGGAATTTTAATTCTTATTTTATCCTTTGTAGTTATGATTGTTTTAATTAACCTTAATATCCACATTTTGTCATTTGTGAGTTTATTAATCGGCGTATTGTTGTCATTACATTTCTATAATTTTGGTAAAGGAGCAAAGATTATAAAAGATCTTCTTCGCACTGAGGAAATTGACTTAGAGTCCTTCAGTCTTCTCAAATTCTCCTTTACATTAATTAGAAACAATAGAAAATACGAGATTGTTGTTTTTCCCAGCATTGATTTCTACACACTCTTCGATCAGATTGCTGGAATTGATAATACGTTTAAAGAGAGGGTGGGTAGACGGTACATTCCTTCTCATTTACAGATCAGAGTACAAATAGAAGGCATAGACAGATACGAAGTTTTAGAAAATCTTATTGCTGCTATGTATAATATCAAAAAATCATCATACCCATTTTTCCAGACGAGACCTGCATCAAAGATTGGAGAAGCAATATACAGTAGAGTGCAGGGATTAGAAAAGGATGTTAGTATCTCTGATAAGGTTCTGCATATAACACTTTTAAAAGTATCAGGTAATGTTTATCTTGTCGCTTTCTTGCATAAATACTCAGTTTCTGATGACTTTTTGGGGAGCTTTGAGTTTCTTGAGAAAATAGAAAAGATGCTAATATGAGGTAATAAAATGGAAGGAAAAATAGTAACCGATATATGCGTACTGATCTTTTTCATGGTATTGATAGCGTTGAGAAGATATCTTTTCATGGAGGGATTTTTGAAGTTTTTGAAAGAAAATTGGATTTGGCTGGGCATCCCTATAGGTATTATTGTTTTTTTAGATATGTCTTTTGAACTTTTAGATACACCCCACACCCAATTTATTGCCATTATATGCGTATCTTTCCTCGTGTATTACTTCATCTATGGATACTTTGTAGTGAATACTTTGGCATTGAAAGAAAGAAGGAGATTTAAAAAGGTACAAATTATATATTCCCCCTTTCTTTCACTTTTTGGCATCTATGAAACGTACGACTATTTCACCACCGAACCATATCACTCTCTTGACATTATCATTTTTGTGTTCTTTTTGTGTACTGTTATTTATGTAAGTCATTTTCTTCTGAAAGAGACCTTTTTTTCGAAGGGAGGAAAGGGATAAGTAGCCATCAATAAAAATACAAATCCACAACGCAATAACACCCGTAAAACATACAGTCTCTACCCCCTCTTTTCGAGGTCTAACAAAAAACCTTAAATATCTATAAAAAAAGAGAATTCTATGGAACTGCCGAGAGGAACATCTGTTCATTACAGCGAAAGAGAAAATTTCACAGTAGGTGAGGAGTTATTCAATAGTATTGAACCAGATTTTAAAGGATATATAAGGATATTTGGGAAAAATGAAAGTGTAGAAGATGCATATTTTCTGATCAAGAACAAAAAGGTAATCGCTGCAGATGTAACGAATCTGGGTACAAATCAAATCTTTAAAGGAGACGAAGCTATGGCTATCCTGAATGGTAAGAGATTTGGAACGGCTACTGTGGAGTTCATGAAGTTTGATGATTTTATGTTCGATGTTGCTTTGGAGGTGAATGAAGAGTGTATTTTAAAGGGAAAGAAAGTTTCTAAGGAAGAAATTACAAAAAAAGAGGTCGTTCCACCCAAGAAACTTGATAGAGAAGCTTTATTAAAAAAATACAGGATAAATGTACCGACAGACGAAACTATAGTGAAACTCTTCGGAGAAAAAAATGAAAAAATTATCGCACTGGAGGAAGAGTGTAAATCCGAGATTCTCAGTATCATAAAGAGAGGTTTTTTCAAAGATTCGATGTTTGAGAGGATCAGTCTCGAAGGATTTGAGGCATTTTTAAGAGAAAACAGCATTTTTTGCAATGTAAAAATTAATTATCAGTGTTTTGTTCTCAGTCTGAAGGATGGAATGGAAAAGACATTTCGTGATAAAATAGAAAAACTTGCAGAAGATACCATAAAAGAGAAAATGAAAAAATTGGGATTGAAATATAGGCTCTCTGTTAATCTGATGCTGAATCTAAAATTGCATAAAACTTAGATCGCTTTTATGTCTGCTACTATGTGCCATACGCCCGGAGAGAATTTTTTTACCTTTCTCATGGAAATAATCTCATAGTTTTTATTTATCGTGTTTATTTCCGAATATATGGCATCAGGATAAAGTTTTTCAACTACCGTTTGGTGGTAGTGTATTATCCCCCCCTTTTTAACAATTTCAAAAGCTTTTTCTAAAAATTCGTTTGTTTTTTGTATATAACCCATTATCACTCTATCTCCTTTTCCTGAGAACTCTCTACAGTCCGTATTAATAGCTTTTATTCGATCCTCAACTCTATTCAATCTTATATTCTCTTTCAAATAATAAAAAGCCTGAGGATTCTTTTCTATCGCGGTAACATAAGCATGAGAATGGTAAGCCATAGGGATAGAAAAATAACCTATTCCTGCAAACATGTCTATTACTTTTTCACCTTTTTTAGGTATCCCGCTCATTCTCTGTCTCTCTTCTATATTCCCTGAAGAAAACATAACTTTACTCAGATCAAGCTTAAATTTTATTTTATTTTCTATGTGCACAGTATCTGTACCGTTTCCTGCCAGATACTCAAAATTTGGTTTTCTGTATTCTCCAGAAATATAGCCTTTCCTCAAAACTGTTTTTACTCTCTTAAAATTTTTGAGATATGTATTTCCTATCTCTCTCTTCCATTGAGATAACTCGTCAGAGATATATATGATCAAAATATCTCCAATTAACTCGTAAGTTTTTGGGAGTTTCCTTATGTTTTTGGTTTCCAAAATATCTTCCAGATCATTGCATATACTCTCAAAAACAGCTTTTTTCATAAAAAATAAAAAAAGTTAGATTATATCGAGTTCCTTTCCACATTTCTCATAGGCTCTGAGGATTACATCCAGATCTTCTTTACTCATCCCTGCATTCATCTGGTTGCGTATTCTTGCCTTTCCTCTGCCGACCATTGGAAATACTATCGCAAGACAGAATATTCCTTCATCATAAAGCCTTTTTGCGAGTTCCTGTGCTTTTTTACTGTCTCCTACCATAGAGGGTATAATTGGGGTCTGACTGTTCCCAGTGTCGAAACCAAGATTTTCTATCTCTTTTTTGAAGTATTTCGTGTTATCCCAGAGTTTCTTGACCCTTTCAGGCTCCTTCTCCACGATGTCAAGTGCAGCTATGGATGCAGCTGCTATATGTGGCGGAAAAGCAGCACTCAAAAGCCATGTTCTTGATGTGTTATACGCATATTTTATGAGCATTTCACTTCCTGCAAGCATACCTCCAAAGCTGCCAAAAGCTTTGGAAAATGTACCTACCTGGAAATCTATCTTTTTTTCCAGATTAAACTCTGTTGCTATCCCACGTCCCTCACCGAGGACTCCTTCCCCATGAGCATCGTCCACATATGTCATAGCCCCGTACTCATCTGCTAACTTCTGAATCTCGTCCATCTTTGCGATGTCTCCGTCCATTGAGAAAACACCATCTGTCAGGACTATAGCTCTCCTGTAATCTTTTTTCTCTGCATCTTTTAAAACTACTTCTAATTCTCCCATATCCGAGTGTGCGTATATTCCTCTATCAGCTTTTGTTAACCTAACACCATCTATGATACTTCCATGATTGAGATCATCAGATATTAGTATATCTCCTTTTCCTGCTAACTGAGGTATCAAACCCGAGTTTACAGCATAGCCTGTTTGATATGTAACACCAGCTTCAGTTCTTTTGAATTCTGCTATTTTCTCATTAAGCTCTCTATGAATATCCATATTGCCTGCTATTGACCAGTCAGAGCCCGCACCAGCACCATACTTCTCTATAGCTTTTTTAGCTGCTTCTCTAAGCCTCGGGTCATTTGCTAAGTTTAAATAGTTATTCGAGGCAAGCATTATGCATTTCTTGCCTTCTACGACTACATGGGGCTGCGAAGGTCCGTTAAGGTCTCTTATTATCCATGTTTCCCCTCTTTCAAGCATATTTTTGTACTCTCTTTCTAAAAACTCCGTTTTTTCTTTCATTCAATCACCGTTATCCTTTCTTTATATTAGGAATTTTTATATTTAAAGGTTGTTATATGGAGTTATTGCGTAATATTATACTATACCCAAACCAGAGATAACTGACAATACTCCTGCAATTATCACTACAATCAACACAATATTCTGGAACAGTTTTTCTTCAACTCTATGCACGAGTTTGATTCCTATCGCTACTCCAAAAATCATTGCAGGTAGAAATAAAATCGTGTATCTAATGACCTCTGTTGTTATAAGACCCCCAGCTGTGAAACTGGAGATGGCTACTAGACTCATTGCCATAAAGTAAGCAACTAGATTTGCTCTGAAAACTTGCTTCTTTAGTCCCTGATTAGTAAAAAATATTATGACTGGCGGACCACTCATCGATGTACTGCCGCCTAACAAGCCGCCAACAAATCCTATTGGAGCAAGAGCTAATTTTTCGTTTTTAATTTTCTTCCTGAAACCCGTCAAAAGAGCTACAGCAAATAAAATAATAATGGATCCAATAAACATTCTCAGTATATTATCATCCAGAACTATTAATAAATAGGTTCCAATTGGCACTCCAATTATACCGGCGATTATTAAGATCCAGATCCTCTTTAGATCCACCCATTTTCTCGCTTCAAACAATATAGTCGTATTGATCAAAGCACTGTAAATCATAATCATGGGGACGACTATTTTTGCTGGGAGAAGGAGTATCATTATCGGAGCCGAAAATAATATAACTCCAAAACCTATTAACCCCTGGGTCATACTACCTAAGAATATTACAAAGAATCCGATGATAGCTATAATTAAAGGATCTATCATGGCCTCTTAAATTGAACAGAGTTTAAATATTTTTTCTGTAATTAAACAGGTACAGCTATCTTTCTCAGGGCTGTAGTGTGATATCCTATAAGAATACTGAGATACTTCTTTTCTGCAAACTCTTTGTCCAAGGAAGGATCACCCGTATCCACTCTCAGAAATGGCGTTTTGCGAAGTTTAGAAGGTGTGGCAGCGATAACTATATTTTCTATCCCTATCTTTTTTATAACATTCAAACTTAATTGGAGATTTCCCCTTCCCAGTATAAAACCCTGAGCACCTATCGGGCTTACGATTAACTTCACTTTTCTATGTTTTGAGAGCAGATATAATAACTCCTTCTCATTGATGTCTTTTGCAATAAGTTTTCCATTGAATACAGCGTCTATACCTAAAAGCGTTTTATCAATCTCAAGTTTTTCTCCGATAGTTTTAAGCGTTCCTCCAGGACCCAAGATATAGAGAGTATCTTTTTCTATCCCTTCTTTTATATGATCAGCGATCTCTTCTTTTATCTCTTCTTCTGAAGGTCCGCGGATTATGGCTTTGGCACTCTGTATATAATTACCTTCAGATAATGTCTTTGCAATACCATGGAGTTTAATCGACCATTCTCCTTTGCGGTATTTCTCTTCGTCCAGATCCATTATCTCCGCTTCGCCGATACTTAGAGTTCTTTCGGTAAATGCAAAAATAACCTCAGAAACTGCCTCAGGATTGACACAAAAGACACCCGAGTGCATTTTTACACCAGAAGGTACTCCAAGAATGGGAACTTTGTCTCCTATGGTCTTGTAGATGTCTCTGGCAGTTCCGTCTCCACCGCAGAAAACTATAAGATCTACATTCCTTTTCAAAAATGCTTTACATGCTAACTTCGTATCGTCAGCAGTTGTTACTTTTTTGCAATGATGTACTACCTCACAAGAGAATCCATATTTTTTTAAACAGTCCTCACCCATAGAGTCCGAACACGTTAGCCATTTAACAGGAAAATCACTATGGTATTTGTCTATCACTGTCTTTATCCTTTTTAATGTTTCTGAAGCCCTTAAATTTGCTAAAGGCAAAGCTCCTCTTTTAACGGCTTCGTCAAGCACATTATCCGTTCCTTTCAGGCCCACTTTACCGCCCATGCCTGCAATTGGATTTATAAGGAATCCCAAGGTGTACATTATATACCCTAAGAATTCTAATATTTAAACGTTCTTGCATAGCAACATTTATATTTTTATGCTGTATAGATTAATTATGCTCAAAAGAATAATCTGTTTGGTTTTAATAGTTCTGATCTTGCCTCTGAGTAATACCCAGTTGTCTCTTACACGAGATTTTTTTGTTAATCCTGAAAATGGTCAGCCCGAAATAAAGATAGTTTACGGTGCTTACGCTGCTGAGGAGGATTATAATAATGCTTTGGAAATAGCGGAAGCTGTAGCCAATTATCTGTGTTACGTGATCTCGGAAGAGCCACAGTATCTCTGGCCGGCATGGAAAGAAGGAACTGCGCCAAGTAATATGGAAGTAGTTCTTACCCCCGAGGAGTATGGATATCTATGGTACAGGGGTAAACCTCGTCCGTTTTATGCCACTGAAGGATATGACGAAACTAAAACGCATGAGGAGATAAGGTTCAAAGCGGATCTATCTACAAAAACTATTCTTTATGTAAAATATATAGTTACAAATATAGAACCTAAAAATTATATCAAGTTTTTGGGGAAAACGTACTATGTGAACTCTATAGAAGAAGGTAGACTAAGCTGTGAAGGAATAGATTTTCTTTCATCTACAGAAACACCTTACTGGTACAATACATTGTGGTTCTTCAAAGTCTATTCAAACAGAATCGAACTTTATATGGAAGATATACCGATGAGAACAAGTACACCACTAAAAACTCCTACGATCACTTTGGATAGCGGCAATAAGTGGCTGTTTAATACTGTGATAGAATGGAAAGATGAGACAGAGTTTGAGTATACAGTCCAGTGTGGAGAAGCTTATGAATTAGAGGAAACAGAAAGAACAAAGATACCCATAGGTGTGGATCCGTATTCAATGCTTATCAGAGATACGGAACTGACGAGAGAGATGAAACTGGAGTACAACCTGATTCTTGTCGGAGGCCCCGGGATGGTACTCCAGTCTTCAGGAGATAAGAAAACAGCAAATATTACCAGTGAAGAAGTTATTCTTGGCAGATACTCAAAGGTAAACTGGTACGTTTCAATGGGAAAATACGAGTATCTGGAGAGAGTTTTTTCAGACAAGTACGTAATAATAGTTGCAGGAAAAGATAGAGAGTGTACTACCGCAGGTACGGAGTTGCTTATAGATAAGATAAAAGAGCTTGCCTAAACCTTCCTAACCTCTGTCAATGTTCCCATAGGTATCTTCATGGCTGCCCGTCTGATAGCCTCTCTGGCTCTCAAAATACCTTTTTCATGTACATACAGGGTTATGACCTTCTGGCCTCTTTTTACTCTTGCAGCTCTGCTGATAGGTTTTCCAAATGAAAGTCTCATTCCGTTTCCGTATCGATCTGCATGGTGCCCCGTAGCCACCGGATTCTCTCTTAGAACCTGGAAAGGATAAACTCTAATCTTCAAGTGATAATCTTCTCCAGTCTTCTTTTCCATGTATCTGTTTGCCGCTATTCTTGCAGCTTCCAGGGAGTTATGTCTTATCTGGACATCATTTTTCACTATTAATGATACTTCGTAAGGAAACTTATCATTACTACCTATATCGAAATGAGATATCTTTATGTGTGGTAATACCCTTATGTACTCTCTCCTCGTGTAACTGGGATTGTTTGTTTTTCTGTCTATTTTTCCAGGTCTTAATGTAGCCATAGTTATGTGTTTGACGAGTTTATTTAAAAACTTTATGCTCGAAGCGCACCAACAAGAACATCTATACCAAAAGGTTTTTTAAGGAATGCCTTTGCACCGAACTTTAAAGCTTCTTTTTCTATGGAATCATCTGCACTTGCGAAGATTATTTTACCTATTTTGTCAAGTTTGAGAATCTCCCTCATAGCCTCCAATCCATCTTTTGTCGGCATTCTGTAATCCATAATAACACAGTCAAATCTTTCTTCCGTGTTATACGCTTTTTCGTAGGATTTAACAGCTTCTTCTCCATTTAACGCAAAATCTACAGAATACCCAAATTTTGTTAATATATCCCTATATAATTTTATTAATTCCGATTCGTCATCTACTATGAGGATTCGCATTCTGACCTCCCTCAATACCTATTAGTCATACTATAGACAATTGACTATAAAAATGTTTCTCTATTTTGGAGACCCTAATCTCACGAAAACAGAAATACTTTTGCTGTATTTTTTATTACTCGATGTTATCACATTCTTGCTCCATTAAGAACAGATTTTTCTGGAACAGCGAGGGTGGGTGTGATTTTATCATGATATTCTATATCAAATAACATGTGATCGCCGAAATCAACAGTAAAACATACTAAACTTCTTGATTTTGGCATGTCTTCCCCCCAATGCGAATATTAATCTTATTGAGTATATCTAACGAGATTATTGGTTTAATCGGAGCTGGATTAAATGATTTCATAGGTACATGATATGATAATAACTTTATTAATTTCATGTTTCATCCCTCGGAACGTTTTTAAAGATTGCTGATGTAGAATTTAACGTGATATAATGATCAGAAAATCATCTCTCGTATCCCTTTTAGTACTACTTTTAGTTATTACCTCCCTCGGAGCAGAAAAAAGAGCAAACGCGTTTGTATACAGTGGAGAAAGTATTTTCGTTGAAGGTAAAGAAATAGAACTTGTTGATTACAGAATAACAAATGAAAAGTACGAAGTTACACTGAGAATAGATGGAAATGAATATGTTTTGAGAGAGGGAGAGTCACTGGAAATAGGATTAGAAATAACGTTTTTGGGGAGAGAAGATGACAAGCTCTCCTTTGCCTTCTATATCTCTGCTCTCCCATGCTTCGAGGAGTTAAAAGAGGCAATAATCTATGAAGGGAAGACCGCCCATGTTAAAAATCATGAGATGATAATAGAGAGTGTTGACACGCAAGAGGACAGAGTGATTATATTTTTTGATGGTGAGGAGTTTTTCATATCAAAATATGATAAATTGGAATCAGAAGATTTACACATCTGGCTTTTTAATACTGTTATAGGGCTCAGTAATCCTTATGCTGTCTTAAAATGTAGATTCTTCTATAGAGACGTCGAAGATAATCTATTTCCAGAACACGTGTTGAGAATACCGAGCACAAAAGAAGCTAACTGCATCGTCATTGTGGGAAGAGAAGGAGCGGATCATGAAATAGCGGATAAAATAGCAGAGTCCCTCAATTGTGAAGTGTTCTACGATGATCAAATAGAAGAATCTCATAAAATGAAGTATAATTTTATACTGATTGGCGGCCCTTGCCCCCCATGCGGAAAAACAGATCCTGCAAATAAAATAACGTACGAACTTGTCGAGAAAGGGTTATCCCAGAAAGAGTACTGGATCACAGGTAACGGCTCTCGAGAAGGGTTCACATACTTCCATGATCCCTGGGGGTATGGAAAAGACGTAATAGTAGTGGCAGGAAGCGATAGAGAGTTCACCTGTGCAACTGGAGAAAACTTCATAAATATATTTTAGATTTTAAGAATTCTATCTCCTTTTTTTCAAGTTCAAAATAATCGCTGAGATTCTTTGCAATAGTTAAATACTGTTTTGCTACTCTCGTAGAACAGTGACATTTTTTTGATATTTTTTGAGTGATGTCTTTTCTAATTGTTCTTTCAGCTTTTGTCCTTGCCAGTTTTGTGAAATAAGAAGGAGGAGAAAATTTGGTAAACTTAAAATTTCCTTTTCTTGCTACGGATACCCCCGAACTCATAAGGTCCATGGCATACCTCCATAACTTGTACTGCTGTCTCCTTTTAGTCCTTGCCAGATATATATCTGCTTTGGAGAGCATCTTGTATGCTTCTTCCAGATCTTCTTTTTCATAGACCTTTGGAAGATTTTCGTCTATCCACAGA